>Ga0209398_1000139_pt1 | contig 54309 bp, 38 predicted proteins | sample AshMeaBigSpring_FD_184125 | JGI IMG/M metagenome (GOLD analysis project Ga0209398, IMG submission 184125) | Groundwater microbial communities from Big Spring, Nevada to study Microbial Dark Matter (Phase II) - Ash Meadows Big Spring (SPAdes)... | ecosystem: Environmental > Aquatic > Deep...
ATGAAAAAATGCCCAGGATTGTCTTTCTCAAAAGGTAAGTTCCAGAATAATAAGGATTAAGACCGTGATTAGAGTAATATTTAAAGAACATTGTTAATACTCCCTCAAAAGGTAAGTTCCAGAATAATAAGGATTAAGACTAGCTGATTATTAATAAATAAACATGCTTTGATTGTCTCAAAAGGTAAGTTCCAGAATAATAAGGATTAAGACGACTAGAATTTATAGAATTAGGACAAGATAAATTACTCAAAAGGTAAGTTCCAGAATAATAAGGATTAAGACACTATATCTGCGAGTAGTATTCAAATCATCAACAATCTCAAAAGGTAAGTTCCAGAATAATAAGGATTAAGACGAATTTTTGTGCGCGTTCGTTTCCGTTTTTGTCCTCAAAAGGTAAGTTCCAGAATAATAAGGATTAAGACTGATATTGGTCGCCAATATAGTTATTAACTTTTTTGCTCTCAAAAGGTAAGTTCCAGAATAATAAGGATTAAGACTTGAAATAAGTCCCTGTAATGTTTCGCCATCACGTAATACTCAAAAGGTAAGTTCCAGAATAATAAGGATTAAGACTCCTCATCGTACTTTGTTACAAGTTCGAGTTGATTTCTCAAAAGGTAAGTTCCAGAATAATAAGGATTAAGACTCATTAACATGAGGTCTAATATCAGATATAATATAACTCAAAAGGTAAGTTCCAGAATAATAAGGATTAAGACCATCAAACACACTTACATAATGTGTTTCGATTTTTGCCTCAAAAGGTAAGTTCCAGAATAATAAGGATTAAGACCGTGTTAACTGATTTAATGACATTTTTTGGTCTCGACTCAAAAGGTAAGTTCCAGAATAATAAGGATTAAGACTTCAAAGGAAACAACATTACCTTTATAGATAATACTCAAAAGGTAAGTTCCAGAATAATAAGGATTAAGACTTTTTATTTTATTGATTAATAATTAGAAAAAAGTAAATCTCAAAAGGTAAGTTCCAGAATAATAAGGATTAAGACATGTTTTTTCAGCTTCTAAACGCACTTGTCGAACATCTCAAAAGGTAAGTTCCAGAATAATAAGGATTAAGACTACCTGATTCGAATTCAATTGCCATGAGTTTCAAATCACTCAAAAGGTAAGTTCCAGAATAATAAGGATTAAGACTGATAAATACTATTCAGAACGTTCATTAGAAGAGCTTCTCAAAAGGTAAGTTCCAGAATAATAAGGATTAAGACTGTCAAGCATAGCGAACACGCGAACATTTTTGTCCTCAACTCAAAAGGTAAGTTCCAGAATAATAAGGATTAAGACTGTTTTAGAGTCTCCCGTTAGGGTGCCTGGATAGCCTCAAAAGGTAAGTTCCAGAATAATAAGGATTAAGACTTGCCACCATAGATTTTAACTGAATTTGTAGACATACTCAAAAGGTAAGTTCCAGAATAATAAGGATTAAGACACCTTCACTCTGTGCCTTTAACGCAGCCCACGCAAAGAACTCAAAAGGTAAGTTCCAGAATAATAAGGATTAAGACCGTTCAGTACCCAATTTCGAAGTAACGATAGCACTCAAAAGGTAAGTTCCAGAATAATAAGGATTAAGACTAGACAGCCTACAAGACTGGTCTTGAGAACTCATTAAATATAGATAGAAACTCAAAAGGTAAGTTCCAGAATAATGTCAGTCAGTATTTGGGTACGGTTAGTGTAACGGAATAGATGAGAATTTGAATTAAAGCCTCCGGATAATTTTATTCGGGGGCTTTTTTGTGGCTAAAAACTATGGAATTGTAGTTTGTATAATTGCTTCGAAATGTGTTGTGCAGCATGTTATTAATTTACACGACTGATTATCTGGCATTTAAACACTGCTTTCGCTGTAGTATTGTGAGGTAATTGGAGACCTGAATTGAGTTTATGTGTGGTAAAATATTGTGTATTTCAACAACCTAACATGTAATTTTGCAAGGTTGATTTATACGACTTTAAAACTGTTTTATCATACTTAAATATTCAATTTATGGCTAATCACAAAACTGCCCCTGCTGACATTGTTCCTTTCGCACAAAAACTCGCCTTTGGTTCCGGTCATTTAGCCAATCAGTTATTCCCGGCAGCGTTGGGAATTTTCATGGTTGTATTGGTTTTATCGTTGGGAATGGATCCGTTTCTGGCGGGTGTAGTAGCAGCACTTCCGCGCATTTTCGATGCACTGACCGATCCGATTATGGGTTATGTATCGGACAATACCCGCTCGAAATGGGGACGCCGGAAACCTTATATTTTTCTGGGAGCCATTATCACGGGCATTACATTTATGGTTATGTGGCAGTTGTATCCCGAAAATTCACAGTTGTACAACTTCTTTTATTTTCTGATTCTGTCGCTGGTATTTTACACCGGATATACCATTTTTGCCACTCCGCTTATCGGTTTGGGTTACGAAATGACTCCTGATTACAACGAGCGCACCCGGTTGATGGCTGTTTCGCAGTGGATGGGGCAAATCGCATGGATGATTGCACCCTGGTTTTGGGTAATTATTTACGATCCGAACATCTATCCTTCTGCCCCCGAAGGCGCACGTAATTTATCAATCTGGGTTGGCGGTTTGTGTATGTTACTGGGGATTATGCCGGCATTATTCAATAAAGAACTGGAGTTAAAAGCTCTCAAGGAGGAATCGAAACTGAATATGAAAAACATTGCTGCCAATGCCAAAGATTTTATAATTGGCATAAAGCAAACCATGACTAACAAACCATTTTTGAAACTCTGTGGCGCTACATTTCTGATTTTCAACGGCTTTCAAACCATTGCACAGTTTGCATTCTTCATTATCATTTTTTACTTGTTCAAAGGCGACACAACTGCTGCCGGACACTGGCCTGCCTGGTTCGGTACTGTTAGCGCTATAGCAACCGCTTTTTTAGTTATTCCAATAATCACATTTATATCACAGAAAACCGGAAAGAAAAATGCGTTTATCATAGCTACGCTTATTTCGATGGTGGGTTACTTTCTGAAATGGTGGGGATTTAGCCCCGAAAATCCATTCCTGATGTTTATTCCTATTCCGTTAATGTCGTTTGGAATTGGTGGATTATTTACCCTGATGATGTCGATGACAGCCGATGTGTGCGATTTGGACGAGTTGGAAAACGGAACACGCCGCGAAGCTACTTTTGGAGCTGTTTACTGGTGGATGGTAAAACTCGGAACAGCTGTAGCTTTACTTACGAGTGGTGCTGTACTGAACTTAGTTGGTTTCGACCAAAATGCAACCGTACAAACTACCGAAGCGCTTACCAATTTGCGCATTGCCGATATCGCTATTCCGATAGTTACAGGTATTCTGGCCATCATTATTATCTGGAAATACGATATTACCGAAGCTAAAGCGAATATAATCCGTGCTGCGCTCACAAAACGCCGCGCTGAATTATTAAAAGAAACCAAATAAAAAACGGCAATCTTTACTCTTTGTTCTTTCATTTTTTATTCTAAAAATATGAACTCAACACAAAAATTATCCATTAAGGAAAAAGTTGGCTACAGTCTTGGCGATACGGCTTCGCATTTCGTTTGGGACATGGTGGGCTTTTGGCTCTTGTTTTTTTATACTGATATATATGGAATATCAGCAGCTGCAGCAGGTACCATTATGATGATTGCCCGCTTCTGGGATATGGCTATCGATCCTGTAATTGGTGTAATTTCCGACCGTACTACTACACGTTGGGGGAAATTCCGTCCGTATATTTTGTTTGGAGCAGTGCCGTACGCTGTTTTGGCAATTCTTACTTTTACCACGCCCGACTTTGGAGAAGCCGGAAAAATAATTTACGCCGGAGCTACTTATGTTTTACTGATGACTGCTTATGCATTTATCAATCTCCCCTACTCTGCTCTCGGTGCTGTAATGACCGATGATACCTATGAGCGTGCCGGACTCAACACCTATCGCTTTATTGCCGGATTCACAGGACAGTTTGTGGTGACAGGTTTGGCATTGACGCTGGCAGAATTTTTTGGCGGTGGCGACAAAGCGCAGGGATTTCAATATACATTATTTTTGTTTGCCGGATTGAGCCTGGTGTTTTTCTTTATCACTTTTAAAACTAATAAAGAACGTGTTCAGCCTCCCAAAGAACAGAAGAATTCTTTGAAAGAAGACGTTGGAAACTTATTTAAAAACCGTGCATGGGTAATTCTGTCCATCGTGGGCATTGTTTCGTTTATAATGTTTGCCATGCAAAATGCAGCTATTGCCTATTATTTTAAATATTATCTCGGGCGCGAAGACAATGTGCAGTTATTCAATGTAATTGGTACAGTGGCTCTTATTGTGGCACTTCCATTATCGAAACCTTTGGCAAAACGTTTTGGAAATAAGAATGTATTTATTGGGAGTTCACTAATATCGGGGCTTTTTTTTATGCTTATATACCTGCCCGGAGTTACCGACCTCACCACCATTTATGTATTTAATATTATTGCTAAAATGGCCTATGCTCCTGCTGTTCCACTGCTTTGGACAATGATAGCCGATTCAGCCGATTATGGCGAGTGGAAAAGTGGCCGACGCTCAACAGGTTTGTACTTTTCGGCAGCTGTTTTTGCTCAAAAAGCAGGTTGGGGTATTGGGGCAGCTATTGCAGGTTGGATTTTGAGCATTTCTAATTTTATGCCCAATGTAGAACAAACCGAAACAGCAATAACAGGCATTAAACTGCTGGTATCAGTCATTCCGGGTATACTGTATATGTCGTGCGCACTGTTTATGATTTTCTATGAAATCGATAAAAAAACAACCGATCAAATGAAAATTGATTTGGATGCAAAAAGAGCTAAGGAAAAATGAAATAATTATTATAATTCTGCTTTGACAGATTAGTTTTTTTTTATGATTATGTCGTCCCAACGGGACTTTGTATCTCAGGATTGTATCAATTTTACCATAATCACACCTCTACGAGGCTAATAAAAAGTGCCATAGGCACAAAAATATGGTAAAAGTAAGCTTAAAAAATAATCGTAAAAGTCCCGTAGGGACGACATATATTTAATCTGTCAAATTAGAATTAATTAAAAATACAATTTATTGAAAATGAAAAAGAAAGAAGTTGAAGGACAGTTTGTCTTAATTGAGAATGAAAAATACTATCAGATAAAAAACTACGATTCTATGCAGCCGTTTTTTATCAGCTTAGCCAGTGACTCCGACCATTGGATGTATATCTCGTCGACAGGAGGTTTGTCGGCAGGACGGAAAAATCCTGATTTGGCACTTTTCCCTTATTACACCGATGATAAAATAAGCGAATCATTCGAAATTACAGGCAGTAAAACCATAGTACATGTACAAAAAGAAGGCTCTATGCATGTGTGGGAACCATTTTCGGACCGCAACAAAGGGAAGTATAATATTGAACGTAGCATTGCCAAAAGCACAACAGGTAATAAACTTATTTTTACGGAGAAAAATACTGATTTAGGGCTGACATTCAGTTACAAATGGATGAATGCCGATGAATTTGGTTGGATAAAACAAAGCATTCTGACGAATGATTCGGATAAAAAACAGAATATTTACGTTGCAGATGGTTTACAAAATCTGCTACCATCGGGTGTCGATCGTCAAACACAAAATGGATTTTCAACCCTCGTGGATGGCTATAAAAAAACTGAATTAGTTGAAAAAACGAGCTTTGCACTTTACCGCATGGAAGCTATTCTGGTGGACAGAGCCGAACCAAGCGAATCGTTGCGTGCAAACACAGTTTGGAGTACCGGAATTGACAATGCCTGTTACTTATTAAGTTCGAAACAACTTGAAAACCTCCGCAATGGCGAAAAAGCACAGGCAGAATCGGAAGCCAAAGGTGTTCGGGGAGCTTATTTTGCATGTTCCCAAATGGAGATTACAGCCGGATCATCGAAAGAGTGGTTTACAGTTGCCGAAGTTAATCAGGATGTTACAGCAGTTATTAACCGACTTGATTACATTCAGACAGCTAAAAATATTCGTGAAGAAATACTTGAAAGTGTAGAAAAAGGAACAGTTGCTCTTCGCGAAATTGTAGCACAGGCCGATGGAATACAACAAACAGCCGACGAAAACGGAATGGCGCGCCACTTTGCAAATGTATTGTTCAACACTATGCGTGGTGGTATTTATAGCGATAATTACAACATCAACGGCAGTTTCTTCCGCAAACATGTGCAGCATTTCAACGTAAAATGTGCCGAAAAACACGAACGTTTTTTATTGCAGATACCTGAAAATATCGATTATTCAGCTTTGAAAAATTTAGTTGAAGCTCAGCAAGATGCCAATTTAACCCGATTGTTTCTGGAATATCTTCCGCTTACATTCAGCCGCCGTCATGGCGACCCGAGCCGTCCGTGGAATGCTTTCAATATCAATATTAAAGACGAAAACGGCGATAAGCTATTATCTTATCAGGGCAACTGGCGCGATATTTTCCAAAACTGGGAAGCGCTTTCGTTTTCATACCCGACCTATATCAATGGAATTATTGCAAAATTCCTGAATGCAACCACTGCCGATGGGTACAATCCTTATCGTGTAACTAACGAAGGCATCGATTGGGAAACGATTGAACCCGATAATCCATGGTCGAATATTGGCTATTGGGGCGATCATCAGATTATTTATTTGCTGAAATTGTTGGAACTTTCGCAAAATCATTTTCCGGAAGATTTACAACAATGGCTTAACAAAGAACTATTTGCGTATGCCAATGTGCCTTACCGCTTAAAATCGTATTCCGAAATTGTTCAAAATCCGAAAGACTCCATTCGGTTCGATGCTGCACTGCACCATGAAATAGAAAAATTAGAAAAAAGCTACGGTTCGGACGCCCGCTTGCTGTTGAACGATAACGGTGAAGTAAAGTTAGTTACATTTACCGAAAAGATATTAGCTACTTTATTGGCCAAACTGAGCAATTTTATTCCGGAAGCAGGTATTTGGATGAATACACTCCGCCCCGAATGGAACGATGCCAACAATGCACTGGTGGGAAATGGCACATCGATGGTAACGTTGTATTATATCCGCAGGTTTGTGAACTTTGCAAAGAATTTATACGCCAAATCTGAGGCTGAAAATTTCAGTATTTCGTCGGAAATGTATGTGTTTTTCGAAACTATTTTTGGAACATTTATCGACTATGATTTTATTATTTCAAATGGTTGTGATAATAAAACACGACGCAAAATAACCGACGAACTCGGTCTTGCAGGCGAAGCATTTCGGAATAAATCATACAATGGTTTTACAGGTCTCAATCATTTAATTTCAAAACCGGAGCTTATCCGCTTTTTTGAAATTGCATTAAGCTATATCGATCAGTCGATTGCGGCCAATAAGCGCTCCGACAATATGTATCATGCATATAACTTAGTGAGTTTCACCGATGACAGTATTTCCATACGTTATTTGTACGAAATGCTCGAAGGTCAGGTGGCGGTGTTAACTTCGGGCGTATTAACCGCTTCGAAATCAGTAGATTTGCTCGATTCTTTGCGCAACAGCGCTTTGTATCGTGCCGATCAAAACAGTTATATTTTGTATCCTAACAAAACCTTGCCTCTCTTTTTAGACAAAAACAATATTTCTGAAACCGATATTACAAACAATCCGGTTTTAAAGCAGTTAGTGGATGCCGGCAACAAAAGCATAGTAACACGCGATATCAGAGGCGGTTATCATTTCAATGCTAATTTCAATAACGTTGGATTTTTGCGTGATGCCATTCTGAAATTAAAATCAACGTCGAGTTTTATTATCAGCGAAGAAGAACAAAAAAATATTGAAGCTATTTACGAAAAGATATTTGACCATCAGTCATTTACAGGTCGTTCGGGCACATTCTATAAATACGAAGGATTGGGTTGCATTTATTGGCACATGGTTTCGAAACTGTTGTTAGCTATTGGCGAAAATATTCAGTGGGCTATTCAGAATAACGAAAACTCAGAATTAATTGACAAACTGAAAGCGCATTACGCTGCCGTAAAAGCCGGAATTGGCGCCCATAAATCGCCTGCCGATTACGGTTCATTCCCCTTCGACCCGTATTCGCACACGCCGACTATGGCCGGTGTACAACAACCCGGCATGACCGGTCAGGTGAAAGAGGATATTATTAGTCGTTATTTTGAACTGGGAATAAAAGTTGAAAACGGATGTATTCATTTCATCCCCGAAAATGTTCAAAATAATGAATTTGTCAGTCCGGATAGTGAACACGAATCACCTTATTTGACATTTACTTATTGTTCTGTACCAATTATTTTTAAAAATGACAGGAATAATGGTGTCGAAATTGTTTATACAGATAAACCGACTTTTAAAATTTCGGATTATGTACTGAGCAAAGAACAAAGTCTCGAAGTTTTCAATCGAAGCAGTGAAATAAAACAACTGATTGTACATTTTGATAAAAACGAACAGTAAAATTGACCTTTAATAATTGGTTGTAGTGAACCGACAAAATTGCTGAAAATAGACAGATAAAAAAGCACAACCATTATAAACTGATTATCATTAACTTACAATAATTTACAATCGTAATTTTACGAGGTAAAAATTTTCATTTGTTGAGTTTTTGTGTGGTAAAAAATTCGTCTTTTGAGACCATATACCCGTATATTTGCAAGGTCAGTTTCACTCAAAAAATGAAACAACTAATAAATCTAATTTAAATAAAATTGAAAAAATGAATTGTCTTCGAAAAACATTTTCAATCGTTCTTTTAATTGTAACATCACAGGTACTGTGGGCGCAACAAAGCCTGAAAGTTAGTGGTGTGGTAACCGCATCGGATGATAAATATCCATTAATGGGTGTAAATGTCGTTGTGGTTGGTGTAACAGGTGTTGGAACAATTACCGATTTAGATGGTAAGTATTCTATCAGTGTGCCGCAGGGTAAAAGCCTCGCATATAAGTACATTGGCTATAAAGAAAAAACAGTTGCCGTAAAAGAGTCAGGCACATTAAATGTAGTGCTCGACCCCGATGCTAAAATGCTCGACGAAGTAGTGGCTATTGGTTATGGTACCATGAAAAAAAGCGACCTTACCGGTTCTGTAACTTCTATTAAGTCGGATGCGCTTCAAAAAACGCCTGCTGCCGGTCTCGACCAGGCTCTTCAGGGACGCGCTGCGGGTGTTACTGTAAATGCCAATTCAGGTCAACCGGGCGCTTCGGCCTCTATTCGTATTCGTGGTATCGGCTCTGTTATTGGTGGCAGCGATCCTATTTATGTGGTTGATGGAATGATTACTACAAATATATCATTTTTGAACCCCAACGACATTGAATCGACCGAAGTATTGAAAGATGCCTCTGCAACAGCCATTTATGGTTCGCGTGGTGCAAACGGTGTTATTCTGGTAACTACTAAAAAGGGAAAAGAAGGACGCACCAATATTTCGCTCAATGCGTACGCCGGCTTTCAAAACCGCTGGAATAAATTAGATTTAATGCAGCGCGATGAGTTTGCCAAAACAATCATTGCCCTGAATAATATTGGTTCGGAAAAAACCTATTTCAAAAACAATGGTTTCAACAAATGGCTAACTGCCTATCGTTTAGGAAATTCGCCTTATTTCCCCAAAGTAAAATCGGATGCAAATCCCACTGGACTTGATTATTCAGCTATCGAAACGGATTGGCAGGATGAGGTTTTCAACGAAAATGCTCTGATTCAGAATTATCACATTTCGTTTGATGGCGGAACAGCGAAAGATAACTACACGGTTTCTGCCGGTTATTTTAGTCAGGACGGAACAATAATTGGCTCTAATTTCGAACGCATTACCTTACGTTTGAACAGCTCGCACAAAATGAATAACTGGCTGAAAATTGGCCAAAACTTATCATTCAACACTTCAACCGGACGCAATGCGATGAATAACAACTCAAGCCCTGGTGCATCGGTACTATCGGCTGCATTAGCTATGGCTCCCTGGGATCCTACACATTATCCGGCCGGTTCTGTAAATAATGTTGGCAAAGATTTAAGCGGACAGATAGCTGCATCTTCTAACTTCCGTAACGTTACCAATCCGTATTCGATGGTCGAAATGGTTCATCCTGTCAGTAAAGCAGAACGTTGGGTGGGTGATTTAAATGTAGAACTGACTCCGGTTAAGGGATTTATTTTCCGTTCGGCATTGAGTTTCGACCATTCGTATGTTCGCGACCGCTTGTTTAAAGAAGCTTACGAATACTCATCGTACGACAAATCGGAATTGAACTTTTTATCGAGCAGCATTATGCGTTACAGCACCATGATTTTGGAAAATACGCTTACGTTCAACAAAACTTTTGGAAAAAGCAGCCTTTCGGCTATGTTAGGTCAAACTGCCGAAGAATTTAATTTCTACAGCATTGGTGGCTCAGGTTCATCCATTTTGAATCCGGTTGAAAATAACTGGTTCTTGAAATCGACCACCGAAAATAAAAATCCGGCAAGTGATAACGTTGACCGCAGCCGATTATTCTCGCTTTTAAGTCGTATTCATTATACCTACGACAACAAATATATGATTACGGTGAATTTCCGTGGCGATTCGTCGAGTCGTTTCCCAAAAAATCCGTGGGGATATTTTCCTTCTATGGCGTTGGCATGGCGCATGAACGAAGAAAGTTGGATGAAAGACATTGAAAACTTAGATAATCTGAAAGTACGCGCCGGTTGGGGACGAATCGGAAACGCAAACGTTCCAACTTCAGCTTTCAGTGCTGTTATGTTCTCGTCGGGTCCTACTTTTTCCGATTATGTATTCGGAGCCAATCCTGCTATTGCAAGTGGTGCGACTATGCTTACCATTGCCAACGAAAACGGTCGCTGGGAAACTGCTGAGCAGACCAATGCCGGAGTTGATTTTGGATTCTGGGGTGGAAAATTAAGTGGTAGTGTGGATGTTTTCAGTCGGAATACTATTGATGCATTATTATATGTAAAAGCGCCTGCTCAGGTTGGTAACCGTTTCGACCCCATTGCTAACGTGGGAAATATCAACAACTCCGGTCTCGAAATTTCGCTTGATCATCAGTCGAAAATTGGCAAAGTAAAATATGGTGTCAGTGCAAATGCGGCATTTATCAAAAATAAACTGACTTCGCTCAACGGTGGTGATGTAATTTATGGCGACCGTGTAAAATCTGACCTAAACATGGCTCTCTTTACACTTTGGGGCTACGAATACGAAGGAATTTACCAATCGAACGAAGAAGCTCTGCAACATTTAAGCGCTTATACAGCCGACGAAATTGCTTTTCATGCCGGTGATGCCAAATTTAAAGATTTGGATGGAAATGGTAAAATTGATGATGGTGATAAAACGGATATCGGAAATGCATTCCCGTGGATGACGTATGGTTTGAATTTGAATGCCGAATATCTTGGTTTTGATGTACAGTTATTCTTTCAGGGCGTTGCCGGAAACGAAATATACAATGCTATGCGCGAACGTACCGAAGGAAAAGGCGATGTGGCAACGTTGAGCACCACCATGCGTAATATCTGGACAACTGCTAACCCTTACGGAACAGTACCAAATCCTTACGGAACTTCGTTGAACTATGCAAACTCAAGCCGTTTTGTGGAAGATGGTTCGTACCTTCGACTTAAAAACCTTCAGATAGGTTACACGCTGCCAGCTGCATTAAGTAAAAAGGTAAATATCAACCGTTGCAGGTTCTATCTGACCGGAAGTAATTTATTTACACTTACAAAATATACAGGCTACGATCCTGAAGTTGGTAGCGGTATAGATTATGGTAATTATCCGCAATCGCGTACCATAACTGCCGGTGTAAATCTTGATTTTTAATCCATTAATCTAAAATCTTTTGTCTTGATTCTTGGTTCTTGATTCTTGATTCTTGACTTTAAATAAAAATAAAAATGAAAAAAATAACATTCATATTCATTGCTCCAATCATGTTGTTTCTCTCTTCGTGCAACGATTGGATTTTGGAAGAAACGCCTGGTGTAACGCTACTGGAAGATTATTTCACAGTTGGTAAAACGGCTATTCAAACAACTAACGGCGCGTATGTGCCACTGATGTGGGAATTTAACAACACCTATTTTCCGGAATGGTTTATTGGCGATGTAGCTTCGGACGATGCACTGAAAGGTGGTCAGTCGATTGCCGATATGGCTGATGCTTACGATTTTGAGAATTTTAAAACAAATTCGAACAACAGTTTTCTGCTCGAGTTTTATCGCGCACAATATCAGGGAATTGCACGCTGCAATCTGGGATTGGAACAAATTCCGGCCATGAAAACCGACTCGGTAATGGATGCCCGTGTTCAAAAAAGATTGATTGGTGAACTGAAATTTTTACGTTCCATGTATTATTTCCGTTTGGTTCGTATTTTCGGTGGCGTTCCGCTTACTACAGCACCAATCAATAATTCCAACGAATGGAAAAAACCACGTGCATCGGCAAACGACATTTACACACAAATAAAAACCGATCTCGAAGATGCTAACAGTGGTTTGTGGAAAAAAAGCGAATACAAGCCAACAGAATTAGGACGTGCTACCAAAGGAGCTGCACAGGCTATGTTGCTGAAAGTGAATCTGTATATGAAAAATTATGCCGATGCCAAACGTTGGGGCGATTCTATTATGTTGTCGAATGAATATAGTTTGGTAAGCAATTATGCCGACAACTTTACGCTCGAAGGTGAAAATGGCCCCGAGTCGGTATTCGAAATTCAATACATGGAAGATCCTATGAGTGACTTCGGTCAGGGTAATGGTTTTACTCGCGGCACTTACTCGGTTGTATTAACCCGTTCACGCGCATCGAAATACTCAGGTTGGGGATTTAACAAACCGACTCAGAATCTGTATAACGAATACGAGACTAACGACCCGCGTCGCGATGCAACTATTTTCAATCCTTCGGATGCCGAAATTGAAACACCTTCACAGGAAATTTACCTGGGAAGCCGTTATCTGAATCGCAAATATGCCATGATGAATCCCGACAATTCGGTTATTAAACTCGACCATCCAACCCGTGGGGCTATTAATAACAAGGTAATACGCTATGCCGATGTGTTGCTAATGTATGCCGAAGCTTGTTGCGAACTGAATAAACTTTCGGAAGCAAAAACTGCATTGGAACAGGTACGTGCCCGTGCCCGGGGTGCAAATGCCATTCTTCCGGCATTCCCTTACGGTTCTTACGCCGACAACCAAGCCGACCTGCGCAAGGCAATTCATCATGAACGACGCGTGGAATTGGCTATGGAAGGACACCGTTGGTTCGATTTGGTACGTTGGGGTGTGGCAAAAGAAACCATGGATGCCTACAAGCTGACCGAATCGGCAGAAGCGAAAGCGCAAATGGCACCATTCATTGCCGGCAAACACGAATTATTCCCTATTCCGAGTCAGGAAATTGACTTAAATCCGATGACTCAGAATCCTAATTATTAATATAAAAATCAGTGTAAAACAATTAAAATCAAATTATTATGAAACTAACAAAAATGTTCTTTTATACAGCGCTTGTAGCTGTATTGTTCTCAGCTTGTAAGTCAGAAATCGATGTTACAGGCGTTACGCTCGACGAATCGGCTGTATCGGTAGCCATCAAAGATTCAGTACAATTAACTGCAACAATTCTTCCTAAAGGTGCTACGGGCACAGTAGTTTGGTCGAGTTCGAACGAAGCTGTTGCCACCGTAAAAGATGGAAAAGTAAAAGGTGTAAGCCTTGGAACAGCTAATATCAAAGCTACAGTTGGTACTCTTTCGGCAGTTTGTGCTGTAACTGTAACCAAAGAAATCGTAGATTTTGCTTCATCGCTCAAGGGAACTGAATACTATCTGATTTCGATGGATGGTGCAACAGCCACCAAATTAGGGAATAAAGTAATAGCAGACTTCCGTCCGGATGAAGATAAAAAATTCCTTTATGTTTGGAACGGCTTTAGCCCATTAACAGTTTCAGGTCCAAACTGTTTTGGCGAAGTAGATACATGGGTAGGTTTGAGCGTTACTCCAAATACAACATGGTCAGGAGCTGGTTTTTTCTGTAAAGACGGAACTATTTTGAATAAATTAGTGCCAATTACTACTAATCCGGATAAGTATTATTTGCATATTGCTATTAAATCGAAAAGTACTGCAACATTTGTATTTGGTTTAGAGGGTCAATCAAATACAAGATTTGCAATTGGTTCACAACCATTTATCGATGTAGATAAAACTTATGTACCAATTGCCGACTTCCCTCGCGATGGCGAATGGCAAAAAATTGAAATTCCTATGTCTACATTAAAAGCAAATGGTTTATTGTATAGTACCGGACTAACAGATAAAAATGTTTTCCTTTTTCTTGCCGGAAGTGCTGCCGGTACAGAAATAAATATCGACGGTGTTTTTATATACAAAAAACCCTGATTCGGAATTATAAAAATCTAAGTGTAACGGGGTTGAAGGTCCCCGTTACATAACTAATAAAAATAAAACGCAACATGAATACGCCTTTTTTACTAAAATCAGCGCTTTTTACACTGATATGCTTTATTGGAATTTCCTGTAAAACAGAAGAACCAATTGTTCCAATTGAATCTGTTGCGCTCGACAAAACCGAAATTAGCATAGCTGCAGGCGATTCAGCGATGCTAACAGTAAACACCTTACCTGCCAAGTCGAAAGCCACAAAATTAGAGTGGAAATCGTCGAACGAAAAAGTAGCCATTGTTGCGAATGGTATGGTGAAAGCCTTAGCTCGTGGAACCGCACAAATTGATGTAGAGGTGGATGATTTTTACACAACCAAATGCATGGTTACGGTTACACAAACCGACCTTCCTTTTAAATTAGTTTGGTCGGATGAGTTTGACGGCACCACGCTCGACCTCACGAAATGGAACTACGAAACAGGTGCCGGTGGCTGGGGAAATAACGAAAAACAGCACTATACCAATCGCTCGGAAAACATTCGTATCGAGAATGGAAATTTAATCATTGAAGCCCGAAAAGAAACATATCAATCAAGCAGTTACACTTCGGCACGCATAAACACTCGCGATAAAGTAGCTTTTAAATATGGCAAAATGGAAGCACGTATCAGCCTTCCTTCAGGTAAAGGAACCTGGCCAGCCTATTGGATGATGGGTGCAAATATTGGCGTGGCACGCTGGCCGCTTTGTGGTGAGATTGATATTATGGAACATGTTGGTTCAAACCCCACCATGATTTCGCATGCAACACATACAAGCGAAAAAAACGGCAGTAAAGGTAATAACTGGCATTGGCAGGGAAATTTCGAAAATGTGGAAAACAACTTTGTAACCTATGCTATCGAATGGGAAGAACGTGCCAACGAAGGGTATGATAATATCAGTTTCTATGTAAACGGTGTGAAAAACACCACTATATGGGAACCCGTAAATGCTACGGTGCAGCAATGGCCTTTTAAAAACGAATTTTTCTTTTTGCTGAATATTGCCATTGGAGGCAATATGGGTGGAACTATCGACGATTCCATTTTCAATAATCCGGTTATTATGAAAGTTGATTACGTCAGGGTTTATCAACGGGTAATATAGGTTGCACTTTGCACATTACAAGATGCAAAAAAGGCAGAATTGGAATAGCTACCAATTCTGCCTTTTTAGTTTTCAACTTTATTAAATTCCCTTTTCGCTCAGGTAGCGTTCTGCTTCGATAGCAGCCTGACAGCCACTTCCGGCAGCCGTAATTGCCTGACGGTAATGTGGGTCGGCTACGTCGCCGGCTGCAAAAACGCCTTCTACATTGGTGCGTGGCGTACCCGGAATCGTTTTGATATAACCAACTTCGTCGGTTTCAATCCATGGTTTAAAAATATCGGAATTGGGTTTATGTCCGATAGCTAAGAAAAACCCATCAATTTCGATATGCACCTGCTCTTCGTCGGGTTGTCCTTTGCGTTTCACTAAGTTTGCACCCTGAACCACCTGTTCGCCGGTAAGTCCGAGTGTTTCGTGTTCAAACAGCACTTCAATTTTTGGGTTTGTCAACACACGCTCCTGCATAATTTTCGAAGCACGCAAGTAGGGTTTACGAACAATTAAAAATACTTTATCGGCTAATCCGGCTAAATAAGTAGCTTCTTCGCAAGCTGTATCGCCACCACCTACAACAGCAACTTTACGTTTGCGGTAGAAAAAACCATCACAGGTTGCACACGCCGAAACACCTGAACCAGCATATTTAGTTTCGTCGGGCAAACCAAGGTATTTGGCAGTTGCGCCAGTCGAAATAATTATTGTATCGGCTTCAATCACTTTTTCGCCATCAATGGTAACTTTGTAGGGAGCTGCCGAAAGGTCGGTTGCTGTGGCATAGCCAAAGCGAATATCGGCACCAAAGCGCTGAGCTTGTTTCTTTAAATCCTCCATCAACTCGGGCCCTGTAATTCCTTCGGGGTAGCCCGGAAAATTCTCCACATCGTTGGTAGTTGTAAGCTGTCCGCCCGGTTGCATTCCTTCGTAAAGTACCGGAGCAAGATTCGCGCGGGAAGCATAAATTGCGGCTGTATAACCCGCAGGGCCTGAACCAATTATCAGGCAACGTACTTTTTCTGTCATTTTTTTTTAATATTACGAATTAAAACGAATTAGGACAAATTTTGCGAATTTTGCGAATTTTATCGTAAGTCGTTTATTTGAATTTGTTTATAATTTGCTTTGTTAAATACAAAAATTGCGTCATTTACGGTTCCAAGTACTTTGTAATTTGTTAGTTTAAGCATTGTAACAGTTCTTTTCTTGTCTGTCAGACGAATAAACTGCGGCACTTTCGACTGTTTATTAATCTGAACTTCAGCTTTTAAATAATCATCTTTTTTACTTTTAGGAATCAATTCAACCAACATCGAGGTCGTTTGATTTGCTTTTCCAAACTTTACCAACGATTTTGCTTTGAATGAAGCTAAAATTGCCATCGGATTTACCTGAGCCAGTTCATCAGTCGAAGGTTCTGTAATACTCACTTCATTGTCTGCTTTCAAGTAGGTCCATTGCGTTTTTCCGTCGAACCAGGCTTTCGAATCACCCATATCAATGGTAAATTTGTTTGCTTTCATTACAAACGTTCCTGAAACCGGCTGCGAAGGTACGCCATTTTTCTCGGTTACCGAAAGCTCAAAATTAGTTGTAACGGCTTTGACTTTAACCGAAGCGAGCAAATCATTGATAACCCGCTCAGCATCAGGGCTATTCTGAGCAAAAGCACCAACTATCGAAAATATTAATAGAATTATTGATAGTCTTAATTTATACATATTCATTGTTGTTATGCACTTCGTGCGTTAATTGGGCTTCGCCGTTATTTGTTTCGCTGTTAATTGCTTCGCGTTTCATATTGGCACATTATCACATTATCACATTATCACATTGGCACATTGGCACATTGGCACATTGGCACATTGGCACATTGGCACATTATAATTGTTTCAAAATCTGTTCCAAATGATAATCGTCCATTACAAGCACCTGACGCGCTTTACTGCCTTCGAAAGGTCCGATAATACCTGCTACTTCGAGTTGGTCCACAATACGTCCTGCACGGTTGTAACCAATCGAGAATTTACGCTGAATAAGCGAAGTAGAACCCTGCTGGTTAGCAACAATCAGGCGGGCAGCTTCTTCAAAAAGCGGATCGCGCTTACTCATATCCACCGAACTCATATCTATGCCCTCCCCTTCCGGATTAATATATTCAGGCAAATAAAATGCTGTAGGATAACTTTGCTGGTCGCTGATATGATGTACAATATTTTCCACTTCAGGCGTATCTACAAAGGCGCACTGCACACGAATCAGATCGTTTCCCTGCGAGAAAAGCATATCGCCTCGTCCCACCAACTGATTAGCGCCGGGAGCATCGAGAATAGTTCGCGAGTCAATCATCGACGACACACGGAAAGCTACACGGGCAGGGAAGTTGGCTTTAATAACACCCGTAATAATATTCACCGACGGACGTTGTGTCGCAATAATCATGTGAATACCCACCGCACGGGCAAGCTGCGCAATACGGGCAATCGGCATTTCCACCTCTTTGCCGGCAGTCATTATCAGGTCGCCAAACTCATCCACAATAACCACAATATAAGGCAGAAAACGATGCCCTTTTTCAGGATTCAGATTGCGGTTAAAGAATTTTTCGTTGTATTCTTTAATATTTCGAACATGCGCCTTTTTAAGCAAATCGTAGCGATCGTCCATTTCCTTACAAAGCGAGTTGAGCGTTTCCACTACTTTGCTGGTGTCGGTAATAATAGCATCTTCGCCATCGGGCAGTTTGGCTAAGAAATGTTTTTCGATATCACCATAAATATTAAATTCCACCTTTTTGGGGTCGACCAATACCAATTTTAGTTGCGATGGATGTTTTTTGTAAAGCAAGGATGTGATAATGGCATTTAAACCAACCGACTTACCTTGTCCGGTAGCACCAGCCACCAACAAGTGAGGCATTTTGGCTAAATCGACCATAAAAATTTCGTTCGTAATAGTTCGTCCGAAAGCAACCGGAAGTTCAAATTTTGATTCCTGAAATTTTTTGGAAGCAATAACCGAGTGCATCGAAACAACCTGCGGATCAGCATTTGGCACTTCTATACCGATTGTTCCTTTACCCGGTATAGGAGCGATAATACGAATACCCGTGGCAGCCAGACTAAGCATAATATCGTATTCCAGATTTCGGATTTTCGAAATACGTACTCCGGCTTTGGGTACAATTTCGTAGAGCGTAATGGTTGGACCAACAGTAGCCTTTATAGAATCAATTTCGATACCAAAATTCTGCAAAATACTGATAATCTTATTCTTATTCGCATTTTGTTCCACCATATCAATATGTGTATCATTATCCGAACCATATTCTTTAAGCAAATTCAATGTTGGAGACTGATAATGGGATAAATCTAAGGTAGGGTCGTATTTTCCCAGTTTGGCGATATTGTAAAAGGGGTCTTCATTTTCATCACTTAACTCTGCCGGTTCTTCTTTATCTACGACTGTAATTTCCTCGGGCTGTTCCACTTTCTCAATCTCAAAAGGTACATCTTCATTTATTTCAACCTCAGGTATTTCATCAGGTTCTTCCAAATCAATATCAGTATCTTCTATCACAATGCGTTCTTCATCAGCCGCTTTTGTTACCCAGTCTTCGGGAATTATTTCGGTACCTACTGCCACAGAAGGCTCAAATACATCGGAAGTTTCATTGTCAAATTCCGAATTATCTAATGCCACATTATCCGATACAATATTTTTTTGCTTTTTCGAAAAAAGGCGTTTCAGAAATGGCACAGTGGCTTTCGAAGAAACGACACTATATACTAAAAATATGCCTGCCAATGACATGATAGTTCCGGGTAAACCGATGTAAGAGTTAATCCAATCGCTAACAAACTCTCCGTGCAAACCACCGGGAGCAAAGAAAATCCAGCCTTTTACAAACGGATTTACAGCAATAGCTAATGAAATGGAAAGCCAAATCAGCCAAAAAGCAGTATGAAAAAATGCAGCTGTAAACGACAATGTTTTGACGCGTAAAAATTTCAGTCCCACTATAAAACCAAAAAATAACAGCGAAAATGCCGAAATTCCAAACCACTTATGAATCATGGTTTCAGCTATGTACGCGCCCGTTACCGAAGTCCAGTTCTGAATATCGGTACGTAGACGAATGGCTTCGGAGAACGGTAAATCCATTTTACTCTGATCGGCGGCACCCGTAAAAAAATACGACACAAATGCTAACGCAAAATATAGCACAGCAATAATCACCAGAATGCCTGCCACAAAATGAGTGCGGTCATCTTTAAAAAAACCAATCAGATCTTTCCAAAAACTACCTGTATCGGTTTTTGCGGACTGATTTACAGTTTTATTATCCGTGTTATATGTATTTTTAAATTCCTGTTTTACTTCAGGTTTCTGACCTGGTTTTATTGGTTTTCGGGGCGCCATACATTCTGTTTTTTTTCGAATTGCAAACTTACACAAAAAAAATGATTTGAATGAATTTAAATTTTCATTAAACAATTTTTTAGTTATACTGTTTTAAGTATTATCATATAAAAATATTACACAAAAAATCCACACAATCAATGATACAACCCCCCTTGTCAACTCATTATCAATCAATTAAAAATAACATTTTATGAAAAAAATTAAACTACTTGCTATTAGTGTTGTAATAATGCTTTTTGCCGCAAAGCCTTATGCACAACAAGTAAATAATTTTTACTTTCTCGAAAATACGCCCTACCGGCACTTATTAAATCCGGCAATGCAACCACTGAGCGGATTTTATCTCGGGCTACCTTTTGCAGGGTATCAACAAATGGGTTTTGGAAATAACTCTATTACAGTAAGTTCTTTTGATGGTTCGCTGACTTTAGAAAAACGTCTTTCGGCAGTTAAGCCGCTGACATTACTAAATTTCGAGACTCAAATGAATATATTGAGTTTCGGTTTTAGGGCAAAAAATTCATACATTACCTTTGGAGCAAGCTTAAAGGCTGATACCTACATGGGTATACCAAAAGATGTATTCAATATTGCCATCGAAGATTTGTCGCAGGATGTAGGTGGAATACCTGTTCTGTTAAATAAATCGTTCGATTTTAGTAAATTTTCGTTGGGAGCCACTGCTTATATGGAATTTGCATTAGGTTACGCACGGAACTTGAACGAAAAATGGGCAGTTGGTTTAAATGCCAAATACCTTTATGGCTTAAGTGCCGCACGGGTTGGTTTTAATAATTTTTCAATAGCAACTTCACCCGGAAAAGTAGTGCTGGATATCGACGGATATGGAAATTACTCGGTACCCGATGTTCAAAACTTCGATCCACTTGCATTAACTAAACCATCGGGCACAGGGGCTGCATTCGATTTGGGAGTAACCTACAAACCATTATCATTTCTAAGTTTTGCTGCATCGGTTACCGACCTTGGTTTTATCAACTGGAAAAGCAACACAAACAATTTCACCTACGATAAAAATTTCACCTTTAACAATATAGGCTCTACAGGCACTCAGGATTTTGTAAAAGGTATTAAGGACGATGCAATTAAAGACACACTGCTTAATAATCTGGATTATTTTACTGATGCCGGTGCCACAACAAACAATGCATTCAAAACAAATACGAATGCACGAATTAACGCAAGTGCCGAAGTGGGTATTTTGAAAAATGCCATTACTTTCGGCGTTTTGTCATCCACACTTTTTCACAGTTCAAATAAGGTTTTTCAGGATATTACAACTTCGGTTAATCTCCGACCTGTAAATTGGTTCAATTTGGCATTGTCATACTCTTTACTTACCGGAAGAGGTAGTAATATAGGCGCTGGTATTGGCTTCCGATTAGGAACACTTAATCTTTTTGCTTCAGCCGATTATATTCCGATTAATTATAAAACATACTCTCCTCCACTAACTGTTGATGTTTCTAATCTTCCGGTGGATTTAAGTAGTTTACCAACACCCGAAATTAACAGATTACCTTATAAAACCGATCGGTTCAATTTTGCAGTCGGATTTAATGTGGTATTTGGCAACCGACAGGATAGTGACAAGGACGGTGTTAGCAACCGACGCGATAAATGCCCGGATACGCCTCATGGTGTAATTGTGAACAAAAAAGGTTGTCCGCTCGATACGGATGGTGATGGAGTTTACGATTTCTTAGACAAATGTCCGGATACGCCACAAGCTGCTTACAGCACAATTGATGCCGATGGTTGCCCAATTGATACTGATGGCGATGGCGTGTACGATTATTTGGATAAATGCCCGGAAACTGTTCCTGCCGCTTATGGTAAAGTGGACGAAAACGGTTGTCCGAAAGATACCGACAAAGACGGAATTGCTGATTACCTCGACAAATGCGAAGGTACTCCCGAAGGTGTGAAAGTAGATTCGTTGGGATGTCCACTTGATGAAGATGGAGATAATGTACCCGATTATTTAGACAAATGCCCCGGCACTCCGATTGAAGCCCGTGGTTTAATTGACTCAACCGGTTGTCCGATCGACAAGGATTTGGATGGCGTATACGATTACTTAGACTTATGTCCGAATACACCTGCCGAGGCTCGTGGCAATGTGGATAAAAACGGTTGTCCGAAAGATACTGACCTCGATGGTGTAGCTGATTATTTGGATAAATGTCCGGATACTCCAATTCAAGCCAAAGGTACGGTTGACGAGAATGGCTGCCCACGCGATACCGACGGCGATGGTGTTCTGGATTATTTGGATAAATGTCCGCGTATAGCCGGTGTAGCATCCAATAATGGTTGTCCTGAAATCAAGAAAGAAGTGCGTCAGCTCTTCCAGAAGGCGTTGCAAGGCATACAGTTCGAAACAGCTAAATGGATTATTAAACCTGTATCGTTCAAAATCTTAGACGATGTAGCTAAAGTTTTAGCTGAAAATCCAACCTATTTGGTGGAAATTCAGGGACATACCGATAATGTAGGTAAAAAAGCAGCCAATCAGCTATTGTCCGAAAACAGAGCCAAGGCTGTACGCGAATACCTGATTAACAAAGGTATTGACGAAAAACGCATGACTTCGAACGGATATGGCGACACCAAACCAGTATTACCAAATACTACCGCAGCCAACAAGGCCAAAAACCGCCGTGTAGAATTTGTGGTGAGTTTCGAAGAAGTGAAAATTGTAACTGAAGAAGAACAATTACCGTAAAATAATTAAACCTGCAATTGGCTATAAAGGCTAATTGCAGGTTAAATAATGTTAATATTATATTAGATTCAAATTTCCACAAACAATTTCATTTTTTAGTTTGTTTAAGAATTTGAAATTAAAACATTTGAAACTCTATAAATTACAGGTTGAAAGGATAAATGCCTTTAGGTCATCTGCCACAGCGCAGCAAGTAAAATAAAATCAATCAATTAAAAAAAAATAAAAAAAACAATTATCCGTATGAAAACAATTAAAAAAATTACCCTATCATTTGTTGCTTTAGTATTAGTAACATTTACATTTAGCTCGTGCGATGCGCTTAGCGATGCATTATCAAAAGAAGTAGAAGTAGAGGCTCCTGCTATAGAATTTTCAGTAGGCGGGGAAGTTGCAGCTTCAGCACCTATGCAAAAAGTGGGCGCAGCAGTAGTTGATACTGTATGGTATGACAAAGAAGTAGATATTTCAACTAAACTCAATGAAGAACTTGCAAAACAAGGTTTAAAACCAGCTAATGTTAAGCAATTAATGGTGACTAAATCAAAACTTGCCTTAGCAATTCCTTTGACATCTGGAAGTAATGATTTTGGAACTGTTAGAATATATATAGATGGTAAACTTGCAGCGTCAGGATTATTCTTTGTGACACCTTCAGTTTCTTTAGTAGATTTGAAATACCCTGAGCCATTTTCAATTTTCGAAAAATTTGGTGCAGGTAAAGTTCAGTTGAAAATTACAAGCAACAAAGGAAAACCATCAGTAAAATATGATATGAAACTTGTTAATACCTATTTAAGCAAAATAGCGCTGTTGTAATACATTACTTTTATGCATTCATAAAAGGCTGTCTGAAAAAATATTCAGACAGCCTTTTTTATTGGAATTTCATAAATTTTCTATATATTTGCCTTTTATTTGGTAATTCACTAAAAATACGAATAAAATGGCCCGTTTAAACACCTATACAAAGCTGCTGAAAAGTGCACTTTTTGCCCTTTTACTATCTTCCTGCACTACCATTATCGACTGGGATAAGCAAATAGAAACACTAATTACCGGACAATCATACGTAATACCTATTGGTGAAACTACGCTCACTTTAAATGATATTATTACTCAGATTGACAATATCCACTATGTGGAACCCGGCGATAACTATATTTTTCTGAATTTTAAAGACACCATTACCTGGAACTTCAGAGATGTTGTTGATTTTCAGAATTTTATCAGCATAAACAGAGATTATACTATTCCGGCAACTCCTTCGTTTACTAATGACACTATTAAAGCACCGCCATTTACCGAAACCATCAATCTGAATTTTAATTCATTAGTACCAAATCAAAGCATTGAGCGAACTGAGATTAACAAAGCTAAACTGGAAATTACGATTGAAAAATCTAACAACATGAATATTGACCCTTCAAGTATAAGGGTTATAACATATTTCAAAGACAATGGGCTTGTTTTTGCAAATGGTGGAAATATAGAAAATGGTAAGGGTTCATCAATTGAGTACAAACCTACTGTTTTTAATAATCCTGAAATTATAAACCTTAATCCGTTTACAATATTCTCGCCTGAAAGCAATTCAGCGTTGAGTATTGAAATCCGTGTTGAAGTAATAGCCGGAAACACACCAATAGTAATACCTGACAATTCATTTATCAAAGTAAAATACAAACTTTTTGATATAGATACAAAGGCGTTTTTTGGAATTATTCAACCAACCATCCGAAATGATGAAAAAGGTAAAATTGTGGATATGACTCAATATATCATGCAATTACCTATAAAAGGTGTATTTAAAATTGCCGAACCTATCATTAAATTTGATGTTCTCAACAATTCGGGGGTCAAAATCAACCTCATGTTAGATTCCATAAAAGCCTATAAATCAGACGACGCAACATTCGAACCTGTTTATGCCCATTTTGATGGTTCAAAATCTATTTCAAAAATTGTGGAACGCATACCTTCTTATGGAGGTGAACCATTCAAATCAACATTCTATTTAGATCACACCCTATCGAATGGCGATATTTCTCATTTTTTCGATCGCTATCCATTGCCGGACAGATTATTGTACAAATTCAGGCTTGCCAATGCCCGCACTGCTTCAGATCCGCTTGATTTTGCAACACCCAATGCTAATCTCACAGCACATATCGACATTAAAGTTCCACTAAAATTTAATGCAGGTAGTAATTTTGACATTGTTGATACCTTAATGAATATGGATTTAAATGATCTGATAGATAATCAGATAGTAGATCAAATGACGCTTGTACTTAAGGTTACCAACAACCTGCCAATAAAAGGAAAACTATCAATCAAGTTTTTAGACACCAACAATCTACCTATTAATGACTTAAAAGTTCTGGCTGACTCCGTCATTACTGCTCCTCCTATTGATGACAATGGCTATGTTGCACCAGGAGAAACTGCTGTATCGAATCTGAAAATTATTGTTGCAAATGAACAGCTTCCAAAACTCAGGTTGGCAAAAAGTTTAATGTACATAATCAAAGTGGAAAACGACGAGAATAGAAAAATGACGCTTCATAAAGATAATTTCATTAAATTAAAATTAGGAAAATATTCTCAGGGAGAATAAAACCGTAACTGTAGATGAAACTAACGAAATACATATTAACGCTTTTTGTCGGGCTTTTGATGCTTCATACCTCCGTGGCTCAACAGGTCAATACGCTTTACTTTCTGGAAAATGTGCCTATACGGCATCAATATAATCCTGCCATACAACCACTTTCGGGCTTTTACCTCAGCCTTCCTGTAGTGGGTAATTTTCAGTTGAACGCGGGCAACAACTCATTTACTGCAAGCTCTTTAAATCTCACAAAACCAGATTTATTCAATAGTCTGAAACCGGTAACAAATATCAATGTTGCCGCTGACATCAATCTGTTCGGATTTGGATTCAGGGCACGCAGTTCGTATTTTAATTTAACAGTTACATCTAAAAATGCTGTTAATCTTTCACTTCCAAAAGATTTATTTCACCTCGGCATGTTCGGAAATGTTCGTACACTAAATGGCGTGGCTCAACTCGAAAACAACAACTTTGATTTGTCGGCATTCGGAATGAAAGCCAGCTCTTACATCGAGGCCGCATTGGGCTATTCGCGAATTTTAAATGAAAAATGGACTGCAGGGTTAAAACTGAAATATTTACACGGTCTGTCAATCAGCGAGTTTGGATTCGACAATTTCAATTATGTTGCCGGTATCGATAAGTGGAAATTCAATATCGATGGAAAAGTTAACTATGCTGTTCCTGATATGAATAACATTAACCCAACCATTTTAATGAAACCTGCCGGTGTAGGAGGTGCAGCCGACCTTGGAGTAACTTTCAGGCCGAATGAAAATATGGTATTTGGAGCTGCTGTTACTGATCTTGGTCTTATAAAATGGTCGAAATCGCCTGTAAATTACCGTGCAAAAGTAAATTTCAATATCGATGCTATTACAGGATTTTCCGCCGATGAACTTTTAAACGGTATTAGTTCAAATACGGTTACAAACGATTTGTACAATGATTTTATCGATTCGTTGGAAATAACAAACACAAACCTCGCATTTAATAGTCCGGTAACGCCTAAAATTAACCTAAGTGGCGAATATGGCTTTCTCCACAATTCAATGAGTGTCGGATTACTTTCAACAACCGCCATTTACAAAAACTCGGTCATGTTTGAACTAACACCTTCCTTAAATATCCATCCGGCAAACTGGTTGAATTTTGCTCTCTCCTATTCATTGTTGAATGGCCGTGGCGCAAATATAGGTGTTGGATTGGGGTTGCGGATTGGCATGTTCAATACCTTTGTTACTGCCGATTATATTCCTCTGAACTATGCACCATTAACCAATCCGGTTACATTAATTCCTACTTCTATACCTGTTGTAGGCGGAATGAGTTTATCGCGTGTACCCGCTAAAACTGACAGGTTAAACTTTGCAGTAGGCTTTAATATTGTATTTGGCAATAAACAGGATAGCGACCACGATGGCATCAGTAATCGCCGCGATAAATGTCCTGACACTCCACATGGTGTTATTGTCGACAAAAAAGGTTGTCCACTCGATACCGACGGCGACAAAGTACCTGACTATTACGATAAATGTCCTGACACACCAAAAGAAGCCTACAGTTCAATTGACGCCGATGGTTGTCCGCTCGATACCGATGGTGATGGTGTGTTCGACTATTTGGATAAATGTCCGGATACACCTTATCAGGCTTACGGAACCATAGATAAAAACGGTTGTCCAAAAGATACTGACAAGGATAGTGTACCCGATTACTTGGATAAATGTCCACAAACTCCGGAGGCCGAACGCAATAATGTAGATTCGACAGGATGTACAATCATTGTTATTCAACCCATAATTATCGATAGTGTGGCAGCAGACAGCTCTAAAATGAAGGTAACTGAAATTAAACCCGTAGAGGAAATTAAGCCCGTCGAGGAAATTAAACCGAAAGTTATTGATGTAGACAGCGATGGCGATGGAATAGTTGATCGTTTAGACCGCTGTCCACAACTGGCTGGTGTGGCTTCAAACGATGGTTGTCCGGAGATAAAGAAAGAAGTGAAAGTAATTTTCCAAAAAGCACTACAGGGTATACAGTTCGAAACTGCAAAATACATCATTAAACCGCTATCTTACGTAATTCTGGATCATGTTGCCCGTGTATTAGCCGAAAACCCAACCTACATGGTGGAGGTTCAGGGACATACCGACAATGAAGGATTACCTGACAAAAACCGGATTTTGTCGGAAAACAGAGCAAATGCTGTACGCGACTATCTAATATCAAAAGGTATAGAGGCCAATCGTTTAACAGCTAAAGGCTATGGCCAAATGCGTCCGGTAGCACCAAATTCAACAATTGAAGGTCGTGCAAAGAACAGAAGGGTAGAGTTTGTTGTTAGTTTTGAGTAAAAACTAAACACAAAACGCTCACTGATGAAGTTATTATTAAAAACACTTGGCTTAATTAGCTTAGTATTAGGTATTATTGGCGCATTTTTGCCCCTATTGCCTACAACGCCATTTATACTTTTGGCTACTTATTTATTTGCACGCAGTTCGCCAAAGATGAATAACTGGATTTTAAATCATAAAATTTTCGGAAAAATCATTCACGATTACCGCGTAGAAAAAGCCATTACTTTACATGCAAAAGTAGTGGCTTTAACTATGCTCTGGTTGAGCATGCTTAGTTCGGCATTTCTGGTACTAAACGACAGACCGTGGCTACAAATTATGTTGATAAGTATTGCTACAGGGGTAACAATTCATATTCTGCGTTTCAAAACAAAAAAAAGGGACAGTTAATCAGCTCTTTTTTGATATTGCCTGATAGACCACATCTTTTAAGTGACAGTTACATTCGAAAGTACCGTTTTCGAGCAATCCGCTGCGTTTCAGAAATTCATAATCCTTTTCGAAACCGGGAGTGAAAATTCCAGTCCCGGTATTTTCTTCAATCTGATGAATCGTCCACCACTTTACACTTTCAATCAATTGAGGATTTGCATTTACAATTTTCAAATCGCAAATTATAAAAAGATACACAAACTGTCGCTCATTGTGTGTTTTATGAAGAAACTTTGATAAAAAAACAGGTTTAATATCATTAGCGCCATAATCCTGCAATGCTGTTCTTCTGATGCAATCTTCAGCTGTTTCGTTCATTCGAATATGATTGGACAAGGCCACATCCCACAAACCAGGGTTAAAAGAATCGTTCAAACTTCGCTTTTGTAGAAATACTTTTGAATGATTAATTAACAGAACCCGTACAACAGGATGAATATGTTTAGCTTTTGCAGAAATACTTTCCTGGCTCTGAATTGAACCAATCAGTTTGCCCTGTTCACTTACAATAGGCCACCATTCCTCTTTAAATAAACGAATCCGGATTAATGTAACGCGAATAAATTCATAAAACATAACGAAAAACAGGATTCCCCAATACAGTGAACGAATAAGACTTTGATTGTATTGAGTTGGCTCAGCAAACACAGGAAGCACTAAATATGCAATAATGTAAAGCGACATTATTACGACAAGTTGCCATACGATACGAAAATGTTCATCGAGATTATTGGTCATTGCCACATGGCGTGGAGTTACCGACGATACATATTCTGTAATATTTCTGCGCAAAAATAATATTAAAATAAAAGAAGTAACTGTAATTAATTCACTAAAAACCGGTTTAAAGTGATAAAGAATAAGACTTTCGGGAAAGAAAATAATAAAGGCAATAATAAGCGTACTCACAAGATATGAAACGCCTAAATACTTGTATATATTTGCATATAGAAAGTAGCTGTAGACCAGAATGACAACTACTGTAAAATATACAACTGTCAGCGCTACACTACTCCCGAAATTGCCATTGACTAATACAAAAAGCAAAATTGGAATAAAATGGAGTAAAGGATTGAAAAATGACTCGTTGATATGTTTTCTAAATGCCTGCATTTAATTTTAGTAGCGGTGGTTCAAGCATTTAAACAACAAAGGTCGGGTTTAGTTTGCCCGACCTTTGCAAAAAAAGTTAAATGAGTTAAAAAGACATCATTCTGCTTACATATTTACCTATAATATCAAACTCGATATTGACAATGGTACCTTTTTCAATCTGGTGAAAATTAGTATGCTCGTAAGTATATGGAATAATAGCTACCTGAAATGAATTATCTGTAGGATTACAAACAGTCAGACTCACACCATTTACAGTAACCGAACCTTTATCCACAGTCATATAACCGCGCTTTGCCATTTCATTGTTAAAATCATATTCAAAAGTAAAATACCAGCTTCCATCAGCTTCTTTTACTTCCGTACAAACAGCAGTTTGGTCTACATGTCCCTGAACTATATGACCATCCAAACGACCGTTCATTAGCATGCTTCGCTCCAGATTCGCCTTACTACCTACCACCAATTTTCCCAAATTTGTACGATCGAGCGTTTCTTTGATGGCCGTAACTGTGTATGTTTTATCTGTTTTTTCAACTACTGTAAGGCAAACACCGTTATGTGCCACACTTTGGTCAATTTTCAGCTCATTGACAAATGAACATTCCATGGTGATATGCAGGTTCTCCTGCTCTTTACGCAACGCCACAACCTGTGCAGCTTCTTCTATAATTCCTGAAAACATTTTTACTAATAATTTACACCTCTCCCTGACCCTCTCCGATGGAGAGGGAAATCGCATTTAATTTAATTTAAATAAGTGAAATAGGAAGTGGTCGTTTTAATGATAAATATTTATTTAAATACAAGCCTCTTATAAATTTAAAGGGTTGAGAAAGCGCCTACTCCCTCTCCTTTGGAGAGGGCTGGGGAGAGGTTAAAAGATACGCCTTAAAGTCACCGAACTCTTTTGTCATTGGTTCGCTTTTCTTTTCACCCTTCATAAATTCCTGTAGTTTTTCAGGAATTTCGACCTTTTCGCCTAAAATTCCTTCAACTGTTTCGAGGAATTTTGCCGGATGCGCAGTTTCTAAAAATACGCCCACTTCGCCGGGTTGCAACATCTCTTTCAAAGCCTTGTATCCACAGGCTCCGTGTGGGTCGAGCAGATAGCCGGTTTCTTTTTTGCAGGTTTTCAATGTTTCGGCTATTTGTTCGTCGGTGTAACTTACGCCACTTATTTCAGCCGAAATTGCCTCGTGCGAATTTCCGTACAAATCGAGTACACGGGCAAAGTTGCTCGGGTCGCCTACATCCATAGCATTGGCTATAGTAGCTACCGAAGGACGTGGTTTGTATTCGCCCGTTTTGAGATATTCTAAGAAAATATCGTTGCGGTTGTTGGCTGCAATAAAACGCTTCACAGGCAATCCCATACGTTTAGCAAAAAGTCCGGCAGTAATGTTTCCGAAATTTCCGCTTGGCACACACACCACCATATTATTGGCAGCTGCTTCCGAAATTGTTTTCAGTTGTGCATAAGCGTAAAAATAATAGAATGCCTGAGGCAAGAAGCGGGCAACATTGATAGAATTGGCCGAAGTAAGTTTCATTTTCGCATTGAGCTCTTCGTCCATAAATGCCGCTTTTACCAATGCCTGACAATCGTCGAAGGTACCATCGACCTCTAACGCTGTAATATTTTGTCCTAAGGTAGTGAACTGACATTCCTGAATGGGGCTTACCAATCCTTTGGGATACAGCACATATACATGAATGCCTTCGACACCCAAAAATCCATTGGCAACAGCACTTCCGGTATCGCCCGAAGTAGCTACAAGTACATTTACCGGTCTTTTGTCGTCCTGACGCTGAATAAAATAAGACAGCATGCGCGACATAAATCGTCCGCCAACATCTTTAAAAGCCAGCGTTGGGCCATGAAAAAGCTCCAGACTGTAAATATTTTCTTCGACACGAACAAGCGGAACGTCAAAGTTAAGCGTGTCGTGCACCATCATTTTAAGCATATTGGCATGAACATCCTCGCCAAAAAGCATATAAGCAGCGGTATAAGCCATGTCTTCGAAACTCATTTTATCAATATTTTCGTAAAACATAGCCGGAATTTCCATAATATGATCGGGCATAAACAAACCCTTATCATCGGCTAAACCCTTTATAACAGCGTCCTCTAAACTTGCACCTGTCACTTTTTTATTTGTACTGTAATATTTCATAAAATTATAAATAGCTACTGATTTTCTCTTTTTTTTGAGGGTGCAAAGATACCATTTTTTTAACAAATAACCATTATCTATTTAAGGTACAATGTAAAATTCATCTGCCGGATTTTAAAATCGGTGGACGATTTGCATTCTGCAGATATGCTGTGAATCAACAACATATAACGATCGGACTTTTGAACCAAATATTTATCACTGTGTTTATCATTTTCACTGTTGTTATAAATATCCGACACTACCGGCTGTATGGGTATCTGTATTTGTGATTTTTTTGTCGGTTCCGAAATCTGAATTGACTGGTTAACAAACTCTACTTTATAATCTGCAGTTGTAAAAACATGCGTACTGTCCGGGTAAATTTCTAAATTTGAAATTACGGTATTGTATCCTTTAATATCGTAAACCTGCTTAACCGATAGCGATGCATTTACATCACGTATCTTTTTGTTAAGTACATAATTATCAACGCCCAACGATTCGGCAATTTGGTAAGCACCGGAAATTTTACGGTTGTCATTAAATACAGATTTCCAGTTTTCAACTCCAAAATTACTAATGTAGTAATACACTTTATCCGAAATTTCAGCCTGAATACTGTCAGGCAGTACAATTTTGTTCAGCTTATTATCCACCAATTTATTATCCTGATAAAGCTTGTATTCAGTCAGCAACGTAGTCAGATCATTTTCCACAACACGTTTCGTTGTCGAAAAAACACTCCATGGCCCCACAGAAACAAGCAGCAATATGGTAGCAAACGAAACTACTAACCAACGTAAATGTTTTGATTTGGTAAAAAACAAATAAATACTTGCGCCGTAAAGCCACAAATTGAAAATCAACACATAAAGGCGGTTAATTGATATGCCGTAATCGTCAATCCGACGCGCAATTCCAACTGACATCAACACAATTAACGGCAATAAAAGCACCGAAAAATAACGATTCAGAAAACGAACTACCTTATTTTCGGGAATCGGATAAAGCAGAAACTTAGCCAAATAACCTCCCAGCGCCAAAATGGATACTAAAGTTGTTACCCAACCATCAGGAAGTTCCCAAATTGCAATAATCTTAATCAGATAAAAATAAAGTATGACTAAATACAGCCCCAAAATTGGCAGAAGCACATTTAAACCCAGGATTTTCAGAAACTGATTATATTCCGGCGATTCGTCGTATAGTTTATCTTTAGTCGGTACATTCATTAAAAAATAAACGGGCGCAACTACTAAATAGCAGATAACAGCCAGACTGCCATAAACTTCGTTCTCAATTTTTACATTAAAAAGAACATCGATAGCATAAATAGCCAGACCTAAACCTCCCTGCAGCACAGATACATAAACAAGTGTTATTATAACCTGGATACCAATTTTTTCGGTAAAATTCCAAAACGGGATATCGGTATTTTTTCGCAGATAAAGTACAAAAGTGATGGATAAAAGCGACACAAAAACAAGGGTTACAAACTGCATCATTTCCCACTCAACCTTATTATTAAAAAAGACAAAACTATACAACGCAATTGCTGCTAATGTGATCAACAACAGCAATATACCGGTTAGTTTTTTCTTTGCATTTTCCAAAAACAAGGTAAGAGGAAAAGACGCAATGGTAGCCAAAATAAAAAATCCCCAAACATTGAATTCCTGTTCGAAACGCTTCACGTTAATTTCGAGTAATGCCATGGCGGCAAGTCCGAAAACGGCAATCAATACAATATGAAACCGCTTAGCTACGGCTATCAAATCGGATACTAACAAGTTGAAATTGAGCTTTTTCATGGTACTGATGTGATAATGTGATGATGTGTTGATATGATGATGTGTTGATGTGGTGATGTGATAATGTGATGATTTGATGATTATTCAATTTCCAAAATTAATACTGTTTTGGGTGGAATATTCATTGCATTCAAAAAAACGTAGTTTTTATCTGAAATAATATCTTTTGCTGAAGTTTTTGAGTGTGAGCCTAACATTTCCTCAAACCGACCTAATTCAAGTACTTTCTCAACTGCATTATTATTGGCTACTACCATTACTTTTTTCGAATTATTGTACCGAAAATACACATAAATTCCATCATAAGGAATAAATTGTTTCATTTTTCCATTTTGTAAAACGGAATTATTTTTTCGATAATTCAATAATTTTCGGGTATAATTAAAAATGTCATTTTCCTCTGCTGTACGCCCTTCGGCTGTAAATGCATTACGCTTATCGGTAGTCCAGCCACCCGGAAAATCAAACCGATGCCCTTCGTAATTTCCGGCAATGCCATCGAGCATAATTTCGGTACCGGTATAAATTTGCGGATAACCACGTGCCGTAATCAGCAATGCCAAACCCATTTTGTACTTTGCCACATCACGCTTCACAGCTGTCGAAAAACGGTCGATATCGTGATTATCCAAAAAATTCATAATCAAATTCGTATTCGGATACACAAAATCCTGCGCATAATGGGCATAAAAACGTGCCATGCCACTCTCCCACCCTTCTGATTCGTTAATTGAGCTTGTCAAAACATCTTTCAGACAAAAATCCATAACACTTGTCAATCGCGAATCAAAACCATCTTTATTATTATTTCCACTCTGATAGTAAGCAATTTCAGCCGGAGTTTTCACCCAACATTCGCCCACAACATTCATAGCAGGATATTCGTTTCGAATGGTTTGAATAAATTGAGCAGCGACTCTAATATCATTGTAAGGATAAGTGTCAACCCTTATTCCGTCGATATTGGCATATTCAATCCAATAAATATAAGCCTGCGTGAGATAATCGAAAAGCAATTTATTTTTCAGATTAAAATCGGGCATATTGGGTGCAAACCAACCCTTTGTAAGTCGCTGCAAATCAGAGACAGAAGCATGTGGGTCGGTCCAGGCTGTCATGCGGTAGTTCGAGCCTGTATATTGTGGCCACTCGTTAAACCAATCGTTGGCAGGTTTATCTTTCAGCCACCAATGCGCTGAGCTGCAATGATTCGGAACAATGTCAATAATTAATTTCAGACCGTTGGCATGACATGCTTCGGCCAATCGTGGATAATCGTCGTTTTTACCCAAGCGGGGATCAATTTTGTAATAATCGCTGCAACCATAATGATGGTAACTGTAGTTTACATCGTTGTTGTCGAAAAGCGGAGTTGTCCACAAAGCGGTTGCTCCCAAATCGGCAATATAAGGAACTTTTTGTATAATCCCCTCAATATCACCCCCATGTCGGGCACCCGGCACAGCCCTATTCACTCCCTGAACATAACCGTAGATGGAATCGTTGGCTGTATTTCCATTGGCAAAACGGTCGGGCATAAGCAGATAAACCGCATCAGCTTCGGTGAAACTTTTCCTTTCAGCCGAATTTTTTCTCCGCGATTTTAACTCATAAGCAAGCACTTGCTTTGCTCTTCCACGTTTTAATGCGATATTTACAATTCCGGGCTTTGCTGTTTTCGCAATATTCAGATACAAAAAAACAAAATTCGGATTATCCGAAATTTTCTTTTCTAAAATGGTTACACCCGGGTAATTTATAGAAATGGCAGCATTGCTTATTCCGGGACCATAAAGCATAAGCTGTAAATCGGGGTTTTTCATGTCAGTCCACCAAAACGTGGGCTCAGCACGCTCCACAATGGGTTTTGGTTTCATGGTAGCATGAGAAGCCAACACAAAAAATGCGCTCAGCATAACTAAAAATAACTGTTTCATATCCTGAAAGTGTTTAAATTATTTCTCATTTTCAGCAGCATGCATCGCCAAGCTGTTTTCTTCGTAGAGTTGCTCCCACCCTTTTGCTTTTGCCTCCAACGAAATTTGAGTTGCCTGCGTTGTTAATTCCTTGTAATTCGTCCGTATGGAATCGGCAAAACCAACATATTTATGTACAATAACCGATTCACCAGCCACCAAATCGACCCCAAAAGCATAACCGGCAACATTCGCCTTTTCAATTTTGGTAGGATTCAGTTTTTTGAGCGTATTGTTTTTGAAAAAATCAAAACTCACCGCTTCGCAAACCTGAAAATTTGTTTTACGGGTTTGTATCCACAGATGAGCCACATCGGCAAGCGTGCGCGATTGCAACACATTCCATTGCGAAGCAGACTGATCTAAAGGTTGACCATCTATCACAGCCAGAAAATTTATATTCCCCTGAAAATCAACAGACTTAACTTTGAACCGAATACAACCAAGATGAGGATTGGCTTTGCTCAGAAAACATTCCGACTCAACCTGAATAGTATGTCCTGATAGAGTTTTAACCTGAAAATTACGACTTAAAACATTGATTTTCTTATTCAAAACCCGTTGATAATTTTGAATTTCGCAGGTTGTCAAATCTACAATTTCTGAATTTAAACGTAAAACAACCGATGTCCAATCCGGCAAATTTGTTTGACTTGAATCAGCATTACGAATACCATCCATAAAAGTTTGCTTTGATGGTTGGTTGGCGCTAAATCCCTCTAAACAACCGCTTTGTGTTATATACCCATTGTTAACACTAAAATCGGCTTGATTTTTTGGATCAAATTTATCTTCGGTTAATAGCCAGGGCTGTTGTTGTGTCATAGTATTATTTCGTGTTTCGTGTTTCGTGTTTCGTGTTTCGTGTTTCATGTTATTTTTCACACTTTATTTTTATTTCAATTTTGTTAATTAAAGTAGTGAACCAATATTGGTGGTAAAGAGTTTTACTGCTATGGCTAACAAAATGATTCCAAAGAATTTACGCAAGATATAAATACCACCTTCACCAATTGCTTTTTCTATTTTCGAAGTCGATTTCAAAACGAAATAGACAATTAAAAGATTAAGAACAAGGGCGATAATAATATTAATTGTATCGTATTCGGCACGAAGCGAAAGCAGGGTTGTAAACGAACCCGGACCCGCAATTAGCGGAAATGCAAGCGGTACTATCGACGAACTGCCCTCCGGACCTTTGTTGCGAAAAATTTCCACATCGAGAATCATTTCTATAGCAAAAATAAAAATTACCAATGCTCCGGCCACAGCAAACGACTGAATATCAACATTAAACAGTTTCAGAATACCTTCACCCGTAAATAAAAAGGCAATCAGAATCAGAAAAGCAATGGAACTTGCCCTGAAAGCATGAACCACATTGGCTTTTTTCTTAATATCTAAAATCAATGGTATCGACCCTAAAATATCAATAATTGCAAAAAGTACCATAAAGGCACTTGTAAGTTCAATAAAGCTGAAATTCATATATTTATAGTTTTTTAATTGCCCCTAATCTCTTAAAAAGGGTATGCCAAACTGGAATACCCGACTGTTAAACAAACAATTAAATTAATTCTTACCTATTAAGTTATTGATTTTATTTCTTTCACTGTCAAAAAACCAACCCCATTTATTAAAATACTTTACCATATTCGAAATGTGAATCCACAACATACGATAACTTTTATACGAATCGTGTGCATGATGATGAATGATAGACACTTCGGGATAAAAAACCGTTCGGTATTTTTGATATATTCGCCTTGTTAAATCAATATCTTCGGGGTACATAAAAAAACGTTCATCAAACAATCCAACTTCTTTTAAAGCTCTAATTCTCAAAAACATAAAGCAACCAGAAAGATAAGGAACATCCATTATTTTATTGTAACCACTATCACGCATTTCAAATTTACGGGCTCGTTTTTCAGACCAACCCGCAGGCAAGAATCGCCTGAAAATTAAATCGAACGGGCTTGGCAAAAGCTTACAAAGATACTGAATTTGACCGTCAGGATAAAATACTTTTGGCATTAAATGTCCAATTTCTGTATTTTTATTCATAAACTCCACAATACTGTCAAGTATTTGCGGGTCGAAACTTATATCGGGATTTACTACAAGGTGATAATCAATTTGTTGGTCAATGGTTTTTCGAAGGGCAATATTGTGTGCGGCTCCATAACCCAGATTTTGATTATTAAATATATAAATTGCATTTAAACTTTCAAAACCGGCATTTCTGACCGAAGAATTATCAACGAGATAAATATTGGTCACAATGTGCGACTTTCGAAGCGTTTGAACCAACAGTTCAATTTCTTCGAATGCTGTATTATATAACACTATGGAAACATTTATCATAAAAATCGGCAAGAAGTAATGTTAAATTTTAGAAATGCAATATTAAGCATTTTATTCCAATAAAGATACAAGTTACCAAAATACAGACATAAAAAAAGCCCGATTATCCATCGGGCTTTCATTATTTTATCAAAACAAAACTTATTCAGCAGCTTCGGCAACTTCTTCAGCTGGTGCTTCGGCAGGTGCATTTGCAGCAGCTTCAGCTTCGGCAGCAGCGGCAATGGCTTCTGCTTTCTTTTTGGCTAATTCAGCAGCTTTCGCTTTGTTTACCTCAGCTTCAGCAGCTAAACGCGCTTTCGCATTGGCAGCTTTTTCGGCAGCTAATTGTTCTTTTGTTTTGCTTACTTTCGATTCTTTTTCGTTTTTCCATGCTTCGAAACGTTTTTCAGCTTCAGCAGCATCAAAAGCTCCTTTTTTAACACCTTCCAACAAGTGTTTTTTCATCAACACACCTTCAGCCGAAAGAATGTTGCGGGTGGTGTCGGTAGGTTGAGCACCTACATTTAACCAATACAAAGCACGTTCGAATTTCAAATCGATAGTGGCAGGATTGGTGTTTGGGTTGTACGAACCGATACGTTCGATAAATTTGCCATCACGTGGCGCGCGACTGTCGGCAATAACGATATGATAATAAGCATATCCTTTACGACCATGACGTTGCAATCTGATTTTTGCGGGCATTTTCTTAATTTTTAAATTGTTATACCTAATGCTTTTTCTCGAAAAGCGGCTGCAAAGATAGTGCTTTTATTTGAAATTGCAATCGATTTGCTTTTTATTTTCAAATACTCCGATACCAAAGAGCGCATAATCATACTTTACCGGGTCATTTTTATCAAATTTTCGTAACTCAATCATAAGTTCTTCCAACGCTCTCCAGTCGTTTTGCTTCCGGCTCAACAATCCCAATGCGCGCCCCACATCGCCGACATGAACATCCAAAGGCATCATTAGCGCCGACATGGGTATACTTTTCCAAATTCCAAAATCCACACCGCAATCATCAGCACGCACCAACCAACGTAGGAACATATTCAGCCTTTTGGCTGCTGAATTTGAGTTTACATCCGAAATATGCTTTGCAACCCGTTTTTCATGTTCAATTTCTAAAAAAACTTCTCTGAAATACTTCAACGATGAAAAAACAGAATTATCAATAGCAAAGCCAGTTGCAAAAACAGTTTCTAACCCATTATGATTTTTGTAAATATTGCGAAGCGAATAAATAAAATACTCACAATCAAGCCCGTTAAACGTACGATGAACAAATTGCCGTACATTTTGAATCTCGCTTTTAGAAGCATTCATTACAAAATCATAAGGCGTATTTTCGAGTAATTCCATCATAAACGAAGCATTTTTGATAATGCTTTTGCGTTGTCCCCAGGTGATTGTTGCCGTTAGAAATGCCGCAATTTCAACATCTTCTTTACGACTGAACCGATGCGGAATTTGTATCGGGTCAGTTTCAATGTAACTTTCGGTATTGTACAATGTTACCTTTTGGTCGAGAAATGCTTTGAGTTCGTTGAAATTTGGATTCATTAATTTGCTTTTTGTATTGAAACAGCTTTAAGTAATAAAAGTTTTTATTACAAAAAAAACCGCCCAATATCGTTCAATTTCAAACGAAAAGATTTCATAGACTTGAAGTTATCGGGATTACTAATTGCTTTAATAATATGCTGTATAGCGGGAGTAGACATGATATTTTGATTTGTAAATAATTTATTGCAGCATTTTTTGTGCTACTTGATAGCTGCCTTTTGGATTTCAAAGAATACTTATTACGGTTTCAATCATAACATCATCAATATAAGGTTTGAACACCTCTAATATCTTGCATAATTCAACAAAATCTATTGAGAGTCTCAATGCTTTATCTGAGGGATTTATATACATTTTCCATGACGCCTCTTCGTTGGTAGAAGATTTTGAAGTAACACACATGCAAGCAATATCTGGCCTACTAAAACCTAATGAACTAAAATCCGTTTTATAGAACCGACGTTCAAAAGGGTCTTTCCATGTATCTGGTGATACAAAGATAAGTTCCTTGCTATTTACAGAACTTATAAACCGTTCAAATTGCATGTACTTATACAAGTTATTTGCTGGTGAAGAAAAACCATTTAGTAGAAAAATGGACTTGTAACTATCAAGTTGTTTTATAGAGATTTTTGTCTTCATGTATTTTTTTATAAAAACCACAAATTATTAGTATCAATATTATAAGTATTGCTGAAATACGGTAGTATTTCAGCAATCATTTCCGGGTATTTGATAGTAACCGGTAGGTTTTGTTGTTTTACTCTTTGAAATTTAAAACTGCTCATTCTTTGTTCCTTTTGTCATATTGATATTATTTTCCTCCTCACCATTCTGTTGATTATCGGTCGTTTTTAATTGGTTACTTATAATAAGTTATCCGACATTTATCCGACATTTCCGACACGATTGCATTTGTGCAATTACTATGCAATCACAGTACAATTAGTGCATTGGCGTTATTCTTGCGTTTTTTTAGCTTAGAATTAATCGGCAATTCATCGAAACCTATACGTTTTTTCCAACTATCTTATTTCAAGCTTTTATATCCCTTAATGCACGCTTTTTGCGCGCTCGTTGCACGCAATGCACGCTTTTTGCACGCTTATACCATTTCATAATAAGTACCAACGCTTGCACCAAGTTGTTTGAATAACTTATATTTCTCAGTTAATTCAACCAATTCATATGCTGCTGTTCGTTTGGATATAGTATTGATTTCCTTATATTCCTTATTTGTAATTTTACCGTGTTCTTTTACATACAGCACAGCTTTTATCTGCCTATCGCTCAAACCTAACTTACTCAAATCTTCCTTGTTGTAAATATTTTTACGGAAAACTGTCCAAAAATCATTGCCTTTGCAAGAAAGTTGAGGTAGTGGGATTTTAGCTTCAATACATAAATTTCTCATTTTATCCATTCCACGACCCCATGATTCCACATAACCGCTGCGGAAAAAAGTGGTTGCAACATCCGGATTACGTGGTTGTGAAGAATGTTTGTCGAGCAAATCTTCAACAGTCCAATTTTCGGGAAGTTTACCATAATTCCAAATCATAATCTTGTTGTCATACACGCTGATTTGAATCGGATAAGGTCCCGTATAATCTTTGTGTGCAACGGCATTTAGCAGTGCTTCACGCAACGCATCTTTTGGATATTCGTAGGTTTCCACACGGTAAATATCTTCGTAGCTAATCATTGCTTTAATGTACTTGGTGAAAAGCAAATCCATTGTTTTTTCGACTTGTTCAAAAAGATTGCCGTGGATTTCGTCCTGAAATAATAAATCACTGTCGGTACGGAAAAAACCGATTTTTATATACGCACCCGAAACATATTTTTCAGGGTCGGGGTGGAAAAGTAGAAGCGCAGCTCTTTTCAAATAACCATTGTATGTCAGTTTCAGGTTATTCAGTAAAACATCATTTGTATCTGTCAACACATCTTCGACAAGGCGTTTGCTCTTAACACCTCTCTTGCGGAAAAAGTCAAAAGTTTAAGGTTTTAAATCGGCAACCGAAACATTTGGAATCGATACAGCATCCCAATGTTTGCCCTGCTTTTGTAGCAGGAATTTATCTAATGCCGCACCTTTAGTTCTTGTTTGGTAGAACCGCTACGATAATGGTACTCACCTTTGTAGTTTACCGGATTAGGGTGTGCGTCTACAATGACTTCTATAAATGCCTTACGCTCGGCAGACTCTAAGCGAGCTTGGTCTGCGCTCACTGAATCGGCATTTTCGATATTATCTCCTTGTTCGGTTTGGTACAAATTAACAGGGGTAACGATTCCCAAAATAGTGGTTATCTTGTTCGGCAGTTCTTCCAATAGTTTCTTGGCATCTTTCACACCTACCACATTGCCATTATCGTCTTTACCAATATAGAGCGTACCGCCCTGGGCATTAGCAAAACCGCATATCCATTTCAAGTATTCATCTTTCCAAACGGATTTGTATTCTATGTTTTGAGTTTCGGACATATAATTGATTATTTGCAGCTTATTGATATTTTTTTTGCATTTACATATCACCTGATCAATAAATTAATAGATTAAAATTCCAAAATTTCATTATGGCAACATGCAATAATTTAAAATAATGACATCTCAAATGTGCAAAGATAATAAATTAATGGTGAATTTAACATATTCATATTTATACTAATTCCTACTACAAAACCAGCCCAACCTGAATCACTTCAAGTTGGGCTAGCTCTTATTTTAAGTTTACAATAAACTCGTATACTTTTTATTTTACTTCTTCAAAATCCACATCAGTAACATCACCTTGCTTGTTATCACTCTGGCTTTGTTGTTGACCACCAAAATCCTGTGGGCCAGCTTGCTGACCACCCTGTGCATTTTGAGCATTGTACATTTCCTGACTTGCAGCCTGAAATACTGTATTCAGCTCGTTGGTAGCAGCATCAATTCCGGCTAAATCCTGTGCTTTGTGAGCTTCTTTCAATTTTGCCAAGGCAGCTTCGATTGGCCCTTTTTTGTCAGCAGGAAGTTTGTCACCAAATTCAGCCAATTGTTTTTCGGTTTGGAAAATCAACGAATCAGCATGATTCAATTTGTCGATTTTTTCCTTTTCTTTAGCATCGGCTTCGGCATTTGCAGCTGCTTCGTCTTTCATTCGTTTGATTTCGGCATCGCTCAAGCCCGACGAAGCTTCGATACGGATACTTTGTTGTTTTCCGGTAGCTTTGTCTTTAGCCGAAACATGCAGAATACCATTGGCATCAATATCGAAAGTTACTTCAATTTGAGGCTCACCACGGCGGGCAGGCATAATACCATCCAAGTGGAAACGACCCAACGATTTATTCTGATTTGCCAACGGACGTTCGCCCTGTAACACATGTATTTCAACCGAAGGCTGATTATCAGCAGCCGTTGTGAAAGTTTCCGATTTTTTAGTTGGAATGGTTGTGTTAGCTTCAATCAGTTTTGTCATAACACTACCCATAGTTTCGATACCTAATGAAAGTGGAGTTACGTCGAGCAACAACACATCTTTCACTTCTCCTGTAAGTACACCACCCTGAATAGCAGCACCTACAGCCACCACTTCGTCCGGATTTACACCTTTCGAAGGCGCTTTTCCGAAGAATTTTTCAACAGCTGTTTGAATTGCAGGAATACGTGTAGATCCACCCACTAAAATCACTTCGTCAATATCGCCAATAGATAAACCGGCACTTTTCAAAGCAGTACGACAAGGTTCAATAGTACGTTGAATTAAGTCATCTACCAATTGTTCGAATTTCGCACGGGTCAACGTACGTACCAAGTGGCGTGGAACACCATCAACGGGCATAATGTATGGCAGATTAATTTCCGACGAAGTAGTATTCGAAAGTTCGATTTTAGCTTTTTCGGCAGCTTCTTTCAAACGTTGCAACGCCATAGGGTCTTTGCTTAAGTCGATGCCGCTGTTTTCGTTTTTAAATTCCTGCACCAACCAATCGATAATACGGTGGTCGAAGTCATCGCCACCAAGGTGAGTGTCACCATCTGTCGATTTTACTTCGAATACGCCATCGCCCAATTCAAGTACCGAAACGTCGTGTGTTCCACCACCACAGTCGAACACTACAATTTTCATGTCTTTGTTGGTTTTATCCAAACCATAAGCTAAGGCAGCAGCAGTAGGCTCATTTACAATACGTTTCACATTTAAACCTGCAATTTCGCCGGCTTCTTTAGTTGCCTGACGTTGTGCGTCGTTAAAATAAGCAGGTACTGTAATTACAGCATCAGTTACTTCCTGTCCAAGATATTCTTCAGCTGTTTTTTTCATTTTTTGCAAAATAATAGCTGATATTTCCTGCGGTGTGTAAAGTCGACCATCGATATCCACGCGGGGCGTGTTGTTGTCGCCACGAGCCACTTTGTAAGGTACACGTTCAATTTCTTTTGTCAAACGGTCGTAAGTTTCACCCATAAAGCGTTTGATAGAAAATACAGTTTTTGTTGGATTGGTAATGGCCTGACGTTTAGCAGGATCACCCACTTTGCGTTCGCCTCCATCCACAAAACCAATTACCGAAGGAGTTGTACGCTTGCCTTCGCTGTTGGCGATAACGATAGGCTCGTTACCTTCCATTACAGAAACACACGAGTTGGTGGTTCCTAAGTCAATTCCAATAATTTTTCCCATTTTGAGTCTATTTTAATTTTTTAATTGTTTCTGAAAATTTAGTACGCCTACATTTTTACAAAGTATATGCCAGCTCTGTTTCTATATTTAAAAAGTAAAATATTGACATATCAAATGATTAAATAGCAAATTTTCACTGACAAAAGGGCAGAGATTGGCAGAATATCTCAAAAAAAATATATCTTTGTATTCAAAATCAGAATTAATGTCAAAGGTATATCTGTCACTCGGAAGCAATTTGGGAAATAAGGAACAAAACCTTATGCAGGCTATTGCAGCCATAGGTTACGAGATAGGCGTTGTACGTCGGGTTTCGGAATTTTACAGTTCAAAACCAGCAGGTTTTATTTCCGAAAATGATTTCCTGAATGCCGCACTATTGGTAATAACCGACTTGGAACCTCTACAATTGCTAAAAAAACTACAACAAATAGAGATTGCAATGGGTCGTACACAAAAAACTACCAACGAATATACCGATCGGATTATCGACCTGGACATTTTACTGTATGAAAATAAAAATATCGACATTCCCGAATTAAAAATCCCGCATCCATGCATGATGGAGCGGGATTTTGTGTTGATACCATTGCGCGAAATAGCGCCCGAGCTTTCTATTTTTAAAGCTGAATAACCTGCAATAATTCGTCGCGACCACAAAGTTTCTGCTCGCCGGTTTTCATATTTTTGAGCATAACTTTTCCCTCGTTCATTTCCGTTTCGCCAACAATTGCCACATAGGGAATACCTTTATTATCAGCATAAGTCATTTGCTTTTTCATTTTTGCCGGCTCCGGATAAACTTCTGTATTAATATTTTTGTTTCTCAAAAAATTCAACCAGGGTAAACAATACATCAACTCCTTTTCGCCAAAACTTACAAACAACAATTGAGTTTGCTCCTCAGTGGTTTCGGGATACAAATTCAGCTGATTCAGTACATCATAAATACGATCGGCTCCAAACGAAATGCCCACGCCCGAAACACCCTCCATACCAAACACACCAGTCAGATTATCGTAACGTCCGCCACCGGTGATACTACCTATTTCAACATCCAATGCTTTTACTTCGAAAATGGCACCTGTATAATAATTCAGTCCGCGGGCAAGCGTTAGGTCAAGGTCAATTTTGGTTTCTACCTGCATGGCTGCACAGTAACCGAAAATTGTTTCAAGTTCGGCAACTCCTTTTAAACCCGTTTCAGAATCTGCTAAAACAACTTTTAATTGCTCTAATTTTTCGGCATTTGTTCCGCTCAATTTCAAAATCGGCTGAAGTTTATCGATGGCTTCCTGCGAAATTCCTTTAGCTGCAATTTCTTCGTTCACCTTTTCGAGCCCGATTTTATCCATTTTGTCAATGGCAACTGTAATGTCGGTAATTTTTTCAGCTTCGCCAATAATTTCGGCAATGCCCGAAAGTATTTTCCGGTTGTTTATTTTTATAACCACATTAATCTTCAATCTGCGATACACTTCGTCAACTATCTGTATCAATTCCAACTCGTTAAGCAACGAATCGCTTCCAACCACATCCACATCGCACTGATAAAATTCACGATAGCGCCCCTTCTGTGGCCGATCGGCACGCCAAACCGGCTGAATTTGAAAACGTTTGAAAGGAAAAGAAATTTTATCACGGTTTTGAACTACAAAACGAGCAAAAGGCACAGTAAGGTCATAGCGAAGTCCTTTTTCCGAAATTTTCGACGTTAATTTAACACTATTCTTACCTGCCAACTCCTCGTCAGACAATCCACTCATAAAATCGCCTGAATTGAGTATTTTAAAAAGCAGTTTATCGCCTTCTTCGCCGTATTTTCCCATCAGGGTCGATAAATTTTCCATTGCCGGCGTTTCAATTTGCTGAAATCCGTACAAGCGAAATACACTTTTAATGGTATTAAAAATATAATTTCGATTAGCCATTTCCTGCGGTGTAAAATCGCGGGTACCTTTGGGAATTGAGGGTTTTTGTGCCATAATTTTCAACCCTGTTTGTGGGTTTGTGTTTAATTAATTTTGCAATATACAAAAAAAGCAACTCATTTCTGAATTGCTTTTCTGCGGTACGGACGGGACTCGAACCCGCGACCTCCGCCGTGACAGGGCGGCATTCTAACCAACTGAACTACCGAACCAGGCAGTGCGCTTTCTTTCAAACGCGGTGCAAAGATACGGCATTTTTTTTATTCTGCAATAGTTCTCAAAAAATTTTTCTGTTTTTACAAAAAAAAATGATGTATAAAAAGTTGTGTGCAACAGCCTAAAAAGCCTTTAACAGCCAAGTTTCAATCAATTTGAAAAGAGAACTAACCGTTTCGAATTAAATTATTATCTTTGCAACCCGTTTAATAAAAATTTGACAGAAATGAATCTGAATGACAATACGGCCATTTTATTAATACATTGTCCCGACAAACCGGGAATTCTGGCTGCCGTTACCGAATTTATCAATCAGCACAAAGGAAATATCCTTTACTTAGACCAGTATGTAAACCGCGAAGACAAAGTTTTCTTTATGCGTGTGGAATGGGATTTGACAAACTTTCAAATTCCGAAAGAAAAGGTGGAGGAATACTTTCAGACTTTACTTGCATCTCGTTATGAAATGAATTTCCGCCTTTATTTTGCTGATACAAAACCACGAATGGCAATTTTTGTTTCTAAAATGTCGCATTGCCTTTACGATTTACTTTCGCGCTACGCTATGGGCGAATGGCATGTGGAAATTCCGGTAATAATTAGCAATCATCCCGATATGGAATCGGTAGCTAAACGTTTCGGCATTGAATATCATTGCCTGCCCGTAACCAAAGCCAACAAAGCCGAACAGGAAGCCAAACAATTGGAAATTCTAAAAAAACATAAAGTTACTTTCTGTGTATTAGCACGTTACATGCAGGTGCTTTCGGCTGTATTTATCGAGAACTATCCGAACCGGATTATCAATATTCACCATTCGTTTTTACCTGCATTTGCAGGAGCAAAACCCTATCATGCAGCGCACGAACGCGGTGTAAAGATTATTGGCGCCACAAGTCATTATGTAACAAGTGATTTAGATGCCGGACCGATTATCGAACAGGGAGTAACACACATATCGCACAAAGACACGGTAGAAGAATTAATACGAAAAGGTCGCGATTTAGAAAAAATCGTACTTTCGCATGCTGTGGAGAAGCATATAGAACGAAAGATTTTGGCTTACCAAAACCGGACGATAGTTTTTCAGTAAAAGGTGAAAATAGCCGAAATAAATTCTTTTTTGTAGTTTTGTACTTTCATTTTTAAAACAAAATAATTATCGAATAAAAACCAAAAATTATAAACGTACAGACGCGGCATGCCACGTCTCTACATTTTCAAAACATATTAATTAAATAGCATTCTGCTATTGTTCGCGCACCAGAAACCTCGGAAATTTCAAAATGCGAACGCTAAAAAGATTCAAAGCAAATGCTCATGCCTAACGGCGTGGGCTTTTGACTTATCTTTTGGCGTGGGTCTCCGAGGACCTCTGGTGCGGGTAAGGAAAATTGTCCGCGCTTTTTGCATCTATGCACATCGGTGCCTACAACAACTCTTCTTACCTGACCAATGGCAGCCGAACCAGGGCAGGCCATGAATAAAGACAATCCAACGAACGTAAGTGAGAGGGTGACTCAAAGTCACCCCCTCACTAAAAGCGACAACCAGGTAAAATCGAAAAAGCGGGTAGCCGACCACGGCGAAGTATTTACCGCCGAGCGCGAAGTAAACGCCATGCTCGACCTCGTAAAACATGAAACCGAACGTATCGAATCGCGTTTTCTGGAACCGGCCTGCGGCAATGGTAATTTTTTGGCCGAAATACTGCGCCGGAAACTCACTGTGGTTATTAATCGCTATGCCAAAAGTCAAACCGAATGGGAACGATACGCCGTGCTGGCTGTCTCGAGCATTTACGGAGTTGAAATTCTGGAAGATAACACCATAGAGTGCCGGAAACGACTACTTGCAATTTTTGAAGAAAACTACGCACGACTTTTCAAAAACAATATTAAGCCCGAATGCCTGAACAGCGTACAGTTTCTGCTCAACCGAAATATCTTGTGGGGCGATGCGCTCGACTTTACCAACCCTGTAACCCGCGAACCCATAGTTTTTTCGGAATGGAGTGCTGTGAATGGATCCATGCTCAAGCGCCGCGATTATGTATTTCGGTTTTTGGTGGAAAAATCGCATCAATTCTCACTCTTTAACGACGAAGGCGAAGCCGCCGCCATCGACGAACCAATCAAAGATTTTCCATTAGTACATTTCCTTAAACTTGGTGAAGATGATACAAACAAACTTTAGTGAGGGGGTGACTCAAAGTCACCCTCTCACTACCACGCATTACAATCCCGATGTGCTTACATGCCTTGCAAATCTGAGTAACGACGAGGTATTTACGCCGCCGACTTTGGTCAACAATATGCTGGACTTATTGCCGGCTGAACTGTGGAGCAACCCCGAAACCCGATTCTTAGACCCCGTAAGCAAAAGTGGTGTGTTTCTGCGCGAAATGGCAAAGCGGCTGATGGTGGGATTGAAACAAAAATTTCCCGACCAGCAGGAACGCATCAACCATATACTTAAAAATCAGCTCTTTGGCATAGCCATTACCGAACTTACTTCGCTACTGAGCCGCCGGAGCGTATATTGCAGCAAAATTGCCAATCATCCACGCTATTCGCTTTGCACCGAGTTCGACGACGAACAGGGAAATATTCGTTACGAGCGAATGCGGCATACGTTCCAAAGTGGGAAATGCAAGTTTTGTGGTGCAAGCCAATCGGAATACGACCGCGACGATGCTGCCGAAACTTACGCATACAATTTTATTCATTCCGAAAATCCTTTATCCATTTTTAAAATACAAAATATGAAATTTGATGTAATTGTTGGAAATCCGCCGTATCAGTTGAATGATGGAAGTGGACGGGATGCAGGCGCAATATCTTTATATCACAAGTTTGTTGAACAAGCAATAAAACTAATTCCCAAATATTTAGTAATGATTATACCAGCAAGATGGTATTCAGGGGGAAAAGGTTTGGACGAATTTAGAGATAAAATGCTTTCTGACAAAAGATTATCAGAAATTCATGATTTTCCAGAAACATCAGATTGTTTTCCAGGTTTAAATATACGAGGCGGAGTATGTTATTTTTTATGGGATAAAGAACATAATAAAGATTGTAAGATTGTCAATTATAAAAAAAATGAAGTCGCAAGTATAACTCAAAGACCGTTATTAGAACCAAAAACTAATGTTTTTATTAGATATAATGCAGCAATAAGCATTTTTAGAAAAGTAAAACAACTCAAAGAATCTACTTTTGACGAAAGTGTGAGTTCAAGAAAACCATTTGGTTTAGACTCAAACTTTTCAGAATTTAAGCTAACAAAATCAGACAATTTCAACATCAATTTATATCGGTTTGGCGATAATGGATATGTATCGGAAAAGCAAGTTATTAAAAACAAACAATGGATTTACGAAACGAAAGTAATTGTTTCAAAGGCCAGTCCTGGTGGTGATACATTTCCACATCAAATAATTAGCAAACCTATTATTGCTGAACCATTTTCTTGTACTACCGAAACGTATTTAGTTATAGGGGTTTACAAAGACAATAAAGTAGCAGAGAATGTTATAACATATATGCAATCGAGATTTTTCAGATTCATGATGTCATTGATAAAAAACACTCAAAACATCTCAAAAGGAGTTTTTGCATTCGTCCCTATCCAAGACTTTTCCGAGCCATGGACAGACGAAAAGCTTTACAAAAAATACGGTTTAACGGAGGAGGAAATAGCATTTATTGAGAGTATGATTAGGCCGATGGAGTAGGGTTAATTTAAACCTAACAGGTTTTTGAAACCTGTTAGGTTTTGGTAGATATTGACCGCAGCGCGGTCGGATATTTATAGAAAAATGATGTCGATTGTTCGACCCCGATGGGGGTCGTATGGAATGGTGGAAACAATGATTTTCTATTGATATGTTATCCCGTTGGGATAAAGAGAATTAGATTTCTCCCGTTGGTCGAAATGACAAGGCTTTTTGTAGTCAATTATCGTCGCCAACTATTGTTACAAATATGTAGTTTGTTGTGCGACGGGAATAAACCGGGCTGTGGGTTATTAGTTTTTCACAAGAGCACCCGAAATAACAGCCTGGATAACAACAACATTAGTATGAACCGTGTAAATAATCGTCAATTTTTTAAATACGATGGATCTGGCATTAATACCAAACTTTAAAATATCGGCTTTTGTAGAAACAGCAATTGATTCGGCATAATTTTCTAATGAAAAAATAGTGTCGTACAATTCAATAAGATATTTTTCTGCTGTTACCGGGGCTTTGTATATTTCCGAAATATAATCGATAATAGAATAAATGTCGTTTTGAGCAGCATCAGAAATGCGTACATCATACTTTTTCATTTCGTATATTTATTGTCGAATGTACAATTGTATTTTTCACCAAGTTTCTGAAATGCAAGTTTGGCTGATTCGGCGGCTAAAATAGAATTTATGGGTATCTTAACAGGTGAAACATCTTTATTTTTTTGAACATAAGATGAAACTAATGGCTCAGAAGCTATTGATGACACGTTAGTTTGTACAACATCGGCATAAGAACGGGGTTCGGCTTCTAAACGTCTTTGTTCCATGTGTTTTTTAATTTCTTCAATTCCTGTATTATTCTTTTTCATTTTTTTGAATCAAATATTTTCGTTACAAATATACAACATTTTCATTCAAAATAAAACCATCAAAAATTTATGAACAAACCATTTTTCCCACCGCGCCCGGCCGCGACGCCTACCATTTATGCGTACCAATTAATTGGTGTTGAATCACATGCAGGTTTATTAAAAATAGGCTATACCGACCGCGATGCACAAACCCGCGTAGCAGAACAGATCCGAACAAGTGCCGTAAAATACAGCATTGTGTACGAGCAATCGGCTATGCGGAACGATGGCAGTTCGTTTACCGACCACGATGTGCACAGACAGTTGCGCCGTGCCGGCTTTGCAAACCCCGAAGGGGAATGGTTTCGGTGTACGGTAAAAGATATCACGGCTGCCATTGTGGCAATAAAAAGCGGTGAGCGCAACGAAGAAAACCGCACATTGACCTTTGGTATGCGCCCCGAACAGGAAAAGGCAGTTAATAAAACCATTGACTATTTCGTAAGTTTCCGAAGCGAAAATAAAGATAAAACCCCACATTTTCTGTGGAATGCCAAAATGCGTTTTGGTAAAACCTTTGCAACCTATCAGTTGGCGAAACGAATGGGGTGGACAAAAATCTTAGTGCTCACGTTTAAACCTGCCGTTCAAAGTGCGTGGGACGAAGATTTGTTGTCGCATGTCGATTTTGCAGGCTGGCAGTTTGTGTCGCGCAATGGGTTGCATTTTGAGGAGGCCGACAGCAAAAAACCGATAGTCTGTTTTGGTTCGTTTCAGGATTATTTGGGTAAAAACGAAGCAGGTGGTATCAAAGCTCGAAACGAATGGGTGCATGCAACTAACTGGGATTGTGTGGTTTTCGACGAATATCACTACGGCGCTTGGCGTGAAAATGCTAAAGAACTTTTCGAAGCCGAAGGCACCAAAGAACTAAAATTTGCCGAAGGTGAAGGAATAGAGTATTTCGACGAAGAAGTTATGCCTATAACCACCAATCACTATCTTTATCTTTCGGGAACACCTTTCAGAGCCATTGCTTCGGGCGAATTTATTGAAGAACAAATATTTAACTGGACGTATTCCGATGAGCAACGCGCGAAAGCAGACTGGGCGGAAGGAGAGAACAACCCTTACGCCGTATTGCCCCGCATGGTCATGCTCACCTATCAATTGCCTGATGCCATAACCGAAATTGCCAAAAAAGGAGAATTTAATGAGTTTGATTTGAATGTATTTTTCGCTGCCGAGGGCGATGGCGTGAATGCGAAGTTCAAGTACGAAAATGAAGTACAAAAGTGGTTGGATTTAATACGTGGCTCGTTACCCGAAACATCGATTGACAATCTGAAACTGGGAGCAAAAAAGCCTCCTCTACCCTTTTCACACGCGCCATTATTACGGGTATTAAATCATACATTTTGGTTTTTGCCTACAGTTGCTTCTTGTAACGCTATGGCAAATTTGCTTGCACAACGACAAAACCGGTTTTACCACGACTATACGGTGGTAGTGGCTGCCGGAACGAGTGCGGGAATTGGTGTGGATGCATTGCCTCCCGTTCTGAAAGCCATGACGGACAATCCGTTAGAATCAAAAACCATCACACTTTCGTGCGGAAAATTGACAACTGGCGTATCAGTTAAGCCATGGACGGGGATTTTTATGCTTCGCAATTCGTCCAGCCCCGAAACGTATTTTCAGGCTGCTTTCAGGGTGCAAACGCCCTGGACAATTCAGAATCCAGACAGCAAATCGCCCAACAAGGTGGAAATACTCAAAGAGGAATGTTATGTGTTCGACTTTGCGCCCGACCGTGCGTTGCGACAAATAGCCGATTACAGTTGCCGACTAAACGTAAGCGAATCGAACCCCGAAGCAAAAGTGGCGGAGTTTATCAACTTTTTGCCCGTGTTAGCTTACGATGGAAGCACCATGAAGCAGATAGATGCTGCCAATATTTTAGACATTGCTATGAGTGGCACTTCGGCTACCTTACTCGCTCGCAGGTGGGAAAGTGCTTTACTCGTAAATGTAGACAATGCCACATTAGCCCGCCTGATGAACAACAAAGAAGCCATGGCGGCATTGATGAATATTGAAGGTTTCCGAAGTTTAAACCAGGATATTGAAACCATTATCAATAAATCGGAAGCGGTGAAAAAAGCAAAAAAGGAAGCCAACGAGCGCGAACTTTCCAAAACGGAAAAGAAAGAACTGACCGATGAAGAAAAGGAATACAAGAGCAAGCGCAAACAAATACAGGAAAAACTCATCAAATTCGCCACACGCGTTCCGGTATTTATGTACCTTACCGATTACCGTGAACGCAGTCTCCGCGACGTTATTACCCAACTCGAACCGGCACTGTTCCGAAAGGTAACAGGCTTATCGGTCAAAGATTTTGAATTGTTGGTTAGCTTAGGTTTATTCAACAGTGCATTGATGAACGATGCCATTTATAAATTCAAGCGCTACGAAGATGCCAGCTTGGTATATATTGGCATCAACAGGCACGAAGGCGAAGATGTAGGATTATTTGACACAGTACTCAAAAACAATGAATATATGGTTACTTTTGAAAATAGTGTTTCTTAATGTATAAAAAAGGAGCGCTTCCCCCGATACAAACGGGAGAAGCGCGAATTAAAGATTTTCAGCTTATCAATTCAAGCTTATCTGCCTGATTTAAACCTTATTTTGCAACCCTTTCGAGCCATTTAACCATAGCAAGCATTACAAGCATTGAAGACACACAAACGGTAACAAAAACTGTCCAGGTGATGGATATGGAGATATTTTCGTACATCACTGCGCCAAGTACTAATGAGAAGTTTCCGACAGCAGTAGCTGTAAGCCAACCGCCCTGCATTAATCCCTGCATGTGAGCAGGAGCTACTTTCGACACAAATGACAAACCAAGTGGTGAAATAAATAATTCGGCTACAGTAAGTATGAAATAAACTGCAAACAGCAACCATGGCGTTACGCGGGATGCATCGGGCAAACCTCCCTGAGCTACAGTATCTTTAAACAATGGTAATCCGATAGAGCCAACAGCCATGATAAAAAATGCAAATCCAGCTATCCCCATACCAATGGCAATTTTTTTAGGTGTCGAAGGTTCTTTGCCTTTTTTGGCCAATGCTCCGAAAATTGCAATTACAACAGGAGTAAGAAAAACAACCAAAAACGGATTGATGGATTGGAAAATTTCAACGGAATTAAATATACCTCCGAGTAGCGTATAATCTTTAGCAAACATGGTAAGCGTCAACCCATTTTGATGGAACGAGAACCAGAAGAAAATAACCACACCAAACACAGCCAATAGAGCATAAATACGTTGTTTGATTTCTTTGGCATCCTGTCTGATTTCTTCTTTTGATAAACCGGAAGTTGATGCCGCAGAAGTATTTTTCGATTTCGGATTTGGCAATATGCGTTTTGTAGTGATAAAAATAAGCAACGAAATAGCCATTGCCACTACCGCTGTGAGAAATGCATAATGAAATCCGGTATTGAATGCCAGCAAATAACTGTTTGCAAAATCAGTCAGATTAGCAGGCGTAACACCTTCCGAAACTACGGTTGCAAGTTCAGTAAAGCGTCCGCTTACCACATCGGCTGCCATTTTATTATCTAAAAACTGGTGACAAAGATCGGGTAATTCGGCATTGTACTCGAAACCCTGCATTTTC
>Ga0209398_1000140_pt1 | contig 54241 bp, 52 predicted proteins | sample AshMeaBigSpring_FD_184125 | JGI IMG/M metagenome (GOLD analysis project Ga0209398, IMG submission 184125) | Groundwater microbial communities from Big Spring, Nevada to study Microbial Dark Matter (Phase II) - Ash Meadows Big Spring (SPAdes)... | ecosystem: Environmental > Aquatic > Deep...
CATGGTCTATGGTGCAGCGAAGGGCTCGACCCTCTTTTTCCGCGCGCATGGGATTCCCGAACTCTGGGATCCTTGGACTGGCCGGACGCAGCCGCTTTTCGCCTCAAAGATCACCCCGGAAGGCACCCAACTCCGCATGCCGCTCACGGAGAGCGAAGCGCAGATCATCGTTTTCAACCCCGGCCGTCCGGTCGCCACGATTCCTTCGACAAATCTTGACGAGATCACCGCTCTCGCCGGCATGGGAGACAAGACCGTTGTGCAGGGCCTCGCGAAATCCGCCGGTGAAAAATGGGCGACCGTCGAAGAGGGGAAGAAGTCGTTCACCCTGAAGGCGGCAGTGCCCCAGGTGCCTGCGGTAGTCAAGCTTGACGGGCTCTGGGAGTTTGAGCTGGTTCCGACGATGGACAACCGGTTCGGCGACTTTCGCCTGCCCGCCACCAACACGATGATCGGCGCGGAGGCTCGTCACTTCCGGTATGCGGACGAGGCGGCTCCTTCCCCCGGATGGGAAAAGCCCGGCTTCGATGACTCGCAGTGGCAGAAGGTGACGAATTCCTTTGGCCCTCAATTTTGGAAGCTCGGCCCGCTGCCTGCGGCGCTTTCCGCCGAGGCCGAGGCAGGTTTGGCGGCACTGAAGGCGGTCGATTTCTCGAAGCCTGTGCAGCTCGGAGGCAAGGAATACCGGTGGAAGCCTTACGAGTTCTCCTGGCGCTGGGGCAAGGAGGGAGACCCGGGCCACCAGGGCTACCACGGCCTGAAGAAGAACATCACCGACGAGTTTCTCTGCCTCGGGGCGCCTGGCCCGGGGATGAATGAAACCAAATATGGCAAGGAGCCGGAGGGCACCAACTATTACCTCTGGACATCGGCGACCGTTGCAAAGGACACCGATGCTGAAGTTGATGCTTCCGGCCTCACGCCCGCGGCGATCTATATCAATGGCCAGCCTGTTCCAGCGGATTCAAACAGCGTTCAGCTCAAGGCCGGGTCCAATCCGATGCTCGTGCGATACGATGCGCCAGGGCGCGGGCACATCGTGCTCCTGGACAAAGCCTCTTCGGGAGAGGCCGCCGAATTTCCTCTCGCGATGCGATGGTTCACCCAGCCCGGTGTGATCCCGTTTGACGTGCGTCCGCAGGACGCAACGCCTGCCGGTTGGTATCGGTTTGTCGCGCCTCCGGGCCTTAGGAGCATGACCGTTCCTGTTCGCGGAACGCTGACCGCATGGGCGAACGGCAAGGCTCTTGACGTCGGAAAGCCGGAGGTTCTCGAAAGTGGTGTGCGCAAATATACTATCCCGGTCGATGGGGCCGGCGGGGAACCTATGACGGTTGCGCTCCGCATCGCGCAGGATCGCGGATTCAGCGGCGGGGCGGCAATCCCCGATCCGGTCACGCTGGATTGCGGTCCCGGCCGGATGGCCGCCGGTGACTGGGCAAAAACCGGTGCGATGGAATGCTACTCGGGCGGCGCTCGATACAGCAAAACCATCTCTATAACTCCGGAGCAGCTTGCCGGTCGCGTGATTCTGAACCTCGGAGCGGTCGTGTCATCCGCCGAGGTGGTTGTCAACGGCAAGCCGGCAGGCATCCGCATCGCTGCGCCGTGGACGTTTGATTTGACCAGCCTGCTCAAAGCCGGTGAGAACCGGGTCGAAGTGCTCGTCTACAACACGCTTGCGAATCACTACGTGACTATCCCAACCAGCTACAGAGGTTCGACGGTCTCCGGCCTGCTGGGCACGGTGACGCTCGAATCCGCAGTGCCGGTGACTTTAAGGAAATAACCGTCAAGCCGTGAGGCGGCCCGGCAATGCCGCCGGCCGCGGGCGTTCACTTTTCGAGTGAGGAGAGCGGAATCACCCGGGTCTGCATGCCACACTTGGCGAGCACGGCGTAGACGACAGCGCCGACAAGGAAGGCTGCGACCGGCGCCGCCGGCACGGGATAGACATTCAGGATCGGCAGGACGCCGACCACTGCGCCCAGCAGCCACGCGATCCAGCCGGCGGGATTGAACCCCTCGCGCGGCCCGCTCCACCCGCGTCCTTCGCGAAGGTATTCGACAAGCATCGCGCCGAGGATCGGGCCGAATGTTGCCCCGATGATTTGGAAGACGATGATCGCCTTTCCAGCAAGCCCGGAGACGGCCAGCAGGATGCTTACCGCCGCACCGATGCCGACCGAGACGAACGGGTTCACGCCGGGCAGCGTAGTTTTGAAGCTATTGGCGGCGATGAACGACGAGAAGCAGGCCGGCGGGAACGCGGCGATGGCCAGAAGGAACATCACGGCGCCGGCGGATTTTCCCATCAGGATGGGAATCAGGCCGGGCGTTTGGAGGATGAGGCCGTCCTTGCCGGCGGCAGCGGCGGCACTGCTCAGCTCGGGCGACCCGTAGGTCCCGGCGACGATGAGCATCGAAATGCCGGCCGTGACGATGATCGCGAGCGCGACGCCGACAAGCCCGCCCATCGAGACGTCGCGCCTGTTGCGGCTGTTCGTTCCGAAGTCAACTCCCGCTGCGCCCGCGGTGGCAAAGAAGCCGACCACAAAGGTGAGCATGACGGCGAGCACGCCGAAATGCCCGAGGGCCGCGGGGGCTGCCGGAGACGCTTTTGCGCTCATGGCGACGAACGCCTGCGGATCAAAACTGCCGATGCCGCCCGCGGACTTCGCAAGAAGCACGAGCAGGATGGCGAGCGGAATAAGCGGGAGGAACGTTGCGACCTTGGCGACGTAATGAATGCCCTTGAGTCCCACGAATGCTGCCAGCACCCCCCAGATGATCATGAGGACCTGCGGCGGGAGCGGAATCACCACCGCCAGCGCGAGTGATGAGAAGTAAACGTTCACGCCCAGCCAACCGAATTGCAGCACGCCCATCAGGAATCCCGGCAGAAGGAAACCGCCCTTTGCGCCGAAAAGCGAGGTGCCCACAATGTACAGCGGCAGGCCGGTTTTCATTCCCAGCATTCCCGGCACCAGATAAAACAAAAAGTGGCAGACGAACGCCGAGATCACGAGGCTGAGGAACGCCCAGCCGAGTCCGCAGGAGAGCAGCCCGCCGTGGTTCGGGGCGTTTACCGCATCCTGCCAGAAGACGAACCAGAGAAAAATTCCGGCGTAGGTGGGCGCGGTATTTTGATACCACGGCGCTCGGTTGGCCTGCGGGTTGGGCGTTGCGCCGGAGATGTAGGCCGGGAGGTGGCTGGGGTTGCTCATAGAGGGGAGTTCTGGGGCCGTGTGATTGCCAGAGCCGCAGGGTTTCTCATCCGGGGATTCGCGGTTTCGAGGGATACTGGCGGAATCCCTCTGAGCGGTCAACAAGCGGTTCATCAGTTGAAAATTAAGCCGTGCTTCCGGGCAAGTTGGATTCAACCCCGCCGAAAGCTGGCCGCCACGGCCGCAATCACCGCAAACAGAGGCACCAGGAGGGCCTGGAAGCCCATGTAAAGATAAAGGAGCCCGCATCCGATCGCGCCCGCCACGTAGACCGCCCAGACGAGACCGAAGTTCCATGGGCTGTCGCCGGCTGGAACCGCCGCATCCGCTGGAACCGGCTTCGTGCGCCAGTACTTGACAACCCCCGTGGTGAAGCTGGTTAGAACGCCTGTGATGTAGGTCGTTGTCGGTCCGCTGGAAATGCTTCGCACCGCTGCACTCTGAATCCCCATCGCAACGGCGGCCAGTCCGATCAGGACAAGCGCGAAGGTCTGCCCGGGACAAGCGCCCGCAAAGTGGTAAAGGGGATACAGTGCCGCCAGCAGCAGAGTCTCGGCCAGCAAGGCGCCGACAGCCGGATTGACCGCCCCGGCGCGTCTGAGCACCAGAAGTTCCCCGGCCGCGGCACCAACCACAAAAGCAGCTACCGATACAGCCGCGCTCAGGCCGGTGACAAAATCTCCGCCGGCGATGGCCACGGACATGAGAATCGTGTTCCCGGTCTGGGCTGCGGTCAAAACGTTGAATCCCATGATGACCATGGCATCGACGCCCGCACCCGCAAGCGTCAGAAGGAGGATCATCACCTCCTGGTTGGATGGCGGTCTCAACGCGGCTGTGTGAATTGCGCCCAGACGGACAGATCGAATCCGGGTGTGGACCGCCACTTTTTAAACGCCTCGGAATCCATCGGGAAAGTCAGCGGGGCGAGGAGGTCCACGCGGCGCCCGGTGATCAGCGCCTGCTGGCTCATCCAGCAACCGGGGGGGGCAAGGGTGGTAAAGTGGACTGTGAGCGCCAGCTCTTTGTCGGCGGGCGCCGTGCGCGGCGGATCGTCGGCATCCACGGGGTTGAGAGTGAAGAGTCCGCTGCTGCCCTTGTAGTTGCTGCCGGCAAAGTTTGCGACAATCGTGTAGGCTTGGGAGGTCTTGGCGATCGCGTACCACAAGCTCATCGTGTTCGCCGGGTAGCGCTCAGCAAAAAGATCGGGCGAAATCTGCAACCACCCCCCGTATTCGCCCCGCCAGGCGCTTGGGAGAGCAATGATGTCGGCGCGGTGGACGCTCAGCATGCCAGAGGCCTCGGGGAATCTCGCATCGCCACCGAGCAGCATTCCGACCCGCCCGATCGAGGTATCGTAGACCGGGAACCGGTCGCCGGCCGATGCCCAGGACTTTTCACCGGCATCGAGATGGGTTTTCCGGTACGTGCCGATAACTTTTCCGTCCGGTCCCACAAGGACAGCGGTCGGGAAGAGTCGGCCATCCGCCTGCTCGACAATGCTGAACACGATGTGCGCGCCCATCTGGTTGGCGAGGGTGGACATCATTTGCGTCGTCGGACCGTCGGGCGTTTCGGCGAACGACTTCGCTGCCGCCGCATCGGCGGGCGGTCCTGTGAGCGAGTATTCCGGCAGAACGATCAGGCGGCCGGCTCCCGCCTTCCATCCTGGGCTTCCAAGCAGTCCGGTGATTCTGTTGTAGTTGACGTCGCGCTGGCCGGCAACCGGTGTGAATTGGACAGCGACGGCACTCACCGGGTGGCGGGCGGTCGAGGCTTTAGGATCGAACGGCGCGCGGTAGTACGCGAGCGCGCCGTAGATTTCCGGCCGGCGTTCAGCGAATGACGCCTGGGCCGGGTTGTCGAAATCCGCTGGGTCAATCTCGGCATACAGGATCCGTGGCGGCGTGGTCGGCGACGCATCCGGCTTGGTTCCCGGGGCCTGCGCAAGCTTTTTTCCGGTCGGCGACCAGATCGAGGCGATTCCACCGAAATAAACCGTGAGGCCGGTTGTCGGGTTGGTTTCGCTGTTATTGCGGTCGGTGGCTATGAGGGCGACGCCGTTCCAGGCGTTGATCTCCTGCACGGCGGAGATCGTCGAATGGTTGCCGGCGGATCCGGGTTCGCGGGCCAGCGCACGGTCTGAACTGGACATGAAACAGACAATCTGGGCGCCCTTCACAGCGGCGGTTCGTGCGATTTCCCAATATGTGTCATCGTAGCAGATCTCCATCGCGAGGCGGCCGAATTTTGTCTCGAAGACAGGGTAACCGAGATTTCCCGGGGTGAACCACAGCTGGTCGTCGGGGTTGAGACCGACCTTGCGGTATTTGCCGATGTAGCCGTCCGGTCCGACGAGCGCGCCCGTATTATAGGCAAGACCGGTGGCCCGGTCGATCTCGGCGATGCCGACCGTGACGTAGCAGCCGTATTTCCGGGTCAGTTCGGAAACGGCGGCGGTTGTCCTGCCCGGAACGGTATCGAGGAACGGATCGAATTGCTTCCGGTCCTTGTAGATGTATCCGGACGTTGCGGTTTCCGGCAGCACGATGATCTTCGCCCCCGCATTTGCCGCCTCCTCGACGATTGCGCAGATCTTAGGGATGTTCCGTTCGAACTCGAAGAATTCCGGATTGAATTCGATCGCAGCCACCTTGAAGGGGGCGGCATGAGCGGTGGCCGAAAGCACGGCCATGAAGCCGGCGAGCAGAGTGGTTGATTTCATATTGAATGAGCTCGTGGGTTGTAATGTTTCTGCCGTCATCGGCCGGTTCGCCGGTCGCGACGTCCTACCTTACGACTGCTCTGCGTTCCCGCCGGAGCGCCTTCATGAATGTGTCGTCCACATTCAAATGCCCTTTGATGAGTTCCGGCGGTGTGAGGGCCATCCACTGGTTCAGTGAGACGTCCTCGTATTTGGGATTGTTGAAGACATTGACGACATAAACCGTCTCAGACCCGATGTTCTCAATGTAGTGCCCGAGCGTCTTCGGGACAAAGCCGACGTCTCCGGCGCGGTAGTCGAACGTTCGGGCGTTCGCCGTGGCGTCGAAGACAGTCATGCGGGCCTGGCCTTGCAAGTAATACTGCCATTCGTCCGCCTTCGGGTGCCAGTGCATCTCGCGCATTGCGCCGGGCTCGATTTCGATGATCAGAGCGGCCAGATTGGTGGCGGGAAAATTCCGGACATCGATGACTTTTGTCGAGCCCCCGTTACAGCGGGTTGGTTCCTGCCGCGAAGCATGGAACGCAAATGGTGATGGCGGCCGGTTGTCCGGCAGTCTGGCCAGCACCACGTCGAGGGCTTCGGGGACCGGCATCCGGAAAATGTACTTTTCCGATTTTGGGATGCCGGCAAAGTGTTCCTCCGCCACGCCGAAGTTTTTCGCGATCACGCTGCGCGGGGTGTGAGCGAACCACTCGGTGATGAGCATCGTCTGGTTTTCGGAGAAATTGCCGTCATCAAAAACCAGAAGAAATTCCGTTCCCTCGGCAAGACCCTGAATCGAGTGGGGAATCCCGGCGGGGAAGAGCCAGACGTCGCCGGCTTCAAGGTCGTCGACAAAGACGTTGCGGTCGGGATCGACTACGGTGACGCGCACGTTGCCCTTGATGACGTAGCCCCACTCAGCCTCCTTGTGCCAATGGAGTTCCCGCACCACACCCGGCCCCAGGCGCATATTCACTCCGGCCATTGATTTTGCGGCGGGAAGCTCGCGCATAGTGACTTCCCTCGCCCAGCCGCCATCCTCCAGGCGGTTGTGGGCCATGCCGAAGGAAAACTTGAGGTTCGGAATCGATCCGTTGTCGGTTTCCGGCGGCACGAGAACGTCCGGATTTTGAATGTCGAGTTCTTGGTTTCGGGGACCAATGACCGATGCCCCCCTGGTTCCGCAGATGGGTTCAGGGACGTTCATAGCGACCGCAGAATCCCGCCGGGCTTAAGATGAGTCAAGGAGATTCCAGGGTCCGCTTCGGCCCGGTCGCAGGGCGGGCTTCCTAGCCCGCCGGCGATGCAAAATGCTGAAGCGGACTGACCGCTTCGCAGGGGAGTCTGGTGGCATTGAGGACCCGCGTCACGCAGCAGTAATGGCCGAGAATCATAAGCAATTGCATCGCCTTCCGGGTTTCGTAGCGCGAAAGCAACTCTTGGAATGTCGGCTCCGACAGGCCCGCCAGGTCCTCGAATTCATCCACAACCCGGCAGACAAAGTTTTCTTCGTCGAGCAACGAGACGACCGGGCTCTCGGATCTAAGAATATCAAGCTCCCGCTGCGACACGCCGGACTTCAGCGCGAGCGGGACATGCTGGAACAACTCGTATTTTGCAGCATTTTTAAACCCATACCGGCAGATTGCGATTTCCCGGAGCTTCGGATTGAAATCGGTCAGATAGATCCCGTGCATGAAGTTCATCCAGGACTCCCAACACTCCGGGACCCACGTCAGAAGGCGATGGATGTTGAGTGGCGGATATTTTTTCAACTCCTCAAGAATATGGGGCGGGATCTGCGAGTCGTCTGGCAGGGGAACATGATCGATCGCTTTCATGAGGCTTCAACTGTCTGGCTGGACGGATCTCCGGTCAAGTCCGGAGGATTTGCAGACGGGATGCATTGCGGAAAACAAAATTGTTCTCAGTCAAATATCCTTGCAAACCGCGTGTCGAAGCCAGACAAACCGGAAGTACACCCTGTCATGAACTCATTCACCCGCATCGCATCGGTCGTCCTCCTGTTATCTACAGCCAACAACCTGTGTGGGGAAGATGCGGCCAGCACGGATGCGCCGGCTGCGCTTCCTGCGCAATGGAAAATGCCGGCCAGCTCCCTTCTGATTGCCGAGGGTTCCACCTCGCCGGACGGACGTTATGCCATCGCGTATCCCAAGGCGAGCGAGGACGATCCCGCCCTCGGCCGCAATCTTCTCGTCGAGCTGAAGCCGTTTTGCGTTCTCGCCCTGCTTGATGGCGACGGATTGAGTGCGGGCTCGAAGCGCCTGAGCCTAAGCGTTGACTGGACGGAGGACAGTTCGGAGGTCATCGCCACCACCGTGCACGACAAGTGGGACATGATCGTCGGCTCCACGCTTGTTGTCCTCAAAGACGGGCAGGTCGCGAAGCGTGTCGACCTGCTGGACGCCATCAACCGCGAGCTGAAGCCGGATTTCATCAAGAGCAAGGCGGAGGTCTACAACGATGTGCTGCCGTTTATCCTGACCGAATCGAAGCTGGGCTTTGAGTCAGGCGGCAAGCTGGTCCGGGTGAAAACGTCAGCCGGCAACGACCCGAACGAGGCCCGGGCGATCGCGTGGACCGCCAGCTTCACCGGGGTATGGAATGTCGCAGAGGGCCGCTGGCAGTCCCGAAAATTCACCAGTAAAACAAAGAGAAACATCTGACAGCATCATGAGATCTCCGAACATAAAACAAACGATTCTTGCGGTTCTTGCCGCGGGTTCCCTTGCTCTGAATGCCGGCGAATCTGGAAGCTGGAAGCCCGCGTCGTCGGAAAGCCGGCGCACGCTCACGTATTCCTCCACCCAGACGCTGCTCGGAGCGTCCACCCCTGTCGCCGTCGAGTTCCAGTGCGATCCGAAGTCTGGCAACCAGGTTTTCGGGACGCTCGGATTTGACCTGACCATCGGCAAGACATCCGGCCTGAAGGCATTTCCCTTTGATGATTTCGAGGGACCCGACGCCAAGGCTCCTGCCAGCGTCCATGCCGTTCTCACCCGTGCCGGGAAGCCGGCGCTCACGTTCAAGTCGCAGGCCAGCGGCGCGGTTCCGGATGAGAATGCGTTTTGCTTCAGTGTCGCCGAGCTCAGCAAGCAAAAGAAAAGCGTGCCCAAATCGCTCATCCAGGCGCTGGCCGAGCCCGGGGCAGAAAGCCTCCTCATCACCGTGTCGGATCCCCATAATCCCAAGCTTGCACTCCAGGTCACTGTCCCTGTTGCTGGGCGGCAGGCGGATTTTCAAGCGCTGATCAGCGGATTGAAGTGAGCGGCGTGGCGCGCTGGCGTGCCGCTCGGCAGACCGCTTGAAAGTCATTTCAAAGCGTTTTCCTGAATGCAAGTGCTGGCAGGACCTGATAATCGGGATTAGTCGCCACCGCACGATTCCATGACCCTCGACGAGACATCCGCCTCAAGCCCGACACCCATGCAGGCAGTTGTTCAACCGCCGCCGCTGCCGCCGCCTCCATCGGTGAGTGTTTTGCCGCAGGTTCTCCCGGTTGATGCCTGGGACATCCCGGCCGTGGCGCTGGTGTTCTGCTGGCAGCTGATGTTCCTCCTGCTTCTTCCCGGCGCCGCTGCAGGCTTCCTCACCGCATGGCTGCTGCAGGGCGTGATCGGATCACCATATCTCGCTGTCTTGTCGCTTCTCGCAGCCGCCGGCGTCGCATCGGCGGTCTACCTGCTCTTTTTGATGTTCACCGTCTGGTGCCTCACGATCTCCGGCAAGGGGATTGTTTTTTACCGGCTTCTCGGCCACCCGAAATTCCTCCCTTGGGACGCGATCACATCCATCACGCCCGCATCCCGCCTTGATCTTGTCTTGAACGGATGGCTTTGGCCGATCCTGCCAGCCCGTGAGATGTCGCCCTCTTTCACCTGCCAGGGGCACTTCAAAATCTCGTGGGACAGCGGCTATTGCTATTTTCCTCCCGTAAATGCGAAGGAGTTTGAGGCGCTGGTGGGTGTTCATTTGAAAAATCCGGGTCATTAATGAGTGGAGCGAACTTTCGACGCACGGAGGTGGGCTGCTATGGACCACCTCGAAGATCTGCCCGGAGAGGGACTCGAACCCCCATGGATTGCTCCACCAGATCCTAAGTCTGGCGCGTCTGCCAATTTCGCCATCCGGGCGTGCGGGAGTTCCGACCGATTGGAGCGGTGCTGACGAACCGGCGGCACGATGGTTGGGCGGCGCGGGTTTGTCCGGAAATCCTTGAGGTGACCATCACCGGTGAACCGTGAAGCCGCAAGCGCAAAGTGCGTGGATCATTTTGCGGCGAAGACGACGCATACGAGATCGCCGGCTGGGCTTTCGATGATCTGGGTGTGACCCATTTTGGCCAGGGCGGCGACGAGGCCGGCGGCTTTGTCGGGGAATCCGTTTCTATTGATCGAGATGGCGGCGAACCCGCGTTTGCGGATCTCGTCGACGGCCCGGTCGAAGGGAACGGATGAGAGTGCGGCCTGCCACTGTTCGCGCGGGCGGCCTTTCATGGTGCCGAACGAGAAACGGAGGTCACGGCTGAAGAGATACGGGCGGAAATGGTCGTAGGGTGGGATTCCCGGCGCGGGGGCTTCGGGGAAGTCCATCGCAGGAATCTGGAAGACCATCGATCCCTTCGGGAGGGCGGCTTCGATCGTGGTGGCAAAGGCCCGGTCGGCGGCGATCTGTCGAGCGATCTGCGCGGACTCGGCCGGCGCAGGCGGCCGCGGGACCTGGTCCCAGAGGACGACGATGCTGAGGGCGAAGACAATCAGGCCGGTGAGCAGGCGGCTTCTCAGCGGTTTGGCGGCAGAGAGCCGTTGCGCGGCAAAGAGGAGGACGATCGCGAGGATGACAATGCTGTAGCGGCATCCGGTGCGGAACATCGTGAACCCGAACGACCCGGCGATTGCGTTGAGTCCGCCGGTGGTAAAGACGACGACGATCCAGGCCACCTGCCAGGCTTCGGGAGGAATGGCATCCTTGTGGTGCCGGATGAGTGCGACGGCAGTGGATGCGATAAGAAAGACGAGCGCCGCGATCCCGATGAGGCCGAGATACGATCCCTCGTCCTGCAGCGGTGCGGACATCCGGTGGAGGGTGCCGAAGGCGCTGAGAAGCGGCGAGAGGTGGGTTGAAGGCGGGATGATGAGGTCCACAAGCTTGAGGCCGTAGATCTCGAGCCATTTGTATTCACGGACGAGCGCGCCGGGGTTCGGGCCGTTGGCGGCGATGTAGGTCCACGTGTCGAGGTTCATCAGCGCAAACGCGAGGGCGGCAGACGCGATGACCCCGAGCGCGGAGAAGAAGGCCGGCAGCGAGCGGTTGCGCGCGAATGCGATCAATCCGCCGAGGAACGTGAGCTGGCAGAGGATGTTTGTGTAATAGACGTTCTGGAGTCCTGCGATGAACCCGACGGCCAGCGCGAACCAGAATTTCCCCGAGAGCGGAACGAGGCCCGGGCTGGTGCCTGTCCATTTCCAGACGAGGAGAAAAAGCGGGACGTGCCAGTAGTAGACGACGACAATGTGGTGGGGGGATTGGCTGAACGCGAACGGGGCGAGGCCGAAGGCAAGGGCGGCGACGAACGCCCACTTGCGCAGGCAGCCGGACCATCGGGCGACGAGGTACATCGTGAGGCCGGCGAGAACGTGTCCGAGGATAAGGCTGATATGGAGGGCACCGACAATGCCGAACGCCCGTCCGAGCAGGCCCATGCTCCACGTTAGGATCTCCTCGGTGATCGGCCAGTCGGTCCAACTGGCCTGATAGGGGGCGCCGAGCTCCGGCACGGTTTTTTGCGCAAGCGGGACAAAGTGTCCGTCGGCTGCCGCGCGGGTCCAGGCGAGCGTGAACATGACATCGCTTTTCTCGGTCGAGAGGTAGGCGGTCGGTATTGTCCAGAAGCTGCTCCCGAGCCGGCCGGATGACAGGCACCAGGCGGTGAGGATGAGAATGAGGATGAGGCCGATGCAGAGGAGGTCGGCCAGCGCGCCGCGTCGAGGGCGCCTGGCAGAAAGTGAGGGTTGGGTGGGGCTATCCATTGGCGTGTGATTTTTGCCACTCGATCGTTGCGGCGAGTCCCTGTTCAAGAGTGAGGGTGGGCTGCCAGCGGAGGTGATCTTTGGCGCGGGTACGGTTACAGACCCAGACCGGAGTGTCCCATGTGCGGTTGTCGTAGGACCCCCAAACCGGCTCCTGGGAAATCCCCATCAGACGCCGTGCGAGTTCGGCGAGTTCGGCGAGTGTCGTCTGGATGCCGCTGCCGATGTTGAAGACAGAGCCGCGCTCGATCGCGGGGGAGGATGCGGCCGCAAGGCAGGCAGCGCAGACATCGTCGACATGGATGAAATCGCGGGCAGTCCGTGGGTCGGCCAGCGGCGGAAGCCGGCCGAGCAAGCCCTCTCGGATCAATGTCGGAACGAGGCGGTCTGGATCCTCGTAGGGCCCGAAGGCAGAGTAAAGGCGCAGGGTGACGATGTGAAGATCTGCGCTGCGCGCGAGCAGTCGGCAGATCTGGGTTGCGGAAGCCTTCGCCGCCGCGTAGGGGCTGTTCGGATCGACCCATTCCTGCTCGTCAGGGCTGTGAGCTTTGAAACCGTATTCCGATGAGGAGCCGGTGTGAATGAATGACTCGAAGCCGGTCTTGCGACAGGCCTCGAGGAGGTTGACGGTCGCCAACAGGTTGGTCTGGAAAATTCTCTCGATGTCGTTCTGCCACGAGTAGGCGCCGTGCGCCGCAAGGTGGAAGATCCAGTCCGGCTGGACCTCTGCGACAGCGCGTGCGGTGTCTGCCGCATCGAAGAGGTTGGCCTCAACGAGGCGGACGCTGCCCCGGATTTCCTCGATCCGCCAGGGATTGAACGATGGCCTGACGAGGAGATAGACATCGTGTCCGACGGTCAGAAGCCGCCGCGCGAGGTTGGCCCCGACAAAGCCGGTGCCGCCGGTGAGAAGCACGCGCTTCACCGCGGTTTCCTCCCTGCCAAGAAGAGGTTGCCCAGCGGGACGGTGAGACGGATGGATCCCGGAACTCCGCGTTCGAATAGACCGAGGAGAACGTGCTTGATCGGGGATGGAAGCGGGACGAGGCGCACGAGGTATTTCAGCGAGTAGGTGTTGGCAACGGGACCACCCGCGACGATGCCGAAGCCGTGAGCCTCCAGCAGGCGGGCGAGCGTGGGGCGACTGTAGAGATACGTGTGCTCGATGTCTATGATCGGGCTGCGCTCGCCGAGAAGCTGCGCAGAAACCGAAGCGACGTTGTGGTTCAGGATGAGCAGCACGCCGCTCGGTTTGAGGATGCGCAGGCACTCGTCCAGCAGGGCGTTGGGATCCGAGATGTGGTCGAAGACCTGAAACAGGCAGACCGTGTCGAATGTTTCGGGATCGAAAATCCCCGGGCGCATCGTCGAGCAGACGATGTGCGGGCGGACCCGGTCGGCCGCCCGCGAAACTGCCTCGTGGCTTGGCTCGACCCCCCGGACGCTCCGGTATCCGCGGTCGAGCGCCTCCTCGAGGAAAAACCCGTTCCCGCAGCCGATCTCGAGCAGGGCATCCCTGGCGGGAACCAGCGCGTCGAGTTTCGAGAGGTAGCGGCCGTAAGTCTGCCTGAGCCCAGCGACCTCACAGCCGTACTCGAACGTGCTCCGCGCGTAAAGCGACGCGAGTGTTTCTGGATCCGCTACCGGATCCGAGCGGACGAGTCCGCAGGCGGTGCAGCGGACGATGCGGTAGTGGATCCGGTCGGGCAGCCGCCGCGCCGAGAAGACTCCGGCATTGAAAGCGCCGGCATCGAAGTTCGGGGGATAAATTTCCCGCGCGTTGCCCGGCGAGTGGCAGATCGCGCAGTCGGTCGGGACCATCTCAACCGGCGTCATCGTCGGTCTTCCGGTCCGGTGCGCGCGGGTCGTTGAGGATGCTCTTCACGATGAACGGCGGTCGGCGTTTGACCTCGTCGTAGATGTGCGCGAGATACGAGCCGATGATCGCGAGGCAGAGAAGTTGGACGCCGCCGAAGAAAAGCACGAGCACGATCACCGTCGGGATCCCGTGCGGGGCGAGCGCGGGAAAAAAGACGCGCAGCCCGATCTGGACGACGATCGCCACGAGCGAAAACGAGACCGAGGCCAGCGCCAGCCACACGATCAGGTCAAGCGGGGCGTAGGAGAACGAGAGGATCGCCTTCCGCGCCCAGCCAAGGTTGCGCAGGAGGTTATTTGTCGTCACGCCGAACATCCGCTCCGGACGCACGTAGGGCACGCCGGTCTGGCGGAAACCGACCCACGCCCGCAGGCCGCGCAGGAACCGGTTGTTTTCGGGTAGACGGTTCAGCGTGTCGACGACCTTGCGGTCGATGAGCGAGAAGTCGCCTGCATCGAGGGGAATCGGGACATACGAAGTCGCGCGGAAGACGCGGTAGAACGCCTTGTAGGCGACCTTGAGGAACTGTGTCGCCTCGCGGGTGACGCGCACGCCGTAGACCACGTCGTAGCCTTCCCTCCACTTGGCATAAAATGTTTCAATGAGCTCCGGGGGGTCCTGAAGATCTCCGTCGAGCAGGACGACGGCATCGCCAGTGGCGACGAGCATTCCGCTGGTGAAAGCGTTCTGGGAGCCGAAATTTCTCGAATGGTTGATGACGACGACCTTCGGGTCCCGCGAAGCCAACGCGGCGAGGACCTCGCCCGCGCGGTCCGGACTGTTGTCGTTGACAAAGAGAATCTCGTAGTCGACTCCGATCTTCCGGAAGACGGCGGTCAGCCGCTCGTGCATGACCGGCACCGCCGGCTCGTCGCGGTAGCAGGCGATGATCGCACTGATCTTTTTTCGTCCGTTTGTTTCCATGGGATCAGGCGCCATTGAGCGCGGCGATAGCGGTTCCGGCAAGCTTTGATGCGGAGAGACCGTGGCGTTCGTGAAGGAATGCCTGGCTGCCGGATGTGCCGTCCGGGAGCGTGCGGACGCCGCAGCGTGTGACCTTGCAGGGGATGCCATTCTCAGCAACGAGTTCGGACACCCACGAGCCCAGACCTCCTGTCGTGTAGTGGGCCTCGACGGTGACGACGTACCGGAACCTGGCCAGCTCAGCGGTGATGTGGTTTGCGCACTCGAATGACGAGACCGCGAGCACCTTTGCTGAGACCCCGTTCCCGGCAAGTAGCGCTGCGGCTTCGAGTGCCTCGTGCGCAGCGGGACCGAGCGCGAGGAGGAGGATGTCGTTGCCGCCGCGGAGGGTTGCGGCTTGTCCGAGTGCGAATTTCCCCTCGAGCCCCGGCATGACGGCGCGGTCGTCCTTTCCGAGGCGGTAGTAGATCGGGCCGGGGAGATTCCACGTCTCCCGGATCGCTGTCCGGGCCTGCGCGGGGTCGCACGGGCATATGATCGTGATGCCCGGCTGCGTGCGGAGGACGCCGATATCCTCGAGCCCGTAATGAGAAATGCCGTTGTGTCCGTATTCGAGCCCACCCCCGACGCTGACGATCCGGACCGGCAACCGGTGGGCGATCGGGCCGTTGCGAAGGAATTCGAACGGCCTCAGGACAGCGAACGTGACGATCGAGTAGATGAATGGAATATATCCCGCCTCGGCAAGACCGGTAGCCATGCCGGCCATGTTTTGCTCGGCGACGCCGGCATTGAAGAACCTGCCAGGGTGTGCCTCGGAAAACGGCTCGAGAGCCATGAATCCAAGGTCTCCGCTCATCAGGAGGACACGCGGATCCTGCCTCGTGAGCTCGGAGAGGGTTTCGGCGAATGCGCGTCTCATGGTTCAGCCAACCTCCTCGATGGCGTGTTGGTATTCGGCATCGGACATCGGGAGGTAGTGCCAGCGGATCTGGTTTTCCATGAACGACACCCCCTTGCCGAACACCGTCTCAGCTACGATGAGATGGGGGCGGCCGGGGTGGTCTTTTGCCGAATCCAGTGCCCGTCGCAGCGCGTCGGGATCGTGACCGTCCGTCTCCTCGACGTGCCACCCGAACGTGCGCCAGCGGCCGGCCATGTCCGGCATGGCGAGGACGTCGCCGGTGAACCCGAAGGCTTGCTGTCCGTTCAGATCAATGAGCGTCGTGAGGCTGTCGAGCTTGTGGTGGGCGGCAAAGGCGGCGGCTTCCCAGACCGATCCCTCGTTGCATTCCCCGTCGCTGAGGAGGACGAATGTCCGGCGGCTGGAGTTGTCAAGCCTCGCGGCAAGCGCCGCTCCGACGCCGTAGGAGAGCCCCTGCCCAAGCGAGCCGGTGGAGAAATCCACCTGGTCGAGATCGTGCTCGGGATGGACACCCAGAAGGGATCCGTCGGCGAGGAAGGAGGCGAGTTGCTCCTCAGTGAGGAGTCCTTTCAAATACAGAGCGGCGTAGAGAGCGAGGGCGGCATGGCCTTTCGAGAGGACAAACCGGTCGCGCTCCGGATCGCGTGCGCCTGGCAGGTGCAGGATTTCGCCGTAGAGGACGGCCATGATGTCGGCGACCGATAGCGCGCAGCCGATGTGTCCGACGTTCGTCCGCTTCGATTGCTCGAGGATGATGCGCCTGATGTCCCTGCCTGTTATTTTCTGTTGAGGGATGTGTGGGTTCATCTGTGCCAGAGCTTTCCTGCGCGGCGGAGCCGCGCGTAAACGAGGGTGGGGGACTGGGTGCCCTGCGACTCGTGAAGACGCCGGATCATGGCGAATGCGAAGACATTCAAGAGGAAGAGGGCTGCAAAATAGATGCTGTGCCGGCGCCAGTGGAGCGCTCCGGTCACGGCCTCGTAGGTGCCGATGAAGTCCAGCGAGACGCCCCACATGACGGGAGCGGCTCCGAGGCCGAGACTGGTGATCACGGTGAACAGCGCGAAGAAGTGGTTGCGGCCCATCTCCGGCATGGTGGACATGATGATCCGCACGTTGGCCAGGTTGAAGTTTGCGCCGGCGACGCCGGACAGGAGGTTGAGGATCGCGATCGTCCACATTGAGCACGGGAGCACGCCGGCGGCAATGAGAAACCAGCCGGCAATGATCACGCCGAACAGCACCAGCGAGCCGGCCAGGACCGGCTTGCTCCCGATGTCGTCGACCAGGCGCCCGACAAACGGCAGGCTTCCCAGCGCACCGATGAACGAGATGCTCGAGAGGTAGAGGACGAGAGAGACGTCGAACTTCGGAAACTCTCTCAGGTATTCCACCGTGAAGACCCCGAGGCTCCCGATTACGGCCATGAAGATCACGTTGAAGACGAGGAGCTCACGGAATGGCGGAAAGGCCATGATCTGCCGCCATGGGACAGGCTCCGAGGATTTACGCACGGTTTCTCCCGCTGCGACTTCGGGGATCCTGCGGATGAAGAACAGGCTCATCGTCGCGCCGATCGCACTCAGCAGAAACACGATTGCGTATTCCCAGGGGTCGACCCGCCCGGTCATCACAAAGGCTGAGGCGACCAGCGCCAGCAGCGAGCCCGCATGCATGAAAATCTGGTCGATCGACAAAAACCGCCCGCGGGTTTCCTCCGGAATGAGTGCGGCGATCCAAGGCATCCAGGCCGCCGATGAGATCCCGCGCAGGAGGTTGAAGACGAAGAGCGAGGCGAGGATGAGCACCAGCTTCGAGGTATTGTCCAGAAATGCGAGCAGCGGGACGGCGGTGATGATGAAGATGAAGACTGTCCGGAGGCTCCAGCCGGCGAGCACAAATTCCTTGTATCCATAGCGGCCGAGGAACTGTGCGGCGGGAAGCTGAAAGACCGTCATCAGCGGCGTGAACGAGGCAATGATTCCCAGGACCGTCGATGTGGCCCCGATGCTTTTGGCATACACGATGATCGGCGGGCCGAGGATGATCTGGAATGCGACGGCATTGAAGAGGCCGAACCAATGTGCATTGAACGATCCTCGCGGGTTCGATGGGTTCACAAAAATCCTGCCCGGATCAGGCCGGGCGGTGGCTGACAGGAAGCCCCTCCGGAATCACCGGACGGCGGGAGCCGGGGTGACCTGGACGAGAACGGGAATCGGACGGAATGGAGTGAGCCGGGTTGACGGGGTGCGCAGCTGGCCGTCGGGCGTGCACAGCCCGAACTCCCGGGTCTCCTTTATCCCGAAGTCGGTCGAGGCCCCGCCTTTGGGCGGTTGGAGAAGGCTGTTTTCGATAAACTGGGCGTTCAGCGGAGCAATGAGGCTGTAGCCGCCTTTGCCGTCCGGAGGCATCGGAGTTCCCCACATGTTTCTGCAAACGACCTGCTTGGCGAGGATTTTCTCTCCGCGGAGCGTATGGTTAAACAGATCGGAATCTTGAGGGGTTGCCATTGCGCCCAGAAAAGCGCCGCCGGCAATGAGGAGCCAGTTCATGAGGCGGATTTATGAACGATCTTTCCGGGGTTGAAAAGCCAATATTTTATTTTGTGCCGGCTTGGTTGGAGGAGATGGCCAGTTCCTGCTTGGTGTCCATATAAGTGCGGGTATGCTGGCCGGGGCGGCTGCAGGCGATTTCAATTTTGAGGATCCGTTTGAGTTCTGTGATGGCGGCCGGGTCATCGAAGGCTCCGTGGTCGTCGGGCACGATGAGCTCGGAGTCCGCGCTGGCGAGGTGCGAACTCCAGTAGGCGACGACCCCGTCCGAACTGTCCGGCGTGTCTCCGCGCCCGCGGTCGCCGATGATCGAGTGGTGGGGCGCTCCGATCGGCAGTCCCTCAAGCGTTTTGAAAAGCGGATTCGAGGGCGACAGGCGCGAGATGCTTGTGAGCTGGTGGGGGGCGCTGGCGACGTTTGGCAGAAGGTCAATCGTTGCGGAGGTGATCCTCTCCGGCAGGCGGACAAACCTTGTCAGCCAGGTCGTGAGCGACCAGTCGGCCATCGTGCTGCCCCGGTGCGGGGTTGAGATGAAGACGAGACGTCCGACCTGCGGGTTCGAGCGGAATTCCAGCGAACGACGGACGAGGTGTTCGGGCGGCAGGCTCCTGAACCGCTTTTGCTTCTCTGGAGGAATCACTGCGCGCACGAGCGACTCTTTCGGGGAGACGGTCTGCATCCGGGACAGGATCCCTCCCATGCTGTGCCCGACGAGGACAAAATTTTTGTGGGGACCGACCGCCCTGCCTGCCGCGGCGAGACCCTCGCGGAGCCTCATGGCGGAATAGGCGATCGGCCACCCGGTCGGGTAGTAGTAGACCCAGAACTGGCACTTCGGCCCGATGACAGGATCGGCGATCAGTTCGTTAACGACGTCCCGCCACATCCTCGGGTGGGACATCAGCCCATGGACGAGGACGACTGGAATTTTGTCGGGGTTGAATGGTTCGAGGAATGCGAGGGATGCATCGCGGACATCGGGAAAAATGAGTCCCTCCAGTGCGAGCAGGAGCTCGCGGATGTTGCGGGTGCGGTCCACAACCGGGGCGCTGAAATCCGCGGCAAGCGGCAGCCTGCGACCGCCGATCTCGACGGCTTGGACGGTCGTGGGGTCCATGAGCTCCAGACGGGCGGCGTGCTTGGCACCGGCGGGAAAAGTGAGGAGCCCGGTCACCGGAAGGAGGAAGCCCCGCGGGGAAGCAAAGTCTGCCAGAGCGGGATTCGCGGGCGGATTCCATTTTGGAGACAGCGGGGCCCCGATGCCGGGACGTTCCCGCCAATTTCTGACCAAAGCACGGGGGACTTTTGCGGCGGGTTTGAGTGCGGCGAACGCTGTGGCGGAAAGGTCCCCCTTCCGGTGGGGGCTGGCAATCGTGAGGCTCCTGGTTGTCCCGCGGTAGGAATAGGTTTTTGTGCCTCCGGCTGGATTTCTCGGGACGAGATACCCAGCCAGAGCGGCTGTCGATGCCGAGAGGACCTCGTTGGCGGCGACGGAATTTGAGGGGCGGGCCTTCACCTCATCCCACGCGAGCCGTGCGGCCTGCAGGTGGGAGATGACGAACCGGTTCCTGTTCAAATCCGGACTGCCCGCCTGCCGCTGGAGTTGGATAGCCGCAGCGAGTGCTGGAGATTCCGCAGCGGCCGACGACGACCGCCTGGGCAGCGAGGAACAGGAACAGAGCAGCGCGCAACTGAGCAGGACGGAAAAGGATTTTGCGAGCGCATGCCCCGCGGGGGGACGGATCGGATTGGTTAGCATAGGTCGGATTTTCTGCATACTCCCTCCGCAAAGCGGGGGCGATGACAAGGTAAAAATCCGTGCGCCCGCGGTGAGTCTGGACAACGGGCGCCAATCCGGATACGCTGGCGCTTCACAACCTCTCCCTATGATTGACTCCATTACCTCCCAGCTTGGCGACAAGGCCGAGTTCCTCCTCGGTCATCAGTCCAAAACGATCTCCAAAGATCTCCTCCACCTGCCCGGTCCGGATTTTGTCGACCGGATTTTTGCGCCCTCCGACAGGAACCAGCGGGTGCTGAACAACCTCAACTGGATCTACAACTCCGGACGCCTCGCAGGCACCGGGTATGTCTCCATCCTTCCCGTCGACCAAGGAATCGAGCATTCGGCCGGGGCAAGCTTTGCGAAGAACCCGCTCTACTTCGACCCCGAGAACATCGTGAAGCTGGCGGTCGAGGGAGGCTGCAACGCCGTCGCCTCGACGTTCGGTGTTCTGGGGGCGGTCTCGCGCAAATACGCGCACAAGATCCCGTTCCTTGTGAAGATCAACCACAACGAGCTGCTGACGTATCCGAATGCTTTCAAGGAAATCCTTTTTGGAAAAATCCGGACCGCTTACGACATGGGCGCCGCGGCCGTCGGGGCGACGATTTACTTCGGCTCTGACGATGCGCACCGCGAAATCGTCGAGGTTGCCGAGGCGTTCGCCCTCGCGCACGAACTCGGAATGGCGACTGTCCTCTGGTGCTACCTCCGCAACCCCGCGTTCAGTATCAAAGGCGACAAGGACTACCATGTCTCGGCTGATCTCACCGGGCAGGCGAACCACCTCGGATGCACGATTCAGGCGGACATCATCAAGCAGAAGCTCCCGGAGAACAACGGCGGCTACAAGGCGCTGAACACCGGATCATCCAGCTACGGGAAGCTCGACGAGCGGATCTACAGCGATCTTACGACCGAGCATCCGATCGACCTCTGCCGCTACCAGGTCGCCAACTGCTATATGGGCCGCGCGGGCCTGATCAACAGCGGAGGGGCTTCGGGCAAGCAGGACTTCCAGGACGCCGTCTTCACCGCGGTTGTCAACAAGCGCGCCGGCGGCACCGGACTCATCTCCGGACGCAAGGCGTTCCAGCGTCCGATGGCCGAGGGCGCGAAGCTCCTCCACGCCATCCAGGACGTCTATCTCTGCAAAGAGGTGACGATCGCTTAGGCGCGCTGCTTCGAAATCTGCTTGTCTCGCAGCCGGGATTCCGGCATGTGTGCATGACTTCCCGCGGTTCCGCGAGCCGGAGCCGCGGGGTTACAAATCAACCCCACCAATGAACATCAAAATGACATCCCGTTCCGCCATCCTTGCCACGGTTGCCGCGTGCAGCCCGGTCCTGAGCCACGCCTCCGACGCCGGCCAGGGGTCCGTGACCGCATCCCGCTTCGGCAACCTGCCCGACGGCCGGCCGGCCAGCCTTTACACGCTTCGCAATGCCAACGGCGCTGTGGCAAAGATCACCAACTACGGCGGGATCGTCACGTCGCTCAAAGTTCCCGACCGCGACGGGAAGCTCGACGACGTCGTCCTCGGCTACAGCAACATCGACGGCTACATCAAAAATGTCGGCAACCCGTATTTCGGCGCGCTGATCGGACGCTTCGGCAACCGGATCGGCAACGCGAAGTTCACGCTCGATGGGAAGACCTACCGGCTTCCGAAGAATGACGGCCCGAACACGCTGCACGGCGGCACGGTCGGCTTCGACAAAGTTCTCTGGACCAGCCGTCCGGTCGCCTCAAAGGATGGTCCCTCTGTTGAACTGACCTACCGCAGCAAGGACGGCGAGATGGGGTTCCCTGGCAATCTGGATGTCACGGCGGTTTACACGCTGACCAACAAGAACGAGCTCCGCGTGAAGTTCACCGCGACGACTGACAAGCCGACCGTCGTGAATCTCACCCAGCACTCGTATTTCAATCTCGCGGGCAAGGGCGACATCCTCGGACATCTCGTGCAGATCAAGTCCGACAAGATCACCCCGGTCGGCGCCACGCTCATCCCGACTGGGGAATTCCTCAAGGTCGACGGTACGCCGTTCGATTTCCGCAAGCCGGTCGCCATCGGCGCCCGGATCAACGCGGATGACCAGCAGCTCAAATTCGGCAAGGGATACGATCACAACTTCGTCACCGCCGACGCTCCCGGAAAGCTCAAGCTGCAGGCGAAAATCACCGAGCCGACCACGGGCCGCACGCTTGAGGTCCTGAGCACCGAACCCGGCGTCCAGTTCTACAGCGGCAACTTCCTCGATGGCTCGATCGTCGGCAAGGGCGGCCGCCGCTACAACTTCCGCAATGGGTTCTGCTTCGAGCCGCAGCATTTCCCCGACTCCCCGAACAAGCCGCAGTTCCCATCCACCGTGCTACGCCCGGGCGAGACGCTCAAGAGCACGATCGTCTACCGCTTCGGGACGAAATAGCCTTTCCGGGTTCAATATTGCAGCCTTCATAATTTCAGGATCGCAGCTTCTCCGCCGGGGATGAGCGAGGCATTGATGCGGTGGTCGAAGGTGGCAAAGCGGCCGCCTCGCTGCACCGCGAGGCCGAGGAGGTAGATGTCGGTGAGGTTCCCGGAGGTTGAAAGATCCGGGAAAAGATTTTCGTCCATGAGGGTCAGGTCATCATGCCAGAGCTGGTGGCCAGGAGTTGCCAGAAGTCCGGCGAGGAGGGGGCGTGCGCGTTGAGGTGATCCCGGACCGCTGGGATACTTGCGGGCACCGAAGATGCGCAGAAACCCATTCTCGACGAATGGACAGGTGGCCCAGCCACCGCGCGTAGCTACGGTGCTGAAGAATTGACGGGCTGCATCGGCATGGGGATGTGCAGGATCGCAGAGGGCGATCAGCACGTTGATATCGAGCAGATGGGTCATGCCCTCCCTGGGCTGATTGCCCGGTGGAACTCATCTTCATCCATTTCGGCCTCAATCGCCTGAATCTGTTCAACCGTGATGGTTTCTCCTGGCCGCCGCTTCAAAACCAGAAAACCCAGTGGGCCCAGCTCGAACTTTTCGGGGTCCGGGTTCTCCTGCCCGGCTGCCGGACGGATCTCGCGACGCAAAGCATGCTCAACGATCGCTTTGAGGGTGGTTTTCCGCCGCGCAGCGAGAATTTTTGCTTCGATCAGAAGATCATCGGGCAGATCGAGCGTTGTTTTCATATATGGGCAATCATATGGTTTTATGGGTTAATGTCAATCATGCAGGTTGCCCTGCACTATTTGGCCTGCTTCCATACGACTTGCCTGTCCGGGGCAAAGCGGGTAAAACACCCATCATGATTCGTTATCTGATCCTCAGCCTTTGCCTCCTCCTCGCCGCCGGTTCCGCGCCGCTCCGTGCCGACGAAACCGTCCAGGCGGCTCAGGCCCGGCTGGCCAAGCTTGGGTTCTATAACGGTTCCGCGGACGGGCAGATGGGGAGCCAGACGAGCGCTGCGATCCGGAGGTACCAAATTGCGGAGAACCTCAAGGTGACAGGCGAGTTGAACCGCCAGACGATTGATCGCCTCGGGATTGCCGGAAGCGCTCAGGTTCCGGCCTATGTCGCACTGGCGGACATTTTTCGTGGCGGCCCGTATCTGAAAGTCGGTCCGGAGATGCAGGTCGCCGTCGTCAAGCAGGCGCAGACGAATCTGAAGCTGCTCGGCTACTACAATGGGGCCGAGAACGGCATGCCGAATGCCGCGCTGACAAACGCCCTCAAGCTCTGGCAGAAGAGCGCCGGCTTCCGGCAGACCGGGCGCTTCGATGCGAACTCGCTCAATGGTCTGGACCTGATGCCGGATTGATTGTCTACCGGACCCGCAGAGGCGATTGGAATTCTATCCCGGAAAAAACGATTGAGCGAACCCGTCACCTGCGAATCGCCGGATTCCGCGCGCAAGCGCCGGTTCGTTCGCATGTGGCCGTGGGCCTGCGCGGTCGGGAGCGGGCTCATGCTGGCGCTCTGCTATCCGGGATTTGGATTTGGCGGGCTGTGCTGGCTGGCGCTTGCCCCGCTGATCTGTGCCGTCTGGTTTTCCCGGCCGGCCGCGCGCCGTGAGCAACTGAGGATTGCCGGCCTCGGCTTTGCCTTCGGGCTGGCTTTTTTTGCGGTAAGTTCGTTCTGGCTCGCGACGCTGACCGTTCCCGGCTGTGGGATGCTGGTGGTCTATTTTGCGTTTTATCCGGCTGTGTGGACGCTCTTCCTGCGCCGGGTGGCCGGACAGAATCACAACTGGCTGAGTTCGCTACAAAACCTCCGCGTTTGTGCGATGGCGGCTGCCGGGTGGGTCGCACTCGAGTGGCTGCGCGGGGTGGTCTTCCCGGCCTTCGGCTGGAACGGGCTTGGCATTGCGCTCTACAAAAATATCCCCCTCATACAGATCGCCGATGTGACCGGCGTCGGCGGGATCTCGTTTCTTGTCGCCATGGTGAACCTGATGGTCGTGGCCACTGTAAAGCGGCTCGTATTGGAAGTCGGGCGTGGCGCGCGGCGTCCGCACTACGATTTCGGTCTGACCGTTGCGCTGGTCGCCCTCGTCTGGGGGTATGGCGTCCGACAGATGCTGGCCCCGGCGCCGGAATCGCGCGGCCTCAGCTTTGCGGCCGTTCAGGCTAACGTGCCGCAGGCGACACGGAACAACCCCGCCTTCGAGGAGCAGGTGCTCGGGCTTTACAAGAAGCACACGGCGACGGCGGCTGCGATGAATCCCGATCTGATCCTCTGGCCGGAGTCCGCCACTCCCAGCCCGCTTTTCAACGACCAGCGGACATGGGACGAGGTGCGAAAGCTGGCGGAGGGGACGAGGGCCGACTTTCTCCTGGGAACTGTTTACCTTGGCGACCAGGGGGATTACAACTCCGTCGTCCTCCTTACCGACCGCGCGAAGGGCGCACAGATGTATCACAAGATGCATCTTGTGCCTTTCGGTGAATATGTCCCGCTGCGGCAGGCGTTCCCGCTTTTCGCTTGGGTCGTCGGTGACCTCGTTCCAGACGATTTCGACCCCGGAGCTTACCCGGTCGTCCTCGAACTAAGCGCCTTCCCGGCAAAGCTTGGTCCGCTTGTCTGCTTCGAGGATACCGTGGGCGAACTGGCGAGGCAGTTTGCTCTGCTCGGCGCACAGGCTTTCGTAGTGGTGACGAACGACGGGTGGTTTTTGCGAAGCGCCGGCTCGAAGCAGCACCTCGCCAATGCGATTTTCCGCTGTGCCGAGAACAAAATCCCGATGCTCCGTGCGGCAAATACCGGCGTGACTTGCGTGGTCGACCGCTTCGGAGCCGTGAGGCAGGTCCTCCAGAGCGAGGGGGACGACACGTTTATCGAGGGAGTTCTCTTTGGCAGCCTGCCGATCGCCAAGGCGGAGCCGCCGACATTTTACGCCCGCAACGGCGAGGTGTTCTCGCTTGCCTGCCTTGCCGTTTCCGCCGCCGCCTGCGCGGTTTTTTTGATGCGGGCCGTTAAATTCAAAAAATCCTCTTGTCCAGAGTCCCCCGAAAAGAAAATCTCCATGCCATGAAAGCCCTCGTAACCGTCATGCCCAAACCGTCCGTCCTCGATCCCCAGGGAGCCGCCGCCGCCGAGGCGATGCGTCATCTTGGACTCGAGTCGATCGGGCGCGTCCGGATCGGCAAAGTCGTCGAAATCGAACTGCCGGCCGGCGCGGAGGAATCCCGCCTGCACGAAATCGCCCGCGATCTTCTCTCCAACCCGGTGATCGAGGACTACACGCTCGAGGTGCTGAAATGAAATTCGCCGTCGTCCGATTTCCCGGCTCGAACTGCGATCAGGACTGCGTCGGCGCGCTCAATGCGATGCCAGGGGCCTCCGCCGACTACGTCTGGCACAAGGACTCGTCGCTCGAAGGATTTGATGCGGTTGTCCTGCCCGGCGGGTTTTCCTATGGCGACTACCTGCGCTGCGGCGCGATTGCCCGGTTTTCGCCTGTAATGAAATCGGTGAAGGCCTTCGCCGACGCTGGTGGCCCGGTCATCGGCATCTGCAACGGTTTCCAGATCCTCTGCGAGAGCGGTCTCCTCCCCGGCGCTCTGGTGCGCAACCGTGGGCTCCACTTCGTCTGTGAGCACGTCTTCCTCAAGGTCGAGCAGACGGACACACAATTCACCGGCGCCATCGCCCCCGGCCGGATTTTGAACATCCCGGTTGCGCATGGCGAGGGCTGCTATTTTGCCGACGATGAGACGCTGGCCACGCTCAACCGCAACGGACAGGTCGTCCTGCGCTACTGCGATGCGGGTGGCGCAGTCACTGATGCCGCTAACCCGAACGGCTCCCGCGAGAATATTGCCGGGATCCGCAATGCAGCCGGCAACGTCTTCGGCCTCATGCCGCACCCCGAGCGCGCCTGCGACCCGCTCCTTGGCAGCACCGACGGGCTCGCGATTTTTGAAAGCCTGATCGGGCGCTGAGGCGGCTATTCCAAGGGTTTATCCGCGGATAAAAAGTCGACCTTGGCGCTGAGTTCGGGAACGAGCCAGCGGTCGGGGTTCCTGATCTGAACTTTCACTTGAAGCGTGCCCTTCTGGCGGTTCGCCTCGGGCGCGATCTCGGCAACATAGCCGTCGTAGAACTTCTCCGGGAATGCCTCCGGGCTCACCCGGCACTTCTGTCCGGGCTGGATTCTCGAGAGATCAGATTCGTTCACATCGATTTCGACCTGCAGGTCCTCCGGGTCGGCGACCGCCACCAAGGCCGTGCTCGGTCCTCGCTCGCCCCCGAAGCTCTGCGGAGAGACCAGTTCGTTTTCATCGGCCAGTTTTTCCAGGACGACGCCGCTCACTGGCGAGCGGATCACCGTCCACTCCAGCTGCGTCTTTGCAAAGTCGAGCAGCCCGTGCGCCTCCGCAATCCCCGCCTTGGCCGCCTGAACCTCCGCAATCGCATCGTCGAGTTGCTGCTGCGATTCCACGCGTTGCTCCCGCAACTTGCGGAACCTTTCCAGCCGCGTGCTCGTGATCGTATGGAGAGCGGTTGCGCGGGCGAGGCGGCCTTCGGCTTCCGCCAGACGGGCCCGCTGCTCGGAGTCCTCGAGGAGGACGACGACCTGGTCCTTTTGGACGCGGTCGCCCTTTTTGACCCCGATCCACTTGACGACACCGACAAAGCGGGGGCTGACCTCAATACGCTCGCGGTTGATGATATAGCCGCTGGTCGTCAGGACAATGCCCGGAGGAGCCGCCGGCGGGGCGGGGGAGAGCGCCGGCGATGGCTGAGCCGCCGGTGACGGTTGAGAGTTGGCGCCATGGACGATGCGCTGGCTGTCGGATTTTCTGGGCCAGGCAAAATAGCCGGCGGCGACGATGGCGGCCAAGACGCCGGCGTAGATGAGCCATGCAGGTAGACCGCGGCCTGATCGCTGGCCTGGAGGGATCGAGAGCTTTTTGAGTGGATCGGAGTTCATGCGGATTTAAGCGCGGAGATGACGGGGATCCTGGCGGCGCGGATCGCAGGTAGCAGGCTGCCGAGAACTCCGACCAGCACCGAGAAGCCGAGCCCCTGCACGATGATGGACGGCGTGATCCTGAAATCGAATACCGACTCGCTGAACGTCTCGAAGCTGATCGTTCCGGTGCTGTATCCGTTCATCGGGAGGGCGAGCAGGCAGCCGAGAACGCCTCCGGCCAGCGCGAGGATTGCGCCCTCGATCAGGAATCCCGCCAGGATCGATTTGCGACGGTAGCCGAGCACGCGGAGCGTGCCGATTTCGCGCGTGCGCGCACCGACCGAGGCATACATCGTGTTCATGGCCGCAAAGACTGCTCCGATCGACATCGTCGTGGCAAGGAAGCCGCCCAGGATCTTGATCGGAATCGCAGCCTTCGTCTGTTCGGCGTAATATTTATCCTCTCCCACAACCCGAAGCTTGAATCGCTTGTCGTCCTCAAGCCTGCGGATCAGTCCGGCTGCCTCTTGTGGTCGGTTTGGCCGGATGAGCACGCTGGAGTAATTTTCGCGGTCGAATGCCGCACGCGCCTCGTCGGCATCCATCCAGATTTCCGAGTCAAACGCGCTGCGGCGGGCATCGAAATGCCCAACGACTTTGAGCGTAACCGGTCCGGTCCGGAACGAATCTCCGACCTGCAAGCCTTGGAACCTGGCGGCCATCCGTTCGCTGACCACGACCTCTCTTCTGCCGGGTTGAAACCAACGGCCGGAGGTGAGGCGGACCTGCGGCCGTAGCTCGCGACCGGCGGAAGTGACGCCCCGCACGATGGCATTCGCCTCGCCCCCGCCGGCTCTCGGGATGTTGATCACAAGGCAGAGGTCTGCCGAGCACCGGGGCTTTCCGGCGGAATCCGTCCCGATGCCCGGAAGGTAGCGGATGATGCGGAACTGCTCTGGAGTGATTTGGCTCGTCGATTCGGCGGTGGCGCCGCGGCGGACGACGAGTAGGTTGGCGGCATCGCCGGTATTCGCGCTCGATTTCTCGATCCCGGCCGCCAGCGCCTGAATGGCGACAAAGACCGAAACCACGAGCCCGATTCCCAGAACGGTCGCAAGCGTTGAGCGCCATCGCACAATGACGCTTCTCACATTGTAACTGAGCGGAAGATTCATTCCGGCTCAAACCCTGCCGGATTTGCTTCCGCAAGTCGAATGGATTGCAAAGGATGCAGTGACCGCAGGAAAAATCAACACTTGCAAATCCCTGCGCGGAGGGTCTAGTCGTTTCCTATGCGAAAGCGCAGTGGATTCACCCTCATTGAACTGCTCGTTGTCATCGCGATTATCGGCGTCTTGGCTGCATTGGTCAGCATGAACTGGAAGTCGTTTATCATCCGGGCGAACCGCGCCGCCAGCCTCGCGCAGATGCGCTCGATCGCCATCGCCACCCGGGGATATTCCGCCGACAACGACGGTCGGATCCCCCGCCGGGTGACCGGGCAGGACGACAAATGGCCGAAGTTGCTCTCATCCTATCTGGATAGCCCGAAAACCTATGCCGCTCCCGGGGATCCCAAGAATTTCATCGTCCGTGGCGCCGATCCCCTGAGCAACAACCGGAACAACACGAGCTACATCATGAACGGGTTCAATGACCTTGGAGCTTACGAGGACAGCAGCATTGAGGTCCGGATCACAACACTTGACGCTCCATCGCAGGTCATTCTATTCGGCACGCCCAAGAGCGGGAGCGGTCATTTCTATATGGACATGCTCGAGGGGGACCGCGGCAATCAGGTCGACGTGCTCAACCTGGAGTTCTACGACCAGGGCTCGAACTATGTCTTTGCGGACGGCTCTGCGCGGTTCATCCGGCGGATTGACTACGAGAAGGATGGAACCGGCAATAAGCTCTGGCTCATCGATAAAAATTTTGCCGCACGCTAAGGCGCGCGTGGCGTCCGCAATTCCGATGAACTCTAAGGCGCGTAGAATGCCGGCAGCAGGTAGACCCGTCCGGGCATCAGGCTGGTCCGGGCGCCGGGGATGTTGAGCTCGATTTTCTGGGCTTTGGACTCTCCGAAAATGCGGAGGAATTTCTCGAAGCTGTAGGTGCGCTTGTAGCGCACGACCTGCGCTCCCGGAGCTTCGCCGAGCTCGCGGGCTTTTTCAAATGCGTCCTCGATGTAGCCAAGCTGGTCGACCAACTTAGCTGCGTAGGCATCGGTGCCGCTGAGAATCCGGCCGTCGGCAACGCCCTCTCGGAGCGCCTTTTCATCTAGCTTGCGCGAGCGGGCCACGATGCCGACAAACCGGTCGTAGCTCTGCATGACGAGCCCCTGCACGTAGGCGGTTTCTTCCGGGGTCATCTGCCTTGCGCCGTTGAGCATGTCCTTGAATTTCCCGCTTTTGAAGATGACTGATTCCAGACCGATCTTTCCGAAGAGGTCGCGGTAGTTGAGCGTGGAGATGATGACGCCGATGCTTCCGGTGAACGTCGTATTGTTGCACATGATCCAGTTGGCGCCGCACGCCGCATAGAAAGCGCCCGAAGCGCCGATCGAGTTGAAGTAAACGATGACTGGCTTCTCGCGCGAAAGCCGGCAGATGGCATCGTAGAGCACGTCGGAGGCGGTTATCTCACCCCCGGGCGAATCCACCTGCAGGATGACCGCCTTGACCTCGTCGTCCTCGCCGGCCTGCTCGAGGGCGGCTTTGAAGTCGTCAACCATTGAGTCCCCGAGGCTGCCCTGCTCGTTGAAGGCAATGACGCCGTCGAGCGGGATCACCGCAATTTTTTCCGAGGCATTGTTCCCATCGACGAGGATCTGCTCCTCAAATGTTTTCTGCGAGAGGACCTTGACGTTCTTCAGTGAAGAACCACCCTTCGCCCCGAGGGCTAGAAGCAATGCCAGGTTGAGCAGCATGCTCGCAAAGACGCCGACAAACAGGAATAAAACCAAACATCCGGACTTTTTCATGAAAGAGCGGCCAATCTGGCCCAAAACCCCAGCGGGCACAAGTGGGGAAATCGTGGTTCAGTGCCGCTCGACTTCCCGCTTTTCAACAAAAATCGGAAGCCCCTCACGGCTGAAGCTCTGCATGAGTTCATCCGGATCGAGCGCCTCGGGCATCATCACGCCGCGCTCCGGAATCTTTCCGGTGGCGAGAAGCTTGGCGGTCAGGGCCGGGGGGATACCGGTCTGCACCAGGGTGAGTGAGTAGCCATATTTCTCATAGGTGTCGCGGTGGCTATCCATCGAATAGACAAAATACTCCACGCGTTTGCGGTCCTTGGTTCCACGGACCTCGGTACCCACGCAGGAATACCCGTCGACTGTCGCGCCGAGTTGCGCGGGTTTCGGCAGGTGGGCGGTGGCGACGCGCACGGGCGAGACCTCGACGCCGTCGACTTTCACCTTTTTCCAGGTGTCGAGATTCAGAAGCTGGAGGGATTTCGAGATGTTCACGACCTTGTCGGGCACGCTGTATTTGAAGACCGAGTAATGGACGCCTTTTTCAACAAACGGAGGGTAGATCCCGAGGCTGACGCCCTCCTCGTGGGCGACTGCGTAAGTTTTCTGGAGGCCGATCGGCTCGGGGAACCGGACCCATTCGACCTCGGTCTCCAGCGGTTTGCCGCTGACGACCCTGCCGCCTTTGACAAAATACGGTGCCGCCCCGAGTTCTTCGAAGAACGTCTCCGGCGAGAAGAGCACGGCAAACCGGTATCCGCGGACCTCGGCGTTGTCAGCGTCCAGCACCCGTATGCTGGATGCGGTGTCCAGCCGGTCGATCGCCCACCGCGCAAACACGTTCACCGCACCCGGATCCATCCCCATGCACAGGATCCCGGCAAGGTTCCGGTCGAGATACGACTGGTGGAACTTCTCGATCTCGGCCTCGAAGGAATTTTTTCCGGGGCGCTTCACCCCCGGCGCTGAGTAAATGTCGGCCGCCATGTCGATGTAATGCGAGCCGGCGCGCAGGCAGGCCTCGAGGACCGAATGGTTCGTCTGGCAGACACAGGCATTGCAGGTCACCGTCACCGAGTATTCCTTCATCAGCGCCGTGAGCGCCTCGGTGTTCATCGCATTCGCCTGAACGATGACAAACCGGCTCTTCGGCGTCCGCGCCGCGAGCTGCCCGGCAAAGACGGTATCCACATCCGCCAGCACGATCCGGTCGAAGCAGTCGTATTCGTGCAGTTTCTGGCCGATCACCGATCCGACCCCGCCAATTCCTATGACCATCGCGTTTGCCATAAAAAAATATAATGTCGGGAGAAAATCGCCTTCGCCCTTGGCAGGTTAGCCCCGACTCCCCGGGCGCGCAAGCCGGCGCTTCAGCACCTACGGGCCTTTGATCGTTGCCGACGCCCGGACCGGGAGCATGTCATAAACCGCCGCGACCCCGCTCAGCAGCGAGGGTTGGATATCTTCGGTGGTCTCCTTGTATTCCAGCTTGCAGCGGATCCCGTCGCCGGGGTTGACCACGCGGTCCAGGTCGGCGTGAACAACACTTGCCGACCAGCATTTCTTTTTGGTGTCGATCGTGACGGTGACCGCCGGGGTTGAACGCGCCTTGCTTTTGAACTGCCAGAGCGAGGCCGTTTTTTTCCAGGTTCCGGTTGTGCTGTCGCAGGGGAAGGTTTTGTAATTGACGATGAGGTTTGCGGAGGCGATGCCGGCGATCTCCCCCTCGAAGCTTGCGGAGTTGACCAGGATGCTGTCGCTGGCGGTTTTCGATCCGGTATTGGTGCCCACGACGAGGGATTTGACCCCCTTGGGGTTCGGCAGGGTTGTTCCCTTCGGGCGGAACGTGGTTTTCATCGAGACCCAGTTATACATCGTGTCGATCCCGTTCTGTGCCCCCACGAACCGGGCGTTGTAGTCGATATCCATCGAGAGTCTGAAGACGACGTTCGGCCTCCGTCCGCCAGCCGTGCCGTGCGTGTTGAGGATTTCCCAGTATCTGTTGTTCGGATCGGAATCGTTGTAACCCACGCAGACGACCGCATGCCCGCAGCCGCCCTCGTCCCATGTGTGGCCTTTGCCGTAGTCGAGGTTCATAACGATATCCTCGGTCTGGGTGGACCAGGCCTCGTCAAACTGATCCCAGTCGGCGGTGGTCGGCAGGAAGTAAAGAAACCAGACCGGTCGGCCCTCCTCGATCACCTTCTTGATGTTGGCAATCGCCTGCTCTTTGCTCACCGTTTCGTTGCCCCGTGGGAACGTTGTGATCAGGCTCTCCTCGATCTTTTCGATCGGGTAGTTGATCTCCGTGCTGTTTGTCGAATTCCAGGGGGCGCCGGAGTGGATCCATGCCGCCGGGCGGATTCCGAAGCTGTCGTTCATCTCGGTTCCGTCGGAATTCATGTTCCACATCGCGTTGGTGTTTGTGGAGGGGACCGCATACCCGATCATGTCGTAGAACTCCTTGGTCAATCCCGCGTGCCCGCCCTTGTTGAGGTCGGAGCCCACCATCCAGGCATTCGATGCAAGAAACTGCACGGAGAGACCCTCCTGCACGAGCGGGTTGCCGCCGAACTGAATGTCGAAATCCATCGACATGACCGCCGTGCTCGACCAGATCCAGCAGGTCCCTGTCGGCTTCTGCTCGCGGAGCTCCGGCGTATAATGAAGATGGCCGAGCACCGAGGCATTGCCGGTCAGACCCAGCGCCGACTCGGGAGCCGCCGGATAGACCGGCAGCGCGTCGATCCAGTTGGCCATGTTCACCATCGCCTGCTCGGACAGGAACATGGCACCAAACTGGGAGGCGGATGCCGTTGGCGCGGACAGCGTCAAAAACCAAGCAAAGCCGATCGCGCAAACTCCAATTTTAAGAGGGGGTCTCATTTGGCAGGGGGGATTAACGGACCTAATCTAAGGCAGCGTCCATTCGAAGTCAAGGTGACCCGCCCGCATGAAGCGTCCCAAAGCCTCCTGCTTCAAATGCGTGACCGCTTCTGCGCACGTCGGGCGCGCTCCTCACGGTTTCAGCGTCTCGAGGAAATTCTGCCCGACTGGCAGACGGGATGGCTGCTACTCGACGGTGACGCTTTTGGCGAGGTTCCGGGGCTTGTCCACGTCGCATCCGAGGGTGGCGGCGATATGGTAGGAGAGGAGCTGGAGCGGGATGACTGAGAGGATCGGGGTCAGATAATCGGGCGCGTGAGGGACCAGGATCACGTCGTCGCAGATTTTTGCGAGTGCGGTGTCTCCCTCTGTGCCGATCGCGATGACCGGACCCTTGCGGGCCTTCACCTCCTCGATGTTGCTGATGTTCTTATCGAAGACGGCGTCCTGCGGCGCAATGAAGAGCGAGGGGGTCTCCTCGCTGATGAGGGCGATGACGCCGTGCTTAAGCTCGGCGCTGGGATAGCCCGAGGCTGCGATGTAGCTGATCTCCTTGAGTTTCAGGGCGCCCTCCAGCGCGATCGGGTAGTTCGCCTGGCGGCCCAGGAAGAGGAAGTTTTTTGCGCGTGCGTATTTTTGCGCGACTTTCGCGACCGCGGCGTCGAGCTCTATCGTCTTGGCGACCAAGTCGGGTAGCTGCTCCAGCGCGCTGATAATTGTCCGGCCCTCAGCGTGCGAGAGATGGCGGATGCGGCCGAGAAGGAGCCCGAGCAAGGTGAGGATCGTGAGCTGCGAGGTGAACGACTTCGTAGCCGCCACGCCGATCTCGGGCCCTGCATGCATGTAGGCACCTCCATCGCTTTCGCGGGCGATCGTGCTGGCGACGTTGTTGCAGATACCGAGCGTGCGATGGCCCTTGCGCTGGCTTTCGCGGAGGGCGGCCAGCGTGTCCGCCGTCTCGCCGCTCTGGCTGATCACGAACATCAGCGTGTCGCGGTCCATCGGGAGGTTCCGGTAGCGGAATTCGCTCGCGATTTCGCACTCAACCGGCAGGTGGGCGAGCGACTCGATGATATATTCGCCGGTGAGGGCCGCGTGGAGCGCCGTGCCGCAGCCGCTCAGGACGATCCGATCGACCGCACGGAGCTCCGCGTTGGTCATGTTCAGGCCTCCCAGCTTCGCCGTGGCTTCCTCGGAGGAGAGGCGGCCGCGCAGGGCGTCACGGATCGAGTTCGGCTGCTCGTAGATCTCCTTGAGCATGTAGTGAGGGAATTTCCCCTTATCCACGGCGTCCGCGCTGAACTCGACCTTGCTGATCTGGAAGCCGGCGTCCGACCCGGCCAGTGTCGTGATCTCGAATTTTTCATCTTCGAGCGCGACGATCTCGTAGTCGTTCAGGTAGACGACATCGCGCGTGTGGGCGACGATCGCGCTCACATCGCTGGCCAGAAAATGCTCGTTTTTGCCGACGCCGAGAACGAGCGGGCTCCCGCGGCGTGCGCCGACGAGCAGGCCCGGGACGTCGGCGTGCATGACCGCGATCCCATAAGTGCCGATGACCTGGCGCAAGGCCTGGCGCACCGCTTCGATCAGGCTGCCCCTGCCGGGCGAAGGAGCCTTGTCAAAAGCTTCGCCGACAAGATGGGCGAGGACTTCCGTGTCTGTCTGGGAAAGGAAGACGTGGCCCTTTTCGATGAGCTGCTCGCGGAGGGTCTGATAGTTTTCGATGACCCCGTTGTGGACGAGGCACAGGCGTCCGGAGCGGTCAAAATGCGGGTGGGCATTTTCAACGGTGACCGCACCGTGCGTCGCCCAGCGGGTGTGACTGATGCCCGTATGCCCGTGGACCGGGCTTGCCTGAATGGTTTTCGCGAGGTTGTCGATCCGGCCGACGGCCTTGCGGACCTCGATGCCGCCCCCGTTGAGGAGTGCCACTCCCGCGGAGTCGTATCCGCGGTATTCCAGTCGCCGCAATCCATCCATTAGCACGGGGAGGGCGTCCGCGCGTCCGATATATCCAACGATTCCGCACATAGTTCTTTGAATCGTGACAACTTGGGTCGGGCCGTGCAAGATGCAAATTGTCTATGAATCCTCCAGTCCGTTCGCTGCCTATTTCAAAAACGCTCGCAATCATCATGGGGGGCGGCGCGGGAACGCGCCTGTTCCCACTCACAAAAGAACGTGCCAAGCCGGCTGTCCCGCTCGGCGGCAAATACCGTCTCGTCGACATTCCGATCAGCAACTGCCTCAACTCCGGGCTGCGCGGGATCTACATCCTCACGCAGTTCAACAGCACGTCGCTCCACCGGCACATCAACGCGAGCTACAAATTTGACGACTTCACGCCAAGCTTTGTCGAGATCCTCGCGGCGCAGCAGACGCCGGAAGGCTCGCGGTGGTATCAGGGAACGGCCGACGCTGTGCGCCAGAACATGCGGTATTTCCTCGAGCAGCCGTATGATTATTTCGTGATCCTCAGCGGCGACCAGCTCTACCGCATGGACTACCGCGACATGATCCGACAGCATGTCGAGACCGGCGCAGAGCTCACGATCGCTACGATCCCCGTCGTGCGCGAAGCCGCCAAGGGATTCGGCATCATGCTCACAGACGAGGACCGGCGGATCCGCCAGTTCGTGGAGAAGCCGAAGGACGATGCGATTCTGGACTCCCTGAGGATCCCGCATGACCTGCTGACAAGCATCGGGCACCCGGCGGACGCCGACCTCTATCAGGCCTCGATGGGTATCTACATTTTCAACCGCTCGGTTTTGGAGGCCTGCCTGGACAACGACTTTATCGACTTCGGAAAAAACATCATCCCGGCGGCCATCAGCCAATACAAGGTCATGGCCTTTATTTTCCAGGGCTACTGGGAGGATATTGGAACGATCCGTGCATTTTTCGATGCCAACCTGAACCTGGCGGACGATCATCCCCAATACAGCTTCTATGTCCCTGGCGCGCCGATCTTCTCGCATCCGGGCTGCCTGCCGGCAACGGTGATTCGCGCAGCCAGCGTCGACCGGGTGATGATCTCCGACGGCTGTATCGTTGGTTCGGTGACGCTCGAGCGTTGCGTGATCGGCATCCGGAGCGTGATCCAGTCGGGCTCGACCCTGAAAAATGTGATCATGATGGGTGCGGACTACTACGAATCCGAATCGCGGCCGGCGGCGCCCGGGGTGCCGCCGATCGGCGTCGGCCGCGACTGTATCATCAACGGGGCCATCATCGACAAGAACGCCCGCATCGGGAACAACGTGGTTATCACGCCCGAGGGAAAGTCCAAGGACTCCGACGGCGAGGGCTACTATATCCGCGACGGGATCGTGGTTGTGCCGAAAAACAGTATCATTCCCGACGGAACTTGGATATAGGCGGAGGGATGATTCCGATTGTCCGCCTCATTGCCCTCGCCGCCGCCGTCGCCCTCGCCGGGGGGTGCTATTTTGACAAACCTCTGACAGGCGGCCCGTCCTCGGACCTGAACACCTGGCTTTTGGGTGTCTGGGAACACAAGTCCGCGGAGGGCCTCACATCAACCGTGCGGGTCATCCCGGTCTCCGATGACCGGTTCACCGTGCAGGCGACGATTGCCGGCAAGACGCCGAAGGCCGCGAAGGTCTACGTGTTTGCGGGGTGGATCTCCAGAGTGGGAGACTCGAACTTTCTGACCCTGCGCTGCGAGCAGAGTCCGGGGGATATTCCGTCGGGTGGCTTCGTATTTGTGCAGGGCCAGCTCCTCGACCAGAACCATATCCGGCTCCGCGGATTGCAGATCGACCTGCCCGCGACATCCACAAGCATGGAGCTGAGAAAGGAAGTCCGCCGCAAGCTGAAGGAACGCTCGCTTTACGACGAGGAAAAGGCCACCGACTGGACTCGCATTGAGGAGGTCATCTGGACGAAGGACGGCTCGGATCCTGCGTTCAAGCCTCTTCGCAATCCCACGCTCTGAGGGCTGCCGCGCCCGGCAGCCCCGAGGAAGAACCGGCCGATGGACAATGCCGATTACGCCAAGCTTGAAGCCCGCTTCGGGCGGGAAAGGCTGTCGCAGCGGCTTCTCAAGCAGGCCCGCAAGGAGGCGAAACTGCTCCATCAGGGCGAAGGGTTTTTCCGGATAGAGCGCTTTCTTCCCCTCGACCGGATGGTGGATTTTTGCCTGAGGGTCTCGGCGCTCGGCGTCCTGTGCCACCGGAATTTTCTTGCCGTGCGTGTTGTCGAGCGCGAGTGGTTTCTTCCGCGGTTACCGCGTGCGTTCGACCGTTTCCGCCTCCTGCAGTTGAGCGATCTGCACCTCGACCTCGATCCTGCCCTGACGCCCGTGATCCAGCGTCTGGTCCTCGGAACGCCGCACGATGCGGCGGTGGTTACGGGGGACTTCCGCGACCAGACCGACGGCGACTACGGCCCCTGCCTGCGTGAGATGGAGCAGATCACCGGTCTGCTGGCGCCGCAGCGGTGGGGCATCCTCGGAAATCACGATGCCATCGAAATGGTTCCCGCGCTGGAGGCTGGCGGATTGCCGGTCCTCCTCAACGAGGTGGCATCCGTCCGCATCGGAGGCGATGTGCTCTGGATCGGTGGTATCGACGATCCGCATTTCTACAAAACGCACGATCTGGAACGCGTCCGCGGAGGAATCCCCTGCGATGCGTGCAGTATCCTCCTTTCGCACAGCCCGGAAACATATGACCAGACCGCCCGGCTCGGTTTTGACCTCCAGTTGAGCGGGCACACGCATGGCGGACAGCTCTGCCTACCCGGAGGCATTCCGATCGTTGTGCCCTGCAAGGTTGAGAAAAAATTCATTCTTGGCCGCTGGGTGCACGGCTCCCTGCAGGGCTACACCTCGCCGGGAACCGGGAGCTGCGGGGTGGCCGCGCGGTTGAACTGCCCGCCGGAAATCACACTTCACATCCTGCGGTCGGCAGACTGAGGCCGGCGTGCGTGGTGCGGTGGACGCACGGGGGCCGAGCCAGCTTAAAAATTCCGAAAGCTCATTGCGCCGGCTGCCGGCCGGTAGTCCGGCGACTCATCGACCTTTGCGAGGTAGGCTACGGTTTTGTCCTTTTCGGAGAGGATCGGAATCTCGCCGGGACCGGCCCAACTTTTCGGGCGGTCGGCGACGACGTAGGTCACGTTGAGGACCTCTCCGGGCTTGAGGTTGCTGGCGGTGCGGGCGACGCTGTTCACCAGCGCGGTGAGGTGGACTTTCAGCTGCTCGGGAACATCGCCTGCCTCGATGTCCACACGAAGGACCTGGATCTCAAGGCGCTCGGGCGCTGCCGCCTGCATCGCCTCGTAGGCCGATGGCGGGAGTTCGCCGCATAGAAGTTGCGGGATGAGAAATGCACAAGCGATGAGGGAAATGCGGGACATGGGGCTTTGCCTGGCCAGTGTTGTGCGAGGTGCAGGGGCATGCACGAGCGGCCGCTCAGCGGACGGGCAGCGGGGGAGGGGAGGCTGGGCTCTGTGCGGCAAGCAGCTGGGTAAGGAGTTCGCTTTTGGGCGGAACGAGCGTGATGCGCGCGCCGCCGGCCACAACCTTCTGCGTCTCGAGAATATCGAACATCGCCCCCAGAACCTCCTCGTCCTCGCCGATTTCCTGGAGGGCCTTGCCGACAATCGCGGGGCGCATCGCTGCCGCCTTGGCAAACTCGATGGCGGCCTGCCGCTCGGCCGTGCTCGTGATGATGCTGACCTGGTTTGCTCCGTCCTGCTTGATCGCACTGGTGACCTGCCGGAGCCGGTTGACGACCTTTTCCTGGATCTGCTGGATCATATTTGCATCGCGGAAGTGGACCTTGCGAATGTAGATGCTGCCTAGTTGGAACCCCCATTCGTCGGACTTCGGGCTCACCTCGTCCCGGACGGTCTGCGACATCGCGTGCCGGTTCTCCAGCATCGCTTCGAGCTTCATGTTGCTCAGGCAGCGGACGGTGGCATTGCTGACATTCGCGGCGAGCGAGCCACGGGGGTCGGTGTTTTTAAATAGGTAGGCAACCGGTCCGCCGATTCGCATTTCAAACCAGATTCCGATGCCCATCGGAGCGCCCTCCTCGCTGTTCACCGCCTGGCTTCGGAGGTAGATCTGGTCAAGCCTCCGGTCGAGCACATAGCGTTTTCCGAGCCAGTTAACGATCGGCGCCGCCGGACCGAGCTTGAGCCACAAAAAGTAGAGCCCGGGCTCATCCAGAACGGCGAGGACCTTGCCGAAGAGCACATACACGTGGCATGTGCCTTCCTCGACGATCGCGTAGAAGCCCAGCAGCCTGAGAAGGATCAGGAAGGCCGGCATCAGGATGAGCATCGCGACAAACGTCGCGATGGCGGCAACGAGAAAGCTCATTTGGCCTCCTCCAGGATCGCGCTGTCCGCCTTGCTGTAGAGGGCCAGCTTCACATTCCGCAAGTAGGCGGCGAGCGCTCCGGGGCCGCTGGCTTTGAGGGCCGAGATCTGCCCGGCGAGCGCGGTGAGCGGCTCGACTTCGGCCTGAGCGTTCAGGGTCTCAATCTCGACCGCGCGCCGTGACTGGACGATCTTCTGGTCCGCGTGGGCCTGCGCGAGGCTGATATCGCTTGAAACCTGGTTGTGAGCCGTGTTGATGGCGGCGAGCGCGGACTCGACATCCGGGGGCGGGTCGATGCTGGTGATGAGCGAGGCGTCCAGCGCGATGCCGTAGCGCGCCGCGGCATCCGCACACTCGCGGTCCATGTGCTCGTTCAGGGAGGATAAGTTTTTCCGCAGGTCGTTGATCGAGATCCCAGCGACGGCGGCGGCAATGTCTCCGGTCTCGCCGGTCACTCCGGCCGGCGCCTCGAAGTTGGCGATCCGCTCGCGGAGCACGCTGATGAAGTAGCCCATGACGTGGGCGACCGGGTTTCTGACGCCGAAGAACCACGCGTACAGGTTGCGCTCCGAGACGCGGAACCGGATCTGTCCGGTGAGCCCCGTGTCGAGCTGGTCCTTGGTGACTGCTTCGAGGCGTGTTCCTCCCTCGTTGGCTTCCGCACTCTCAGGATCGTAGGCCATGCTCACGGTTCTCACCGCGATGCTTGTTTTGTAAACGCGCTCCCAGGGCCACTTGAAATATGGCCCGCCGGGAGGGATCACACGCAGCTGCGGGTAGCAGTATCGCTTCCTCTCCTCGTCATCAAGCGACTCGGAGATCGGGTCGTCGAGTGTCGTCTGCATGCCGAGCCGCTCGGCGCGCCCGAAGCTGGTTTTCACTGCGCGCTCATTTTGATCCACCGTGTAAAGGCCTGCTACCAGGTAGCGGAAAAGAAACCAGCCGATAAAGCCAACAATGATGCCGAAAAGGGTCATGGGAAGGATTGGGTGCAGCGGTTATTCAAGCATGGACCGCCCGGATTGCCAGATTGAATTGACTGGCAAGGCACGGTCCTTGCGCTTGCGGCGGTTCATGGGGGCCGGGACAGCGGGTGCTCAAGCTTTCGCAGGCTCGTGACGGGCGTGCCATTCCCGGTAGACGAATGGTGAGATTTCCGAAGGCTTGATCTCGCTCCGGCCACCCCAGAACACGTTTGTGTAGTTCACCGGGATGCCGGCCTCTTCGAGATGCCGGTCGATAGCCGCCTTGTGTGCGAGCACTCGGTCCTTATCCCCGCCGTGCGCGACGGCCATGATGTTGACGTTGTTGAACTCCGGACCGGCTTCCCGCCAGTAGCAGTGGGTGAGGATCTCGTGGCGGCCGACTTCGGCCCCGGCCTCGGCCTCCCGGCCGGCCGGTACCGCCCAGTGGAACAGGGCGTTGAACCGCGTGACGCGCACGCCTGCCTGCGAGGGTTTGACGTGCTCGAGAAACGTGGAAAACCGCCCGAGCAGCTTGCGCGCCTGCAGCGTTTCCGCCACGTGGAAAAAATCTTCCAGGCCAACTCCCGCTTCCGCGGCGCGGGCGTCCCAAGCTGGCTCGCGGATTTCCTCGGGTTCGAACTCCCGCTTGAGGGCCATGAGAACCTTCCACTCATGCTCGTTGAGATGGACGACGCCGGTGCGGATCATGCGGGCCGGGCCGTCGCAGCGGTCGCCGGGCTCGATGGTTTTGCGGCGGACATGACCGACCCCCAGCGCGAAGATCCCTCGTGCCGGCATGATCCGGTAGGACTCCGCGCCCGTGAGGCGGCTCAGGAGGCGGCAATGTGCATCCAGGGACTCTCCAGCCGGCACCTTCAGAGTCGTCCAGAGCCGGTAGGCACCCCCGGGGATGTCGGCATCTGTCGAGCGTACGACCACGTGACCCGAGAACGGGTCCTCGCGGAACAGAAAATCAAAGGTCGCATCCAGCTTGTCAGGGGCAACTTTCCACGCGACGAGCGCGCCCTCGGCAAGGTTCGTGGCGAGCAGCGTCTGCCGCACGCGCCGGATTGTGCCCCCCTCAAGCATGGCACGTATGCGATCCAAAACCACCGGCAGCTCGACGCCGCTTCTGCTGGCGATTTCCTGGAATGGCTCGCGGGAGAAGCCGGGAATCTGGTCCTCAGAGACGGCCAGGATGCGTGAATTGATGGGATCTGTGTGCTCAATGGGAATCATGCGTGTGCCGACTTTGCAAAGCCCGCACCGTTCTGGCAAGGAGGGAAAATCCCCCGTGACCGGAACATTTGGAAATGCTTGACCATTGACAAGTGCCTGCCCCCGTGGCCCTTCGTTTTCCGGGAGAAATCGGCCTCGTTTTTTTCTGTCCGGCTTTGCTTGACATTGCGTCTGGCCCGCTTATTCCGAGTGCGAATGAACCGCCTAAGCCAACCGGTTGCGCCGACCAGGAAGCCGACTATTTGTTCTGCTGTCCGGTGGACGGCATTCGTGTTTTTCGTTTTGGCAGTTGTCATGCCCGTCATGGGCGTGGAGGGCGAACATCCTCTTCCTGAGCCCGCTCCGGTCCCGGTGTCAGCATCGGAGGGCGATGTGGATTCCGCTGGCGCCGAGCCTCAGGCGGCGGGTCCTGCGCCGTCGGCTGGTGCAGGCGAGGCTGTGGTGGCTGTGGTTTCGCCGATGCCGGAATCCGCGGCGGTTACCGGTGTTCCTGCTCCGGAGGTGCCGGCGGAGGGGGCAGAGGATTCCGCGGCAGCGCCTTCCCCGACGCCCACTCCTGTGCCAACTGGCGTCGCTGTCAGGATCGATCTTTCCAAGCAACGTGCCTACCTTCTTCGCGATGGCGTGGTGGAAATCGAATCGCCGATCAGCAGCGGACGGGCCGGGCATCTGACGCCGACCGGGGAGTTTGCTGTGATCGAAAAAGACATCGACCACCGGTCGACGCTTTACGGCAGCTTTGTCGGCAAATCGAGCGGACGGACGGTCCGGCGGAATGCGAGCTCGAATATGGCTGTGCCTGCGGGAACCAGGTTTCAAGGGGCCCCGATGAAATTCTTTGTCCGATTCGAAGGGGCGACGGGAATGCATGCGGGAAACCTGCCTGGCTACCCCGCCTCTCATGGTTGCGTGCGAATGCCGTCCGCACAGGCGGAAGCGTTCTTCCATAACGTCGAGTTGGGAACTCCCGTGAGCGTGTTCGGGCGAGCGCCGGTGCGCTCATGCGGGGAAGGCAGTGGCGGAAAATCGTCGCGCGCATCGGGCAGCTCCGCTTCGAAGGCTGCCAAGCCCGAACCGACGCCCACGCCCGCGCCGAAGCGCGGATGGTGGCCGTTCGGTAAACGGCAGTAGCGGTCAGGGGGCCAGCGTCTCGGAGAGGATGATTCCGGCGGCATCCGCAGCGTCGCTTGCGACAAAATCCGCACCGCAATCCGCGTGATTTGATCCGTAGCCGGTCAGTACAAGAATCGTGCGGCATCCGACCGCCCTGCCGGATGCGATATCAATGTCCTTGTCTCCGACCATCCATGAACGCGCGAGGTCGATCCCGTGGTCGCGTGCGGCTTCGAGCAGCATTCCCGTTCCAGGCTTCCGCCGGGGTGTCGGCGCATGGGAGGGATCAGGGCAGAAGTAGGTGGCGTCGATTCCGCCGGCAAGCTGGCGGGCCAGTTCGCTTTCCACGGCGCGGTATTGCTCGGGCAGGATTTTCCCCGAGGCGAGACCGCTCTGGTTGGTGATGACAATGTTGAGCCAGCCTGCGGAATGGAGGCGGGCGAGGGCGGACGCCGCGCCAGGAACCGCCCGGACCCGTGCCGGATCGTTGCAGTAATGGACCTCCTCCATGAGGGTTCCGTCGCGGTCGAAGAAGACGGCGCGATCAGGCGTCATGTTCCGAAAAGCTTGTGACGAGTTCCTCGGCGGTGAGTGTCGCCGTGCCCAGCTTGGCAACAACGACGCCGCTCGCGTGGTTGGAGATCTCCGCAGCCTCGCGAGGCGTCGCGCCCGCGCAGAGGGCCAGTGTGAACAGTGCGATGGCCGTATCTCCCGCTCCGGAAACATCGAAGACCTCGCGCGCCCTGGTGGGGGTGTGGAAGGGACTGATACCGCGCTCGAAAAGCATCATTCCGTGCTCGCCAAGCGTGATCAGCAGGCCCGGCAAGCTCCACTTTTCGAGGAGGCGGGAGCCGACCTCGGCAAGGGCGGCATCCGCATTCGGATCGTCCGCGGGTCCGGAATCCCGCATTCCGGCCATGGCAAAGGCCTCCGAACGGTTGGGCTTGAGGAGGTCCACGCCACTCCAGTCGAGGGCATTGCCGGGATTCGGGTCGGCGGTGACCACCTTGCCGTGGGTCCGGGCCAGATCGCAAACCCGATCCTTGATGGCCTGCCCAAGAAAGCCCTTGCCGTAATCTTCAAGGATTACGCCGTCCACTGTGGGCAGGATCTTTTCGAGCAGCAAGCCGGCGCGGTCGATAATCCTGTCGAGATCGTCTGGACGGCGCTCGCGGTCGACGCGCACCACCTGCTGCTGCCTAGCGACGATCCGGGTCTTTACGATCGTCGGGGTGCCCGGGTCGGAAACGAGCGCGTCCGTCGTGATCCGCTCCTCGGTCAGGAGAGCGCGGAGCTTTTCCGCGTAGGCATCCTCGCCCACCAGCCCGCAGAGGTAGACCCCGTCGCAGAACGGGCGCAGGTTGCGCGCCACGTTTGCCGCACCGCCCGGATAAGAGGATTCCTTGACGACCTCGACCACAGGCACCGGGGCCTCGGGCGAGATGCGTGCGACACGGCCCCAGACAAACTCATCAAGCATCACATCGCCGATCACCAGAAGCCGCCGGCGGGATGCGGAGTGAAGAAGATATTGTAATTTTTCCTGATTCATTGCATGATTGAACCACTTAGTTACCGGTCCACCGGCTGGCGACCAAGCTCAATTTCTGCTTCATGACCAAGACGATCTCACTCGTGGCAGCCGCGATCCTTTTCGCTGCCGCGCACCGTGTTCCAGCCCAGTCGCCGTCGGCGACTATCGACCTTTCGAAATTTCCGGCCAAGGAGGTTTCCGATGTCGTTGTGCCTGTCCCCAGCGAAATTTTCATCGTTCTCGACAAGCTCGGGACGCCGAACTGGCGCGCGGAGCTGCGAAAGTCGCTCGGTAAAAACACCGGCAACCGCCCGCAAGTAGCCCTGCTGCTCGGAACGGTGATCGCCGAGGGGTTCATCGCCGTGGAGGCCGAGGATTCGGAGCGCGTCAAAGATATCGGCCGTGAGTTGCTGGTGCTCGCCGAGGCGATTAACGTGCGCAAGGCGGTCATCGCCCGCTGCAAGAGTGTTACGGAGAAAGCGAACGCCAAGCAGTGGCAGGCGGTCCGCACGGAGTTTGACGGCGCCCTCCAGGACGTTCGCGGAGCGATGGAGGAACTGGGCGACGACGATCTCGCGCAACTCGTCAGCATGGGCGGCTGGATCCGGGGCACCGAGGTTCTTACTTCGGTTGTTCAGAAGAACTACACCCCCGCGGGAGCCGAGCTCCTTCATCAGCCGCAGCTCCTCAACTACTTTACTAACCGCCTCGACCGCATCAAAAACACCCGTCTCGGAAAGGACGACCTGGTCGTCCGGACTGGAAAAATGCTCGGTGCCATCCGCCCGCTCATCGGCAAGGAGGACGGCTCAAAAATCCCCGTCGAGAACGTCCAGCGCATCAACCAGATGACGAAGGAAATGGTTCTCTCCATCACCTCGCCCGGGGCCTGACATTTTTGTGAAAAAGTTCCTCACCATCCTCCTCAGCCTGCAGGCGCTCCTCCTGGCGCCGGCCCACGCCTACGTCAACGACGCCCTCTCGTTTGCCCACGAGGCCGCGAACCCTTACTTCAAAAAAGGTTACACGGTTCGTGAGGATGCCTGGGGAGGGGACCTCGGCGTCAAAGACCAGCAGGCCGTCGCCGCCCAGCTCTTCAAGGGAAACGACTACTGGTTCTGCCTCGGCACAGAGGTCGGCAATGCCGTCGTGACCATCCACATTTACGATTCCCAGGGAAAGCTCGCGGAGAGCGAGTCCTGGCAGAAGGGCCGCTTCGCCGCGGCACGCGTCGTCCCGCAGAAAACCGGCACCTACTACGCTATCATCACCGTCGAAAAATCTCCTAAGGAACGCACGGGTTGGGCGGTCGTCTACGCCTACAAATAGCGGCCTCCACATGGAGACTCTTACTCTCGAATTCGAAAACGCCCGCGCGCTGCAGGCGACATACGGCGGCGACGAAAAGCTCCTCCGGGAGCTCGAGGCCCGGCTCGCGGTGAAGGTGACAACCCGCGACGGGTGGCTCCGCATCGAAGGGGAACCCACTGCCGTCGGCCGCGCAAATCAGGTCTTCGAGCAGCTGCGCGATGCCGTCAAACGTGGGGTGCCTGTACGCCGGCACGAGTTCAATTACGCGCTCAAATCCGCCGAGGCCGAGGAGGGGCAGGCCGACGGGCTTGGACGCCTGCTCGAAACCCGCATCCAGTGCTCGTCCCGGAAATCCCCTGTCAATCCCAAGACTGCGGGGCAGAAGGCCTACATCGAGACGATCCGTGCCCATGACATCACATTCGGGGTCGGTCCCGCGGGCACGGGCAAAACCTACCTCGCGGTCGCTCTGGCCGTGGCTGCCCTCAAGAAGGAGCAAGTCAGCCGGATCGTGCTCACCCGTCCGGCGGTGGAGGCCGGTGAGGCTCTCGGGTTTCTGCCAGGCGACCTTCAGGAAAAAATTCTTCCCTACCTGCGCCCGCTCTACGACGCGCTCTACGACATGCTCGAGCTTGACGAGATCCAGAGGTATATGGACCGCGGGGTCATCGAGATCGCCCCGCTGGCCTACATGCGAGGCCGGACCCTCAGCAACTCGTTCGTTATCCTGGACGAGGCTCAGAACACGACGGCCGAGCAGATGTTCATGTTCCTCACGCGGATCGGCGCGGAGTCGCGTTGCGTGGTCACCGGCGACCGGACGCAGATCGATCTCCCCCGCAACAAGCTGAGCGGGCTGATCGAGGCGGTCGAGGCACTGCGGGACGTGCCCGGCATCGGGATGCATTTTTTCAGCGAGCAGGATGTTGTCCGCCACCCGCTCGTGCAGTCGATCATTCTCGCCTACAAGGAACACCGCGGCGCAAGGGAGAGCCGGATCTGACCTATGTGGGACTTTTTCAGGCGGAGGAGGCTGGTGGGAAAGGGGATGGATTGCGGCAAACGCCGCCGCACGATCGGAGAAAGCGAGTTTTCCGATGCGCTCCAGACCGGATGGCTTGTCCGCTCGCTTATTCTGACTGGCTTCGTGGCCGGGCTTGCGATCCTCATCTTCAACGGCCAGCAGGACGAACCGGCAAAAAAGTTTCTGCTCTGCCTCCTGATTTTTGTGACGGCGGTCGCCCAGCTCTGGATTAATCATCCCCAGACTCTTGCCGTGAACTCGCGGCTTTCGCTTCTCCTGTCTGTGCTCGTCATCCAGCTGGCCGCGATCAAGATCATTCTGTTGCAGGCGGCTTCGGGCAATATCGACCTCCAGCTCGCGCCCCTGCTCGTTCCTTACGCCTTTGCTCCGCTCGTGTTGTCCGTGCTGCTCGGGCGCAACCACGGCATCTATGCGGCGGTCTTCGCAAGTCTTTGGGGATCGCTTCTCGTCGGTCGCATCGATCCGGTCTTCCTTGTTATCTCGCTGATCACCGGCTTTATTGCGGTCTACGTGACGCTGCAGGTCCGGCGGCGCAGCCGCCTCATCCGTGCGGGCATCTACGTGGGGCTCGCGACATGGATCCTCGCGGCCGCATTCGGACAGATCGGCCCGGTGATCTGGGAGTCCCCGATGCAGACCGACTGGCGGATGATCGGCTGGCAGAGCTTCGCTGCGATTGCCACAGGCATTGGGACAGCGATCGTCGTCAGCGGGCTTCTCCCGGTCCTCGAGCATCTCTTTAAAATCACGACCGACATCTCCTGGCTGGAGATGAGCGACCTCAACCACCCGCTCCTCAAGCGCATGAGCATGGAGGCGCCCGGTACCTACCATCACAGCCTGGCTGTCGCCAACCTCGCCGAGGCCGCTGCCGAGGCGGTCGGCGCGAACCCGACGATCTGCCGTGTCTGTTCGTATTTCCATGACATTGGAAAGCTGGTGAAGCCGCAGTATTTCACCGAGAACTCCCGTCCGGGCCATAATCCTCACGACGATCTCACGCCCACGATGAGCGCCCTCATCATCATTGCCCACGTCAAGGAGGGGGTCGACATCGCCCTGAAGAACGGACTCAACAGCGAGGTGATTGATACCATTCGCCAGCATCACGGGACTTCGATTGTTTCCTACTTCCATAAGCGCGCGCTCCAGCAGCAGGAGGATGCCCGCCTTGGTGGGAAAATCATGAATATGCGGGCGGACGATGTGCCCGAGGTGAGCGAGGAGAGCTTTAGATACCCCGGACCGAAGCCCCAAACCAAGGAGGGCGCGATCATCAACCTGGCCGACTCGATTGAGAGCGCCTCACGCAGCCTCGAGCGTCCCACCCCCCAGCGGATCGAGGATCTCGTCAACCAGATTGTCGAGGACCGGATCGCCTCGCACCAGCTTGATGACTGCCCGCTCACGCTCGCAGAAATTTATCGCGCTGCCGAAAGCTTCCGCTTCACGCTGGTCAATATGTTGCACGCGCGCATCGCTTATCCGAAGCGCGACGAGAAGGACACCGCCGCCGACAAGCGCGAGGAACGTTCTGCCGCATGAGCAGCGGGGAGGAGTCGGCGCCGTTCGTCCTTACTTTCGCCCACCTCCAGCGGTCGGTCTCTTACGACCGCGCAAGGGTTGAATCAATCGTCAAAGCCGCTTCCCGGCTCTGCGCCGCCGAGGCCAGGAGCCTTGGCGGCCCGCTCGTCCAGCTGCCCGCTGTCGAGGTCTCGATTGTGGGCACCCGGGCGATGGCTCGCGTCCACCGCGAATTTCTCGACATTCCCGGTGCCACCGATGTGATCACATTTCCCTACGGCGAGATTCTGGTTTGTGCGTCAGTCGCTGCCGGCCGCGCGGAGGAGTTCGGGCACTCGGTCACAGAAGAGATCGCGCTCTACATCATCCACGGTCTCCTCCATCTGGCGGGCCACGATGATATCCTGCCGGCCGATGCAGCCAGAATGGCTCGCGCGCAGGAAAAAATCCTGAGCCTGGCCGCCCGGGCCTGAGCGGAAACAAACTGCGACAAGCTGCCGGAGCAAACAGGCGTCCCGCCTGTGATGGATACTCGGCTGTGCTCGCGGGACCACCGCCGAAGCGGCACGCAAGATCCCTCTGCAAAGTCTCGGGATGCTCAAGATTCGGCAGTGCTCCTGCAAAAAAGCGAAAGGCGGCGGGGAATTTCTCCCCCGCCGCCTTTGCTATGTCCCTCTGCTCCCTACAGCTACATCAGACCGCCTTGTCGCCGGTCTCGTCGGTGCGGATCCTGATCGCCTCCTCGACCGGGGAGACGAAGACCTTTCCGTCTCCGATCTTGCCTGTCTTGGCGGCTTTCACGATCGCGGCCAGCGCGCTCTCCAATGTGGAGTCCGCCAGCACGACTTCGATCTTGATTTTTGGCAGGAAGTCGACCGTGTATTCGCTGCCGCGGTAGATTTCCGTGTGGCCCTTCTGCCTTCCAAAGCCCTTGACCTCGCTGACCGTCATTCCCTCGATTCCGAGGTCGGCCAGCGCATCTTTGACTTCTTCAAGCTTGAACGGCTTGATGATTGCTTCGACTTTTTTCATATGAGTAGTTTTCTAAGGAGTCGCGATTACTTGTTGAGAATGTAGCCTTCTTCTCCGTGATCCGTGATATCGAGCCCTGCGGACTCGTCCTCCTGCGTCGGGCGCAGTCCGAGGACCAGCTTCACAACGAACGCCAGCACGGTGGCTCCCACAATCGCGAGGACCAGTGTGACTCCGATCGCCTGCAGCTGGACGAGCCAGAGGCTGTGTCCCTCAATCGCTGCCTTGAGGCCGTTCTTGGCTGCATAGGCGTCGCTGACGAGGTTGGAGTTTACTGCGGGGTCGACCAGCACGCCGGTCAGGAAGGCACCAAGCGTTCCGCCCACGGCGTGGACGCCGAACGTGTCGAGCGCGTCATCGTAGCCGAGCATCTTCTTCAGGTAGGTCACCGCGAGGAACGGCACGAAGCCGGCCACCACGCCGATAATCACTGCGCCGGTCGCATTTACGAATCCGCAGGCCGGAGTAATCACGACCAGACCAGCCACAGCACCCGAGCAGAACCCGAGCACACTGGGCTTGCCTTTGAACAGAAGTTCTGAAAACGCCCACACGAACGAGGCCACGCCGGTTGCGAGGGTTGTTGTGAGGAAGGCGTTCGCTGCCACGCCGTCAGCCGCGAGCGCGCTGCCCGCATTGAATCCATACCATCCGACCCAGAGCATTCCAGTGCCGATCATGCAAAGGACCATGCTGTGCGGAGGCATCGGCTCCTTGCCGAAACCGATGCGCTTGCCGAGGATGATGCAGACAATCAGAGCCGTCCATCCGGAGGACATGTGGACCACCGTTCCGCCGGCGAAGTCGATCGCAGGAATCTTCGCGTCAGCATTCCACACACCGTTCATTAGGCCCGTGCCGCCCCAAACCATGTGAGCGAGCGGGAAGTAAACCACAAACATCCACAGGAAAGTGAACACCATGAGCGGGATGAATTTAAAGCGCTCAGCCGTGGCGCCAAAGATGAGCGCCGGGGTGATGATCGCGAACGTGAGCTGGTAGATGCAGAAAACGTTCTGCGGGATCCAGTAGGCATACGTCGTGTTCGGTGCGGATGTGACTCCATTCAAGAAGAAGAACTCGCTGCCGCCAAGGTAGGGGCTGTTGAAGTTCGTTCCAAACACCAGGCTGTAGCCGACCGCCCACCAGATGATGGTGACCATGCCGGCGATGCCGAGACACATCGCCAGGACCGAGAGCACGTTCTTTTCGCGGACGAGTCCGCCGTAGAACAGCGCCAGACCGGGGAGTGTCATAAACAGCACGAGCGCAGCCGCTGTCATCATCCAACCGGTGTGGCCGGGCCCGGGAACGCCCACAATTTTGCTGTCGACGGGATCCACGTTGTTGATATACGCCTCGAGGCCGGCGATCCTCTGCTCAAGCGTGGGCTCTGCAGCTGGTGTTGCAGCCGGTTCTGCGGCCGGAGCTGCAGCGGGTGCCGCAGCCGCTGGCGCGGCGGGTGCTGCAGCGTCCTGCGCAAACGCGGCAATGGGAATAACTAATGATCCTGCCGCAATAAGCGCAGCGGCGAGGGTCGCTAGAATCGGTTTGTTTTTGAGCATCTTCTTTATTCTTATTTGGTTGGTTTGATGTTGGAGCGCCGAGCGGATTGCCAGACGTGCAATCGGGATAAAGCAAGCTGCGTGCCAACTTGTTTAACTAAACGCCTGAGCGGGATGTGGCTCATCTTTCTCAGCATTCAGCTGCCGGAATCCATGGTGGCTAAAATGCAACAAGTCCCCGACCTCTGTAGTTTCTTGTTCACCCGGGATGCAATTTCTCACGACCAATCGATTTTGCTCTGGAATATCAGCCGGGAAGAGCTGAGATTGTCATGCGATGTCCGAGCCGCATTTTGCTGTCGCCTCCACTTTTTCCCCGCGATTCCGAGCCGTGATTGCGGAGGCCGACCGGGTGGCGCGGAAGTTCGGTGCGCGGCTGAGCGTCCTGCATGCCAGCGAGCGTTCGGACGAGAAGGTGGCGCGGTTCCGCGATGCCTTTATGGAGCTCGGCCGCGACGAGGTGGACATCTATTGGTGTGAGGGGGAGACGCCGGGTGAGGCGCTGGTGGATGCGGCCTCGAGCGAGTATTTTGACCTGCTGATCGCCGGTGCGCTGGAGGGAACGAACGATTTTCGCAATTTTACCGGCAGCGTCGTGAGGGAGCTGTTGCTTCGCGCGCCCTGCGACCTGCTCCTGATTCCCAACCCGCAGGAACTTCCCCCCGATCACAGCCAGACCGCGTGCCTGCTGGTCGAGGCGCACAGTCCGCGATGGGAGGCGGCAAGAGATGCCCTTGCGGCCCTCTTGCCCTCAAATATTTCGGTGCTGGCTGCTGATAGTCCGTTTGCGCATGCCCGCGAGGCTGCACTCGGTCAGGTGGAGGATGGAAGCGCCATCCAATCGCTGTGCGATGCCCTCGAACTCATCGCCCCTGGAGTGGATCTGAGAACTGTGCAGTCGAACACCGGGTTCACGCTCTGCGACATTGTCCAGAATGCGGCACCCGATTTCCTGCTGGTCGAGGCGGAGTGGAAAAACCGGCTTAGGCATCTTCCCCCGCACCTGGACTGGCTCACCCAGGTGATTCCGGCCCGGCTTTTCCTGCTTGGAAAGCCTCCCGTTGCGGAGGGCGAAGCCTCCGTGCCCATTATTCTTTGAGGCGCAGTCTCCTTACGCGCCACACGCGCCGGCGGCTTGTCACATCCCACACGGCACGCTACGTTCCTCGTCCTTGAATATTTCTGAATCCATTTTTCTTATCGCCGGAAGCGGAGATTACCCTCGCCTTGTTGTCGAGGGCGCGCGTGCGGCAGGAGTGCGCCGGATCGCCATGGCTTCTTTCGAAGGCGAGACATCCGGGGAATTGACTGGCTTGGCGAACGAGGTTTTCCCCATGCGTGTCGGACAGTTGGGGAAGCTGTTGGATGCGGCCAAAAAGTCCGGCGCAAAGGCGGCGATCATGGCCGGTCAGATTGCTCCCAATCATCTTTTCAACCTTCGTCCGGACGTGCGTGCACTCGTCCTGCTCGCGAAGCTCAAGGAGAGGAATGCCGAGACGCTCTTCGGAGCCGTTGCCTGCGAGCTTGCGGCCGTCGGGGTTACCCTCCTGCCTGCGACCACCTTTCTCGAATCCCACCTCGCCGGAACTGGCCTTCTCGCCGGACCGCGCCTGAAGCCGCGAGAAGTCGCCGACCTTGAATTCGGATTCCGCATCGCCAAGGAGTCCAGCCGCCTCGACATCGGCCAGACGGTCGTTGTGAAAAACGGGACCGTGCTCGCTGTCGAGGCGTTCGAGGGAACCAACGAGGCGATCCGGCGTGGCGGCGCGCTGGGCAAGGGCGGCGCAACGATGGTTAAGGTCTCGAAGCCCGGTCAGGACATGCGCTTCGATGTGCCTGTCGTTGGCACCAAGACCATCGAAACCGCATCGGAGGCCAAGCTCCGTGCGATCGGCGTGGAGGCGGGCACGACAATCCTCCTTGACCGCCCGCGCGTCTCCGCGCTCGCCGCATCCCTCTCCATCTCAATTTACGGATTATGAAAAACATCAGAACCGGAGTCATCGGCGTCGGCCACATGGGCGTCAACCATGCCCGCATCTATAGCGAACTCGGCACGCTCGCCGCAGTCCATGACACCAACCCGGAAACCGCGGCGGCGATCGCCAAGCGATTCAACGTTACAGCCACCTCCTCGCTGGAGGAATTCGCAGGCCTCGTCGATGCCGCCACGATCTGTACGCCGACGGTCACCCACCACGAGCTCGCCACGTTTCTCCTCGGGCAGGGCAAGCACCTGCTCGTCGAAAAGCCGATCGCCGACACCCCGGACCACGCCCGTGATATGGCCGCGCTCGCCGCAGCCAAGGGCTGCGTCCTGCAGGTCGGGCACGTCGAGCGCTTCAACCCCGTCCTCCACGCTCTCGAGGCCCAACTCCAAAACCCGCGCTTCCTCGAAGTAACCCGCCTCTCGCCTTACCCGAACCGGAGCACCGACATTGGCGTCGTCCTTGACCTCATGATCCACGACATCGAGATCATCCTCCACCTCGTCCGCTCGCCGATCACTTCGATCGACCCGGTTGGCATTTCGGTCCTCGGACGCGGCGAGGACATCGCCAACGTCCGCTTCCGCTTCGAAAACGGCTGCGTCGCCAACCTCACCGCCAGCCGGATCAGCCAGGACCGCGTCCGCAAAATCCGCGTGTTCCAGGAAAATGCCTACCTCTCGCTCGATTACAAGAACCAGTCGGGCTACCTCCTCCGCCTCGCCCGCGACGACGAGCAGGCCAGCTCGGGCATCGGCAAGCTCATAGGCCTCGCCACCGACTCGAAGATCGTCACCGACTTCAGCGGCCGCCTCATCGTCCGCGAACCGGTCGAAATCGAGAAGGGCGAGCCCCTCAAGATCGAGCTCGAGTCGTTCGTCCAGTGCGCCCGCGAGGGCCTCAAGCCCCGCGTCACCGGCCTCGCCGCTGCCGCCGCCCTCGACATCGCCCTCGAAATCACCCGCCGGATCGAGGAGGCGGACCCAAGAAAATCAATGGGAGGACAAACCTCCGAGTGAACAGGCTGATTGGCCTTGGGCCCACCGCATAAGAGCATGGCCGCCTCATCCTTCTACTTCTGGTTCGTTGCCGGCGAGACGAGTGGCGACGCACGTGCGGCGGAAGTCATGTCTGGGCTGCGCGGGGCGCGGCCAGATATCCGGTTTGGCGGGGCGGGTGGGCCACGCATGCGGGCGCTGGCCGACGGGCCTTTTGACAACTGGACCGCGCAGGCCGCGGTGCTCGGGCTCT
>Ga0209398_1000142_pt1 | contig 53900 bp, 48 predicted proteins | sample AshMeaBigSpring_FD_184125 | JGI IMG/M metagenome (GOLD analysis project Ga0209398, IMG submission 184125) | Groundwater microbial communities from Big Spring, Nevada to study Microbial Dark Matter (Phase II) - Ash Meadows Big Spring (SPAdes)... | ecosystem: Environmental > Aquatic > Deep...
TGCGGCATCAGGTATTAAGTCCTCTACTCGCGGACGTTTTACTCTCTTTTTCTTTTCCATGTTCAAAGTTATAATTTTGTTCGTGCTTTTCTAACTTTGACACACTTTTTTGAATGGCCTCTGGTGGCGGAAAAAAATCTTTTAGAAAATTACCTGAATTGCTTCGACGAGGAGTCTTTTTTACTAATGAATACAAAGCTTACAGAGCATCCCCTGTCGTCCGTAGTCTATCAAACCTGTAGCGAGGCTGTTTGGCATAGGCTCCGCCCAATGTCATTGCTAAAAGCAAAGCTCCTGCTTTGCAATATCCAAACGGTATAGCCATAATTTCGATCTTAAAGCCAGCCTCCCCGTTCAACATCTTTGAACGAATATTATGGTAACATATTTGGGATTAGCCGATTATGGCTATTCCCGGAGGGAATTTAGTTCAACCCGTGTTATCAAACAAAAACAATTAATTTCGGCAAAGAATAGAAAAAAACACACTATTTTATCGAAAACAATAGAAATATTTCTATCTTTGTAGAGTCAAACAACAATAAATCACATGAAATCAAATGAATTGCATCGCTTGGTAATACGCAACGGATGGATATCCGTAAGGCAAACAGGAAGTCACGTTATTTATGAAAAAGATGGTAAACGTTATCCGGTGCCCGACCACGGAAGCAAAGAGGTAGCAAGAGCGTTGGAATTAAAAATCAAAAAAGAGATGGGGCTTAAATAACCCCTCTCTGTTTAACCAATATAACAATATGACATTATGAAAAAAATTGAAGCAATTATCACCAGATCATCAGATGGCACATATAGCGTACATTGCGCCAACGAGCCATTTTCGGGAATGGGCAGCACTGCTGCCGAAGCAAAAGCCGATATGATGGAACAAATGAGATTTTTCAAACAAACAGCCATCGAAGATAACGTTGAATATCCGGCTTTTCTGAATCACGATTTCGAAGTGGTGTATAAGTTCGACACCCAGAGCATTTTAGAATATTATGCCGGTATAATATCACTGTCGGCATTGGAACGTCTTACCGGGATAAATCAAAAACAGCTATGGAGCTATCTGCACGGCAAAACGAAACCACGAAAACCACAGGTAGATAAAATAGAAAATGCACTTCACTCGCTCGGCAACGAACTTATATCTATATCGCTTTAAAAGTAGAGCAACCTGTCCAACCGGATATGAAACCATAAAAAGGTGATGTTCCGTCGATGAAAACCATTGTTCAGCGTAGCATTTGTGTGTATATCCGAATGGACGGGGCTATTGCCGTTGAATTGATTTAGTTCTGTATTGTGAATATTGATATTACGTTGTAGGTGTTATGAAATATTTTATTATTGCAATCTGTGCTATTGGAGGGATAGTGATTTCAGCGCAAAATAGGGTTGGTTTCGGAGATAATATGCGTCAATATTTCTGTGAAAGAGATACAATGCTTGATTTTAGCTTTTATCAAGGTAGATTTTCTATATCCATTATTAATAAAAGAGGTGCTGATTATGTTATTCGGGATGAATTATATAGTACTAAATATATTATTGTTAAAGATTCAATATTTGCGGGGGAGTATATATTTATTATCGATGCACATGGTGGAATCAAATCGTTGAGTACAATACCTTATACTGATATGTATAACGAAAGAGGGTATATGATTTTAAAAAATGAAAAGTTGCACCCTCTGGTTTATTACACTGAAAGTGGTCAAAAGGTACTATTTGGAGGTAGTTGGAAAAATGGGCTTAAGCATGGAAAATGGATTTATGCAGACAGTTCAGGTAAATTGTCGGGCCTTGTATTTAAAGATGGGGTAGTGTGTGGCTCTTATCCTATTATAATCGAAGACGAGGATTTTCCTGCTAATGTCTCCCCCCGTCGTCCGTAGCCTTCCAATAAAGTAGCGCGATTGTTTGGCGACAGCACCACATCGTCCAAGTCTTAAAGCAGTAATCGGTGGATAGCGCAAGTTTATATCTTGTGCTAAACTTGAACAATACTGCTAAGTGCGGTATGTAAACCGGGATGGCGAAAGCGGCGCTACGGGTAAACGTTCAAAAAAGAAACAGCAGAACCATGTATAAATTAACTGTTTATCTCTTATTTGCATTAATCCCGATTGTTTCTTTCGGACAAAGGGGTTTTTCGGACAAAGCGAATTGGGCGCAAAAAATTCTGGCAGACAGTAGTCTTTCAACGGTGAAAAGCGCGTTAAATGAGGCATACATTTTGAAAAAAGATAAATCTGCCATTCCGAAGGGAGTGATTCAGATTCTTCAAAAGTGGAGTGGAGAAGCAATCTCATTTGCGAATCCAAACGAAGAGTACAATGAGACAGATATTGTAGATAATACGCTGCCTTCCAGACAGCTGATTTCGGTCTATTCCAATCGCAGTTTCCTATTTGTTTTATACAACCACGGTGGATTCGGATTTCACAGACATATTATCTGGTGCAAACTGAGAAAAAACGAAATAACCGATTTATGGATTTGCAATTACAACGATACAATTCTGAATATGAATGAATTAAAAAATTTCTTCCATAGCTTTACACGGATACATAAACTAAATAATGGCAAACAGATAAAAGAAAACTATTTGTGCTATTGAGGCTAATAACGAAGGGATCAAATATCAAATCATCCCTCTGGCTTTGAGCTCCAGATATTTGTTGATGGTATTCATCGTCAGGTTCTCGGGTTGTGTGAGAATCGACTGAATACCATTTCTTTTTAGCTCTCCCACTATAACCCGCTTTTCGAAGGCCAATTTCCCGGCAATAACCTTGTCATATATGCTCTGCACTGTTTTAGCCGGTTGTTCAATCAATTGATTTAGTTCGGTATTATCGAAGAATACAACAATCAGCAAATGGCTTTTGGCAATCCCCTTAAGGAAAGGCAACTGACGACGCAAAGCGTCCATTGTTTCGAAATTCGTGTAGAGGATAATCAGGCTTCGCTGCTTGATGGCTTGCTTCACATCGACATTGAGGCGGCTAAAATCGCTCTCAACGAAATCGGTTTCGATACGGTAAAGCGCCTCCATCATCCGGTTCATCTGCCCGGCTCTGCGCTCTGCAACAACATAGTTATCTACCTTCTTCGAGAAAGTAAACATGCCCGCCTTGTCTTGCTTTTTCAATACAATATTGCTCAAAGCCAGGGTTGAATTTATCGCATAATCGAGCAAGGTCAGTCCCTGAAAAGGCATTTGCATGGTTCGTCCGGTATCAATCACCTGAAACACAGGCTGCGATTTTTCGTCCTGATACTGATTTACCATCAGTGCATTTTTTTTGGAGGTAGCTTTCCAGTTGATGGTACGCAAATCATCACCCTGCACATACTCTTTGATTTGCTCAAACTCCATCGTATGGCCAATGCGACGAATACGTTTCAACCCGTATTCAGCAAGGTGATTCGAGAAGGCCATGAAGTCGTATTTCTGCAATTGGATAAACGAAGGATAGGCAGCGATAGTTGAATTTTCGGAGAAGACATAACGTTTCGCAACCAGTCTGAGCGGAGAATTGGCATACACATTTAGTTTCCCAAACAGGTATTCGCCCCGTTCAGTGGGTCGGAGCTGATATTGAACCTCCCGGCATACTCCGGCTTCCAGCCTCAATGGAATCAGGAAATCGCGTTTCTGAAACTGAAAGGGTATTTCGTCAATAATATCGAGTTTTACCCAAACCGGATAGTTGTTTTGAATCGATATCCTGATGCTATTGTCGTCGCCATTCGACAATTTATCGGGCAATATTCTGTTGGCAACCAGACCATTATTGAAAAAAAAGAGCAGACAGGCATCTGCAACAGCAGCCGCAAGCAACAACAGCAACAAGGCTATAGCCACGCTGTAGAGCAGAGGAACAAAGAAAGAGACAAAAAACAGACCGGCTATACCCAGCAATAAGCTGAAAAACAGATGGTTGATATAAAGAGATTTGATAAACTTCATTTAGCGGGGTACTTCTACCGATTTAATGATTTGATTTACAATTTCTTCTGTTCTAAGGCCCTCCATTTCTTTCTCGGGCGACACAATAAGGCGGTGTTGCAGTACAATCACGGAAGAGTCTATTACATCATCGGGTGTAACGAAATCGCGGCCACGCAACGCGGCAAATCCTTTGGCCGCATGTAGGATGGCCAACGATGCCCGGGGCGATGCTCCCAGATACAGAAATGGATTATTCCGGGTTTTATTCACTATTTGGGCGATGTATTCGATTACGTTCTTTTCTACACGCACCTGCCGGACCAAAGAGATGTACCGGATTAATTTTTCGCCGGTCAGCACCTGCCTGACATCTGCTGTCTTATCGCCATTCACCGCCTCATGTTCGCGGCGGATAATCTCAAATTCGTCTTCCGGATTGGGATAATCAATCACAATCTTAAACATAAATCTATCGAGTTGAGCCTCCGGCAGCCGATAGGTGCCCTCCTGCTCAATGGGGTTTTGAGTAGCCAACACCAGAAATGGCGCCTCCATGTGATAGCACTTGCCGTCGATGGTAATCTGACGCTCATCCATTACCTCAAAAAGAGCGGCCTGTGTTTTTGCCGGCGCCCGGTTAATCTCATCAATCAATACAAGATTAGCAAAAACCGGCCCCGGACGAAATTCGAACTCTGTCTTTTTCAGATCGAAAACAGAAGTGCCCAAAATATCAGAAGGCATCAGGTCGGGGGTAAACTGAATCCGACTAAATTTCACATCCAGCGATTTCGACAGAAGTTTGACCGCTATGGTTTTGGCCACACCCGGCACGCCCTCGAGCAATACATGCCCGTTGGCCAGAATAGCCACCAACAGATGATCGATCATCTTCTCCTGTCCAACGATTACCTTTTTGAGTTCCAGGCGCACATCGTTCATACTTTGGTATAGCTCGCTTAAATCTATTCGCGATTCGAAATGAATATCTGTTGATGTTGTTACTTCGTTTTCCATATACTTTCTGTTTTTATTTCTGATATTTGTAATTAGTATTTTCTTCTGATATTCAGCCCCAAACACCGGGGGCAGTGGTTGCTTGCTTATACGGTGCTCTTTTCATCGGCCCAGAATGCGTCAGTCAGACGAGTGAATCGCACCAAATCGGCCTGTTTGGCCAACCGGTTTTGCTCAAACAAATGGATGAATGATACAATATTGCCAATCAACTCCTGATCTTTGCCCGACTTGTTCTGTAGTTTATCGACAAATGAGTCGTTGAGAACACTCGTATCCAGATAATACCGCTGGCGGATTCTGCTTAAAAACCAGACAATCTGCTTATCCAGAATAGTGGGGACATCACCTTCCTGAAAATAGAGATTGGCAATGGTCTTCACAAACTCGACGGTGGTATTGCCCGGAGGTTTTATGACCGGCACAACACGTTGCCGGCGACGGGCACTAAAGATCAGGTAGAGAATTAAGCCATAAACAAAGATTAACCACGTCATGCGTAGTGATGAATAACGAAACAAAACGGATAATGAAGTCTCGTTTTCCGGCATACCGGCCTCGTGAATCTGACCTTTGACAAACCACACAACCGGCCTGTCCTTTGGAATGTAGGAAAGCAGATGAGCTACATAATTTGCAGAACTATTATCGGCAAGCAACGCGCTGTTTGTAAAAACTTCCGGCTGATTGTGTATATAAATCATTCCTTTGCCATATTTGCGGCAAAAGAAATTGGGCCGCTTCTGTCCATCCACATCCCACATATAGCCCAAAATGGTAGTCGAATCCAAATCGGATTCGACAAAAGGCAATGGTTTGTATAACGGACGAATATCCAGACGGCTACCCTTCCCTTTGAATGCAGACAACGACAGGCCGACGGTATCTGAATTGATTACATCTGTATTAATATAGGAATGACACAAGCCCAGGGAGTCTTCAAGCTCAGAACTATATTCGCAGGCAAAAACGTAAAGATTACACCCTTCTCTCACTTTTTCAAACAGAGAGGAAACAGATGTGCCTGACATATCCTGTTTAATTACCAGATAACTAACATTTCCCTTTTGCTTCTCTTTTTGGCATTCTGCCTCTGCATACTCATAAGCAGTAAGCGAAACCCGCTTCAGCCTGTGCCCGGGTATAATACTTCTTATTTCGCGGTTGAAGACATACAGGTCGAGTGGATTTTTGGCATCCAGAGAATAGGTCGGACTCCAGTCCGTCTCTTTGTAAAACAAATTGATTGCCAAAATGAACGCAACCACGCCAAAGAGAGCCAACAAATACATTTTCAGCGTTTTATCCATTCGGGCTATCATTTTTCAGGTAAATCAAAAATTCATTTTTAGCCACACGGTAATCGGCATCTGAGATTTCAAACTCACCATACCAGATATAATTGTAGAAATACGAAAGATGTCCGAATTTCTTCCGGAGAACCTCATCTTTCAACTCAAAGAAATAGTCGGTATTGGTCTTTTCGGGAAGCCAGACAATCAGGTTTTTCTCCTTCAAATCTCTTAATAGCCATAAATAATACAAGCGGATAGACTGACGCCTATCTCCCTTTTTCTCGGTGCGGAGTATAAGTTGCTCAAAATCGGCATTTTCGATAAGCTGCTCCGCATCGTTGATATCGAAATCAATCGACGTATTCTTTTTCTGAGTCAACCATCGTCCTTTGCGGTTTATCAGCCATTTTATTCCAAAAAAGAAGATCGCCAGAAAAACCAATCCACTGATTATTCTGAAAATAATCAGCGATGATTTTTCATTTAAACTCTCTTTCTGAACTGAAAAAAGCTCCCGCAGAAAATCGGATATCCACTCCCGCAAAACTTCGAAGAAATTTCTGCCCCCTACGCGATTATACCTGAATTCGGAATCGGAGAGATAGCTATCTCTGAATCCTCTTCTGAATCCGGTAACTTCGCGATTCGGGGTATCCAATGGTGTGGCAGAGTGGCTGCTTTGCATCGATACCGCCGGATGAGAAATCGGGCTGACCCGGGCATTCTTGTTCTTTGCGGGCAGCGATAGATGCAGTAGCAAAAAAAGAGACAGACACAGAAGAAATTTATCCCTCATGGACACCAATATTATCAATCTCGGAATATGCCTCAATATTCTCTTCAGCATTGAGCGAACTATAATAGACCAAACCCTGATGAATATAAACTACATTGTAGAGATAATAGGTGGTAACAGCGCTCACTAAATTGAACAATACCCAAACAGGGCTCATGCCGGTCTGTCCGGTAGAAACGATTGTGCCTACCGTTGCAAATAACGGAATAATACTAAAAATTGCATAAACAACCATCAGGATAACAAGAATCACAATGGACGACCCCACTACAGGCCAGAAATTGCGGATTATCGATTTCCAGCTTTTACCCAATGCTTCGAAATAACCCGCATCTTCGTGAACATATACAAATATGGCCTGCATACTCCAGGTCGACATCAGCGGAACTGCAACAACAAGCAACGGTATCCCTATCAGCACAAAGCTCAGGGCAACTCCGGCCACCACAACAACTACAAACAATGGCATCATGACAAACATCGAAATAAAACCGAAAAGAGCAATACGCCCAAACATGCTTTTAATTGCCGAAAACAACCCGGAGGCGGTAATTTTTGCATCCGCATCTCTTTCTATCGATTTGAGATAGGCCATGGGATATGCAAGTGAAAGCACACCAAATACAACTACAACTATAAAAAACAGCAATCCCGAAAAAACGAACAGAGGGCTATTGCTCTGTAACGCCGTGGCACCGTGCTTCATACCCACATTCGCCAAACTATCTTTGAGCAGAAAAAAATACATCAGACTAACCAGTATTACCAGACCGCCGTTGATGATTGAATAATTGAGAAAATAGTTTTTCGAAAACGTCTTGAAAAACCCGACCGTGTCGTTGATAAAATTGCTAAAATCTCTCTTTTGGTAAATCCGGAAAGTTGACATAGTTTTGATTTTTATGAATGAGAAATGGATAAATTATGTAATAAAACGAAATCACAGACAAAGTGCCGAGAATAATCAACAAATTAAGCCAAAGGGGCATTGTGTTGGAAAAGCGCGTTACAAAGCCTTCGATAAAACCGGCTGCGACAAAAAAAGGCGTAGTGCTGAGGAACAACTTCAAACTCTCCTGAACCCCGTTTTTGAAGGAATAAAGCCGCGAGTAGGTTTGAGGAATTAGCAGCGAACGGGCCAGAATAAAGCCTGCCGCTGAGGCAATTATAATACTGAATATCTCCATTGCTCCATGCAACCATATTCCCCGTAGGCTGGCTCCAAACACGTGGTGCTGGTAGAAGAAATATTGAAAAGAGCCAATCATTATGCCATTTTGCAAAGCAATATAAAAGGTAAAAACACCCCCGGTAACACCATAAATAAGAGCTTTGGCTGCAACCATTATGTTGTTTGTAGTAATCCGAAGGAACGAAAGGGTAGAATTCCCCGATTTATAAACCGCCATAGGATCGCCTTTGCTAATGTTCCGGAGTGTGTCGTCTACATATTCGTCGCCGAGTATCAGCCTCACAAATGTGGTATCGTAACGGGCCGATATAACCCCCAATGCAACAAAAAAGAAAAAAAGGACAAAAGCGAAAAAGACGATATTCCGGTTTTTGTAGACAATGCCGGGCACTTCCGATTTAAAAAACCCGACCAGCCTGTTTTGCTCCACGCGTCTGGTTTTATAAATTTTTCTGTATATTTGCGACACCAAAAAGTTGAGATAAACGGTAGTTTTGCTTTTCGGGTAATAGGTTTGTGAGTAGGAAAGATCATTCAGCAGCTGGATGTAACAATCTGCCAATTCGTCCGGATTACGATTGGTTTTTTCCTTCAATGCCTGTTCGAAAGCAAGCCATTTTGATTTATTTTGATTTATAAAAGCAATTTCCCTCATACTTTTGCAAAAATAATATAAAATGCGAAAACTACAAATTATTACAACGCAGGGCGTTAAACTTTTTTTCACTACGGCATCTATTGGCGAACGCATGCTGGCCTATTGTATTGATATTCTGATAAAAATAGCCTACATCATCATTGTAGTCTATTTATTCAAAAGACTCTCGATATTTAACCACCTGGATGAGTACCGCGAAGCTATTGCCCTGATAAGTTTTCTATCGGCCTGCCCTATTCTGTTTTACACGCTCGTATCGGAGTCTCTGATGGAAGGACAAACCATCGGAAAAAAAATTTTCAAAATTAAAGTAGTAAGAATCGACGGGTTTCAGGCGGGGTTTTTCGACTATTTTACCCGCTGGATGTTCACAATAATCGATATCTATTTGAGTTTTGCTCCGGGAGTTATATCAATGCTCCTGACAACACACACACAACGGATTGGCGATTTGGCTGCCGGAACAGCTGTTATCAGCGAAAAATCGGATATAAACATCTCCCATACTATTCTGACCGAAGTGAGTGAAGAGTATGTCCCGTATTTTGCCAAAAACCAGATTATCCTATTCTCGGATAATGATATGCGAATCATCAAAGAAAGCTTCGAACTATCCAAAGCAAAGAGTGATTTTTCGATTCTGGACAAACTGGCCACAAAGATTGAGTCCGTTATGAAAATCAGCAATCCGTTTGATACCCGTCGCGAGCTGATTGAAGTATTGATGAAAGACTACAACTACCATACGGGAGATTAAGCCGGCTAAACTCAGGTTTCGCGGCAAAGATGATGTACGGCCATTTTGAAAAAAGCTGTATCTTTGCACCGGAAATAAAAATGCTGAGATGATGAAAAAATACAAGATGCTGGTGCTCGATCTCGATGATACTTTGCTTCGGGATGATTATACGATTTCGGAAAGAAACAAACAGCGCCTGATGGAAGCGCAAGCGGCCGGTGTAAAGGTGGTGCTGGCCTCCGGTCGACCAACACCGGCGATGATGCAATTTGCAGATGAACTGCACCTGGCAGACTTCGACTCCTACCTGATTGCCTTTAACGGGGCGGTAATTTTGTCGCTCAAACAACAACAGGTATTGTTTGAACAGAGCCTGACCAAAGACGAAGTACATAGCCTGCATGATTTCAGCAAAAAGCACGATTTACACATCATTACCTATTCCGATTTGGGAGTAATAAGCGAAACAGATTCGCCATACATAGATGTAGAACTAAAACTAACGGGCCTCCCCCACCACAAAGTCAATTGCTTCAAAAGCGAGGTACAGCAATCAGCCGTGAAATGTATTCTGCTCGAAGAGCCCGAATACCTGAAAAAGATGGAAATCATACTAAAGGCAGAGCGGGAAGACCTGAGCGTTGCCAGATCGAAACCGTTTTTTCTGGAAGTAATGCCACAGGGCATTGATAAAGCGGCCGCATTGCATTTTCTCACCCGAAAACTGGACATAGAACCCAACGAGGTAATAGCGGTGGGAAATGCCGGCAACGACCTGAGCATGATTGAATACGCGGGGTTGGGTGTATGGGTAGACAATGTATCGCCCGAACTGCGGGACAGAGCCGATGCGGTAGTTGCATCGAACAACTGCGACGGTGTAGCTGAGGTAGTAGAACGCTACATATTGAATCTGACTTAAAAAAAGAAGAATCTTTCTTTTGTAAAAAATAAAAAATTTGTATTTTTGCACCGCAAGCAGCTCTATCGGGGTGTAGCGCAGTTGGTAGCGCACTACGTTCGGGACGTAGGGGTCGGACGTTCGAGTCGTCTCACCCCGACACGAGAAGCAAGAGGTTGACTCAACACAGATGTGAGCAACCTCTTTTTTTTATGACTAAAAATAATAAAAATATGAAAGTATTGGTCACCTACGCAATACCGCAAGAGCGGGTAGATGTGAAGCTGAAAGGGTGTAGTGTTTGCTATTGCGAAACAGGCATCGGTAAAGTGAATGCAGCACTGGCAGTTTATGAAGCTATCGCAACAGAACAGCCCGATTGGGTGCTGAATATTGGCACAGCAGGTTCGGTATCGATACCGGTTGACACCATCATTATTTGCTCGCAGTTTGAAGACCGCGACATGATAAAATGCAAGGATTTTGGTGTTGATTATCACCACAATTTTGGGGCAGAACTGGCAAAAATAGGTCCAATATCACATTGGGAGATGGGGCACACCTGCAACACCGGCGACTCGTTTGTAACCCAATCTGTTGGAAATGCCGAGGCATACGACATGGAAAATTTTGCTGTCGCAGCTTTGTGTAAACGAAAAAATCTCCCCTTTGTCTCTGTAAAATACATCACCGACAAAATCGGCGAAAATTCTGTGAAACACTGGGAAGATAAGCTGGAAGATGCAAAGGCCGGATTGCAGGCTTTTCTGGGCGAATAATCAGAATTCGCCGTCGAACGTATCCATGTGACGAACCCGTTTCTCTTCGAATATATCGTTGATTTTGATAAGAATACCCGTCTCTTCCACCTCTCCGAATCCGTCGTTGATAGCTGTGCCAAATACACGCATAGAGGGAGAAAGGTTCATGTAAGCGTTGACTAAAGGCGGGATATTGAATCCCAGTTTACGCACCTCGGTGTTGAGCACCTTGTAATCATCTTTGAAATTACCGGTCGAAAACATCTTATCCAACTCAGCAGGATCTGTATCGAAATGCGGGGTAATGGGAGTAATGGGATAGACCAACTTTTCGCGATCGGGGAAATATTTTTGCCAAAAATGCAAAATCATATCACGTGCCCCCTGATGAAAGCTGGGATACATGGTAACTTTACCAAAATAATACTCGAGGCCCGGCTTGATTTTGGGCAGAGCACCCAGTCCATCCCACAGATTATCAAGAGCAAAAAGCGCCTTAGCACCTGCTTTGGACGACTGATATTCTAATGTAACAAAAGAACGACCCAACTCGACAGTTATTGGCAAATACTCCCGGATAAACTGCTCAGACATGTTGAACATGTGTCCGGTAGCCAGCATCGGATGACCGTGCTCGTCGAAACTCACCTCATCGCCATACATAAACCGATAACCACCGATAATCTCCAGAGCTTCGGGATTCCACACCAGCAATTGTTTGTAGGGGTTTTCCATGGTATCGTATTCATCGATATCCACCGGCAAACCGGTACCACCTCCGGCATCACGAAAAGCGATTTCGCGCAGACGACCAATCTCCTGCATCGTTTGCGGTGCATTGTGATGCGTGATGATATAAATTTCATTTCCTCCTTTGTTGGTTTTACGCAAGAAGCGCTCTTTGGTCAACTCGGAGATAATCAGCTCTTTGGCTATCGGGGCAATGATGTTATTCATAAATGAGACTCTTTTCAACCGGAATTTCTTCCGGAAATATTTATCTTGTTTTGGTTTCGGGGAAAACCCTTTAATTACATACAATACCGGGCAACATACCGGCACATTTTCACTTGGCTTTCAGGCTATAAACAGTCCGCTTCACCACATCGGCCCATTCATTGAGCGATTTCGTTTTGTCGAATGTTTCGCATGAAATGGGCTTGCCAAAGCGAATCGTGACTGTTTTACCGTGCTGCTTAAACAATTCGCGGGGCAAAAGTAACATTTCAATATTGATTTTCAGCCCAATGAGCTTACGAAAATAAGCCACGGCATAAAAAAAAGCTGAATTACGAGCTCCAAAGTAAACCGGCACAACATCCCGGTCGTATTGCTTAGCTTTAGCAATGAACGCTTTTTTCCACTCCAGGTCCTCAATTTTACCATTTTGAAAACGGGAAACCAGACCTGCCGGAAAAAAGAGCACCTGCAAATCGGACTGATATACCTCGTTGATAGCCTCAGCCGCACTTTTGCCCTGACCACCGTGCTTATTGATAGGCACAAAAACAGGGCTTAAAGGGGCAATATTCATCAGGATATCGTTGACCACGAATCGGACCTTCCCATCGAAAATACGCCCCAAAACGCTGGTAAGAGCCACACCATCGAGCCCACCCAGAGGATGATTGGACGCAAAGACAAAACGGCCCGAAGCCGGAATATTTTCAACACCCTCAAGACGTATAGTTACCTGCCAATGATCGATCATACTATGCGCAAACTCAACACCCGTAAGGTGTCCGCTTTTGCGCAAAAAGGCGTTAATTCCCTCCTGATGAATGATTTTTTTGAGCAAAGAAACGACAAAACGAGGCAACTTACGGGCCATATCCGGCGCCTTGTCTGCCAATACTTTATCGATGTCTATTTGCAATACGTTGTTACTCATCCTTTTTCAATTAGGTTGCAAATTTACATCAAATTTCTGTATTTGATTAAAAATGCTCTTATTTTTCCCTTTTTTGATACGAATCTATCGTTTTTCGGGGTACAAATCGCGTTTCAAAAGTGATATTTCAGGGCTATCGAATGAGATAAAGAGAAACTTTATCAGAATAAGACTAATGATTTGATATAGAAAATCTAAGCTATTACATGACTGTTGAAAACTTTTCCATTTTTTTTGATTCGAAAAACAGAATTATTTCTAATTTTACAGCTTGAAAAGAAACAGGAAACAGGCATAAAGCGACAATGAGCAATCAATCAGACTATTATCACATCCCGGCACTGCTAACGGAAACCATCAACGGGCTATCCATTCGCCCCTCAGGCATCTATGTGGATGTTACTTTCGGAGGAGGTGGTCATTCTGCGCAAATTTTAAAACAATTAAATACGCAGGGCAAACTCTACGCATTCGACCAGGATGAAGACGCGGAAAAAAATATCATTGGAGACAAGCGGTTCGTTTTTGTAAGAAGCAATTTCAGATATCTGCAAAATTTCCTCAAATATCACGGTGTAACAGCCATCGATGGACTATTGGCAGATTTGGGCGTCTCGTCTCACCACTTCGACGATGCAGACCGCGGATTTTCATTTCGCTTTGAAGGGAAACTGGATATGCGGATGAATAAACGCGCCGGGATATCGGCCGCCACGCTGCTAAACACGGCATCGGAAGAGAAACTGGCCGATATATTTTATTTCTACGGAGAGATGAAAAATGCACGCAAACTGGCGGCTTTCGTTGTTAAATCGCGAAAAGAGAAAAAGATAGAGACTATTGCCGATTTCCTGGATATTATACGCCCCTGCATCAATAAAATGCAGGAGAAAAAAGAGCTGGCCAAGGTATTTCAGGCGCTTCGGATTGAAGTAAATCAAGAGCTCGACACGCTCAAAGAGATGCTTATTCAGGCGCAGGAGTTGCTGAAACCGGGTGGGCGACTGGCCATCATCACATACCATTCGCTGGAAGACAGACTGGTGAAGAACTTCTTCAAGACAGGCAACTTTGAGGGCAAGGTCGAGCAGGATTTCTTTGGCAACTGCAAAACCCCGCTCAGGCAACTGAGCGGCCGGGTAATAGCTCCTACTGACGAAGAAATCGAACGCAATCCCCGCTCGCGCAGCGCAAAACTAAGAGTAGCGGAAAAACGATAACCGGCTAAATTCCAAAACTATGGCATTCAGAATAAAAAACAAGAACGCATTTTCAAAGACGAATAAGAGCAAAAACATCACTCTGCAGGATATTGCGGGAGGGAGTTTTCTGACCGGTGATTTTTTCGGGAAGAATGCCAAACTTATTGCGATGATTCTTTTTATGGTCTTCTTTTATATCAGCAACAGATATGAGTGCCAGCAGAAAATGATTGAAATTGTAAAGCTACAAAAAAAACTGAGTGATGTGAAATATGAGGCACTTACCCGTTCGTCGGAACTGGTGGGAGGCAGCAAACAATCGCAGGTAAAGGGGATGATTGTAGAAAAAGGAATTGAAATAGAAGAATCGGAAACACCTCCCTATCAGATACTTATTCCACAAAAATAATTATGGCAGTAGAAAAAGAGAGTATATTGATGCGCTACGGCATAGTGATGGTGGTTGTATTGGCTATTATCGTCGCTATTTTGTACAAAATGATGAATATCATGTTTGTAGAGGGAAAGACATGGCGTGCCATGGGACAGAAAAGCACCTACGAGAATGTGCCTATTGAGCCTACCCGCGGAAATATTTATGCCTGCGATGGCAGGCTTATGGCGAGCAGTCTGCCTCAATATCAGCTTTTTTTCGATTTTAAGGCAGACGGATATGTAAAAACGACCAAAAAGCTCAATGCCAAAGATTCGCTGCGCAAATATGTGGACAACCTGAGCGAAACACTGGCCACTGTGATTGGTGATAAATCAAAAAGCGAATACCGTAGCCGGATAATGAGCGGAATGAAGAAGAAAAGCCGGCAGTTCCTGATTTCGTCCAAAAAAGTTTCGTATCTGAACCTGAAAAGAATAAAAGAGGCCGAGTTTCTGAAATTGCCCCGGGGCGTAAGTGGATTTTATACCAAGGCCTTCTTTTTACGCAAAAAGCCGTTTGGATCATTGGCTACACGCACTATCGGTGATATCTATTCTGAAAAGGGCAAAGGTGGGAAGAACGGACTCGAGCTTGAGTTTGACAGCGTTCTGCGCGGAACACCGGGTGAGGCCACATTTCAAAAAGTAAGACAACGATATATCAACATCACAAAAGTAGAGCCGATAGATGGAATGGACATTATCAGCACAATTGATGTGAATATACAGGATATTGCAGAAAAAGCATTGGTAGATAAACTGACAGAACTGGACGCAGCATCGGGTACTGTGGTGCTGATGGAAACAAGCACCGGTGAAGTAAAAGCCATTACCAACATGGCCCGGCTGAGTGAGGGCTCCTATGGAGAAACCCGGAATCAGGCCGTATCGGACATGATAGAGCCCGGCTCCACATTTAAAGTTGCCTCTATGATGGTGGCTCTGGACAACGGAAAAGTACACCCCAAAGACACGGTTGATGTGGGCTGCGGAATCTGGAGCTATGCAGGAAAACAGGTACGCGATCACAACTGGGACAAAGGAGGTTATCACCGCATTTCGGCAGAACAGGTTATCTGGAATTCGTCGAATGTGGGGACTGCTAAAATAATAGACCGGGCATACCGCAACTGTCCGGCCAAATATGTAGATGGGTTGTATGCCATAGGGTTGAATAAAAAGCTGGATTTTCAGATTCCCGGATCAGGCAAACCCTATATCAAATACCCGACAGAGCGAAGCTGGTCGCGCACTACATTGGCGTGGATGTCTTTCGGATACGAAACGCAGATTCCGCCCATGTACATTCTCACATTCTTCAATGCCATTGCCAACAACGGAGTGATGGTGAAACCATTCCTGGCACGCAGCATCAACCAGGGTGGAAAGATTGTGAAGCAATTTGAAACCGAGGTTGTGAATCCGGCGATTTGCAAACCGGCTACATTAAAAATTATTCAGAGCATGCTCGAAGGGGTTGTATTGTACGGAACCGGAGGGGCAGTAAAATCGAAACACATACGCATTGCCGGTAAAACGGGGACAGCTCAGGTTTCGGAGGGTGGTGGATATAGTGGACACCAGGTTAGTTTTTGCGGATATTTTCCGGCTGAAAAACCGAAATATTCGGCTATAGTAGTAATACGCTATCCGAGAATCGGACATGCATCGGGCGGAACAATGGCAGGAACTGTATTTAAGCGAATTGCCGAACAGGTGTATGCCCGAAGCCTTAACCTCCCGGTAGCAGAAGTACCGAAAGACTCTGTGAATCCGCTTCTTCCGGATATAAAAATCGGATTCAACAAAGATATTATTTCTGTATTAAACACATTGAAAATAAAATCAATGAAAACCGAATCACGGCTTGATTTGGTAAAATCAGAAATACGCGACTCTGCCATTCTGATTAGTGGAATCGCCAAACAGCGTGGCGTGGTACCGAATGTAATGGGAATGGGAGCACGAGACGCAGTATATCAACTCGAAAACTATGGGCTACGGGTAATTCTGAAGGGAAGTGGCGCTGTGGTTGCACAACAGCCATACGCCGGCAGTCCGTTGGTGCGGGGCACGACGGTCAGAATAGAGCTTAAATAGTTGAACAAACATACGATACCCCGAATATAAAATGAATATACAGTCAACCGGAATTTATTTTTTTTGACCTATGAAAATAGAGAATCTGATAAAAGAGCTGAAAGTAACAACTCAACACGGTAATACCGCAACAGAGGTGACGGATATTTGTGCCGACTCGCGAAAAGTGAAGCCGGGCTCACTATTTGTAGCTCTTCGGGGTACCGTTTCTGACGGACATCAATTTATACAGAGCACCATAGAAAGCGGAGCCTCAGCGGTGGTGTGCGAAACACTTCCAACAGAGATTGCGCCACAGGTGTGCTATATAGTGGTGCCGGATAGTGCAGAGGCACTGGGACTTCTGGCGTCTGCCCTGAACGGATTTCCGTCTAAGAGACTCAAGCTGGTAGGCGTGACCGGCACCAATGGAAAAACAACCATTGCCACACTGCTCTACACGCTGTTTCGCCAATTGGGATACAAAACGGGATTACTCTCGACCGTGTGTAATTATGTCGACGAAAAGGAGATTCCGGCTACACATACCACGCCGGACCCGTTAAGCCTGCACAAACTTCTGGCCGAAATGGTAGAAGCCGGATGCGAATATGCATTTATGGAGGTAAGCTCTCATGCGGTAGATCAGAAACGCATTGCCGGACTCGACTTTGATGGCGGTGTATTTACCAATCTTACGCGGGATCATCTCGATTATCACGTCACGGTAGATGCTTACCTGAAAGCGAAGAAACTCTTTTTTGACGCATTGCCCAAGGGAGCCTTCGCGCTCACCAACGCCGATGACAAAGTTGGCGGAGTGATGTTACAAAACTCAAAAGCAAAAAAATACACCTATTCGGTGCGCACATTAGCCGATTACAAGGGCCGTATACTTGAAGCCCATTTTGATGGCATGACCCTCGAAGTAAACGGCAAAGAAGTAGTCGTGCAGTTTGTGGGCAAATTCAATGCCTCGAACCTGCTGGCAGTGGCCGGCGCGGCCCACCTGTTGGGACAGAATTTCGATGATATACTCCTGATATTGAGCACACTCAAATCAGTATCGGGGCGTTTCGAAACACTTCGTTCTCCTTCGGGATATACAGCAATAGTGGATTACGCCCACACCCCCGATGCTCTGAACAATGTACTTGGCGCCATTCATCAGGTGCTCGACGGACAAGGGACCGTCATTACAGTAGTGGGTGCCGGTGGAAATCGCGATAAGGGCAAACGCCCGCTGATGGCCAAAGAGGCACTGAACGGGAGCCACAAAGTGATTTTGACCTCAGACAATCCCCGCTTTGAGGAACCAGAAGATATACTGAATGACATGATGACGGGTGTGGATATTACAGAAAAGCGCAAAGTGCTAACCATTGCAGACAGAAAGCAGGCCATCAAAACAGCCTGTATGATGGCACAGCCGGGAGATGTAGTGCTGATTGCCGGTAAAGGTCACGAAAATTATCAGGATATAAAAGGAGTAAAACACTATTTCGATGACAGGGATGTTGTCAGAGAAATTTTCTCGGAGATGAATTAATTTTTCAGAAACAAAACATAAAACAAGAGTAATGCTTTACTATTTATTTCAGTATTTGGATGGATTGGATGTTCCGGGTGCCGGAGTCTTCAAATACATCTCATTTCGTTCGGCAGCAGCCCTTATTCTATCCCTGTTTATCTCTACCATTATTGGAAGAAGAATCATCAATAAACTGCAAATGATGCAGATTGGCGAGCTTGTTCGCGATTTGGGGCTTGAAGGTCAGATGCAAAAGAAAGGCACACCCACTATGGGAGGTGTAATTATAATCATCTCGATTCTGGTACCCATGCTTTTAATCGGGCGTTTGGGAAATGTTTATCTGATGCTGATGCTGATTACCACTGTTTGGCTGGGTATCATTGGTTTTCTGGACGACTACATCAAGGTCTTCAAAAAAGACAAAGAAGGATTGCATGGTCGGTTCAAGATAATCGGCCAGGTTGGTCTCGGACTGATTGTGGGCATTGTACTCTATGCGAGCCCGAAAGTGGTTATCCGCGAGAACAGCGAAATTATCAAAGGCGATATTGTGTCGGAGGTAAAATACCACACTCAGGATGTAAAATCGACCAAAACGACCATACCTTTTGTTAAAAACAACAATCTGGATTATGCAGATTTGGTTTCGTTTATGGGCGAAAACAGCCAGCAGTGGGGATGGGCTTTGTTTATTCTGGTGACTATCTTTATCGTGACAGCAGTATCCAATGGCGCCAATCTGACCGATGGACTGGACGGACTGGCCACGGGGACATCAGCCATTATCGGGGTGACTCTCGGAATATTGGCCTATCTGTCGAGTAACATCAATTATGCCTCGTACCTGAATATCATGTACATACCCGGTGTAGAGGAGATGACAGTTTTTGCCAGTGCATTTATCGGAGCTACTATCGGTTTTTTGTGGTACAATGCCTTCCCGGCACAGGTATTTATGGGAGACACCGGCAGTTTGACGCTGGGTGGTATTATTGCTGTATTTGCCATTATTATACACAAAGAGTTGTTGATTCCCATTCTGTGCGGAGTATTTCTGGTCGAGAATCTATCGGTAATCATGCAACGATATTATTTTAAATTTACCAAGAAAAAGACAGGTACAGGCAAGCGGATATTTAAGATGGCGCCTTTGCATCACCACTTTCAGAAACCGGGAAACTCGGGAATAGATGCAGTTGTGCAATTTCCCATCCGGCCAATACCGGAATCAAAAATTGTGATTCGCTTTTGGATTATCGGCATTATTCTGGCAGTGCTCACCATTGTCACCTTAAAAACACGATAACCGTATTCCCAGATTAAAAATTGAAATAGAATAAACCGGAATGAGTAAAAAAATTGTAGTATTGGGTGCCGGCGAAAGCGGTGCAGGAGCAGCCGTTTTGGCACAGGTAAAAGGGTTTGAGGTTTTTGTCTCAGACAAATCGCTTATTACCGATAAATACAAGGCTCTGCTCGAGAAATACAACATAGAGTGGGAAGAGGGCACACACACAGAGTCGCGGATACTATGTGCCGACGAGGTGATCAAGAGCCCGGGAATACCCGATAAAGCCCCGATTATCAAGCAACTGATGGCACAAAAAACGCCAATCATTTCTGAAATAGAGTTTGCTGCACGCTACACGCAAGCCAAAATGGTTTGTATTACCGGCAGCAATGGCAAAACCACTACAACAATGCTCACCTACCACATCCTTAAAAATGCAGGGCTCCATGTGGGATTGGCAGGCAACGTGGGCAAAAGTCTTGCCTTGCAGGTAGCCGAAGACAATTTCGACTACTTTGTGCTTGAGCTCAGCAGTTTTCAACTCGACAACATGTATGATTTCAGGGCAAATATCGCCATTTTGCTCAATATCACTCCCGACCACCTCGACCGCTACGACTATTGTATGCAGAACTACATCAACTCGAAGTTCCGCATTACTCAAAATCAGAAGCCGGAAGATGCTTTTATCTACTGGAACGACGACCCTATTATCTCGGAAGAGCTGAAAAACAGAACATTGGAAGCCACATTCTATCCGTTTGCAGAAACAAAGGAAGAAGGTGTAAAGGGATATACAGAAGATTCAAATCTCTGTATTGAGACCAACGATGCCGAAACTTTTGCCATGGAGCTGAGCAAACTGGCCTTATCGGGTACGCACAATCTGTATAATTCACTGGCAGCCGGCATTTCGGCTAAATTACTGCAAATACGCAAAGAAAGTATCCGGCAGTCGTTGAGCGATTTTCAGGGAGTAGAACATCGTCTCGAAAGTGTGGCACGCATACGCGGCGTAGAATACATCAACGATTCGAAGGCAACCAACGTCAATTCGTGCTGGTATGCCCTGCAGAGCATGAAAACCAAGGTAGTACTCATATTAGGCGGAACAGACAAAGGCAATGATTATACAGAAATCGAATCTCTGGTAAAGGAAAAGGTGAAAGCAATCATTTGTCTGGGAGTTGACAACAGCAAATTACATGCATTTTTCGATGGAAAAGTACCTGTGGTAACGGATGCCGGCTCGATGCAGGAGGCTGTAAACAAATGCTACGACCTGGCCGAAAAAGGAGAAACCGTACTCCTTTCGCCCTGCTGTGCAAGCTTCGATCTTTTTCAGAACTACGAAGACCGCGGAAGACAATTTAAACAATACGTAAAAAGCCTGTAAACAATCGCTAAAACGAAATATTATGGATCTGAGTAAGGCTCTATTTAAGGGAGACAAAGTAATCTGGACCGTTTTCTTTTTTCTTTGTGGCATATCGCTGATTGAGGTGTATAGCGCCTCGAGCATGCTCACTTATGGCGCGAATGCCCGACATTTCGATCCCATTATTCGCCATGCAACGTTCCTGTTGGGGGGTACGGTTTTGGTTATACTTATTCAGAATATTCACTTCAAGAAATTCCCACAGTTCGGATTTTATCTGTTGTTATTATCCATCGGCCTGCTGCTCTATGCCATGCTGGGCGGTTTGGTGGTGAATGATGCAGCCCGTTGGGTAAGCATCATGGGTATAAAGTTTCAACCATCAGAATTTGCCAAACTGGGAGTGGTTATTACATCTGCCAACCTGCTTTCGCGCTTTCAGGACAGCAACAATGCTTCGCCCAAAGCGTTCAGAGGCGTATTGATGATTAGTGGTTTTATCTGCCTGTTGATTTTCAAGGAGAATATCTCGACGGCGATATTGTTGTTCTCAGTTGTTTTTATCATGATGTTTATTGGTCGGGTAGAAATAAAAAAGCTATTTATGGTGGCTCTGACAGGTATCGCGGCGGTGGCATTGCTGGTTTTTGTGCTGAAAGTAGTGCCTCCAAAAACGCTGGATAAACTGGGCAACAATCGTCTGACAACGATGAAAAGCCGTATCGACAATTTCTTTACATCCAAAAAAGACAAAGATAAAGAGCTGGATATGACCGGGAAAGATATGCAGGTGATTATGGGCAAAGTAGCTATTGCCAACGGGGTTGGATTCGGACTTTTTCCGGGCAACAGTGAGACTCGCGATTTCCTGCCGCAAGCATTTTCCGACTTTATATTTGCCATCATCATCGAAGAGACCGGTCTGATTGGTGGATTCTTCGTTCCGTTTCTCTATTTTGTACTACTCTTTCGGGTAGGAATTATAGCTAACAGGTGCGGCACCCTCCTCCCCACCCTGATTATTATCGGTTGTGCATTGATTATTGTATTTCAGGCACTGATCAATATGTCCGTTGCCGTCAATCTGATTCCGGTAACCGGGCAACCCCTACCGCTGATAAGCCGGGGGGGGACATCTACGGTGATTACCTGTATCTATTTCGGTATAATATTGTCGGTGAGCGAGCATATCAACCAACAGGACAGACAGAAACTAGCAGAACAAACTGCAAAAGAGGAAGAAAACAGAGAGGACGAAGATGCAGAACCAGCATTGGAAGACTGATTTAAATAGCATTTAAATGAAAAAACAACCACGAATCATAATTAGCGGAGGTGGCACAGGAGGCCACATCTTTCCGGCAATATCCATAGCAAATGCCATAAAGGAGCTTCGCCCCGAAAGCGAATTTCTGTTTATCGGAGCCGAAAACAGGATGGAAATGGAGAAGGTACCGGCTGCCGGCTATCCGATAGTTGGATTGCCGGTGAGCGGATTTGACCGCAAAAGCATGCTGAAAAACTTCAAAGTGGTATTCCGTTTGGGCAAAAGCCTGCTCAAAGCCCGGAGAACTGTAAAATCATTTCGACCCGATGTAGCAGTAGGTGTGGGCGGATATGCAAGTGGCCCCACACTGAAAATGGCCAATAGGCTGGGAATCCCTACTTTGCTGCAGGAGCAAAATTCATACGCCGGTGTGACCAACAAACTACTGGCTCAGAAAGCTGCAAAAATATGTGTAGCCTACGACAATATGGAGCGATATTTTCCCAAAGAGAAGCTTATCCTGACCGGGAATCCGGTGCGTCAGGATTTGTTTGGTGGAGAGAATAAACGTAACGAAGCTCTCACTTACTTCAACTTAAACCCCGACAAGAAGACAATTCTGGTAGTAGGTGGAAGCCTGGGGGCACGTACTATCAACGAGAGTATTCTGAACGGACTTGAAACGATAGCTTCTCAGCCCAATATCCAGGTAATCTGGCAAACGGGAAAAAGCTTTATTGGCGAAGCACAAAATGCATTGGCAAAAAAAGGCAATCTACCGGTATATGTGACAGACTTTGTTTCGCGCATGGATTTGGCGTATGCTGTTGCCGACATTATAGTATCGCGCGCGGGCGCAAGTTCGATTTCGGAGTTCTGCCTGCTGGGGAAACCGGTAGTTCTTGTTCCCTCACCCAATGTAGCCGAAGACCATCAGACCAAAAATGCGATGGCTCTGGTGGAAAAGAATGCTGCCAGAATGGTAACCGACGCGGATGCGCGAAAAGAGCTGATAAGAACCGTTTTGACATTGATTCAAGAGAAAGAAAAAATGAATGAATTAGGTCAGAGTATTCTAAAACTGGCCCAACACGACTCGGCCAGGCGAATTGCCGAAGAGGTATTAATACTGGCCGATAAAGCCTAAAAACAAAGGAATATGAGAGTACATGCATTACTACACCAGCCTTTCGAGGGGTTGGGAATGATAAAAACCTATCTGAAAAACGGAGAATACACCGTCACAGAAACCCATTTGTGGGAATCGGCTGCCCGATTTCCGGATATGGATAAGTTTGATCTTCTTATCGTGATGGGTGGGCCTATGAACGTAGATGAAGAGGAGATATATCCGTGGTTGAAAAGCGAAAAAGCATTTATAAAAAAAGCCATCGATGCCGATAAGCGGATACTGGGTATTTGCCTGGGGGCACAGCTGATATCTACGGCACTGGGACACCGGGTTACAAAAAGTCCGTTTCCAGAAATCGGGTGGTTTCCGGTAGAAAAGCAATTCGACAACCATCCGCTGTTTCCATCGCTTAGCCAGACACGTTCATTCACGGTAATGCAGTGGCACGGAGATATGTTTGAAATACCTGCCGGAGCACAGCCTCTTTTTTCTTCGAAAGGCTGTCCCAATCAGGGATATACATACAACGAAAACCGGGTAGTGGGATTGCAGTTTCATTTGGAGCTGAACGACAACCACATTCGTCTGTTTCTCGATGAAGCAGATGAAGAGCTGGCCAACGAAGGAATCTACATCCAAAATGCAGAAACATTGCTGAAAAAAGGGCGCGAATACTCGGTCTTTACCCGCAAAGTGTTGTACGAAATGCTGGATGCTCTCACCGGCGCCACCGACTGATAGAGAACGGATATGCTGAACCAGAAGATAGATAAAATACTGTTTCTTGATATCGAGACAGTACCACAAACAGCCGAATTAAACCAACTACCCTACGAACTTCAAAAACTATGGGAAGAAAAGTTTGAAGCTCAGCGCCGCCGTATGCCCGACCGTTATCCGGCAGACGCCAATGCAGAAAACAGCTATACCAAAGACGCCGGCATATATGCCGAGTTCGGAAGAATTGTGTGTATATCAGTGGGATATATCTATTCGAACAACGGAGAAAGAAGCATGCGTATCAAATCGTTTGCCAGCGACAATGAGGCACAGCTTTTGCGTGATTTTGCAACTTTACTAAACAAAATGATTACCACAGAGCACAATCTTTGTGGTCACAATATCAAGGAATTTGACATTCCGTATATCGCCAGGCGCATGCTCATCAATGCCATTGATTTGCCCGATATACTGAATATTTCGGCAAAGAAACCGTGGGAAGTACGCTTTATCGACACATTGGAGTTGTGGCGTTTTGGCGATTACAAAAACTACACTTCGCTGAAACTATTGACCGCGGTTTTTGGGATTCCCACGCCCAAAGATGATATCGATGGCAGCCAGGTAGCGGGAGTTTATTACAAAGAAAAAAACCTGAAACGGATAGCGACATATTGCGAAAAAGATGTGCTGGCCACCTGTCAGCTCTACCTCAGATTGAGTGGACTACCGCTTCTCGAAGAAAAAAATATTGAAATCATACAGCGTTAATTTGTTGTGCATCAACTTTTTTTATAATTTTACACAGAATGAAGAATTTGAAAGAAATATCGGCTGTCTATTTTGTCGGTGCCGGGGGCATTGGCATGAGTGCTCTTGTGCGCTATTTCCTGTCGAAAGGAAAAAAGGTGGCAGGATATGACAAAACAGCCACCGCGCTCACTACGCAACTCATCGGAGAAGGTGCCGATATTCACTTCGAAGACAACAAAGCCCTTATACCCGGTTTCTGCCTGGATAAAGAAAATACAATTGTGATTTTCACACCCGCTATACCCGATAACCACAGCGAGCTGAGTTTCTTTCGGGAGGAAGGGTTCCGACTGATGAAGCGGGCTGAAGTGTTGGGAGAAATCACCAAAACCGACCGCGGAATTTGCGTGGCCGGCACACACGGCAAAACCACCACATCGAGTATGACTGCACATTTGCTGAAGCAGTCGGCGGTTGATTGCAACGCATTTTTGGGAGGAATATTGAAGAACTACGACAGCAATCTATTGCTATCTGCCACAAGCGATCTCACGGTTATCGAAGCCGACGAGTACGACCGCTCCTTTCATTGGCTGCGCCCGTACATGGCTGTTATTACATCGTCGGACCCCGACCATTTAGATATATATGGTACAGAAGAGGCTTACCTCGAAAGCTTTCGCCACTTTACCTCTCTCATACAGGAAGATGGTTGCCTGATTGTGAGAAAAGGCATAACGGTTGTACCCGACACCAAAGAGTCGGTCAGGGTCTATACCTATTCGATTGAAGAAGGCGATTTTCATGCAACAAATATTCGTATCGGTGGCGGCACCATTCTTTTCGATTTTGTGACGCCGAAAGGCATCATTGCCGATATAGAGCTGGGCGTACCGGTGAAAATTAATATTGAGAATGGCATTGCAGCAATGGCGCTGGCCTGGTTGAATGGTGTTTCTGATGCAGAACTAAGAGCAGCGATGGCATCGTATAAAGGAGCAAAAAGACGATTTGACTTTCATCTGAAAAGCGACAAAGCAGTACTTCTCGACGACTATGCTCATCATCCTGAAGAGGTAAAAGCAAGCATCTCATCTGTAAAGCTGCTCTATCCCGACCGCAAACTAACAGTTGTTTTTCAGCCACATCTCTTCAGCCGGACGCGCGATTTCTACCGCGAGTTTGCAGAGGCTCTGTCGCTGGCCGACGAGGTAATATTGGTAGAAATATATCCTGCCCGCGAGGAGCCCATTGAAGGCATAACCTCTACTATTGTGTTTGATTTAATTACAGCCGGGAAGAGTCTGATATTAAAAACGGGACTTATAGAGCATCTCTCTGGTCAGCCAATCGATGTATTAATGACACTCGGAGCCGGAGATATCGACACCTACATTCCTCAAATACAATCCATACTGGAAAAACGATGAAGACATTTTTGAAAATATCCGGCCTTGTACTGCTTCTGTCGTATGCGGCATTTGCGGCCTATAAATTTATGGACAAACCGGCTCAAGAGGTCTGTGACAGTACAATTATAGAGATAAAAGACGAAGGAGAGGTTCTCTTTATCGACAAAAAAGAGGTAAAACGATTGCTCAAAGATGACGACCTCTACCCCACCGGAAAAACGATGGGAGAGATAAATACAGAAGATATTGAGCTTTGTTTGAAGCGCAACAACCTGATAAGAAAGGTAGAATGCTACAAGACGACCGAGAATAAGATTTATGTGGAAGTGTTTCAGAAAATACCGATTTTGCGGATTATGTCGATACACGGAAACTACTACATCGACAAAGAGGGAAAGGCGATGCCGGTCTCTTCGAACTACGTAGCCCGACTACCTGTAGCCTCCGGATTTATAGAAAAACGATTTGCAGAGCATGAGTTATACAAAATTGCACTATTTTTGCAAAACAATACGTTTTGGAATGCTCAGATTCAGCAAATTGAAGTTCTTGAGAATAAAGATATAGTATTGATACCCACTGTGGGCGGCCATCGGATAATAGTAGGCAAAGCCGATGGATTTGAAGAGAAGCTCAGCAGCCTGTTGGCATTTTACCAAAACGGATGCAATAGCTTTGGCTGGAACAAATACAAAACAATCAATTTAAGATACGACAAGCAGATTGTCTGCTCACCCAATTAAAACATTGACTATGGAACCCAAAGAGTACATCGCAGCGATTGATTTAGGAACCTCAAAAATCCTGGGCATGATAGGGAGTAAGAGCGTCAACAACAACCTCGAAATCCTGGCGTTTGAGAAAATTGATTCTACAAGCTGCATTCGACGCGGTACAATCAACAATCTGGAAGAGACCTCTGCCAACCTGAAATACATTCTGCGCAAGCTGGAGAATAAAATTCATCCACATAAGCTGGCCCGTGTATTTGTGGGGGTCAACGGACAATCTGTGCACACAGTAAGTCACAAAGAATACATTCACCTCGGTCACGAGGAGTTTATTACTGATGAAATCATTCAGAAGCTGATACAGAATGCCACAAAAAATGCATCTGTAAACGGAGAAATACTGGAAGTGATTCCTAACGAATACCGGTTAGACTCGAAAAAGACAGAGATAAATCCGGTGGGTGTGGCCTGTACCGAAATTGAGGCCAGCTTTAAGCTGATAGTAGGTCGCACCTCGCTCAAGAAAATGATTGCAAGAGCTGTTGAAGAAAAGACAGAACTAACCATAGCCGGCACACCACTATCGCAAAGAGCAGCAGCATCGGTATTGCTTACGGATGCTGATAAGATTCTGGGTTGCGCACTTATCGATTTCGGTGCGGGCACCACTTCGGTATCGGTTTACAAAGACGGATTATTGCGGCATTTGGCAGTGATTCCATTCGGAGGACAGATTGTAACGAAAGATATCAGCAGCGAGAACCTGCTCGAAGGCGATGCAGAAAAGTTGAAAACATCCTACGGAAGCGCGGTTTTCAATCCCGAATCAGACAACAAGGTGTTTAAGGTGCGCGGAACAAGTAATATGGATGAGCCCAAAATTGAGCTGCACACGCTCAATAATATTATAGAAGCCCGCATGATAGAAATCATCCAAAATGTGTGGCATCAGATAGAACAATCGGGATTTGCCAAACAGTTGGGAGCCGGCATTTACATTACAGGAGGAGCATCTCAAATGCGCAACATCACCGATTTGATAAAGAGCGAAACCGGTGTTGATGTGCGCAAAGCCTCAATTAGCCGAAATATTATCAATTCCACCTCCTCAACCGAATCGATGCAAAATCCGGCATACGGAGTGGTTTTGGGATTGGTAATGAGCAACTCACTCAATTGTATACGGGTAGCCAAGCCGGTAGTAGAAGTGCCGGAGACTGTGGATGATCTGATTGAAAATAAAGTAGAGAATGTAATAGAACCGGTAAGACCACCCAAAGCGCCGAAGCCCAAAGGCCCAAAAATGCTGGATAGGATTAAGAATAGCTTTGGCAGTCTGTTTGGAGAGAGTGAGAATATGGATTCTGATATGAAATAAAAGAGCATACTATGACAACAATAGCTGACGAACCGATGGATTTTGTTTTTCCACACAAAACCACACCAATAATTAAAGTGATTGGCGTGGGTGGAGGTGGCGGAAACGCTGTAGCGCAGATGTTTAAAGAGGGAATCCATGATGTCTCTTTTATGATTTGCAATACAGATAATCAGGCACTTGTAAAATCTCCCATTCCAAACAAAATGCAATTGGGAGTAAAAACCACACAGGGACTTGGGGCTGGCAACAAACCCGAACGCGCCCGTCTGGCAGCCGAAGAGAGTATCGACGATATAAAAACCATGCTTGATGATGGCACCAAGATGGTATTCATCACAGCCGGTATGGGTGGTGGCACCGGAACCGGGGCTGCACCGGTAGTGGCACGTGTAGCCAAAGAGAAGGGGATTCTGACGGTTGGTATTGTGACCATACCATTCCTTTTTGAGGGTGAGCCCAAAATTATGCAGGCGATGGCCGGTGTAGAAGAGATGGGAAAATATGTGGATGCACTTTTGGTGATTAATAACGAGAAGCTGCGCAGCATTTATGCCGACCTGGATATGATGAATGCCTTTCACAGAGCAGACCAGACGCTGAGCATTGCTGCCAAAAGTATAGCTGAGATTGTGACCATACACGGTGTGGTAAACCTCGACTTTGCCGACGTTGAAAACATACTGAAAGATGGTGGTGTAGCCATTATGAGTACCGGATTTGGCCAGGGAGAGAAGCGTGTGGAGCAAGCCATTGCCGATGCGCTTAACTCGCCATTGCTCAACAATAACGATCCTTTCGGGGCCTGCAAAGTGCTGTTTAATCTCTATTCGAGCCAAAGCCATCCGATTAAGATGGAAGAGATGGATCAGATTCATGAGTTCATGAATAAGTTTAACCAACAGAAGATTGAGGTTATCTGGGGTCTGGCTATCGACGAAACATTGGGAGAAAGTGTGAAACTGGCCCTGCTGGCTACCGGATTTGAGATGTCGAACATACCGGGCATGGTAGAGAAGAACTCGAAAAAGCGCAAGGAGCAGGAGCAGGAAAACATAGACGATCAACGCCGCAGGGAAGAGCTGATACGGGTTGTTTACGGCTCTACGGCAGTGGCTACACGAGGTAGGTTGAGACCCAAGCCTGTTATTCTGGACAACAGTCAGCTGGACGATGATGCGCTGATAGAACTGATGGAGCAAAACCCATCGTATAATCGCGAAAATCAGATACTTACCAAGATTAAGAACAGACAACCGGCAGATTTGGGAGCAGAGAAAGCTGAAGAGGGAGACCCCAATCAGAAGATTCTGTTTTGACCCGGATTATAGAATCAAAAGAACTAAACAACAAAACAACATACAATTATGAACTTGTTTGATCAAATAAGCAACGATATTAAAACAGCCATGCTGGCCAAAGACCGTGTAAAACTGGATGCTTTGCGTGGTATCAAGAAAGAGTTTATTGAAGCTAAAACAGCTAAAGGCGCAGAGGGGGAACTGAGCGATGAAAATGCGACTCGCATACTTCAGAAAATGGTAAAACAGCGCAAAGAGAGTGCCGAAATCTTCGGCACACAGAATCGCCCCGAACTAGCAGAGAAAGAGCTGACCGAAGCTGCAGTTATCGAGGCATATTTGCCCAAGCAGATGAGTGTGGAAGAGATAGAAGAGGCTATACGGAGCATCATTGCCGAGGTGGGTGCTACCAGCATGAAAGAGATGGGTAAGGTGATGGGTACCGCTACTAAGAAACTGGCCGGACTGGCTGATGGTAAGGTGATTTCGGAAACTGTAAAAAGATTGCTGGCTTAGGTTTCTCATAATAAAAAATTTAAAACAGAGCTGCCCCTGCATCGTTATTGACTGAGCAGAGGCAGCTTTATTGTTTCTGTTTATCTGTAATTGTGATGAAAAATCGAAATATTGGACTATTCTCGGGATCCTTCAATCCCATTCACAACGGGCATTTGATATTGGCCAATTACATTTGCGAATACGAAGGGTTGGATGAAATCTGGTTTGTGGTATCGCCACTCAACCCGCTAAAATCGTCGGACGAACTGCTGAATAACGAAATCCGGTATCGGTGGGTTGAGCAGGCTATTGCCCCCTATAGCCGATTCAGAGCCTGCGATATTGAGTTTGAAATGCCCCTGCCCTCTTATACGATTCAGACTCTAAAGGCACTGAAAGAACGCTATGCCGGCATTGAATTCACACTTATTATTGGGTCTGACAACTGGCTTTGCTTCGAGCAATGGAAAGATTACCAATCAATTATCGACAATTACCAGATTCTGATTTATCCCCGCAAAGGCTATGAGATAGCTGATCAGGGGGGCCTTCCGGCATCGGTCAGATTGACCTGTGCTCCACAAATTGAAATTTCGTCGTCTTTTATCCGGAAGGCAAAATCGGAGGGCAAGGAGGTGCCGTTCTTTCTGCCACCGGCTATCTACGAGGAGTGGATGAAGGAGTAGCCCGAATATTATAAATAATAGCTTATGAGAAGGCGACGTAGCAGGTGGTAACTTCGCAAGATGGATAGTAGCGGTTACCCCGCAGCCGGTTGCAAAAACCTGATAATGAGCCAAAAGATGAACCGGCAGTTAGAGACGATGTGCACATTGTCTGTGCAGAGCGGATAGCCCGGCCCCCATAAAGGGGCTCGCCCAAAAGAACAAAGAGAATCCCAGTGAACTATTTTCGGATGAGCAAAAGGTATTCGGTGGGGGTGTATGAGGTAATGGATTTAAATGTTTTATTGAAGTTTGAGAGATTATTAAAACCACATTCTAGGGCGATTTGAGAGATTGAGAGCCTGGCCTCGACGAGAAGTTTGCAGGCAAATCCAATGCGCATTTCATTGGTATGGCAAACAATGGTTTTGCCTGTTTTCTGTCGGAAGAACCGACAAAGCGCGGTGACATTCATGCCCGAAAGACTGGCAATATCGTCGATACTGATTTTTTTTGTGTAGTTGTAGTTGATATAGGTCAGGATTTTGGAGAGGCGTTGATCGGTCTCTTCGATTTTGTTTTTTTCGAAGTGAGCTCCGGCCAGCAACTGGTATTGTGTGCAGGATGCCATTTGGTGGAGGATGGCGAGTAATTCGAGGTAACGCTCCATGCCGGTGAGGCGAAGCATGCGGAGTAGCCGGCGGTTGATTGTTTTGTTGCGCTGGTCGGTGAAGCGAATACCCCGTTGCGCATTTTGGAGCAGGCGTTGTATGGCGGCGAACTCGGGGAGGCTGAGCGTGGTGTGGGAGAAGAGTTCGGGTGAAAATTGTACGACAACGGCATTGACGCGGTAGTCGGGATTTTGGGTATAGAATATTTCGTGATTTTTCCAATAATGAGGTAAGTTGCTACCCAGCAACACAATATCGCCTTCGTTGAAGGACTCGATGCTGTCGCCTACGTATCGGGTACCGTAGCTTTTGAGCACAGACACAATCTCGAACTCGCGGTGGTAGTGCCACGGAAATGTGAAGTGAGGGAAATCGTCCCACTTTACTTTGATACAGCTGGAACCGAGAATGTTTAGTTGTTCGTGCATCATTTTCATGGAGAAGAGGTGTTTAGCTGAAGTGAGACAAAAGGATAGAATACATGAAAACCGGAGCTGATAGAACATCGATGAAAAAATGACAATGCAATTGTATAAACTCCAATTATTTTGCAAATATAATATCAATATACGCAAATATAATATGTATAGAATAAAAAAAGGAGGTTTAATTTTGCAGTGTGGATTGCATTGAACAAATGAGTCTAATTTTTTTAACTCTAAATAATTGATTTATGGAAAGTTCTGTTTTTGATGTATCGGGTAAAGTAGCTATTGTGACCGGTGGTGGAGGTGTATTGGGTGGAAATATTTCGCGTAGTTTACTGAAAGCCGGAACAACTGTTGTGATACTCGACATCAGAGAAGATGTGTTGGAAAAACGGATAGAAGAGCTGGAATCGTATGGCCGGATAACGGGCTATGTGTGTAATGTTCTTTCGGAAGAGAGTCTGAAAGAGGTTCGGGATAAAATAGTAGAGAAGTATGGAAAGATAGATATTCTGGTGAATGCGGCAGGAGGAAATACGCCCGGCGGAACATTGAGAGAAGATCAAACTGTGTTTGACATGAATCTGGAAGATTACAACAAAGTGGTGGCACTGAACTCGAATGGGACAGTCTATCCATGCCTTATCTTTGGCGAGGCGATGGCAAAAAGCGGTTCCGGCAGTATCATCAACATCTCTTCGATGGCCACATACAACGCAATCACCCGTGTGCCGGGCTACTCGGTAGCCAAGACTGGTATTAATATATTTACGCAATGGCTGGCGATGGAACTGGCGAGTAAATTTGGCGACAAGATACGTGTAAATGCCATTGCTCCCGGTTTCTTTATCGGCGACCAAAACCGTGCTGTGCTGATTAATCCGGATGGTTCGCTCACCGAGCGCAGCAAAAAAGTGATTGCCAAAACTCCGATGAAACGCTTTGGCGACATCAGCGAGCTGAATGGTATCGTGCAGTTTCTTTGCTCGGATGCAGCAAGCTTTATTACAGGTGCTATTATCCCTGTAGATGGCGGGTTCAGTGCATTCAGCGGGGTGTAACAAGCAGCAAAATATTGAAATCTCTCTCAATTAATAGTGTGTCCAAAAAAAGTGTGTGTGTATGTGTTTTGGACAGGCAAAGGTTATCCTTCGGGATGCCTTTGCCATTCACTTATATCACTTTATCGTAAATCACAACCGAAACAGAATTAACCTTCAGCAACCAGATGTTCTCTTGTCTTTGAGATGCAAATTGGTCGCGTTAATATAATCATTACCAGACAATTGCATTATTATAATTGATTTATATGCTTAGCAGAATACGAGTGTTGTGTTTATTTATAATTCTTGTTCATGCAATTGGCGCACAAAACAAGTTATTGCTTTGGAGCAGAAAATTACCAAACAGTACAGGTATTATGATTGCCGACTCGGTTAGCAATCAGCGAATGTATCGGGTTTCGGCCCCTTACCTGGAGGTATTCGAACCGGATAAAGCAAAAAACAACGAAACTGCAGTGCTGATTATCCCCGGCGGATCATACGCCAGACTGGCATACGAAAGCAGTGGAAGGTCAATCGCAAAATGGCTGAATAGAGATGGTATTACCGCATTTGTACTTTATTACAGATTACCTCAACAGAAAAATGTAGAGATTTCCTATCTGGCTCCTTTGCTGGATGCCCAGCGGGCTATGAAGATGATACGGGCCAATGCCGTCAGATATGGAATCAGTAAAAACAGCGTGGGCGTATTGGGCACCTCGGCCGGTGGGCATTTGGCTGCCGGATTGTGTACGATAGCTGACGATTGGGCTGCGTGTGGTGATTCGCTGGAGAGGTTTTCGGCGGTGCCTGATTTTGCGATACTGGTATCACCGGTGATATCGATGGCAGACTCTATAACTCATCGGGAAAGCAAAAATAATTTGCTTGGAAAACAGAGAGATAACCGGGAGTTGACTTCTCTTTTTTCGGCAGATTGCCAGATAAGAGCAACTACACCACGAACAATATTAATACACGCCGCCAACGACAAAGCGGTATCGGCTATGCATAGTATAGCCTATTTCAGCGCATTGATGAAGGCGGGAGTAACCGGTTCATCTTTACAAATCTTCCCACAGGGCGGACATAGTATAAATATGGATGAACAGCCCGGCATAACACAGAAATGGACAGACCTCGTACTATCGTGGATAAATGAAAACACACATAACAAATGAAAACACACCTTCTCAATCTTGCTTTGTTCATGCTGCTGCCTATTGTGGCTGTAGCTCAGGTATATCAGCAGCACTCTTTTCGTACAGTTCCATTTGGTGGCGGGGGATGCGTATCGGGAATAATCACCTGTCCCACACAAAAGAATCTGATATATGCCCGCACCGATGTAGGAGGTGCATTCAGATGGGTAGAAGCCACCAAAAGCTGGAAGAATCTGCACTTTGCAGCGCCCAAATCGGGTAGTCTGTGCGTGATGAGTATGGCGGTTGACCCCTCATCGCCTAATCGGGTCTATTGCTTTGCGGGGATGGACTATTTCTATTACACCTGCATTATGCGCTCTATCGACTATGGCGAGACGTGGGAATATATTGATATCACCAATCAGTTTATGGCGTTGGGCAACGGTGCCGGAAAAGCGACCGGAGAAAGACTGGTGGTGGATCCCAACAAAGGCAATGTGTTGTATTGCGGTTCGCCTATGAATGGTCTTTTCAAGAGTACTGACTATGGCTCTACATGGAAAAAAATCACAAGTTTACCTGCTACAAATACAGCGGATAATTCGGGGATTGCTTTTGTGCAGTTTATACCCGAATCGTCTGGAAGTGGCTATGAAACCCCATACATTTGCGTCGGAGTATCCCGCCCCGGCGACAAAAAAGCGCCTCTGGATTCGGTCAATATATTTTTGACTATGGATGGAGGCATCAGCTGGTCGCCAATATCGACGATGAAGGGCGCCGGGAGTGTTGTTCCACCGGTGGATTTGACCCCCAACCAATGTACAATTGCCGGCGGATATCTCTATTTTGCCTACAAAGGCACCGGTAAAGGCGGAGTATGGAGATACGACTACGGAAATGAGTGGTGGGAAAATGTGACCCCACCCAACAGTCTGAGCCTGGCCGGAATATCGATAGACAATCCGCTGAATCCGACCCTGATAACAGTGAGCACCAACCACGGAGGTTTGGGGCAAAACTGGAAAGCCGGGGTGGCCACTACGTGGGGCGACGATTTGTACCGGGGAACCATTGATGTGAATGGAAAAATAACGTGGAATTCCAAACGAATGATTGATGGCGGCACAGCGATATACGACCCCAAAGCCTTTTTCCCCAACTCAAGTATGCACTGGACATTCGATGTGGAGATTGATCCGTTCAATAAAAACAGAGTCTTTGTAACATCAGGCATTGGGGTGTTTACCTCCGACAATTTCACGCAAACCCCATCGCTTTGGTACCAAAATGTGCGGAATCTGGAAGAGACCATCACAATGGATATAACCTCGAAACCCGGTGGTGAGTTTTTACTGGCACTCGGCGATGCATCCGGCGCGACCTATGCCGACCCTACTAAATACGGAATACGCTTCAATCCGCATCAGGCTATAACCAGCTCGGTTGATTATCTGCCCAGCCTACCTACGCTTTATAGAGTAGGGAGTGAACGGGTGGCCAATGGCGTGACGAGCTCAATCATGTATTCGAACGACAAAGGGAATATTTGGACGGGTGTGCCTGTGGATAAGATTCCGTTTAATCCGGCAATGCCCGCAACGCTAACCAGCAAGGATGCCAAAGCAACATACGGCCGAATGGCCGTGAGCGCCGATGGAAAAATAATCGTGTGGAGCCCCCAATACTGGAAAATAAACGATGTGAAATATTTCGGCACTTTCTATACAGCCGACAAAGGTGCTAGCTGGTATGAGATGCCCGGAGGGCTGACCAGCGCCGAATCTTATGTGGTTTCGGATAAAGTAAATCCCAACGTCTTTTACATTTGTACAGGAGCATCGCTTATTGTTTACACCTGGAATGGATCAGGTTTTACCTACAAGTCGATAGCTATGCCGGCCACCATGAATCGTATTATTAAGGTAAATCCACTTGTGGAAGGCGAATTTCTGACTTTCAACAACAGCGGCCTCTACCTGCACAAAAGCAAGGGCGAACAGATAACCAAAATTGCCAACATAAACTACTGCAACGGTGCAGCCTGGGGAAAATCAGCCCCGGACAGGAGTAACCCGACCATTTTTGCATTTGCTAAATATGGCTCCGACGCAGTAGCCCGGGTTTATCGCTCGGATGACGAAACCAAAACCTGGGTGCGGATTACCGACGACAAATCACTCTTTGGCGGAGCACTCGGCCGGGGTGTTTTGGGTGGAGATATGAATAAATATGGTCGTGTTTTTATCAGTAATGGTGGAATTGGCCTTATTTATGCCGATATTGATAATTCTGTTTATGCCAAATCGTTGTCGGTTTCGGGTCAGAACTCGCAAACCACAGTCGGTCTGAATGGCAAATTGCAGATGAATGCCCTGTTTAATCCAACCAACACAACTACGCAAAAAGTGGCCTGGGAGATTGACGATGCATCGCTGGCTACCATTGATTCATTCGGAGTAGTGACCGGGAAAAAGAATGGCATAGTGACGGTTACCGCCACCGCTTTGGACGGAACCGGCATATTTGGACTTTGCAAAATAACGGTTTCCGATAAAATAAACTCTGCCGTTTCGGTGGTCCAGTCAAATCCGCTGGCAAGAGTTTACCCCAATCCATTTACAGAAAATGCGACATTGGAAACAACCAATCAGCTGACATATAGAATTGTAACGTTAAATGGGGTCTTATTGCAATCGGGCCAGATAAATGGAACTACTCACACCGGATCAGCATTGCCCAACGGCATCTATTTACTCGAGTTGAAGAATAAGCAGACGACTGAAAAACAGATAATTAAGTTGATAAAAAACAAATAAGAAATAATTATTTATGAAACAAAAACGCAATCTGTTACTAATAATTGCACTTTTGATTTTCTCAATCAATATTTGCGCACAAAAAAGCAACGCCACAGACGCAAAAATGGATTGGTGGAAAGAGGCTAAATTCGGCATGTTTATCCACTGGGGATTGTACAGCATTCCCGCCGGCACATGGGGCGACCAGAAAATGAAACGCGTCATTGGCAGCGAGTGGATTCTGAATGTGTTGAAAATCCCTATTGCCGATTATACAAAGCTTGCGCCACAGTTTAATCCGACAAATTTCAATGCCGATAATTTTGTATTGCTGGCCAAAGAAGCCGGAATGAAATACATGGTTTTTACGGCCAAGCATTGCGAGGGTTTTGCGATGTTTCAAACGAAGGCAGATCCATTTAACATCATGGATGCTTCGCCTTACAAAAAAGATATTGTGAAAGCGCTGGCCGAATCGTGCAAAAAATACAACATGCCTTTCGGCGTCTATTATGCGCAGGCGCTGGATTGGTACCATGCCGGTGGTGGTTCGTACGACAAAAAATGGGACAAAGCGCAGGAAGGAAAATTCTCTGATTACATCGAAAAGATATCGCTCCCACAGGTTAAAGAACTGGTTAACAACTATCAGCCCCGCATTATCTGGTTTGATACACCGGCTGAAATGACGCCCGAACTGGCGAAACAATTCACCGGTTTTCTGGAGAAGCACCCCGAAATTATTTACAACGACCGACTGGGTGGAGGTGTGGAGGGCGACCTCACCACGCCGGAACAATACATTCCATCAACCGGAATTCCGGGCAAAAACTGGGAATCGTGCATGACCATGAACGAGACCTGGGGCTACAATGCCGACGACCACGACTGGAAAAGTGCCGAAACACTCATTCGTAATCTCATTGATATTGCGTCCAAAGGCGGAAACTATCTGCTCAATGTAGGGCCTGATGCCACCGGACTCATTCCGCAACCATCGGTTGAAAGACTAAAAGAGGTGGGTAAGTGGATGAAAACCAATGGTGAAGCAATCTATTGCACGCAGGCCAATCCGTTTGCAGAAACGGCGTGGGGGCGGGTGACGCAGAAACAAAATGGAAAGAATACGAAACTTTATCTGCATATTTTCGATTGGCCGGCGGATGGAAAAATTTCACTTTTTGGTTTGCAAAATAAAGTAAAGAGAGCATACGCATTGACCAATCCTGCCAAAAACTTAAAAACGGAACAAAATCCGGCTCAACTTTCAATTTCGGTGAATGGTCTGAAAAAAAGCGACTATGCTACGGTCGTTGTAGTCGAAATAGAGGGAAAAGCCAATGTTGTGAACAAACCGGAAATTAAATCGGACGCATCTGTTTTTATCGACAAAGCCCGTTTTAAAATTAACTCTACGACCCCAAAAGCTGTAGTAAGATATACAATTGATGGCTCTGAACCTACAGCATTTTCGACCAAAGCAGATGGAGAAATTTCTGTACAAAAAGATGATTTTGTAGTAAAGGCCCGAACTTTTGTCAACAACAAAGCTGTGAGTGCAATTGCCGAAAGGCGTTTTGTGAAATCGACACCCATGCCGGCGCTCAACAACGGGAAACCGGGCCTGAGCTACAGGTATTACGAAGGCGTATGGAGTAATCTGCCTGATTTTTCTAAACTTACACCTGTTAAATCGGGTGTAGTTGACCGAATTAATCTCGAAATTCGCCAACGGGAACATAATTTTGGACTGGTATTCGATGGTTGGATCAACGTTCCTGAAACCAACGTATATACATTCTACCTTGCATCCGACGATGGAAGTAGATTGATAATTGATTCACAAACTGTAATTGATTATGATGGCGTGCATGGTGCTGAGGAAAAAAGTGTTGAATTGCCACTTGCCGCAGGTTGGCACAAAATTACGCTTCAATATTTTCAACAGGAAATTGGAATGGGGCTTAAATTGGAATGGCAGCCTCAGGGCGGAAAACGTTTGGAAATTGATAAAACGATAACAACTCATTGATATAAATTGGTGTATGAAACAGAGCCGAAAATTTTCGTTGTTTATTTTATGTGCATTATTCGCCTTAAGCGTGAATGCTCAAAACAAGAAAACCCCCATCATGGGGTGGAGTAGCTGGAATCATTTCAGGGTGAATATTGATGAAAAAATGATTCGGGAACAGGCCGATGCAATGGTTAGTTCAGGCATGTACGCTGCCGGCTATCGGTTTGTGAATGTAGACGATGGCTATTTTGGAGGTCGTGATGCTTCGGGAAAACTCTTTTGCGATTCGGTAAAATTTCCTTCGGGAATGAAGTCGCTGGCCGATTATATCCACAAAAAAGGGTTGAAAGCAGGTATCTATTCCGACGCAGGACAAAACACCTGCGGTTCAATATGGGATAAGGATAAAAATGGCCTTGGAGTAGGACTATACGGCCATACCAAAGCAGATTGCCATCTCTTTTTCAACGAATGGGGATACGATTTTCTGAAAGTGGACTGGTGTGGCGGTCAGCAACAAAAGTTAGATTTGGAGAAAACCTATTTGCCAATAATCAAAGAAGTTAGAAATACGAAGGAAAATATTGTTTTCAATGTCTGTTGCTGGAAGTTTCCGGGCGAGTGGGTTGTAAATGTGGCGGACTCGTGGCGAATTTCGGGCGATATTGAGGCCAGTTTCAAATCCATCTGCCACATTATCGACCTGAATGCCGGTTTGGCGAAATACGCATCGCCGGGGCATTTCAATGACATGGATATGCTTCAGGTAGGACGGGGCATGACTTACGACGAAGATAAAAGTCATTTCTCAATGTGGTGCATGATGGCATCGCCTTTGCTGGCGGGTAATGACCTGCGGAAAATGTCGGCGCAAACCACTGAAATACTGACCAATAAGGAGCTTATTGCCATTAATCAGGACAAGGCTTGCCGACAGGCCGAACGCATCAGTAACGATAATCAGGTGGAACTTTGGGTGAAACCCCTCTCTTCGAAAAAAGAGAAAGCGGTCGCCATTTTTAATCGTAGCGACAAAGTTGTTGATTATGTGCTGACTAACAAAAGCGTACAAGTGGGTAATAAGGCAAAACTAAGAGACCTATGGCTTCATGCCGATTTGGGTAAAATGGGAGAAAACAAAACTTTTCGCCTACCTGCTCATGGCATTGTAGTGCTGAAAGTGAAAGAATAAAACAGTAAGAAATAATTTATAGAATATGGCTTTAGAAAAAACATGGCGCTGGTTTGGCGCCAACGATACGGTGAAACTCACCGACCTCAAACAGATGGGCGTAGAAGGCGTGGTTACTGCCCTTCACCACATTAAAAACGGCGACGTGTGGCCGGTGGAAGAGATTATGAAGGTGAAAACCGAAATCGAAAAACACGGTCTGCGCTGGAGCGTGGTGGAGAGTCTGCCCGTGACCGAAGGCATCAAAACCAAAACAGCAGACCGCCCCCGATTGATAGAAAACTACCGCCAGTCGCTGCGCAACCTGGGCGCATGCGGCATCGACACAGTGTGTTACAACTTTATGCCGGTACTCGATTGGGCGCGTACCGACCTGCACTACATGCTTCCGTCGGGTGGCGAGGTGATGTATTTCGATTTTCCGAAATTTGTGGCATTCGATGCTTTTATCCTCAAACGTCCCAATGCGGTGAACGAATATCCCGCCGACATTGTGGCCAAAGCTGAAGCCATTTTCAATGAAATGACTGCCGAAGAGGCCGAACTGCTGGCCTACAACATCATTGTCGTTACGCAGGGTTTCATCAACGGTACTGTGGATGGTTCAACACCCGATTACAAAAAGGTTTTCCTTGATTATATTGCTACCTATAAAGATATCGACCGCGATGTGCTTCGCAACAATCTGGCAGATTTCCTGCGCGATGTGGTGCCGGTGGCCGAAGAGGCAGGCGTGCGCATGTGCGTTCACCCCGACGACCCTCCGTTCCCCGTGCTGGGTATGCCCCGCATTGTGAGCTCGCTGGAAGATTTGGAGTGGATTTGCAACGCTGTGGATTCGCCTGCTAATGGCATTACGTTTTGCACCGGCTCTTTGTCGGTTCGTCGCGAGAATGACCTCGTGGAAATCGTAAAAAAACTCGGCCACCGCATTCACTTCACCCATTTACGCAACAATATGTTTAGCGAAGACGGCTGCTTCTACGAATCGGGACACATTACCGGAACCATACAGATGGCACCCGTGGTAAAGGCCCTGCTCGAAGAGCAATACCGCCGCAAAGCCGAAGGGAGAACCGATACCCGAATTCCGTTCCGCCCGGATCACGGCATAAAAATGCTCGACGACTTCAACCGCAGTGCCAACCCCGGCTATCCCCTGATTGGACGCATGCGCGGACTGGCCGAGATTTCGGGAATTGAGGCGGGCATTGAGTACGAACTCAGTTTACATAAATAAATTCAGGGACTTATCTAATCTAATAAATAAAAAGCAATGAGACTGATTATTCAAAAAATCTTTGACCAATTTTTTGCTCCTGAAAAACAAACTCAGGAAACGAACAGAGACAACATGGTTTTAACAGATGCCTGGTGCGTGCGCTGGTTTTCGAGATGGGGGGAATTTTCGACCGAAACCCGTCAGGAGTGCGAGATATTTGCAACCGAAGAGGAGGCTCATGAGTTTGCAAACCGCATAAAAGAGGCCTTCCAGCTTATTCGGCATACCTCCAACGCGAAGGTGACTGTGGAACAGACTATTGTAAACAGAAGTGTGCCAAAAATGGAGGAGATGAGAGTGGAATTGTCAGTTAATCATCATTTAGAAAACGAGAAACAGCTGGCCATATAGACCGGCATTGGAAATGAATTTAAATTTATGAATCGAACTCTTCTGTTTTTTTCAATTGTATGGTTTACATCATTCCGGGCTGCATTAGCCCTCACGCCGGCAGTTATCCGGTGCGAGTCGGCAGTTAATCCGGTAGGTATTGGTGTGCAGTCTCCTTTGTTTAGCTGGGAGTGCCGGTCGAATAAACAGAATGATCGTCAGACATCTTACGAAATCGATTTTGATGGCTATCCCGGCACGGGTGAAGTTACTTCCGGTCAGTCGGTCAATGTGGTTGTCAGTGGATTGAAGCTGAAACCCTTTACCCGTTATACCTGGCGGGTTCGTCTTCGCGATAGAGACGGTGTTCTTTCGGGCTGGAGCCAGCGGGCCACATTTGTTACCGGAATGCTTCATCCATCCGATTGGAGGGCAGATTGGATCTCGTATCCAAAAAACCGTTTGGCCGATGCCGGAGCAGGAAATAACGCGAAACCGGCCATCTGGTTTCGAAAAGATTTCACACTGACCGAAAAACCGGATTTTTCGATGTTGACCATTGCCTCTGCCAACTATTTCGAGGTTTATGTAAATGGAAAGCCGGTAAGCAAAGATGTTTTAACACCGGCTGTCTCCGACGCCCGCAAGCAGTTGTTTGCTCTGTCATACGACATTTCCCGCATGCTGAAAAAAGGAAAAAACTGTATCGCTTTCTGGGTAGGCAACGGTTGGGCCGATTCGATTCAAATCAGTGGTCAGCTCAATGCTGTAATCAAAGGAGAAAGGTTTGAACTTGTTACCGACAATAGCTGGAAATCAAAGCAGAGCCCTTTGGAAAAGATTGGCAAGCGTGAGTGGAATAATTTTGGCGGTGAGCGGTTCGACGAACGGATTTTTTCGGAAGAGTGGAACAGAGCCGGAGTCGGGCTTACCGGATGGGATAATGCCGTAAAATCGGCTGCTCCGCGTGCACCTGTTTCGCAACAGATTTGTCCGCCAAATGTTATTAAAACCACGATTCGTGCGCAAAAAATAACAGCTCTTGGAGAGGGACGTTATGAGATTGATTTTGGTACAAATCTGACCGGATGGTTTCGGCTGAATATGCCTTTGTCTGAAAGCGGAAAAAAGGTGAAGTTTTATTTCGCTGACCGGATATTTCCCGATGGCGTACACACATCTCCGATTGGAAATATAGATGTTATCAAATGGAGTGGTGTCTCATTTCCCCGGAAAGATGGAGGAAAAAATCTCTATCAGAATTTCAATCAGGTGAGCGAACACATCTCTGCCGGCCGAAAAGGGGAGTTCTTTTGCAATAAATTCAACTATGCCGGGTTTCGGTATGTTGTGGTGGAGGGTTTATCGAAACAACCCGACCCAAAGGACGCAACGGCCATGTTGGTAGAGAGTGATATGCAACCTGTCGGGAGTTTCGAATGTTCTGATACTCTGATAAATAAAATCCACAAAGCAAATGTCTGGACGTTGAGGAGTCTCAGTCTGGGCGGTTATATGGTCGATTGTCCGCATCGCGAAAGAATGGGATACGGAGATGGTCAGGTCTCTTTGCCCGGAATGATGATGAACTTCAATTCCGATAAATTTTATGAGAAATGGGCGTGCGATTGGCGGCAGACGCAGGATTCTGTAAAGGGCTCGATGCCCAACACGGCACCCTGGGGCATTGGTGGTGGCGGACCAGCCTGGCCCGGGTTAATTGCGGCCATTCCCTGGCAACATTATCTGCACTATGGCAATATCCGCATTATTCGGGATAATTATCAGTCTGCATTAAATTACACCCGTTATCTCGATGCCAGATCTACCGGCGATGTACTTTTGGCATGGGGAAAAGGATTTGAATTCATCGGCGACTGGGTACCACCCTTCCGCGGGATGGATACAAAAAACTGGCCGTCGGAAAAGGCCGCGGAGCTGTTTTGCAACTGCTACCGGGTCTATCTGTGGCAATTGATTGGGCAGATGGCTAAAGCTCTGGATAAACCGGATGATGTGGCATTGGCCAATGATCGTGTAAGCAAAATCAGAAGCGCCGTTCACAAAGCGTTCTACGATCCACAGGCCAAACAGTATGTCATTGATGAACAAATTTACTACGCGATGCCTTTGCTGATGGGCGTTACTCCGGAATCGGAAAGAGCCCTCCTGATTGAAAAACTCAGGCAGAATATTCAGATTAAAAACAAAGGACATCTGGATACAGGAATGTTGGGAACACTTTTCCTGATTGATTATCTGAATCAGATAAAACAGGATGATCTTGTACTCTCCATTTACCAACAGAAAACGCATCCCGGATGGGGATATATGGTCGAAAACGGCGCAACAACCCTTTGGGAACAATGGAATGGATATTGGTCACAAATTCATTCCTGTTTCACTTCGGCAGATAACTGGCTCTACAGGGGGTTAGCCGGTATTCAGCCCGATCCCGACTCTCCGGGTTTCAAAAAAATAATATTCCGGCCCGCTGTGACCGGAGATATAAAATGGGTAAAAGCCAGTCACGAATCGCCTTATGGTCGTATTGTTTGCAACTGGGAAAGAGTTGGCAACCGGGTGAAGATTTCGGTAGTTGTTCCACCCAATACATCGGCCAGAATATATTTGCCCGGTAAGGAGGAAAAGAGTGTTGATACCGGTTCCGGCTCTTATCATTTTGACGTAGAACTTAACTAACAAATTGAAAAACCAGACGTTTAAATTGTTATAGCAAAAAACAATTGCCAAATATGAAAATTTCTCTCAAACCGATTCTATTTTTGTTTTTCGCAGGCTATTCGTTGTGCGCGGTAACTCAGCAAAGTCTCTATAGCAACAGCTTCAACCTCGGCGATGTGCGATTGCTCGATGGTGTGCTGAAACATGCTCAGGAGGTAAACACCCAAAATCTGCTCAGGTACGATGTGGACCGCCTGCTTGCGCCCTATCGCAAGGAGGCCGGACTACCCGCCAAGGCTCAAAGTTACCCCAACTGGATTGGACTCGACGGGCATGTGGGAGGCCACTATGTGACTGCATTGGCGGCCAACTATGCTGCCACAGGCAATGCCGAATGCAAACGTCGTCTCGATTATATGATTTCGGAGCTGAAAGCCTGTCAGGATGCCGGCAAAAACGGTTATGTGGGCGGTGTACCCAACAGTGCCAAAATCTGGCCGGCATTGCAGTCTGCCGATTTCAGCGAAATACGCAAATCGTGGGTGCCGTGGTACAATCTGCACAAGATGTATGCCGGACTGCGCGACGCCTGGCTCTATACCGGCAACGAAACAGCCCGCGGCATGTTTCTCGCCTTCTGCGATTGGGGGATTGAAATCACCAAAAACCTCACCGATGAGCAGATGGAAAAGATGCTGCAAACCGAACACGGCGGCATGAACGAGATGTTTGTCGATGCCTACAGCATGACCCAAAATCCAAAGTACCTGTTGGCCGCCAAACGCTTTTCTCACAAAGAATTTTTGAATTCATTGGCCAAAGGCATAGATAATCTGGACAACAAACACGCCAATACACAAATCCCGAAAATCATTGGTTTTGAGCGAATTGCCGAAACCGCAAAAGATACGACCTACCAACATGCGGCAAAATTCTTTTGGGAAACGGTCGCCCTCAAACGCAGCATTGCCATTGGTGGAAACAGCATTCGCGAGTTTTTCCCCACGGCCCAATCGTGTGCCAAATATGTTGAGGAACGCGAAGGCCCCGAATCGTGCAACACCTACAACATGCTCAAACTCACCGAAGGGCTTTTCAGAACGCAGCCGTTGGCCGGTTATGCCGACTTCTACGAACGGGCATTGTTCAACCATATTCTTTCTACCCAACACCCCGAACACGGAGGCTACGTCTATTTCACCCCGGCTCGTCCTCGTCATTACCGGGTCTATTCGGCTGCCAATCAGGCCATGTGGTGTTGCGTGGGTAGCGGTATGGAAAACCACACCAAATACGGTGAGTTCATTTACACCCATCGCCACGATTCGCTTTACGTAAATCTCTTTGTGGCGTCGGAGCTCAACTGGCGAAAAAAGGGTGTTGTCGTCCGTCAGGAAACCGGATTTCCGTATCAGGAATCCGCTGTATTAAAAATTAAAACGGCCAAACCCGCCAAATTCACCCTGATGGTTCGTCATCCGTATTGGGTAGCCAACGGCTCTTTTGTGGTGAAGTGCAACGGAAAGAAAATCAACATCGTATCCAAAGCATCCTCTTATCTGGCCATCAGCCGGGTGTGGAAAAACGGCGATAAAGTGGAGATATCTCTGCCCATGAAAACAAGAGTTGAGCAGCTACCCAATGTGCCGCAATACATTGCCATCATGCACGGGCCCATTGTATTGGGTGCCAAAACCGGTATCGAAGACCTGGCCGGTCTGGTAGCCGACGACAACCGCTGGGGGCATATTGCACACGGCAAACTGTTGCCTGTGTCCAAAGCGCCGGTGATTGTGGGCAATCGGGTAGAGATTTCATCCAAACTGATTCCGGTGAAGGGCAAACCATTCCATTTTACAACAAAAAATCTCTTCAACAATCCCGAATACAGCAACCTGGAGTTGCAACCATTTTTCACCATTCACGATGCCCGCTACATGATGTACTGGCTTTCGTTGTCCGAAAATGAGTACAAGCGCACGGCCGATTCGCTGGCCAATATCGAAAAGGCCCGACTGGCACTCGATGCCCGCACCATTGATGCCATTGTGCCCGGCGAACAGCAACCCGAAGCCGATCACAAAGTGAAGATGGAAAAAACCAGTTCGGCCCTGTTCAAAGATGCCTATTTCCGCGAAGTGCAAAGCGGTGGGTTTCTTACCTATCAGCTTTTCCCGAGAAAAGAGGGCAATCTGAAATTACTTGTTCGTTACTGGGGGAATGAGTGGGGCAAACGGAGCTTCAAAATCTACATCGACGACACACTGCTTGTTGCCGAAAATATTGTCGGAAAATGGAATAAACAGCAGTTTGTGGATGTGGAATATCCGCTTCCCGACACACTGACAACCGGTAAAGAGCAGATCACCATCAAATTTGAACCCGAAACCGGAAACTCGGCAGGAGGATTGTTTTACATCGCGTTGGTCAGAAAATAAACCGGACAGAATATTTTAAAAATAATATCAATAATCTATATATGAGCAAATTACAGAAAATCGCATCAGCAATTCTTTTGTCGGCCATGCTGACAATGCCTGCATCCGCCATTGCGCAATCGCTGCAATACGTGATGGACATGGTCTACAACAACCCCGGCGAAAAGCCTTTTGATGTAAAGTACAACGACCCGGTATTTCTGAAATCGGAAGGGTACACCGCCACCACACCGCCGTGGCACATCAATTGCCTGATTACCTACGACAATCTGAAAAAGAATATTATTCCGATAAAAAGCGAAGTGCGCAAATGGATAGAAACCCACGCCGCCGAAATAGATAAGAAGCTGAATGCCTGCGAAAAAGCGGGTGTCGACGTCTATCCCTTTACCGATTTTCTGGTGCTGCCCAAGCCTGTTTGGGATAAATATGGCGACTCACTTCGGGTAAGTGCCCATTCAGAAAAGAAAGAAGAGGTGAGAGGTGGCGAAGCAAAAATCACGCCCGACATCAACCGCCCGATGACGCAAAAAATCCTGCGGGCTCAAATTGCCGGCATCTTCGACCGGTTCCCGCAACTCGATGGTATCATGCTGCGCTTTGGCGAAACCTATCTGCACGATACGCCACACCATTCGGGTTCAAGTCCGGTGCGCACCGTGGCCGACCACATTGTCTTTATCAATATCCTGCGCGAAGAGATTTGTGTGAAACGAAACAAAAAACTCTTTTATCGTACCTGGGATTTTGGCAACAATTTCCACAACAATGCCGAGTTTTACCTCGCTGTGACCAACGCCATTGAGCCTCATCCCAACCTCATTTTTTCAATAAAATATACCCAAAACGACTTCCTGCGGATGAGTAATTTCAATCCGGCACTGGGTAAAGGTAAACATCAGCAAATCGTTGAGGCACAATCGGCTATGGAGGCTTATGGTAAAGGATCGCACCCGTATTACACTGCCGGAAGCGTGATAAACGGATTTCCCGAAACAAAGTATCAGATAGATTTTTGGCCGGCTAAACGTTCCGACAAATTGCTGCCCGCGGGCGCAAACCGTGGTATCAAAGATATTCAGCCTACCGGACTGCTGAAAGGCGTTTGGACCTGGTCGAGCGGCGGTGGCTGGCAAGGCCCGTACCTGAAAAGCACGGTTTGGAAAGACCTCAACTCGTACGTCATTTCCCGTTGGGGACAAAACACCTCAAAAACGGAGGAAGAGTTGTGCTACGAATATGCCAAAACAATCGGTATAGAAGGATTTAATGCCGATGTTTTCCGAAAAATAGCCTTGCTGAGCGTAGAGGCTGTTCGCAAAGGTCAATGTAGCGACTACACTGCGAATAACCTGTGGTGGGCGCGCGACAACTTCTTCTCTGCATCCTACAACACCAACAATGTAAAAAGTATTATAAAGGAAAATCTGATCGACCGGGTATTGGCCGAAAAAGCAGAGGCCACAGCCATGTGGTTGCAAATTGAGGCATTATCAAAACAATTCGACCTGAAAGACAAACAGCTCGAAGAGGCACTTCGTGTGTCGTGCACTTATGGCCGCATTAAATACCAACTTACCGAACAAATGTGGTTTTTGATGATTCAAAATGAGCTGAAAAACCAATCGAAAGAATATAACAAAGAGGGAATAAAAGCATCTATTTCCCGCTACGATGCCCTTTGGGCCGAATGGCGCGAACTGGCCAAATCGCCGTGGTGTGCCACCCTCTACAAAGACACTCAGTTTTTGGATGAGCGCAAAGGAAGCATTGGCGAGTTGGTGGATGGGATGAGGTAATTTATATGCCAAAGTTTGCTTTTTTATTGAGTTCGGTCTGTAATAAAAAATCTTTAAGACGAATTATATCGAAATCAATTTCGACAAATACACGCATTTGTCGAAATTGAATTCGATATATAAAGCATTATTTCGAACTATAATTCGATAAATGCATTATCTTTGTATAAAAATCAGGGATAATGGAAAGAGCAATTATTGATCAAAACCCACATTGGGGGGCTAATGTTTATCAAAACTTACACGAAAGAAGTTTTTTTGAAAGCATAAAAAATAACTTGCAGGTAAAACATATTCAGGTACTAACGGGAATCAGGCGAAGTGGTAAATCGTCGGGTTTTCGAATGTTGGTAAACGAGTTGATGAAGTATGAAGATCCTAAATCTATCCTTATGCTAAATATGGATGATCCACTGTATTACGAAACATGGGAGAATCCGGGCAACTTATACAACATTGTTGATTTTGCCGAAAAATTGACCGGCGTACGCACCAAATATTTATTTATTGATGAAGCACAGGCCGTAAAAGGCTGGGAAACTTATGTAAAAAGCGCATACGACAGCGGGCGTTTTAACAAAATATTTGTGACAGGTTCCAATTCCTCATTTTTGAATAATGAACATTCCACTTTGTTGTCGGGCAGGTATTTAGAGGAACATATTTTCCCTTATTCTTTTGCTGAAATTCTATCGCAAAGCAAAATTATAACGTTATTGGACGCGGTTAGTCAGGTTCCGAAAGTGCTACGTTTGCTCGATGATTGTTTAGAGTGGGGGTGTTTTCCTGAAATTACGCCCATCAACAACAGCGAATTGAAATCAAACCTGCTGAAAAGCTATTTCGATTCAATCATTATGAAGGATTGTATTTCACGTTATCAGATTGGCGATGTTTCAACATTCAAAAAACTGTTGCTCTACTGTATATCCAATGCCGGATCGGTTTGCTCTTACAAAAGTTTGGGAAATGCAACCGGAACAAATGAAAACACAGCTAAAAAATACATTAATATACTGAACGACAGTCATATAATCACTGATTTATCAAATTTTGCGTTTTCGTTGAAGGAAAATGTACGCAACAGTCACAAAATTTATGTAGCTGATACGGGCATTACCAATGCTGTTTCGTATCGCTTCTGGGATAACAAAGCAAAATTGTTCGAGAATTTTGTGTTCAACGAATTACAAAAGCAAAAACACGAAGAAATCACCTTTGCCAATAGCAATGGCGAATGCGACTTTGTGATAAAAGATAAATTTGAATATCACGGCATTCAGGTTTGTTACGAAATTACACCCGAAAACAGAGCCAGAGAAGTGGCTGGATTTGCAGCAGTAGAGAAAGATGTACAGTTGAAAACAAAAACGATCATCACCTACAATCAGTCGGATACCATAAACGATATTTCGGTAATTCCGATATGGAAATGGATATTCAATAAACCATGTCAATAGTCAACTGTCAATAAAAGGAAGCATTGGCAAGTTGGTGGACGGAATGAGGTAGAAATATTGGGAGCTTACCGTCGGTTTGTTACAAATGCCTATATCGGTTCAGGATATTCAGGATGCGTGGCGTGGGAAAATTGCCGAACACATTGTTGCAAAGAGTTCCGGTTAATCAATTTGCCTTTCTATTATTTATCTGTTTTGGATAAATTGCTCGAAAAATATAGCGTGTAATTAAACAAGGCCAACAGTGTACCCGGCACCATAAACAGTATCAATTTTAATACCCGGAATTTTGGCAAGTTCTTTTTTTAATCTGAATATTAAGTTGTCTAACAGACTGTTTCTTTTCGGATTATCGTCATACCATAAACATCGCAAAACCTCATCGCGTGTGACTAATCTATTTTTATTGTCAAGCAGCAAAACCATCAGTTTCGCCTCTTTTTCCCGTAGTTTTATTGTTTTATTGTTTACGATAAGCAACTGGTTGTCTATCTGAACGCTCGTTTTTCCCAATTGATAATTTTTTATTTGCTTATCCAACAGCAGTTGGTTTATTTGCGCCAATAATACTTCAGGGATGACCGGCTTTTTTATATAATTAATCGCCCCCAAATTATATGCTTTCACCTGCGATTCAACAGAAAATTCGGTACCGGTCATAAAGATGACAGGCACTCCGATAGAGCTCTTTTTGATCTCTTCCAGTAGTTCTAAGCCGGTTATGTCGGGCAATATAACATCCAAAATTAAGAGTTTTGGATGAAATTCCTTAAAGTATCTCAGTCCGGAAATTCCATCTTTTGCCCAGGAAACAGATAGATTGTTACACTGTAAGTAGTCAGTCAATACCTGACCCAACATCAAATCATCTTCAACCAATACTATATCTTTCTTCATAATTCAGATGTTCTATAAGCTATTCTGCGAGTGTAATTGTAAATTCACTTCCTTTGTTCAACTTGCTTTGAGCAGTAATAGTACCGCCATGCGCCTCCACAATCGATTTGACATAGGTAAGCCCCAGTCCAAAACCAAATTTATTTCTGGCCTCTTTGCGGTTGCTTCTGTAGAACTTATCAAAAACGTGTGGTAGTTCCTTTTCCGAGATGCCTATTCCATTATCCCGGATACTGATTTCAAGCCCTTTATCAATGTCTGAAACTTCGACATTTAACAAAACATCACCATCTGTATATTTGATGGCGTTCTCAATCAGGTTGTCCATTACATTGGAAAAATGAAGCATATCAACATTCAGCTGTTTTTTAGCGGTATTGATCATAAGCTCTACCGATATGCTTCTGGCTTCGTCTGAAGACGAACTGTATCGGGAGCTTAACTCTTCAAAAAATGGCACCAGTTCTACACCCACCTTATTTAAATTGATACTCCCTTTGTCATTATTGCTAATATGTTGAATCCGTTCTGTGTAGGTGGTTAATTTGTTTAATTCGGTCAGAGTGTTGCCGGCATAATCAGACACTTTCTGCCAATCCTGTTTCCTGATATAAAAAGGTATAAGTGAGACCATGGCAACGGCACCCGAAATGGGCCGTTTAAATTCGTGTGTCATGGCATTTATCGAATTCTGGCGTAGCTTCTCCAGTTTCCACTGAGAAATAAAGCTTTTGCTTACATAAACCAGACCGATTATACTACAAATAATTAGCAAAACAGTAAGCACAAGTTGAAAAAGCATTTTTTGCAATATCGTATTGTTTGGGGTTTCAATATAACCCACTACAGCTATCGTTTTTTGAATATCTAAAATGATTGTATCCGTCCTTAGATAATTACTTCCCGCAGCTGAAGGTTTGTTGCTTTTCAGTGTGCGCTGTTTCACAAGATCAATATAATCGAAATAACTGTGTCGAATCGTATATCTTGTCGTTAATTCGTTTCGAAACAGGCTATCCAGTACGTGTAAATTGACCGGAAAGACATCCTTAATTACAAATTGGGTAATTTTATCCATGATATAAGGGTCGTTCTTGTCAATTCTTAAATAATATGTGGAATCCTCGGTGATTAGTCTTTTTGTAAAAAAACGACATGTATCATTTGGATTACGAATGTTAGTTGCATAAACTGAAAAACCTCCTTGTTTTTCACTTCGTTCGGCAATTTCCATTAACACTGATTTTTCAGCCACCTGATTTGCGTAGTCAATAAGCTCCTGCTTGTGCAACCCATACATATTCCGAATCCAAACAAACTGGTTAGAAATAATAAGGACTAATATAATAGCAATGACAAACGGAATAATTCTTTGTTTCGATTTCATGTACAAGTTACTCTATTTACTATAAGCAGCTAAAATCTGAATGGCATTCTTTGTTTACAGGGTATAAAATTGCCATAAGAAGTCACAAAAGTAAGAGTTGTGTTAGAATTGTGTTAGAATTGAGTTGCTTTTTTTTGGTATTTTCTGAAAATTTATTATTTTATTTGCAGTCGAAAATCTTTAATACAAAATCAGTATGAAAAAACAACTAAAAAGAATCATTTTTTCGACGTCGCTTACATTGGTTTTTATAACAGCATTACACGCAAAAATTGACACAAATAACAATCAATTCCCATCCATTAGCTTGCAAAACATCGAAATGTTATCATCTTCTGAGGTAAGTAATAATTGTAGATGCCAAGGCGTAGGAAGTCTCGACTGTCCAATTAGCAAAGAAAAAGTCAGCTATGTACTTGATTGATTTATGCAAATACGTCTTGGTTTTCACTTTAGCTCCGACAGTAGTTTGCTGTACTGATCATAAGACAAGTGAAGATCTATTCAAAGGCAAAGACAAAAGAGTACATTCAACTACTTTAGTGGCTGATAGTGTGTATATGCGCTATCCATTCCGCATAAAGAAATTCGGCTCTGATTTAATAATAAGCGACCTGCATGGGGCTGAATTCTACTGCTATCGTTTTAGTTATCCACATCTACAACTTAAACAATCATTTGCAGGCCGGGGAGATGGGCCATGTGAGTTTCTTGATGTAGAGAATATACGGTTTAGTCGTTCTGGCAATCTGGTTGCGTTGGATGCCAACAAAAGCATGATAACAACTTTCGATATGTCAGAAATGAAGAGTGTCAGGCAAGTAAAACTTGACAAAAGGCTACTGCGCACACTCGATTTTGATTTGATAAACGATTCTATGCTGATAGTGCCTGACTATACCGGAGAAAACCGGTTTTGCATAATTAATAATCGGGGACTTATCTTAGAGCGGCTATTTGATATACCTGTAAGACTAAAAGCCAATAGCTCTTCCAATACGGTGGTTTCGCAGGCCTGGCGATCGTTTCTGGATTATAACCCCGAGAATGGAATACTTGCTATGGTTACACAACTTGGACACGTGGTAGAAATATTTAATATGAATAAAAAAAGTATTGTTAATATAGTGTATGGAAGCAATGGTGAACCCGAATTTATTGACAATGGAGCTTATGCTGTTCCAAATGGGATTATGGGCTATGAGGCCATTCAAAAAAGTGTGTCAAAGTTAGAAAAGCACGAACAAAATTATAACTTTGAACATGGAAAAGAAAAAGAGAGTAAAACGTCCGCGAGTAGAGGACTTAATACCTGATGCCGCAAGGCGC
>Ga0209398_1000143_pt1 | contig 53685 bp, 14 predicted proteins | sample AshMeaBigSpring_FD_184125 | JGI IMG/M metagenome (GOLD analysis project Ga0209398, IMG submission 184125) | Groundwater microbial communities from Big Spring, Nevada to study Microbial Dark Matter (Phase II) - Ash Meadows Big Spring (SPAdes)... | ecosystem: Environmental > Aquatic > Deep...
AACCGTCCCGCCCGCCGCGCTGCCGGGCTGGACGGCACCCACCATGAGCGTCTGGCCGGACTCGTTGGCCGGACCGGGACTGTCGTTGGCCAGCAGTTGGGCGTACGTGATCACCAGCGCCACATCCTCGTCGGTGGGGAACGAATTGTCCTGCGCAATCGGCGGGTCATTCACCTCCCGCACGGTGGCGGTCACCGTCGCCTGATCCGTTCCCCCTTGGCCATCGCTGATCGTGTAGGTGAACGTCTCCGTACCGAAGAAATCGTCGGCGGGGGTGTAACTCAGTCCCGTGCCGCCGCCCGTGGTCTGGGCGGTGCCCCCCGCGCTGAAGCTGTTGACGCCCGTGATGGTCAGCGTCTCGCCCGTGTCCGGGAGGGCGGTGTCGTTGCCCAGCACGTTCAGGGCGGTGGTGCTGTCCTCGTCCACCGTGAAGGCGTTGTCCTCGGCCGTGGGCGGGTGGTTCACGCGGACCATGACCGTGGCCACGTCGCTGCCGCCCAGCCCGTCGATGAGCGTGTACTGGAAGGTCTCCGTGCCGACGAAACCGGGGGCCGGCGTGTAGACCAGCCCCAAGCCGCCCGTGGCGATCTGCACGTTCCCCTGGATGCCCACGGTGTTGATGGCGCCGACCATCTTGCTGCCGCCGGTCCCCGGGCCCAGCGTGTCGTTGGCCAGCACATCGAGGGCATTCTCTTCGCTGTTGCGCTGCACGGTGAAGGTGTCGTCCACGGCCGTGAGGGCCGCCACGATCTCGAGGGTCGTCGCACCGTAGCTGATCTCGTCGCTGGTCAGCGCCCGGCCGAGATCGAACAGCAGCACGTCGTGTGCCGGCGCGTCGTCGGCATCCTCGCCCGTGAAGGTCGCCATGCCCACCGCCTCGGCCGTGACGGGGATCGAGAACAGCAGGAACGCGCCGCCACCCAGGTTCGTGATCCCGTCGGTCGAGCCCGCCTCATCGATCAGTCCCGGCGTGGCGGTGCTGCCCGCCGCTGCGTTGCCGTAGCTGGGCCCGTGGATGATCTCGCCGCTGGGCCCGACCAGGGCCGTGTTGTAGAGCACGTCCAGGTAGGCGGCAAAAACCCCGCTGGGCGCGCTGCGCACGTCTTCCACAGACACCCGCAGGAGGAACTCCTGGCCCACCGCAATGCTGGAAATCGGCGTGCCGGTCAGGCTGGTGGTCTGCAGGATGAATTGCATCAAGGCCGTGGTGGACTGCACGTTCAGCGACACTTCCTGGGACCGCGCGTTGCCGGCGGCGTCGGCGGCCTCGATGGTAAACGCCACCGCCCCCGCCTGCCCAGCGGTCGGCGTCCAGCTGATCTCGCCCGTGGCTGAGTCGTTGAGCATCATGCCCTGCGGGGCACCGACCAGTGAATAGCTGACGCCCGTGGTCAGCTCCTCCGGGGTCGTGGCGTCGTACGTCCACGGTGCGCCCACGACCGCCGTGCCAGGCGGCACCGTGCTGAACGCCGGCGGCGGCGTCTGGTCGAGCGTCACCACCAGCGGCGGCGACGGCTCGCCGCTGATGCTGGTGACCGTCTGTACGGCGGTGAGGCTGTACTGCCCGTTGCCCAACGCGGAAAGGCTGGTCGTTTCGATCATTGCCTTGCCGCCGCTTTCGTTGCCCGAGGCGATCGGCTGGCCGTTGGCCCACAGCTGCACGCTCGCCCCCGGCAGCAGCCCCGTGACCTCGAACTTCAGCAGCGTGGCGCTGGTCAGGTTATCCTCATTCGAATTGCCCGTGTCGGTATCGGCCAGCAGGTCGATCGTGAGGGCCGACGAGGGCACGACCTGGATCGGAACGACCTGGGAATCGAAGGTATCCTGCGTGTCGGAGGTCGTCGCTGGGCGGACACCGACCAGCAGCGGCAGGGTGCCCACGAAATTGGTCGGCGGCGTGACCATCACCTCGCCCGTCACGTCGTCGATCTCGAAATCGAACGGCGTCCCATTGGTCAGGGAGGCGGCGAAGCGGACGGAATCCAATTCGACGTCGATCGCCTCCAGCTGGAAGGTGACCGGCGTATTGGCGGTGGTCCCGACCGGCGCGATCTCCTTGAGGAAGGGGCCCGCGTTGACGGTGTCTGGCACGACATTGACGGCAAACATCCGCGCCGGAGACGTCTGGTTGTCCTCGTCGGTGACCGTGACCGAGATGTTGGCGGTGGTGGTCGTCCCGGCGGGGGCCTTGAGCATCAACACCGCGTTCTCCACGTCCTCCACCACGCTCACGTCCTGCATCACCAGCTGGAACGCGGGCGTGCTCGTACCGGTCTGCAGCGGCGTGGCCAGCAGGGCCTCCAGCACGCTGCTGCCCTCGACCAGATAGGCGAAGATCGAGTGGTTCATGTCCAGGTGGCGGGTGGGACCCCCGGTCAGGAAGAACTCGGACGAATTCGTATCGTCGTTCGACTTGGCCATCGAGGCGAAGCCGGCGGCGTTGTGCTGCAGGTCGACGTGGAACTGGTCGTCGAACTGGGGAAACGTCTCGGTGCTGCCCGAACCGATCGGCCCGCCCTGGATGATGGTGCCGCCCGTGCCGGTGAGGTCGCTGATGCGATAGAACCGCGACCCGTTGAAGTCATCTGCTTGAGCCAACGCCGCGATCGCATCGGTGGCCCGCGGCACGAACTCCTCGAACAGGTAGAACCGCATCGCGCCATAGCCGGCCATCGTGACCACCAGGCTGCGGCTGCTGGACAGCACCGTCGCCGTGACCAGCGAGTTGTCGCTGGTCACCGTGTAGGTCAGCGGCCCGCCGTTGGGATCGTAGCCGTCGAGAGCGACAAACAGCGGCGAACCGGCCAGCAGTTGGGCATTGTCCAGCGTCGGCAGAAACGGCTGGCTGGACATCGGAATCGGGACATTCGCCTCCGCCGAGATCGCGGCCAGCGACTGCAGGCCGAGCAGCCGGCTGCCATCGGGAAACACCCAGGTCGGGTACTCGGTGATGTTGTTGTCGATGGCGATCTGGTTCGGGGTACGGTCCGGATTGGTGACCTCGATGAAGGGCAGGAATTGGGCCCCGTCCTCGAAGTAGGTCTTGTTCTCCGTGCAGACCGGGCACCAGGCGGCGCCGTAGAACTTCACCCCGGCGGCGGTCAGGTCCTGGGCAAACTTCACCAGGTCGGGCGCCGTGGCCGGCTCTTCCCCAGCCCCCTGAATCACGAGCGAAGCATGCTGCAGCGCGATCGCCGTCTCGGGCGCGGTGCCGCCCATCAGCAGGACGTCGTGCGCCGGCACGATGTCGGCCAGGTTGGCGGTGAAGGCCGCCGTCCCCGCCGCCTGGGCCGTGAATTGGACGCTGAAAAGCAGCAACTCGCCGCCGCCATTGGGCGAGAGGCCGCCGACCCCGCCCACCTCGTCCAGCAGGCCGGCGGTCACGGTCGATCCCGACCGCGCGTTCGAAAAACTGCTGCCGAACTGAAGATCGCCAACCACCGACACCAGCCCGGGGTCGTACTGGACGTCCAGGTACGCGGCGAAGACGCCCTTCTCCGACTCCGCCACGTCACTGCGGATATCCTGCACGAAAACCTTCAGCACAAGACTGTCGCCCGCCTCCACGCTGCTGATCCCGGCGCCGGAAAGGTTGGTTGTTTCCAGGCGGAACCGCACGCGGTCACCGTCTTCGGCCTCGGCGCCGGGCAGTCCGGCAAGCGACAGCGTGCCGCCGTCCGTCAGCACCCCGCTGTCCGCACCGTCCACGAACGGGGCCGCCAGGTCGCTCGTCGTCGCGACGGGGACCGCGGCGACATCGGCCTGGACGATGACCGTCGCCCCGGTGGCGAGATCGGTGCTGGTCGGGGCCGCAATTCCGGTGACAGCTGGTGTGGAGCCGGCCGCGAGCGCCTCCCACATCCGCGCGCCGCCGCGGCTCAAGGCCTCCAGGATCCAGCCGCCGGCGAGGGGGTTGGCGGTCGCCGAGCCATCCACGACGGCCGATTCCGTGCCGTTGGCATCGTCCAGCCCTGAGCTTATTCCAGCCAGCAGATCCACGGCCAGCAACGCCCGCGGCTCCAGGGCCTCGGCCACAAGCGGTCGGGATACCCGCCCTTGCGGCTTGGCGCGGCGCGGGCGGCGGCGAGTTCGCGAGGACACGGCATGGTGCGTTCGTGAGTTCATTGTCGTCCTGGAGATACAGGTTCAAGAAACAAGCGGCAGGCAGCGGCTGCCTCACGCCGAGCAACGGTGCCAATCCGCCCGGTCCAATCGATCGACTCACACGGGACGCGGCGCGGGAAACAGAGCACCCACCGCGCCGCCGGGGGAGTTCCTTCTTGGGGGACAGACCAGCCAACTCAGTGGGCAGGGAAGGCTGGAAAATCGGCCAGTAGCCTCGGATAGACGAAGACAGGCCCTGCCCTCTTGGACGAGGCTCGACCCTGTCACAGTTCCCTGTAGGCGACACGCAGCGCCGAGCCCGCGGGGCCGGTACCAGCGTCAGGTCGAGCAAGAAGGGCTCCTTGATCCACCCTAGTTACGGTCAGGCGACCTTGCAAGCGCCAACCGCCTATTCTTCGCCGGGACCTGGCCCTGGTCCAGCCGCGCCCCGCGGAAACTCGCACCGTCAGGCTCAACTCCCCCCTCGCGAACCGCCAACTCGGACCGCCAGCAGGGCGAATCGTCGACTTTCTTGACGCCTGCACTGGTCGCAACTATCGTGGAAGCTACCCCTCTTCCGGCCGGGCAGGCACCGTCCCGCAGCGCGGCGGGCGCGACGTAGCTGTTTGCATCCCGGGTGGAAATTGGCAGGGAGCCCAGGGCTCGAATCCAGGTTCCCGGCCGGCCCGGGGTGATACGCTGGCGATTCTCGGCCGTACCCTGAATTGCCTTGCGTGATCCGGGGAGATACGGGACGAGCGGGTGATTCCAGGGGGTCAGGTCCATGTTTTCGGCCGGCGCGTCTGGGAATGGCCGAGCGATTCAGCCGAAGAATGCACCAGACCCCACCCTGTGAACGGTTGCGGGACGAGCTAACCGGAGTTGCAAGTTCCTGGGAGGGCGCGGCTCCTGCCGCGCCGGCGCGTGGGACGGGCTCGCGGCTCGGCGGGAGCCTCGCCCTCCCGGAATCACGACACCGTGTTTCGACCGGACCTCGACGTTTGTACCGTTACGCCGCGGCGCAGCCCTCGGGCTGGAGGTGTGATTATGGAAGTCTATATTGGCTCCATCATCGTATCGCTCATCGTGTTCTATGGCGTGGTGGTCGTCCGCAAGGGGCTGGCCTCTGTCTGCGAGCGGCTGGAGGCGGTGCAGCAGGCGATCGAGCGCCGCGACCGCTAGTCAGCCGCTGCGCCCACGGGACGGCTTGCTTTGCGCCGTGACCGCAGGCGCGGGCCAGCGCCGCTTGCCCGCCCCGGCGGTCACCAGTTCCGTGCGCGGGATAACTCAGCCCTGACGGCCTGCTCCACGAACCGGATGACCGCATCCTCGCGACCCCAGGCAGGCGCCTCAACGCGGTGCACAGGGTCAATTGCCAAGAGCACGCCCGTCCGGGACCGTTGTCCGCTTCGTTGGCTCCGCAAGAACGCATTTACGCCGTCCCTGACGTCCCCGACCGCCGCGGGGGCCGAGCGGTACGACCGCGAGCGGCGTCGACGGCGGCGGTGGCTCGGTGCCGCATGAGAACCCGGACCCTTGCCTTCGATCGGCTCGAGCCGCGGATCGCCCTGGCCGGGTTGCCCACGGGTGCCGCGCCGGCTGATACCGGCGAGTTCCTCCTGGGCGACGTGCTGGTCACCGTCGTCTTCCTGGAATCGGACGGCAGTCTCGACGCGAGCCTCGAGGACTGGACGCCGGCCAGCCGCCAGCGGGTGCAGGACAACATCCGCGCGGGGCTGGAGTGGTGGGAAGACCTGCTGGCCGCACAGGGCTCGGTCCACGCATTGCACTTCGCGATCGACTTCACCTTCGCCGACGACCCGGTTCCGACCCGTTACGAACCGATCGCCCGCCCGTCGGACGATTTCGTGCTCTGGGTGGACGAGTTTCTCAACCACGTGGGTTACCAGTCGCCGGCCGACTTCAGCGACGACATCCGCGCATTCAATCACGCGCAGCGCCTGGCCCACGGAACGGACTGGGCGTTCACGATCTTCGTGGCCAGCGCGGCCGCGGACCTGGACGGGCAGTTCGCGGCGGGCGGCGAGTTCCGGTCTTCCTTTGCCTTCGCCGGCGGGCGATTCTTGGTGATGCCCTCCGAGAGGCCGGCCAGCGCCGTGGCCCACGAGACCGGGCACATGTTCTGGGCGTTCGATGAGTATGCGGGCGGCAAGTCCTATTTCGACCGCCGCGGCTACTACAATACCCAGAACCTGAATGCCCGGGATGATCATCCGCAGCCCGAACTGCGGGTGACCAGCATCATGGATTCCCATGCCGCGGCGTTTCCGCTGCTGGCCGCATCCCCCTCGGCCCTGGAGATGATCGGCTGGCGCGACCAGGACGGCAACGGCGTGTTCGACGTGCTGGACGTGCCCCACCAGCTGACCGGCTCGGGCCGCTACGATCCGCAGACCGCCAGCTACCACTTCCTGGGCAGTTCCAGCGTGCGGACGCTCCCCAACCTGAACCCCAGCGGGCTGGGCAGCGACATCTCGCTCAACCGGATCCGACAGGCCGAGTACCGCCTGGACGACGGTCCCTGGCTGCTGGCCGCCACCTTCGACAGCCCGGTCGTGGAACTGAATCTGCCGTTGGGCCCCCTGCCCGCCGACTTCCAGTCGATCGAGATCCGCACGGTCGATACCAGCACGGGCGTATCCTCCCGCGTGTTCCGCGGTGGTCCGCACGGTCCCGCGATGCTCGCCCAGCAGGGAATCCAGGGGTTCATCTTTCAGGACGACAATCTGGATGCAACGATCGACGACGACGAGCCGGGGCTGGCCGGATGGACCGTGCGACTGCTGGACGCGCAGCAGCAGCCGCTGGCAACCCCCACGCTCCTGGCCGATCAGTACCAGGCCGACGCGATCCTGAATTCCGTGGTGCCTGGCATGACGCTCTCGGCCACTGGCGTCGCGGCCTGGGACAGCGGCGTGATCGCCGTCCGCAACCCCGCGCCAGGCGACGACCTGGTTCTGGGCAGCTACACCGCGGCCGGGCCCCAGTCGAACTGGTCCGGTTCCGGCCACCGCCTGCGGATCGATCTGGAAACGCCGGCCACGCAGCTCAGGATCGACGCGACGGGCGTGGGAAGCGTTTCGTACGGTCGACTGGAGGCCTACGACGCCCACGGCCGGCTGCTGGCCCGGCACACGACCGGGCCGCTCGCCGACGGCGAGACGGCGACGCTGAACATCGGGCGCGACGTTCCGGAGATCGCCTACGCCGTGGCGTACGCCCACGGCGGGACATCCATCCGGCTGGACAACGTCCGCACGGGGCCGGAAACCACGACCACGACCGACGCCTTGGGGAACTATGCCCTGGCGCACGTCCCCGCGGGCCAGTACGTGGTGGCGGTCGAGGCCCCCAGCGGCTGGGCGCTGGTCGATCCCCAGGACGCCGACCAGCCAGTCACGATCGAGGACGGTCAGACCCGGCTCGGTGTTGCCGTCGCGGCGCGCCGGGTGAACGACCGCCTGGCCTGGCACCATGCCGACCGGCCTTGGGACGTGGACGGCGATAACGTGCTCTCACCGATCGACGCCCTGCTGGTCATCAACGATCTGAATCGGCATGGATCGCGATGGCTGGCCGAGCCGGCCGGATCGGGAGTACCGCCACCCTTCGTCGACGTCAGCGGGGACGGCTACATCTCGCCCCTCGACGCCCTGCTGGTCATCAACGAGTTGAACATGCAGGCGAGTCGGCCGGGCGGTACGGCGCAGCGGGCAACGTCGGATCCGCGGAGGCCTGCCGAGTCGGCCACTGCGGAGGCGGAACCGGGCAACGTCGTCAGCCTCGGGGAGAGGGATGCCGCGACGACCCGGCTGTCCCCGGTGATCACGATGACCAACCAGGAACAGCTGCTCCTGGAACTGATCAACCGGGCCCGGGCGAATCCCGCGGCCGAGGCCAGCCGGCTGGGGATCTCGCTGAATGCCGGGCTGGGCCCGGGAGCCATCACGACCACGCCGAAACCGCCGCTGGCTCCCCACCAGGCCCTGATCACGGCGGCCCAGGCGCACGCGCAGGACATGCTCGACCGGGGCTTCTTCGCGCACACCAATCCCGACGGGCTATCGGCCTCGGACCGGGCCGCCGCCGCGGGCTATCCCGCCGGCGCCGGCGAGAATATCGCCTGGTGGGGCACCACCGGCACGCTGCAGCGCGACGCGGAAGTGGCCCGGCGCCACGACGCGCTGTTCCTCAGTCCCGGCCACCGGCAGAACATGCTCCTGCCGACGTACCGCGAGGGAGGAACAGGCATCCGGTTCGGGCCCTTCCAGGGCTTCAATGCCATCCTGGTAACCGAGACGTTCGGCGCGCGGACCGGCGATCCGTATCTCACCGGGGTGGCCTTCACCGACACGGTCGTCGCCGACAATTTCTATAGCATTGGCGAAGGAATTGGCGGTGTCACGATCACCGCCGTCGACAATTCCTCAGGGGCCAGCTTCGCCACCACCGCCGGCCCCTCGGGCGGTTACGCCCTGGCCATCCCCCCCGGTGCCTACACCGTCTCGGCCGTCGGCGTCGGCGACAGCGCCATCGTCGTCCGTGATGTCAACGTCGGTACGGCCAATGTGAAGCTCGATTTCGATGCCAGCCGCGTTCCTGCCCGACCTCCCTGGCAGAATCCCGTGGATTGGTGGGATGTCGATGGCGACGGCCTGCTGGCTCCGCTCGACCCGCTGCTGGTGATCAACGAACTGAATCGCGCAGGCCCTCGGCCGCTTCCCGCACCGGTGGCTGGCGGTCCGCAGCCGCCCCCGTACCTGGACGTTACCGGGGACGGCTTCCTCTCGCCGCTCGATGCTTTGCAGCCGATCAACGCCCTGAACGAGGCCAGCCGCCGCGCTCTCGCGGCCCGCGCCGTACTGCAGTCGCCCGGTGAAGTGCTGGCGGCCCGTCTTCCCGATGCGGCGAGGCGCTCGGAGAACGACCTTGCTCTCCCTCCGGGAGAAGATTGGGGGGAGGGCGAATGGCTGACGTACAGCCCGTACCAACAGCCCTCACCCCGCCTTCTCCCCAGGCGAGAGGATTCTCGGCTCGCCTCGGAGTCCCGTCGCAACCGATCGGTCGACGCCGTCTTCCTGCAGGCACTTCGGCCAGATGCCAGCAAGCTCGCGGCGTGGCAGCCCGCGGACCAGGCAGCGACCGTGCAATCCTCGCGGCAAGATCACGCGCGGCTGGTACTTCCGAGCCTTTCCTGACCCGCCAGATCGGCGACAAAGCCCCCGAGGCTGGGAGCCCAGGCAACGGACGCTCCGTAGGTGGTCTGGGGCGCCCTTGCCGTTTTTGGCGCATTCTCTGGAATTTCCGAAACTAACGGTCGATCAGACTGTTCGGATGTTCCGAGTTATTCCCGGCAAGCGAGTGACAGCGATGAAGTCAACACGAGCAATGTTCGTGATGGCCCTGTCGGCCGTCGCGGTACTTTGTGAGACGGCCGGCGCCCAGCCTTACGCCTGGGTTCCGCCTGGCGGCTACGCCCCGGCGGGCTACGCGGGCGGCGGGTATCCGGCCGTCGTGGCACCCAGCGCCCCCGCGAACCACCCATACGCCCATCCGGCGCAGTACGTCGGCGAGTTGCCGACGATGCCGGGTTACGTGGAATCGCAACCGGGCATGCTCGAGCCTCAGGCCGCGGGCGATGCCGAGGGTGAGGTGATCGAGGGCGGATGCCCTGACTGCAGCGGCGCCGACTGCGGGCACGGGTACCGCACGTCGCGAACCTGGGGCGCCGTCGAGTACCTGCTGTGGTGGAGCAAGGACCGGCCGATCCCGCCGCTCGTGACCACCAGCCCGCCGGGAACTCCGGTCAACACCGGCGCGCCCGACTTCACCCCCGTGGCCGGGACGCTGGGTCAGCCGGAGACCGAGGTCTTGTTCGGCGACGAGAGCGTGGGCAACGGATCCGTCTCGGGTTTCCGGCTCCAGTTCGGCCTCTGGCTGGATACGAATCAGACCCTGGGAGTAGGCGGGCGCTATTTCACGCTCGGCGACAACGACGACGAATTCTTCGCGTCGTCCGAGGGCGATCCGATCCTGGCCCGGCCGTTCACCGATACGAGCCTGCCCGGGGAGAATGCCCTGCTGGTGGCCTACCCCGGCGTCTCGACCGGCAGCATCGAAGCCCAGGCCAACAACGACATTGAGGGGGGCGACGTCTTTCTCCGCCAGTTGGTCTACGCCGGCTACGGGAACCGCGTGGACATCATCGGCGGGTACCAGTATTCACGCCTTGACGATGACGTCCAGATCGCCCACTCGCTGGTGTCTCAGGACCCGCTGATCCACGGTCCGGTAGGCACGCGGATCGATACGATCGACAGCTTCGAGGTTCGTAACGAGTTCCACGGCGGCACGGTGGGCTTGATGAGCGAGGCCGAGGATGGCCGCCTGACCTGGCGGCTGATGTCCAAGGTCGGTTTCGGCAAAATGAAAGAGACGGTCCGCATCAGCGGCAACACGGTCGTCACGGCGCCAAACAACGCGGTGGCCACCAATGATTACGGGTTGTTGGCGCTGCCCACGAACATCGGCACCTACGAGCAGGACGATTTCGTGATCGTGCCCGAGGGGTCGATCTCCGTGGGCTACAAGCTGACGCAGTGGCTGGAGATCTCCGCGGGCTACTCGGTGATCTACTGGACCGGTGTGCAGCTGGCCGGAGACGCGATCGACACCACGATCAACCCCACGCAGATTGGCGGCCCGCTCTTCGGCCCCGCCCGCCCGGCCTTTGCGTTCGACGACACCAGCTTCTGGGCCCAGGGTATCACCTTCGGGCTGGACTGGCGCTACTGATCGCTGCTCGCGCGATCAGTCTCGGCCAGCCTAGCCGGCGAAGACGGCGTCCACCGCCGCCGCTGACATCGCATCGATCGGCTGCAGGTCGAAGTCCTCCGGCGTCCCGTTCAAGCGGATCACCCGTCCGGTGGATTCGCTTCCCAGGAAAGAGAACAGCCGGTTGCCGGAGGTGGGCATGACCGTCGTCAGCGTCGCGCCCGTCGGGTCGACCACCGTCAGGCGAAACGTCGCCAGGTTGCTCGCGAGCGTGATCTCTACCGCGCCATAACCTTCCCAACCCTCGTTGTAGCAGTACCAATACGTCTGGCCCTCGCTATCGAGGGCCGCCAGGATGCCGTTCGGGTTGCGCGAGGCGAAGAACAGGGGGTTCCCCACAAACTCGGGGGCCAACCCAAGCTCGCCGAAATCGTACTGCTGGGCCACCGTGCTGGAGCGCAGCTGGAACGCGAACTGGTCGTTCAACAGCGAAAGCACTCCGTCCGCTGAGTCCCTGCCGTCCAGGAGAAACTCCGGCTGGTCCTCGGCCAAGGTGTAGCTGCCCGGCAACACGCTCGCAAAGCCGTAGCGGCCGTCCGCGTCCGTGACGGTGCTGAGCGACACTGGAGCGCCCAGGACATCGGCGCCGGTGAGGTGCACCTCCACCCCGCCGATCCCCATCTCGTTCTCGTCCCGCAGGCCGTCATCATCCAGATCGGTGAAGACGGAACCGCGCAGATCGCTCGGCGTCAAGTCGCCGACCGTGATCGTCACGGTCGCCGGCCCGGACTCCAACTCGCCGTCGCTGGCCACGTAGGTGAACGTGTCGAAGCCGAAGAAGCCGGTGTTCGGCTGGTAGTCAAACGAACCGTCGGGACGGAAAGTCAGCGTGCCGTTGCCGGTTGTCGTCAGGAGCATCGCCGTCAACTCGTCCCCGTCCCCGTCACTGTCGTTGGCCAGCACGCCGTCCTCGGCCGCGACGGCAAGCAGGCCGTTCTCTGCGACTTCGTACGCGTCCTCCAGCGCCACGGGCGCGTCGGGAACCGGATTGACCGTGATCGTCACCGTGGCGACGTCCGACACCAGCACCCCGTCGCTGGCGCGATAGGTAAAACTGTCGACTCCGTGGAAATTGAGGTCGGGCAGGTAGGTGAACGACCCGTCGCTGCCGAGCGTCAACGTGCCGTGCAGGGGACCGGTTGCCAAGACCGCCGCCAGCGGATCCTGGTTGGCGTCCGTGTCGTTGTCCAGCACGCCCGGCGCGGCGACCTCCAGCAGCAGATCCTCGTCCACCTCGTAGGCTTCGTCCTCCGCCACGGGCGCGACGCCCTGCACGATGGTCAGGCTGGCGCTGCCGTACTCGACGCGGTCCAGCGGCACGGGCAGGCTCTGGTTGAACAGCAGCACATCGTGGTCCGGCGCGAGATCGGCCGGCTCGGAAAAGAAACTGGCCAGGCCGATCACGTCGGCGGTGAAGGGCAGCGTCGCCAGGAGCGACGGGGCCCCGCCCAAAGGCGTGAATCCGTCGAAGGCCCCCAGCTCGTCGATCAGCCCCGGCGTGGCGGTATCTCCCGACTGCTGGTTCGGGTAGTCCGGCCCGAACACGACCGGCCCGCTGGGCGACACCAGCGAACTGCTGTACAACAGGTCGGCGTACGCGCTGAACACGCCTTTGTCGGCATCCGCCAGGTCCGGACGCAGGTCCTGCACGTAGACCTCCAGGAAGAACGTGCCCCCGTCGGAAATCGACGTGATCGGGGTGCCGAAGACATTGGTCACCACCAGCTGGAACAGGACCAGCACATCCTCGCGGGCCACGGTGATCGTCACCATGGCGGGCGCGGACAGGGCCAGGCCATCGTTCACCGTGTAGGTGAACACGTCGGTACCGGTAAACTCCGCCGGGGACGTGTATGAGAACGTCCCGTTCGCATTCACCTGCAGCGAGGCCCCCGAGGCCAGGTTCAGGATCGCACCCACGCTGGCCGCCGCCCCGTTGACCTCCGCCACCTGCAGGGCGTCGCCGTCGGGGTCGGAGTCGACGCCCTGGCCGGTGTTGTCAGTGACGACGTTGCCGACCACCATGGCGCCCGGGCTGGCGCTGTAGACATTGTCCCGGGCGACGGACAGATCGTTCCGCCCCGCCACGGTGACCGTGACGTTGGCGGTGTCGGTGAACCCGTCCTCGTCAGTCACCCGGTAGGTAAAGGCATCGTTGGCCGATCCACCCTCGGGCAGGGCTTGGAACGTGCTGGAGGTGGTGGGATCGTAGTCAAAGCCGCCGTCGGCATTCATCAGCAACTGGGCGCCCGACGGCAACGTGATCGTGGCGCCGACCGCCGCGGCGTTCCCGTTCACCGCCGTGACCGCGAGCGTGGTTCCATCCGGGTCGGTATCGTTCGTCAGCACGCCGTCCTGGGCGGCGACCATCAGGGGCGTGTCTTCGTCGGTGTCATAGCCGTCGTCGTCCGCGATCGGGCTCGCCCCCTGGCCGATCTGCAACTCGACGCCCACGAATTCAATGCGGTCGGGCGGCACGATCGAACTCGACTCACCCATCGGGATGCCGAAGACGAGCGTATCGTGCTGCGGCGAAAGATCCGCGGGATCCGGCCCGAACATCACGGTCCCAAGACTGTCCGCCTGGAACGGAATGGTCCAGAGCAGGAACTCGCCCGGCCCCAGGGGCGAGAGCCCGTCGAACACTCCCGCCTCATCGATCAGCCCGGGAACCGAAGTGTTTCCCTCGATCCCGCTGGCCGAGTAGGAGGGACCCGCCACGATCGCGCCCGTGACGCTGACCCGCGTCTGGTAGGTCACATCCAGGTAGGCCGCAAACACGCCGCCGTCGCTCCGCCCGGTCAGATCCTGCACGAAGGCGCGCAGCAGAAAGTCGTCTCCGGGATTCACCACGTCGATCGGGTTGCCGCTGGGATCGGTCGTCGCCAGGCGAATCCGCACCAGATCGCCGTTCTCGCCTTCGGCGTTCAGATGATTCAGCACCAGCAGGGCATCCAGCGGCGAAAGGAAGTTGTCGCCGCTCACGTCGTAAAAGGTCCGCGCATCGCGGGGCATCGCCTGGCCCTGCAGCGAGCGCGAACCGTGCTGGTTCAGTTCGTTGATGATCATCAAGGCGTCAAAGGGCGCGACGTAGCCGTCGACGTTCACATCCACCGGCGCGGAGGTGTTCTGCCAGGGCGCAACGTCGGCCGCCAGTAAGACGCGGGGTTCCAACGGCTCGGCCAGCGGCCGGCGCCAAGCCCCGCTGGACGCAGTGCGCAGCCGCTCCGCTCCCCGAATACGACCGCCCCGCGTGCGAGTTCTGAGATTCTTCATGATGGGACCGTACTGTGATTCTTACTCCCGGACGTGCACGCACCGCGCGCACACGCTGCTCCTCCCCGCCTCCGCGCGGCGGGATTCACCCAGTCGGACCGGCACCGGCCCGTCCGACAAGCGATCGGCGCTGGCCCGTTCCCGCCGTGCGCGGATCGCCCACCCCCACTCTGCCGGTCTGGCCCAGGCCAACCGCGCGCTGGTTCCAGTATGCTTGAAATTGTGAACTTGGAAAGCTTTTCGCCCTCACGGCAAGTTCGGCCAGAAGCCGGTTGTTCAGCTTTGTGAACGTGTGCGGCCATTCCTCCGGGTAACCGTTCACGGGCCGGGGTCTGGTACATTTTTCGGCCAATCCGCCCGACCCAGCGCAGACGCGCGGGCCGAAAACATGTACCTGACCCCCTCGAATCTGGCTCGATGCTCAACCGGGGCGTGAACGGTTACTTCCGCCGGCCGTCGGCCGGTCTACGCGCGGTCCTGCTTCTTCAGGGTCGCCACCAAGTCCTCCATCCAGTCCCCTTGCCACAGGGTGTCGTCGGCCGCTTGCGGGCGCACGCGCGACAGTTCGCCCGCAATCTCCTCCAGGGCCTCCTCCAGCCGAGGCCCGGCGGCGTACATCTCGGCCAGCGCGGTGCGGACCGAATGTGCCGGGAGCCGTGCCAGGCGACGCAGGTTCACCAGTGCGCCACGGCTGGTCGACGCGACCTGTGCGTCGCTCGTCGCCGGCCCGGCCGCGTCGTGAACCGCGCGGCCCGGCAGGTCCCGGAGCACCCTACCGCTCGAGGGCAGCGGGCCCGCGCCCGGCGGGTCACGCAGCTGGACCACGCCGGCGACCGCTGCGTCCTCTGGACTATCCTGGGCATCACCCGTCATCGCCCAGGTCGAATCCGTCTCCGTGGCCGGCTCGAGCGGCCCCGCTGCGGCCAGGTGGACCACGTGCGTGGTGAGAAGGTCCGCTGCCGTTAGCTCAGGCACCGGCTCACCCTCACCGGGCGGCTCCGCCTGGCCGCCCCCTACCGGGCTCGCTGACCGCACCTGTTGAGCCCGCGCGTTGAGGAAGTTGATGACCTCCAATGCGTCCATCGGCACCGCAAAGCCGTCCGGAATCACGTCCACATAGCCCGGCGGGACGTTGGGCGGCGCGTTGGGCGGCACCGGCGGGTCGTCCAGCAGACCGGTGACCGGATCGCTGACCACGCGATTGTTCAACTCGTTGATTACCAGCAAGGCGTCGATCGGCGCCACAGATCCGTCACGATTCACGTCCAGCGGGTTATCCAGGTTCGTCCAGGGCCGAGCCGAGATGACCTCCACGCGGTAGTCTTCCACCTCGCCGTCCGGGGCCAGCCCGATCGGCGACAAGCCGCCGAGACTGCTGAAACGGAAGCGGGCGAAGGTCGTCCCCAGCGGGGTGATTTCGGGGATCGTGAACATCAAGTCGTTCGCACCCGCCACCAGCGGCTGGCTGAAGAAGATCTGATCCCCGGCGTCGCTGAAATCACCGTCCCCGTTGAAGTCGAGCCAGGCGTCCAGCAGACCGTCGGCCGAGGCCGTCACCTGGACCGATGTGGCCTGTCCCGGCTTCAGCGACGAGAGGAAGACGACGCCGTCATCGTCGTCACCGTCGGCCGCCGACGTCGGCTGGCCATCGGGCTCGGCGCTGACCGTCGCTCCCAGATGGAAGCCCTCCAGGACCACGTGGCTGGGTCCGTTGTTGATCAACAGCGTGGGATAGGGCGGATCCGGCGCGTCCCCGAAATCCTGATCCTGGGCCCCCAGCAGGATGATGAACCGCGTCTCGCCGAATGGCTGGTTCGGCCGCAGCCGATTCCCGGCCAGGTCCAACATGCCCGCGACCTGCGAGTTATCCAGGGTGATCGTGTAGACGCGACCCGGCGGCCAGACTCCGGCCAGCGACGTCAGCTGGATGATGTCGTTCGTGGTGTCGTAGGTGAAGCGATAGTCGATGCGATCGACCAGCGGCACGCCGTCCTGTGTGACCCGGACCGCGGAGCTGAGCACCGTCAGGGCGTCGACGCCGATTCCGCCCGTGGCGTCTCCCTCCTGGATGCCGTCGACGAGTTGAATCTGGAAGGCGGCCAGCGGCGTATCGTTGATCTGCACCACCGTCTGGGCCGGATTCAGGTCATTCCCCTCGGCATCGTTGTCGCGGGGCGTGATCAGCAGCGCCGTGGGCCCCACGAAATCAGCGCGATCCAGGGCCCCCCGATCCTTGAACACCACCTCGCCCAAACCCGTGGGCGTGTCGACCGCGGGATCGTCCACGCGGAGTTGCCCGCTGATGTCGGTACTCGGAGCCAGGATCGGCGAGACCGGAATGCCCAGCGGATTGATCACCGTCACCAAGGCCGGGCGGTCCTGCAGCGAATTGACGGAGCTGTCGATCGCCCGCGAGCCGGCAGCGGGGTAGAAATTGCCTCCCGCCTCGTTCACGAACAGGGGATCGTCGGCGGCCAGCACGATGGGAAAATCGCCCAGCCCGGCCGTCGAGTTGGCGGTGTTGTTCTGGTACACCGAACCCCCGATCACCGTCGAAGACGAACTGGTGTCGACCTGGATGCCCGTGGCAAAACTGGCCACGATATTGTTCAAGATCGTCGGGCTGGCATTGTTTTCCACCAGGATCCCCACGCCCGCCGGCATCGACTCCCCTTGCGGCTCGCTCGCGCGGTAGCTGCCGATCGGCGACTCCCGTCCCACGGCCGGATCCTCCGCGATCAGTTCCAGGAACGACGTGATGGTGGCCGTCGTGGCGGTCGAATTGACCGTCCAGGCGAAGGCCGTGGTCACATCCTCCAGCCCGTAGACCTGGCCCAATTGCGGGTCGTTCAAGGCCGGCAGCGACGTCGTGTCGATGTTGCCGTTGATGGCATAGGTCGTTCCCGGTCCCGCAATCGCCGTGCGGAGTTCAGAAAATTCGTCGGCGGCAAATCCATCGTACGTGGCGTTGACCAGGTCGGGTCCCGCCAGGTAGACCCCGCCATGGCTGAAGCCGACCCGCTCCGCATCGTCCAGGGTGAAGGCGCGGAAGTCGGCCTGGCCCGGCGTGCCCACCAGGTACAGCAGGTCGTCGCTGACCGAGAACACATCCTCGTCCAGGTAGCTGACGAAGCGCAGATTGCCCAGCGGGTTGGCGCTGGTGAAGGTCACCTTGTTGAACAGCGTAGGAATACCGTTCTCAAACCAGGTTTCCAGCCGCCACTGCACGAGGCCATTGGCGCCCTGGAAGGTCCCCTCGCTGGCGACCAGGTCCGGCGCGACGAGCGTCGGCTGCTGGGTGACGGTGGTGCTGCCCAGGTTGAGGGCACCGCCGTTGCTGCCCACGTCGACGTAGTTGATGAAGTCGAAAATGAAATCCTGGTCCTGAAACAGGTCGGTCTGGCCCTGGACCGTGACGCCACTGGTGATCTCCTCGCCACCCGGGCTGGGCTGGTACGAGAAGGAGCCCGGCACGTTCACCGGCACGTCGTTGTCGATCTGCGTGCCGTTGTCGACTTCGGGACCCGTGGGCAGGCCCGTATCGTTCGCCTCGCCGATGTACACGTACAACGGCGTGGTCAGGTCGAGGACCTGGGTCAGATTGAAGGTGACCCGGCCGCCATCGCCCAGGCTGACAAACCCGTTGGCGGCGGCGGTGGTCGTCGAATTGGCATCGAACGCGCCCAGCGTGGCCACCGCATTGTTCACGCTGCCGCCCACCGTGCCGAACAGCCCCGCCTGGTCGACCGGGGGCCGCTGGGCGCCGGCCGTCAGGACCGCACCGCTGGCCGTGAAGTCGAAGACGTTCAACCCCGCCAGGGCGACCGCCGCGGCAGCCGTATCGACCGAGGTCGTGGCGAGCTTGATCGCATCGAGGTCAAAGCCGGAGAAGCGGCCGGTCGAGCCACCCAAGCCCGAGCCATTGTCGGAAATCGTCAATGTCTTGAGCAGGGTTACCGTGTCGGACGGCGAGAGCTGGGCCCGGTAGACCACCGTGCCCGCCGGGCTGCCTCCCACCTCGCCCGTGAGCAGGGTGAAGTCCAGGTCCAGATCGAGCTCCACCGGCGGCAGCACGGTGGGAGCGCCGCCCACGATCGTGTTGTTGACGATCCTGCCGAACGGAACCGACGCCGCCGGCAGCCCCGCCCCCCCGGCATCGCCGTTGAAGTGGATCCCCCCCTCGCCGCCGTAGGCCACGATGTTGTTCATGATCGTCACGCCCCGCGTCAAGCGGGACGCGTTCACCTCGCGGGTCACGCGAACCGGACCGGGACGCGGTGACGAGTCGGGCTCCTGGCGGGCGCCCGCGTCGACCACGATGCCAAACTCGGACGAGTTGGTGATCCGGCTGTCGCGGACGATGATCTGGCCCTGGTCGCGGAAGCGATTCGGATCGCCATGCTCGTCGAGCACCTGGCTGGTAATGCCCCCCGCCAGCCCGGTCCCCACGCCGATGATCACCGTGTAAGGCCCGGTAGAACCGCTCACCCCGCTGCCCTGCACCGCCGGGTTGTAGCTGGAATTGGCAAAGCCGCTGATCCCCACGAAGTACGTGCCGCCGCTGGGCGCTGTAAAGTCCAGGTAAGGGTCCAGGCTGGCCTGTTCGCCAACTGCCGTGTCGTCGTCGCTCACGACCAGCTCGTTGCCGGCCGCATCGAACAACCGCAGCAGACCGTCCAGCAGCGAGCCGGTCTCGTTGGCATCCACGTCGATCGTGACGCGCGTGCCGGCCGTCAGGTCCAGGCGGATCAGCTCCACGTCCAGCCCGGGTCCGACGCTGGGATTGTCGCCAATCTCGCCCGCCCCGCGGAACTGCACGACCCCGTCCGTGCCCAACCCGAAGTTCAGGGCCGTGGTCAGGGTGTCGCCCGGCTCGGTGAGCGGAGTCGGCACGCGGCTGGTAATGTCATCCACGATCACCACGCCGAACAGCTCCACGCGGTGGCTGGTCGCAATCGAGGTCGCCGTGAGCCCCAGTTGCGTCCGCACGCTGGGTGTATTGACGGCCGCGGCGATCGCGTTGGCCACTTCCGCCGCCGTGGAGGTGGGCGTGAACGGCACGGCCACGTGCCCGGCCTGCACGCCGTTGCCCAGCGTCGTGTCGTTGTACTCGAACGTCACCGGCCGGGTGCCGATCAGGGTAAAGGTCCGGCCGTCGGGGATGTCCAGCCCCGGCGGCGCCAGCAAGGTCACCGACTGCGTCAAACGATCGTTCACGTCGAACGTGCGCGTGAGGGTCAGCGGCGGCTGGCCACCGGAGGCTTCGCCGTACTCGGCAGCCCGGCGGATCTCCAACTGGTAGCTGCCGACCACGATCTGGTTGCTGGCGGACGCGGCGACGTGTGTATCGTCGGCCGTCACGCCGGTCCACATTTCTCCCCGCTTGGCGAACCCGATCACGATGTCGTCGAGGTAGATGCCCTCGAAATCGTTCCGCTGCGCACGCTCGGGTCGGTTGAACGCTCCGAAGGTGTCGCCGTCCAGTCCGTTCTCCGGTAACAGGAACAGGTCGGTCACGGTCAGCCCCAACGGACCCTGGTCGGTCACTTCGTGGCCGATGATCCGGACCACGTCGTTAAAGCCCTTGATCACGTCCAGCTGGTTGTTGGCGATCACCGGGGCCAGGGCCTCGCGCATCCGCTGGGCGACCTCCTGGTCGCTCATCTCGGCGTGCACGGGGACGCGGATACCCAGCGTGCCGGGCTGGCCCTCCAGGTCGAGGGCCGGCTGGGTGCTTTGCAGCACGCTCGCGGCCCCCTCCAGGTTCACGCGGTTATCGGTCCGGTGGGGAATCACGGTTCCCGCGGAGAACTCCGCCCCGATCGCGTCCTCGATTGCCCGGGCCACCTGCCCGGCCGACTGGGCGTTGTCCAGCGGAACCGCGACATTACCGGTCGCCACGCCGTCCCCGATGTCCATCTCGAAGGTGACCACCTGGCCCACCCCGTCCGAGACGGTGAACGTCTCACCATCCGCGATCGCGGCCCCGGTGGGGGTGACGAGCGTGAAGCCCAGGTCGAATTCGAAGGTGTTGCTGGTGAAGCGGATCGCGTCCTGGATCGTAAAGCTGTCGCCGTCGCGCAGTTCCGCGGCGTCGATCGCCCGCAGTTCGTCACCGGCCGTCAAGGCATCGCCGATGTTCAGCGAACCGGCCGTGCTGAAGTCGAATCGCAGCCGCAGGTTCTCCTGGCCGACGTACGGGCCCAGATCGATCTTGGCCTGCCGCCAGCCGGTGTTATCGAACAGTTCCTGGACGGCCAGCGGGCCGTAATCGAACTCGTCGTCCGTGCCGCCGCCGCCGCGGAACGAGTTGTTCGTCGCCAGCAGGTCCCACTGGCCGCTTTCATTGGAGATGAAGACGCGGATCGCGTCGCGCATGAAGGGCGGCGGATTGGCGCTGCTCTGGGCCTGTTCGGTGTCGATGAAGTAGGTGAAATACAGGCTGGGCTGGTCGTTGGCGGTGTAGCCGGCCAGGCTGAACGAATTCGTCTCGACGCTGCCGTGGGCGCCGCCCGGAAAGTCGTAATCGAAATTGCCTTCCCGGCCGAAATAGAGGCTGCTGTTGCCCGCGTCCGACTCGGTTCCCCGCGCGCCGTCCGGCGCGGCCTCGACGCCGTGCCCGGCGTCGCCCCGCCGGTTGGCCGTGACGTGCCAGAGGTTGGAGTCCAGCGTGGAGAAGGCGATGCCCTGCATTCCCGTCAGGCCGGTGGCCGCGCTGCTGGTGCCGTCGAAGAAGATCGGCTGCAAGGCACCGGCCAGGTCGAAGGCGTACAGCCGACCGCCCGTGTCGATGCCGAAGAGCGTCTGGGCGTAACGGCCTCCTTCCACGTTGGGGGGACCGGCGGCCAGGCCCGTGAACTGGATCGGATTGCCGGTGGGATTGCCAGCGCCGTCGACCTCGCCCGCCAGCAGGTCGGTGGCCGTCTCGACGTAGTCCAGGAACGCCCCGTTGGTATTGGGACCGAATACCCGGAACAGCCCGCCGGTGTTGGTCACGGCGTACAACTGGCCGTCGATCGCGGCCAGCCCGGTGATATCCCCGCCGGGGGCCGTGCCGCCGATCTGCAGCGGTTCATCGGCACTCGCGAAGGTCGCCCCGCCCTGGAGGACCACGGAGCGGTTCGCGACGGTCGCCACGACGTTCGAGCCGCCGTTGATCGCGGCCGCGATCCGGGCCGCAACCTGCGGCGCGGTGTCCGCCGCCCCGAAGCTGACCGGAATCGTGCCCGGTGTGAAGTTCCCGTCGGGCACCACCACGGTGAACACGCCGCGATTGACGATCTGCGTGAAGTTGGCCGTCACGGCCCCCACGAAGTTCAACCGGTCGCCATCCACGCTGGCATCCGGCGTGCCGTTGATGGCCGCGTCGATCGCCTGGCCGAACTCCTCCGAGCTGCTGGTCTCTTCCACGCGGATCAAAATGCCATTGCCCCCCGGGGCCCCCTGGATGGCGATCCCCGTGGAGGCGGTCGTGGCCCCGATCGTCAGCGACTCGTTCAGCAGCGAGATGCGGTTCGTGTTGGGGCGGGCGACCGCCTGGATGTTGAAGTTGGCGACCGCGTTGATCGCATTGGTGATCGCCGCGATCAGGCCCGCCTGGTTCATCCCCGCATCGAACCCCACGCGGACGTTTCCGGAACCGAGGGGGGGCCCCGTGCCGTCGTCGAACTCGAAGGTGCGGGTCACGATCGGATTTTGGTTGTCGGTGATGGTGAACCTGTCCCCGTCCGTGATCCCGTTGCCATTGAGCGCCGTGACCACGATCACCGAGCCGGTGTCGAACTCGTAGGCCACGCCGTCCAGGAAAAACGTGTCGCCGTCGCGCACGACCTGGGTCCCCGCCGGATTGTGCTGGAAGAGCACCTCGGGACCACTGTTGAACTCGAAATTCAAGGTGTTGCCCTGGCCGTCGTTGATGCTGAAGCGCAACCCGTCGGTAATCAGCGACTGCGTCCCGGTCGGGCCCGCCGCCACAAGCGTGGCCTCCACCGCGGTCAGGGCGTTGTTGGACAAACCGATCGCGTCGATCGTGGTTTGCAAGGCACCGCGCTCGACGATCTGCGTGCCGGCCCCCTGGATGCGGTCATCCCCCTGCCGGTCGCCGGGCGGGGTGTTGCTGAAAGCTGCCCCCGTGTCGGTGCGGAACTCGTACAGCAGATTCCGGCGATCGGTGATTCCGTTCGGATTGGCCGCCCCGCGGTGGCCGACGGCAAAGCCGTGCAGCTGTTCGTCGATCTCGATAAACCCGAGGGCATCGAACTGGATGCCGTCGTCGCTGGCGATCGCCGTGCCCGGGTTCTGCGGATCCTCGATGAAGGTCTCGATCCCGTCGTCCCCGAGATTCGTGCTGAGCGCGTTCAGGTTCAGGCCGCCCGGATTGATCTGATGGAAGTTCCCGCTATTGCCATCGTTGGCGTTCGCCTCCGGCACCGAGTAGCCGAACAGCTGGCCATCCGGACGCATCGCGATGTCCTCGACGTTGACCGCGAACGTCCCGATCGTGACTTCCCGCGTGCCCGTGAACGGGTCGAGCATCACCAGCTGGGACTGGTTGAAGGCGGAGTCGCGGCTGCCAAAGAGCACGACGTCGCCCAGGTGGAACGGCACGATGGACGGCTGAGCCAGGTAGAGGGCCAGCTGCGAAGTCCCCGGGGCCGGATCGCGGTTGACGCCCGCGGCCCCCGCCAACACCACTTCGTCGCCCTCGGTCCCGCCTACGGTCGCGGTCACGCCGGTGGGACCGTTGGCGGTAATCGCGGCACTGATCTTTCCGGCGACAGCCGCCGAGTCGTCCATTACCGGGTCGACCTCTACCGCCACGTTCCCGGTGCGCACCAGCCCATCCAGGTCAAACTCGTAACGCACCGATTCCCCGGCCGCGTTGCGGACGGTGAACGTCTCACCGTCGATCATCCGGTCGCCGTTGCGGGGCACGAGACTGTAGTTCTGCCCGAACAACACCGGCGCGGTCGGCCCCTGGGCGATGTTCGAGCCGCCCCGGAAACTGATCCGCTCCTCGGCGATCCGCTCGATCGAATCGATCGGCTCGCGGCGGGCCAGCAGATCGTTGGGCACGGTGTTCGGGACGCGGGCCACCGAGGAAATGGCCACGAAGTACGTCCCCTCGCGAAGCATGACCGTTCCCAGGAACGGATCGAGCAGCCCAACGCTCCCCTTGGAGAGGTCGGTCAGGCCGTTGCCGTCCAGCGGTCCCGGCCGGTCGTCGGCGATGTCCGCATCGAAGCTGGTGTAGACCAGACGTCCGGTGCTATCGAACACTGACACCGTCGTATTGGCCCGGGCCAGGCCGTCGGCGTAGTCCATGTCGAACACGAACGGCATGAACTGGGTACCGGCATCGCTGACCCCGGGGATTTGCTGGATCGCGTCGAACTGCACCTGGAACTCGTACCAGTCGATATCGGCCGCGGCGGTGAGGGTGCCGGCGAGCGACACGGCGGCGCGATCCGAGGTGAGCAGGTTGCCCAGCGGCTGGGCGCTATCCCGGGTGTCATTGGCCGTGGAGTCCTCGGCCGCCTCGCCCTGCAGCGGCGAGTGGGCCGGCTGGCCGAAGATCTCGATCCCGTTGGTCGCGTTGCGGATATCGGCGAACTGGATGATCGAACCCGCCCGCTCGTCGAGCTCGCGGAGCCGGATCTGCAGCTCGAACACGCCCGACGTCAGGCCGCCCTGCAGGCTGCCGTTCAGGTCGGGGCTGCTGCTGCGCACGCGGACGTGATAGGTGTTGGTCGTCCCTGCCCCGCCCGGCAGCACCACCCGCATCCCCGCGTCCCGGGGATTCGTGGTCCAGAAGTCCTTCTGGCCGAAGGTGGACTTCTGCAGCAAGTTGCCGGTGCCCCCGAGCAAATCCCGACCTTCCAGCTCGGCCGACGAGTTGTCGGATCGCGCGATCATCACCCCGTTGGCGTCGACCAGCTCGACGACCGCGTCCAGGCGGTGGGTGGTGCGGTCGATGTCCAGCCAGACCTCGCCGCCCGCGTTGGCGTCGAAGCTGAAGACGTCGACGTCCCCCGGCTCGCTCAACACGCCATGCACGGTGAAGCCCAGGCGCCGGTTCTCGTCGCCCGCCTTTTCGCCCGGCGCCAGGGTGCCCAGGAACTGGGCGGTCGACGGCAGGGCATTCGTGCCCGGCGCCCGCACGTCGGGCGCCTCGCGCTCGGTGACCACCTCCACGTTGCGATCGTGGCTGTCCTCGGCCAGGCGGACGCTCCGCCAGGCCCCGGCCGTCCCGCCGGGGGTCGGCTGCACCGGCTGGTCCGAGAAGCTGTTCGCCTGAATGAAGACCGCGGCGTCAAACGACGAATCACCGACGTCCGAGATCGCCAGCTTGATCGTGTGCGTGCCCGCGCCCAGCCCGAGCCTGGTCGCCGTGAACACGTTCGTAAAGCCGTCGTAGCCCAGCTCGGTGAGGAACTGGCCGTTGTCGTCGGGATCGTTGTTGTTGTAGTACTGGGCGTTCTGGGGATCGGTCCCCAGCGGGCTTCCTCCGTTGATCGTGTTGACGGAGATGGGCAGCGTCGTGCCCGGCACCAAGGCGATGTTCTCGCCGTCGATAAAGAAGGCGAAGACGTCGTTGAAGATGGAGTTGGCGAACTCGTTGTACTCTTCCGAGGCAAACACGAAATTGAAGAACAGGTCGCCGCCGTCGCTCGTGAAGCTGAACTCCAGGGAGGTGGTGTCTTCGGTCGTGACGCCAAACAGGTCGTCCAGGTCCGCATCGCCGGACCCGGAGGCCATCCCGGACGTGGCCGAGTCGACGTTGGGGGCTTCCGCGTCGGTCGCGTCTCCCGTGGTCAGGAGAATGCCCGCTTCGATGCCGAGGGAGGTCGATCCGCCGGTGAAGAGCCCCGCCGACACGCTGCCGCCCACGAAGGCGGCGTTCCCCACGGGCGTGATCCCCGGCCCCAGGATGGCGTCCCGCAGGGCATTGGCGTCCGTCGTGGTGCTGGTGACGGTCAGGGGGCCCGTGCCCGGGGGCGGGTCGCCGCCGCCGTTGCCCGGGTCGACCGGCGGTCCCGCCCCATCTCCGTTGGTGTCGTTCTGCGGATTGCCCAGCGGGTCGAACCCCGCGCCCACGGTGTCGTCATCCAGCGACGTCAACACCACGGGAAAGTTCGGCTGCCCGAGGATCTGCAGGATGCCGCCGATCCGGTCGTCGATCTCCAGCGGACGCCCCGTGGCGGTCAGACCGGCATTGGCCCCCTCCAGCTTGACCACCAGGCTGGCCGTGGGACTGCTCTTCAACCGCAGCCCGCCATAGGTGTGGAAATCGGGCACGATGATCTCGTCCAGCACCACGTGCACGATGTCCGTGTCGTCCCAGACACTCTCGGTCGTCAGGGTGCCCGGTCGCACGACCAGGCCGTTGGTGTCGTTCCCCCCCAACCGGTTGCTGCGGATCAGGGGACCATGGTTTTCCTGGAAGCTGGTGATCCGGTTACTCGGCCCGGTGGAGCGGCCGAGGTCGCTGACCAGGAAGTGGTTCAGCGCGTTGACGTTGATACTGAAGGCCGCGCCCAGGCCATCGCGGACGACGTTGTTCACGATCACCGGCTGGGCCCCGCGGACGAAGACCGTGGCCTCGGCGTTTTCGCCGCGGCCGAAGCGGTCCACGGGCGCCTGCCCGCCCGTGCCCGTGCCGTTGAACTCGAAGGTCGAGTTGGTGATCCGCGCCTCGGCCTGGTGAATCTCCAGGGCGTTGAACCCGGCAAAGGTGCCCTCGATCCGCGTGATTCCCCCGCCGTAAGCCACCCGCGCATGATCAAGACTCACGCTGGCCGTGTGCGCGATGAACAGCCCGCCCCAGCTGCCCGCCGCCGCCACGGCCGACCCCTGGGCGTTCCCCGTGTCGAAGGTCCCGCCGGCCCCGTAGCGGTCATCGCTGAGCGACGTGAAGACGACCGGCAGCCCGTCGACGCCCTCGGCGATCAACTGCCCCCCGAAGGTGGCCTCGATGCGGGCCCCGTCCAGCTTGACCACGATCGCCGGGTCGATCGCCAGGCGGGCATCGAGGCGCCCCGTCAGGTCGGTCGCGCCCGCCGCGCGCACCGGCCCGCCCGGCCGGCCCTGGATCAGCAGGTTTTCCGACACCACGTGCACGATGTCGGTATCGTCCCAGCGTCCGGCCACGGTCAACGGCCGCAGGTCGTTGCCGGCCGGCGTCCGGATGCGCAGGAACAGGCCGTTGATCGTGTTGTCCAGCAGGCGATTGCCATGAATGTCCGGCCCGATCCGCGTGTAATCGGCCGTGAAGGGAACGGCCTGGAACTCGGGCGCGTTGAAGTTGGTTTCCAGGAAGCTGTTCGGGTCGGCCGACAGCGCCGCGTCGGCGCTGGAGGTGATTGTGTTGAACCAGATCGTGGGCCGGGCCTCGTCCATCTGCAGCGGCGTCACCGTCTGCTCGACCGAGTCGATGACCACCTTGCCGCCGCCGTAGCGCATGTCGGCATGGCTCACGAAATTCAGGAAGATGCCTTCCTGCTCGTAGTCGAAGCGTCCTTCCGCACGGTCGACGTCGTTGCGGAAGGCGATCCCCCCCCAGTCCCCGGGCAGGGGGAGTGTCGGGAGCGGATCGTTGTCCACGCCGATCGCCTGGTCGCCGTAGGAAGTGAAATACACACTGGTGGTGGGCGTGCCGAGCACCTGCAGGGCCCCGCCGCTGCGGTCGATGGCCGGGGACGAACTGCCCACGCCGATCCGGGCCCGGCGCAGCTTGAAGATCGCCCCCGCGTCGATCATCACCGTCACGCCCTGGGGCACGTTCATCGTCGACCCGTCGCCCAGGGGCTGGCCCAGCGCATTGAAACCGATCTCGTAGGCCAGGTTGTCCCCCAGCGTGGCCTGGTCGCGGTCGGCGCCGCCGTTGCCCACGATCCGCACCACGTCCCCGGGTCGGGCCGCGCCCAGGGCCGTGGCAATGTTGTTGAAGGGTTGCGCGAGCGACCCGGTGCCCCCGGCCGCGGCCGCCTTGTCGACCAGCAGCGTGTGGGCGGGCTCCTGGACGCGGAACCAGTAGTTGAACACGCCGCCGGCCAGGCCGTCGCCGTCGCCGTCCAGGGCCGTGCCGGTGACGTCGACGATCGTCTGATCGACCTGGGGGCGGAAATTCAACCGCAGGTCGTAGGCCCCCTGGGTCGTGCCGCCCAGGGCGCTGTCCTGGATCGTCGGATCCAAGAGCGAATTGGCGCTGGCCGCCACCGCCGCGTAGTAGCGGCCGGGCCCCAGGCTGATCTCGATAAAGGAGTCCTTGCTGAAGTAGTCGTCGTTGCGGGCAATCAACTCCCGCCCGCCCTCCTCGTCCTCGCGATAAAGCCAGAGCGTCGTGTCGAGCTGGCTCGCCTGCGGACTCCGCTCGGCGATCGTCTCGGCCGTGAACAGACCGGTGTCGTCCAGCTCGAACCGGTAGATGTCAAGGTCGATGCTTTCCGGGCGGTAGAGGTGCCGCGCGTGCACGATGTCGTGGTCGCCCGGAAAGACGGGTTCCGCCTCCAGATCAAAATTGCCGTCCTCGAACGACCCCATGATCGTCCCGGGCGGCAGATCGTACGTGTGCCCCAGGCCGAGCAGGTGCCCGGTCTCGTGCATCGCCACCGTGAACCAGTTGCCGCCGAACGCGTCGTCCCATTGCTCAGCGTTGTCCATGATCGCCGTCGGAACCGGGCCCAAGTCGAGATCCAGCACGACTCCGGCCAGGCCCGCCACGCCGCCCGGGCCGGTGGGAATGCCCGGGTCGATCGCCCGCAGGTCCCCGGTCACGATCACGAAGAAGGGGATCTCCTCCGCCACCAGCGCCGCCAGGTTGGCTTCATCCGTCTCGAAGAACTGCGCCCCGATCTGCTTGCCGTAGAGATCGAAAATCTCCCGCGCCCGCTGCTTCTGCGCCTCGGTGATCAAGTTGTGCAGGTCGTTGCCCAGCGGATCCTGCCCGTAGATGTCGCGAAACACGTAGGCGATCGTGCTGATCCCCGGCACCGGGTCCGCGCTGTCGTCGCCCAGGTGGTTCTCGCCGGCCACCGGGACGTCGCGATGCCCCGGCTCGTCCTGCGCGCCGGGAAACTCCAGCGCATAGGTCTGGGGCTCAATCCTGGACGACAGGAGGCGGGCGCGCGCTCCGAGCGGACCCAGATCGAGGGCCGCGGCAAAGCTCGAACCCGGATCCACGGAAACGGTGGTGTTCAGCGGCGGCAGCGGCAGCGATTCGTCATTGCCGATCCGCAAGCGGTAGGTGCCGGGCCCGGTCGGCAGGGCGTCCAGGGCGGTGGCGAAGGTAAGCACGACCCGGTCGGCGGCGGAATCGTACTCGACCGCCGTCGGCAGGATCCGCTCGTCATCGGTGTTGGTCGCCGTGTCGCCGGTAAAGAGCAGTTGGTAGAACGCCGGGTTCTGGGCCGTCACCGGGTCGAGATCGTCATCATTGAAATAGACCACGATCTGATTGCGGGCCTGCTGCAGGCCCGTGCCACCCGGCACCCGCGTGACCGGCTGGGGGACGACCGCCACTACCTGCGCCCCCAGGTCCAGCTGAAACTCGAGATCGAAGTCCTCACCATCGTTGAACGGCTGGCCCAGATTGTTCCGCAGCGGCGTCGAACCCGACCCGAAGATGTCGATGCGGTAGACGTCATCGGGCAGCGTCTCCGCGAAACGAACGACCACGTCGTGGGGCCGGTCGCTCAGCGCGATGTACCCGGGTTGAATCACCTCGTCCTGCGCGTCGCCGAACACCCCGTCGCGGCCGCTGCGCGTGATCCGGATGCCGTTGAGCGTCGTCGGGTCGAGCACCTGCTGCTCGTCAAACCGGAAGGTCAACTCCAGCGGTGCGATGCCCAGCACCTGGCCGTCCTCCAGCACCCCGCCGACATTCGGATTGATGCCGATCAACTGGGGGCCGATGGCCATCAACATCCGCGGTTCGAGCGACTCCAGCCGCAGTTCGCGACGAGGCGCCCGTTGCGGCGACCCGCGGAAGGCGGCGGATAACGGACGTCCCGGACGGCGGCCACGCGACGCGATACGCCGACTTCGCCTCTTCATATCTGCCAACTCTCAAAGGCGCTCGTCGCCTGCTGAGACAACCGTAAATCCGGAAACTCAGGTGCGACCAGGCAAGACACGAAAACAAACAGACATCCGAGACGGATGATACATCTTTCCCAGAATACGGATTTATGCCAATTCTCCCGATTATAGTTGGCAAAAACACGTATGCAACACCGCCAAAGCTCCCATTTGACCAATCTTATCCAGAATAAACTTGCCGATGATCGTCGCATTCCTCCGGAGGAGGCACAATGGGAAAGTCGAGCGGACGGGGACGCTCGGACTGGATGACTCATCTGGAAAGAATCTGCCACGGATTACGAATGTACTCATTCTCCGCATTATTCCGGACCGATAGGTTCTTTCGAAGGTTCCGGCTGTTCGTTTTGTACTTATTGCAGGACCTGTGTCGACGAAGTCGCCGGGAGTCAGGGGTGGCCCCCAACCGGCGGGGTAGTGCGGAGCTGCCGCCACGGCGGCGGCCCAGGCAGACCGAATTGCGGAGAACCGTGTAATGACGATCCGGCAGGCATGGACGCTTGTGGTCCTTTCAATCCCGGCCGTGCTCGCGACGACCCACGCTGCGCTGGCTCAAGGGGGGGCTTACGCACCGGTCGCGCAGCAGGAAGCCTACGCGGTGCCGGCGCCGCTTCCACCTCAGACGCCAGCAGCCGGTCAATTAGTTCCCGCGCCCTTTGCGGGGGGGCAGTTTGGCGCTCAGCCGGCCTACTATGAGGAACCCACGGGAGGCCCTGTTGGCGCCGTGGTGCCCGCCGGTTGGAACGATCATCTGCGCTGCGGCCAGTGTGCCGGCGGCTGCGTCAGCGGACCGATCGGCAACTGCCCGGCATGTGGCGGCATGTGCGGCGGCAGCTGCCTGACCGGCGGCGCCCCGCTTTACCCAGCTGTGGAAGGCGGAGAGATGTTCCCGGCGGCGGGGTGCGGTGCGGGCGCCGGCTGTGGGACCTGCGGCGGCGATGGATACGCGCTGGGCCAGTTCGCCGGCTATGCCGGCCAGCACCTGGGCGGGCAGCACGGGCCGTTCGGCTCGGGCGGCTGTTGCGCCCCGCGCTGGTTCGACGTGCATGCCGAGTGGATGTACCTGCAGCGCGATCAGATTTCGCGGCGGGTCGATTTCACCTCCGACGGCATCCTGGGCCCGATCGTGCTCAGCACCGACGACCTCAGCTTCCACGAGCAATCCGGATTTCGCGCGACGGCGGCCTTCCTGGTGGGCCCGAGCACGGCGCTCGAGGCCACCTACTTCGGCACCTTCAACTGGGCTTCCTCCCAGGAGGTGCAGGACCCCGACGGCAACCTCTACTCCGTGTTCAGCGATTTCGGTTCGCTGCCCTTCGACGGCTTCCTGGAGACCGACGCCTCGTTCTTTCAACAGATCGAGTATTCGTCCGACCTGGACAACGGCGAACTGAATCTCCGCCGCCGCTGGGTCTCCGCCAACTGCGTGCTGCACGGATCGTGGCTGGCCGGCGTACGCTACCTGCGTTTGACCGAGGATTTTCGCTACGTGACGATGGCCGTGCGGGACGACGTGGAGGGCGACCTCGATTACCTGGTCTCGACGACGAACAACCTGATCGGATTCCAGCTGGGCACCGACCTGTTCGTGTGCCTTTCACCCCGACTGAAGGTGGGGGTGGAGGTCGAGGCGGGCGTGTACGGGAATCGTGCCAAGCAGGAGACCGGGGCCCAGTTCACGACCGGCCCGGGCACGCTCCAGGAAGAGGTGACCGACTCCGACGCCGCCTTCCTCGGCGAAGCGGGATTCCTGGTCCTGTTTCGCGTCACGCCGCGGATGACGCTGCGTGCCGGTTACCAGCTGCTCTACCTGAACGGCGTGGCCCTCGCCCCGGAGAACTTCAACGACCAGCCGCCGTTCCTGGACGGACCGCGCACGCCGTTGCTGAATCACAACGGCGAGGCGTTTTACCTGGGCGGTACGGCGGGTTTCGAGTGGACCTGGTAGGCCCCGAGGGCGGACGATCCGGGTGCGCGCCGCCGTGAGGATGCGGCGCGAGCGGCACGGGCCGGCCGGCTTCCGATGCGGTGCCGCGCCATCCTCGCCGGGCGGCCACCTCGCGCCGCGCGGATCGCCGCCCGGCGTCGGGCACCGACGCTGTTTCAATCGCTGAACACCGTGGACTGCCAGGAATTTTGTGGCACGGGCTTCCAGCCTGTGTGGAGTCACGGTCACGGTTGTCTGTAACAACAGCCCTTCGCCACGAGATTCGGTACCGCCCCAACACCGCGGACGGTGCGGTTTGTTGGTAACCGTACACGGGCCGGGGTCTGGCTCATTTTTCGGCGGGAAGACCGCTTGGCGTCGTGAGGCGCCGCCGCCGAACAATGTGCCTGACCTCTTGGGGTGCGGCGTCCGCCGCGTGAACGGTTCCGTTTGTTGACACCGTTTTGCGCAGCGAACTAAGATGAACGCTGGCGGCCTGGCTGGCCCGGCCAGCGTTTTTTTTCGCGCACAGCGGTCTCCTTCCCACGGGTTCCGGCCTGGCGCGGCGGGACGGCTGCCCGCGTTCCCCCACTCCTGGCTGGAGAATCCATCGTGAAGTTCCTCACGCGTCGTGCCGCCGGACACCGCCGCGCATCCGCTTCGCGCGGCAAGCGCGGGCCGGCGGTGCGGCCGCGCGGGCTGGTCCTGGAACCGCTGGAAACCCGCCTGCTGCTGGCCATCCTCACCAACGGCACCTCGGCCACCACCCTGACCGAAGGTCAGTTGTTTGTGCAGGTCAATGAACAAGGCGCCTTTGGCACCGACGATCGGCTGGACGTCAATGCCGCCGACCGGCCGGTAGGCAACGCGGTGGGCGACGCCACGTACAACCCCGCCGTGGTGCCGGGTGGCACAAACTTTCCGGCGGCGGGCACCACGTTCCTGTCGGTACTGGCCGTGGGCAACATCGGGCTGAGCGGCACGGCCCGCGAGTTCATGACGGCCGGCACGAGCATCCTGGGCAGCCCCCCCAACGTCAATGGGCAGTTCGGCCTCGCCTTGCAGTCCAACAACCAGCGCACGAGCACGTTCTTCTACCCCAACAACGTGACCAATCCCGCCGACGCCATGCTCCGTTTCGAACTCACCCAGCAGTGGGTCGATCTCTCGTTGGCAGGCAGTCAAAGCGGGACCTCGCTGATCCAGACATACACGGTCACGAATCTGACCGGCGAACCGTTGAGCTTCGATATCATCCGCTACTACGACGGCGACCTGGTCTGGAGCACCAACAGCTTCACGGACGATGGCGGCGGAAAGCAGGTATTCGACGTGACGTCCGGCGCCGAAAGCGTTTTCATGACCGCCACGGCCACCGGCACGCAGCTCAATGATCCGACCTTCGTAGAGGTCCGCAATGGCCCCAACACGCCAGGGATTCCGCCGCTGCCGCGTCCCAATCGCTGGGAGGTGTTCCAGATCATCAATCCCGACACCAAGCAGGACAACGACCTGCTGCAGCGGATTCGCGACGGTGGCGAACTGCAGAATGCCGTGGTTCCCGCCACGCAGGACGACGCACCCGCCAACGAGATCGTCGATGCCGGCGGGGGGGGCGATTTCGCGGTGGCCCTCCGCAACGTCTACGAGAATGTCCTGCAGCCGTTCGCTTACACGGTGATCACGCAGTTCGGCAATCCGCGGATCGGCACGCCGCCTCCCCCCCCGCCCACCACGATCCAGGGCGTTAAGTTTGCCGACCTGGACGGGGACGGCGTGCGGGACGCCGACGAGCCCGGACTGGCCGGCTGGACGATCTTCCTGGACGAGAACGGCAACGGGACGCTGGACGTGTCCGAAGCGTCGACGAGGACCGGGTCTTCGGGACAATACAGTTTCCGGGTCAGCCCTGGCGACTATGTCGTGGCCGAGGTACTCGAGCCGAACTGGACCCAGACCTTTCCCGCGGGCGGCACCCACGACGTCACGGTGGCGTTGGGCGAGGTGGCCACCGCCGACTTCGGCAACCGGCCCGACCCGGGCGAAATCCGCGGGATAAAGTGGGCCGATGAAAACCGGAACGGGGTCCGCGATGCGGGCGAGCTGGGCCTGCCCGGCTGGACGATCTTCGTCGACGCCAACAACAACAGCCTGCTCGACCTGGACGAGATCTCCGCCGTCACGGCGGCCGACGGTTCCTATGTCCTGGCCAGTGTGCCGTTCGGCACCCAGATCGTGCGCGAGGTGATGCAGCCGAGCTACGAGCAGACCTTTCCGTCGGGCAACGGCACACAAACCGTTTCCGTCGGGGCCGGCCAGATCGTCTCGGGTGTCAACTTCGGCAATCGCCTGAAGGACAGCGGCATCTCGGGCGTCAAGTGGCATGACCTGAACGGCAACGGGCTGCGCGATCCCGGCGAGCCGGGGCTGGCCGGATTCGTGATTTACGTCGATCTGGACAACGACGGCGTGATCGGGTTCGGGGAGCCGGCCGGGGCCACGACGGCCGACGGCAGCTACCAGATTCGGGAACTCCGGCCGGGTGTCTACACGGTGCGCGAGCAGGGCGCGCCGGGCTGGGTGCCCACGTTTCCAGCGGGTGGAGCCCAATCGGTCACGCTGCTGCCCGGGGCGCCGGCGGGGGATGTGAACTTCGGCAACCTCGTGGCCCGCGACCTGGGGGACGCCCCGGCGCCGTATCCGACGCTGTCGGCCGATAACGGCGCCGCGCACGGCTACGATCCCCTGTTGTTGCTCGGTACCGCGATCGACTACGAACCGGACGGCCAGCCGCATCCGCAAGCCCTGGGCGACGACCTGGCTGGCGCGGACGACGAGGACGGCGTGCAGCTGTTGACGACGCTGCTGCCCGGCGCGACGGCCAGCGTGCGGGTCACGGCTTCCCGCAGCGGCGTGTTGACCGCCTGGATCGATTTCAACGCGGACGGTGACTGGCGGGACGCGGGCGAGCAGATCCTGGTCGACCGGATTCTCACGGGCGGGACCAACGATCTCAACTTCACCGTGCCCGCCACGGCCACCGTGGGGCCGACCTATGCCCGCTTCCGCATGAGCCACGAGTTCGGCCTGTCGTTCGACGGGCCAGCGGAGAAGGGCGAGGTCGAGGACGACCGCGTCTACATCGGCGCTCCGCCAGCCAGTGAGCTGCCCGCGGCCGTGGATGACAGCCTCACCGCGGTCGCCGACAGCAGCGACACTCCGCTCGCCGTGCTGGCCAATGATTTCACGCCCCCCGGCGGCATCCTGGTCATCACCGCCGTCTCCCCGACCAGCGCGGGCGGGACGGTGTTCATCGCCGAGGACCGCCTGAGCCTGGTCTACACGCCGCAGGCCGGTTTCACGGGAACCGAGACCTTTACCTACACCGTGGACGATGGCCTGGGCCGGTCGGACACGGCGACCGTCACGGTCACGGTATCGCCCGCCCTGGCCGCCGCGTTCCGCAACCCGCAGGATCCGCTGGACGTCAGCGGGGACAGGGTCATCAGCCCGATCGACGCGTTACTGGTGATCAACGACCTGAACAGCGGTGGTCCGCGGCAGTTGCCCCGCGCGCACGGCGAGCCGGGTGCGCCGCTGTTCATGGTCGATGTGAACGGTGATGGATTCCTCTCGCCGCTGGACGCCCTGATGGTGATCAACCACCTGAACAGTCCCGCGCGGCGGGCCGCCGCGACGGAAGCGGCCGAGGGTGAATCGCCCGCGGATGGGGAGGCAGAGTCGGTGTGGCTGGCCGCGACCAGCGGCGGGCTGAACGTCGACCTGCCGACGACCCAGGACGTGCAGCGGATCATGTCCTCGACCGACCTGCCGGTCGCGGCCCGCCCGCGGGGGCTGGGACCTGCAGAACCGCTGGTGCGTCGGTTGGCGGAGGCCCGGAAGTTCTTGAGTCCCTCGCGCGTGGCGGCCGATGCCGTATTCGCGCGGCGTGCCGCCCTGCTGACCCTGCGCGGCCTGAGTGGCGACCGCACGTTCCCCGCCGCTCCGCAACGGCCGCCGATCGAATCGGTCCTGGAGGAGATCGCCGCGGACGTCTCACTCGCGGAACCACCAGCCAAGGGATGATGGCGTGACCGACGAGAGGCCAGCGGCGCTCCGCGGCAAGGCGGCCGGCGCCAGCCCGGGCCGGCGCGTCGCCCGGCGACGCCTGGGACTCGAACCGCTCGAGCCGCGACAGCTGCTGGCAATCGTCGGCGGACCGTTCGACGAGGGCCCAGCGCCCGCCAGGGTGGAACCGAGCGGCGTTGGCGACCAGCCGGCAATGGCCGTCGCCGCCTCCCGTTCCGTCGAGGACCGCCCGGCGGTTGCCCGCGATGCCACCGTCACGGGCGCGAAGTGGAGCGACCTGAACGGCAATGGGCTGCGCGATGCGGATGAGCCCGGGTTGCCGGGCTGGCAGATCTTCGCGGACCTGGACGCCAGCGGTCAGCTGGACGACGGGGAACCGTCGGCCGTAACCGGAGCGGACGGGACCTACGCACTGGCCGTTCCCGACGGCGCGGTGATCGTGGCCGAGGTGGCGCGGGCGGGGTGGTCCCAGACCTTTCCCGCGCCCCGGCCGCCTTCGGAGTTCGACATCGAGCTGGTCTTCCCCGACGCCAGCTTGTCGGCCTCTCAACAAGCGGTGATCGCCCAGGCGGCGCTGCGCTGGAGCCAGATCATCGTGGGCGACGTGCCCGACTTCAACGTGCCGGGCGTCGGACTGGTCGACGATCTGCGTTTGGTGGCCGTGGCCCGCGCCATTGATGGCGTGGGCGGCATCCTCGGTCAGGCCGGTCCGGTCACGCTTCGCCCTGGGAGCTTTCTGCCGGCCACTGGTCTGATGGAACTGGACTCGGCCGACCTGGCCGACCTCGAGCCGACCGGGCTGTTCCGGGACCTGCTCCTGCACGAGATGGGACACGCACTGGGGTTCGGCACGATCTGGACCAACCTGGGCTTGTTGTCCGGCGCGGGGACGGCGGATCCGCGATTCACGGGGGCTCAGGCCACAACCCAGTACAACATCCTGTTCCAGAACAACCAGACCAGCGTGCCGGTGGAGAACGTCGGCGGGCCGGGCACGATCAACACGCACTGGCGCGAATCGGTGTTCGACAACGAATTGATGACCGGGGCGGCCAACTTCGGCGTGGCGAATCCCTTGAGCCGCCTGACCGTCGCCTCGCTGGGCGATCTGGGCTACGCGGTGAACCTCGAAGCCGCTGATCCTTACACACCGCCGTCGGCGGGCGCCGGGCTGGGCCCGGCCGTGGGGCGTTTTGTCGCGCTCGATTTGAATCCGACGATCCTGCGCCCGGAGGATCGCGCGACGCCTGCCGGGCCGAGGAATGTCGCCGGACCGGGTACGCACCTGCTGGTCGTCACGAGCGGACAGACGGTCAGCGGCATCGACTTTGGGAACGATCCCGATCCCTTTGCCCTGCAGGGCGCGGTGTGGGACGACACGAACGGAAACGCAGTGCGGGATGCGGGCGAACCGGGTCTGGCGGGCTGGACCGTCTTCCTGGACCAGAACAGCAGCGGCCAGTGGGACCCCTCCGAGCCGTCGACCGTCACGGATGCCAGCGGCAACTATACCCTGACCGCAGACCTCGGTCCCGGCCAGTTCCGCCTGGCCGCGCTGCCCCAACCGGGCTGGCAGGCGACCTTTCCCGTGCCGTCCGGCTTCCACGTGATCTCGGCCCAGCCTGGCCAGACGCAAGCCGGCCTGAGTTTCGGCTGGCGGCAGAGCGAATTCGACCTGGCGGGTACCGTCTGGAATGACCGGAACGGCGACGGACTCCGCGAAGCGAGCGAGCGCGGCGCGGCGGGCGTCGTGATCTTCGTCGACCTGGACCAGGACGGCATCGTGGGCCAGGGCGAGCCGGCTGTCACCAGCGACTCGGCCGGGCGATTCGGATTTCGCGGACTGGCAACGGGCACGTACCTGGTTCGGGCGGTGATCCAACCCGGCTGGCGCCCGACCTTCCCCGAGCTGGGCGCACCCCACTCGGGAGTCGTGGGCGCGGCGGGCATCGGACCAGACGTCGACTTCGGCATGCAGCCCGAGGTCGATTACGGCGATGCCCCGGCGCCGTATCCCACGCGGGCATCACAGAACGGCGCGTCGCACGGGATCGAGCCCGGTTTCCACCTGGGTGCTTGGGTCGATGACGACGACGATGGCCAACCGGCGGTGGGGGCCGTCGGGGATGATCGGGACGATCTCCAGAACGATGAGGACGGGGTGGTGTCCCGCAGTGATCTGCTGCCTGGCACCACCGCAAGCCTGGATGTCACGGCTTCGCGGCGCGGTGTTCTGCACGCGTGGGTCGATTTCAACGCGGACGGCGATTGGGATGACGCGGGCGAACGAGTACTGGACAACCGGATCGCCGCGGCCGGCATGAATCGACTGTACTTCCTGGTTCCCGCCGCGACGCTGCCGGGCGTCACGTATGCGCGCTTTCGCCTGTCTCACGAGCCGGGCCTCGGCCCGACCGGGCCGGCGCTGGCCGGCGAGGTGGAGGATTATCAAGTGACGATCGGCGCGCGGGATTCCAGCAGCTCCACCGGCGCGCCGGGCGGCCCCCCGACGGTCGCGGCGCCGTTTGCCAACCCGGTTCATCCCCAGGACGTGAGCGGCGACGGGCGGATCACGGCGCTCGACGCACTGCTGGTGATCAACGAACTCAATGCGCGGGGGGCCCGACAGTTGCCCGGCGACAGGCTCGCGCCCGGCGCCCCGACCACCCTGGTCGATGTGAATTCGGACGGGTTCCTGACGCCGCGGGACGCCCTGGAGGTGATCAACTTCCTGAACGGCACCCCCGCGGGAGCCGGTGAGGCGACCGGGCGGGCGGTGCCCGGACTGGTGCCGCCGGCGCGAAGGCCCGGGGACGACGCGGGATACGCACGGCGGACGTCGGTTCCCGCATACTCAACGCCGCCGGGGACGGCCGGGTCGCGCACCATCGCCGCCCGCGGCAACCATCTGGCCAGGCCTCGTCCGAGCACGAACCTGCCGGCTGCCGGCCCCCTGGTCTTGCCGAAGTTGAGCGAACTGGAGACCTGGGACTCCGACCTCACGCAGATTGCCGCGGACGTCGCGCAGCATCTGGAGCGGCCAGCGACGTAACCGTGCCCGGGCCGGGGTCTGCCACGGGCCGGGGTCTGGTACATTTTTCGGCCCATCCGCGCGACCAGGCGAAGACGCGCAGGCCGAACACATGCCCCTGTTCCCCGAGAATCTGGCTAACTCGGATTATTCATCAACCTAACGAGTAAAGTTGCAAGGTGAAGCAGAGAAACAGGTTGCGGATATCTTCCCAAAAACACCGCGCACATCAGCCGGCACGCGCTAGCGTCCGGTTGTGCCCAATTCCACCAGGACCGGACGCGAGCGCGCTGCGGCTCATGATTAATCCGGGCTAAATGCTCAGCCGGGGCGTGCACGGTTACCCAGCGGCGGGCGCACCCATCGAATGGGGACCCGCGGCAGGCGCCGTCTCAAGGCCGAACAACCAGTCCGTCGCAGCGGGGCCGACCGCCCCGCAAACGGCGGGAGGCACGCGGGCCGGCCGACCCGGACGAGCCTCAAGTCCGACCGGCCGTCATGCGCTGCTGGGCGCCCGGTTGCAGCCGCTTCTGAATGTCCGTCTCCAGCACACCGAAGGCGGCCTCGTGGCGCTGGATTGACATGTGCAGCGCGGCCAGCAGGCGCTTGGCCGTGTAGAAGTTCAGGATGATCCGTTGATTGACGGCGATCGTCTGTTGCGGCGCACCCCCCCCCGGCTGGCTGTTGAGGCCGAAATCGACGATCAGTTCCTCCGGCGAGCCGGTCACGCGGCAGAAGTTGGCATAGCAGCTGATCACATGGCTGTCGTCGACCTGGACCTGCTGCGTCGCCGGACGCTGGTCCGCGGCCGGCTCGGCGCTGGCGCCAGGTGCCGCTGGGTTCCCGGGGTTTTGTGAGGATGTGGCCATCTCGTGCTCCTTCCGTAGTGATTCGTGTTCCGAGTCCTGAGTTTCGTCGTGCCGAAGCCCGCCCGGGCGACGCCGCGGAGCCAACTCGGCGATTACGGTCCTGGGACGCACGCGAGCATCGAAGCGGGCCAGGCACCCTTGTCGGCCGACCAGCCCGGCCGTTGGCGACGCCGTCTGCGCCAAAAAAGGCAGACCCGGGAACGTCCCCGGATCATGCACGTCTATAGTACCGTCGACGAGCCCGGAGCTTAGCAGGTTCCACGGCAGGCTGCAGCGCCAGACCGGTCCGCGACATTGACACCCGGTCCCAACCAACTAGCATAAAGACGAATAGTCTGCACAATCGGCAAACTCCCCGAGGGCTGCCGGGCGAGGGGGACGACCGGCCCGTTGCCGGGCAAGTTCGGTAAGGGTCCCGTTTGGCCGTGCGCATCGATCGTGGACCGGCTCAGGACGTTCTCTCACAAGCGACGGGGTTTTATGCCGTACGTCAACTCGCGCACCGCCCGCAGGCACAGGACTTCACGCGGCCCCGATCGGCGCCCTCTCCGACTGGAATCGCTCGAACAGCGGATGCTGTTGAGCGCCGATGGGCTGTCGCCCGCCGTGCGGCTGGCGTTCGAACGGGTGTCCGATCTGGACAATTACACGCCGCAGCAGCTGCAGACCACGCCCTCCTGGGTGGTCCGGCTGGCGGAGGGGCGCACCGTGGAGCAGCTCGCGGGCGACCTGGGTGTGGGGCTCGCCGCCCTGCAGCCAACGCAGCTGATCGCCAACACGTACTTCTTTGACGCCACGATGGGTGTGATCGACCCGACGGGCAGCAGTGGCAACGCCGCGCAGCTGCTGCAGGGCGCCGAGGGCGTCGAGTACTTCTATCCGCTCGTCGCCCGGCAGCAGTCCAAACGGCTGATCCCAAACGATCCGCTCTTTGCCGACCAATGGCACCTGAGGAACACCGGCCAGTCGGGCGGAACCGCGGGTGCCGATGCGAATATCACCTCCGTCTGGGACTCGTTCACCGGAACGGGGGCGGTCATCGGCGTGGTGGACGACGGGCTGCAGCACGCGCACCCTGACCTGACGGCTCGGTACCAGGCGGCCTTGAGTTTCGACTTCAACGACAACGATGCCGACCCCACACCCACCTCGCCGTTCGATGGGCATGGCACGTCGGCGGCGGGTGTGGCGGCGGCCACGGCCAACAACAATGTGGGGGGCAGCGGGTCCGCTCCCGGAGCCGGCCTGGCCGGCTTGCGCCTGATCGCTGGGCCGACGGACGACGCCCTGGAGGCCAATGCCCTGGGCTTCATGCGCAGCGACATCGACATCTACAGCAACAGCTGGGGGCCATCCGACATCGCCATCCTCGAGGCCCCCGGGCCCCTCACCCTGGCCGCCCTGGAAGACAATGCCACCGCGGGGCGGAACGGCCTGGGCAACATCTACACCTGGGCCGCGGGCAACGGGCTGGAAAACAACGACAACGTAAACTACGACGGCTACGCGAATTCGCGGTTCACGATCGCCGTGGCCGCGGTAGACCACAACGGCGTGCAGTCGTATTACAGCGAACCCGGGGCGGCGATCCTGGTGACGGCCTACTCCAACGGGGATGACGTGGGGATCACGACCACGGACCTGGTCGGGGCCGCGGGCTATGCCCCGACCGACTACACGGACGACTTCGGCGGGACTTCGTCCGCGGCGCCGCTGGTCTCGGGCGTGATCGCCCTGATGCTGCAGGCCAATCCCAACCTGACCTATCGCGACGTCCAGCATATCCTGGTCCAGACCGCCCGGCAGAATCACGCCAGCGACACCGATTGGATCACCAACGGTGGCGGGCACATGGTCGACCACAAGTACGGGTTCGGGGCGATCGACGCCCAGGCGGCCGTCACGGCCGCCCAGGGATGGACCACCGTCGCCGCGGAGATATCGGCCTCCTCCGCGCTCACCACCGTCGGGACCGCGATCCCCGATAACGATGCCACGGGGGTGGAGAGCACGATCACGATTACCGACGCGTTGACCCTGGAATGGGTCGAAATCGTCTTCCATGCGCAGCATACCGTGCGGGGCGACCTGGAGGTGGTGCTGACTTCCCCGGACGGCACGCAGTCGATCCTCGCTCAAGCGCACGGATCGCAGGACAGCGGCGCTTATAGCAGCTGGTTGTTCACCAGCGCCCGGAATTGGGGCGAGTCCTCGGCCGGCGAGTGGAAGCTGTCCGTGCGCGACCGGGCTGCCGGAAATACGGGCACTTTCACCTCCTGGCAGCTGCACCTCTACGGCACGGCCGGCGAAGGACCCACGGGGTCGGTCGCCGGCGCGGTCTGGCAGGACGACGACGGCGACGGGGTGCGGGATGCGGCCGAGGCCGGCATCGCCGGCTGGACCGTCTATGCCGATCTCAACAACAACGGTTCGCGGGAGGGAGGTGAGCCGTCGACCACGACCACCGCCGAAGGCACGTACACGCTGACGGATGTGGGCGTCGGAACGCGGACGATCGCGCAGGTCGTGCCCAGCGGGTGGAACAGCACCTTTCCCACCGGCGGCACCCATTCGGTAAGCGTCACGGAGGGCAACACCACGACGGGGATCGACTTCGGCAACCGGCCCCAGCCCGGGGAGATTCGCGGCCTCAAGTGGAACGACGTCGACGCCGACGGCGCGCTGGATTCCGAGGAACGCACGGTTGCCGGCTGGACGATCTATCTGGACCTGAACGGGAACGGCACGCTCGATGCGGGCGAACCTTCCGACACGACCGACGAGGAAGGCCAGTACGTGATCACCGTCCTGGAGCCCGACACCTACATCGTGGCCGAGGTGATGGTGGCGGGCGTCCCGCAGACGTTTCCGGGAGGCAGCGGCCGGCACCTGATCACCGTCGGGGCTGGCCAGATCGTGGAGGACGTGAATTTCGGCAACAACCTGGGGCCGACCGGTATCTTCGGCCGCGTCTGGCACGATGCCAACGGCAACGCCCTGCGGGAAACTGGTGAGAACTACCTGGCCGGAATGACGGTCTACCTGGACCTGGACGGCGATCAACTGATCGGGCTGAACGAACCGGTGTCGGTCACGGACGCCCAGGGACGGTATGGGTTCCCGAACCTGGGCGGCGGGACTTACGCCGTGCGGCTCGGCCCGTCGCCGGGCTGGCTGGTCTCCACACCCGCAGGCGGAGCGGAGTTCGTTGAGTTGGCCGATGGCGACCGCCGCGATGACGTGAACTTCGCGCTGCGGGAGAATTTCGATTTCGGCGACGCCCCCGCTCCCTATCCGACCACCATCGCCCGCAGCGGTGCGGTGCATGGCATCCTGCCCGGGTTCCACTTGGGCGGCGGCGTCGACGGGGAGCCCGACGGACTGCCGCACGCCAGCGGGCTGGGCGACGATCTGAACGGCCTCGATGACGAAGATGGCGTGCGGTTTGTCTCGGCCCTGATCCCCGGCCGCACGACCACGCTCTGGGTGACGGCCTCCCAGACGGGGTTGCTCAACGCCTGGATCGACTTCAACACCAACGGCAGCTGGGACGATCCGGGGGAGCGTGTCTTCACCAACCGGGCGCTGACCGCGGGGGAGAATTTTCTCTTCTTCCAGGTGCCCGCATCGGTCCTGGACGGCGTCACCTTGGCCCGTTTCCGTTATTCGCACCAGCCCAGCCTGGGGCCCGCCGGGCCGGCCGTCGACGGCGAGGTGGAAGACTACGCCGTCGTGATCGGCCAGGGGGGTGGGCTCACGCCGCCGCCGACCGCCGTCGACGACGAGTTTCTCGCCGAGCAGGACAGCGACCCTCTACCGCTAAACGTCCTGGCCAATGACGTCGCGTTCTTAGGGGCCCTCGTCATCTCGGCGGTCGGTCCGACGAGTGACGGCGGGACAGTCGAGATCGTGGGCCAGGGCGCCAGCCTGCTCTACACGCCCGCCGAGGGCTTCGTCGGTACGGAGACCTTTACCTACACCGTATCCGATACGCTGAACCGGACGGACACGGCCACGGTGACCGTTCAGGTGCAGCTTCCGACCGGCTCTGGACCCGCGGCTGTCGACGACATGTTCGACGTGACGGCCGGCAGCAACGGCAACGTGCTGGATGTGCTGGCCAATGATGCAGCAGCGATTCCCGGCGGGTTGACGATCATCGACGTGAGTCCCACCAGCCACGGCGGCACGGTTGCCATCAGCAACGACGGCGGACAATTGACCTACACGCCCGCCGCGACCTTCGTCGGCGGAGAGACGTTCACCTACACGGTGGAGGACGCCAACGGCGCCACCGACGAGGCCACGGTCACCGTCAACGTCACCGCCAGCGCCGCCAATGATCTCGTCCGCATCCGGTTGCGTGCCACCGACGCCAGCGGCGCGCCGCTCACCACGGTGGTGTCCGGCGTCGATTTCCAGCTGCGGGCCTACGTCGAGGATTTGCGGGCGGTTCCCCAGGGCGTCTTCGCGGCGTATCTGGATGTGCTCTACGATTCCGCGCGAAGCAGCGTCACGGGCAGCCTGGCACCCTCGTCAACGTACAACAACTCCCTGTCCGGCAGCACGACCACGTCCGGGCTGGTCGACGAGGTGGGCGGGGCCGGATCGCTGACGCCGACCGGCGGCGGCGAGCTCCTGCTGGTAACGATCCCCATGCGGGGAATCGTCGTGGGCCAGGCCAGCTTTACCGCCGAGCCGGCCGACATCCTGCCGCTGCACGATATCCTGCTGTACGGCAGCAACACCCCGGTCGCCAGCGCAGATGTCGATTACGTGGGCACGACCGTCGAGGTGGTCTCCTTGACCAACACCCTCAATCCGCTGGATGTCAATCGCGACACGGTGGTCAGCCCGATCGACGCCCTGCTTGTGCTGAACGAACTGAACGGCCGCGGCCCGCGGGCACTGTCGGGTTCCCTGCCGCGCTCCGAGCTGCCGCGGGATTCCGTCGACGTCGACGCCAATGGAGTCCTCTCGCCCTTTGACTCGCTGCTGGTGATCAATGAGTTGAACCGCCTGGCGGCCTTGGGCCGGACCCAGGCGCTGAGCGGTTCGGAGCCGGCTGTGGGCGAGGGAGAATCGCTGGACGCCGGGGCTGACCTGGACGTCGTGGCCGGGGCCGCCCCCACCGTCCAGCTGATCGAATCGGCGGCGCCGCTGGCCGCAACCGGCTTGGTCGATAGCGCGCCGCGCCTGGCCTCCCCCGCGGGCAAGACGACCACGGTCGCGGACGCTCCAGCCGGCGCCAAGGCGGCCACGCGGACCGAGCCATGGCGGGCCTCCGTCCGGACGCGTCTGGAACGACTCCGCGCGGTCATCACGGCCGCCCACGAAACGCGACCCACGGCCTTGGACCTGGAAACGACGCTCGGAGAGATCGCCAGCGACATCGCCCGGACCACCCGCGGGCGGGTTGGGCTCTGACCGCGTTGGCGGGCGAGCGTCCTCCAGGCAAGGTGGGCGGAGGCAACCGGAACGACCCGCGTCCCGCTGCAGGAGGATGCGCGGCGGGATGTGCTCACCGGCTGGCAACGCCGCGTGGCGGAACTGCCTTCTGGGTCTGCGTTACTTTTTCGACCTGGTGGTGTGCCCCATCGATCCGGCAGTGGGCGGGCAGCACCGCCTCGTTCGGCCGGTGGGGCCGCACCTCGCCCGCGGCCTGCGGACGGTCCATGCGCCGGGCACCGACGCCGGCGGAGCAAAGTTCGCTCAGCCGGCCCGCCAACATGCCGAGCGCCGCGGGACGCGGCAGCAGCGTCAGGAACTCGACCAGGATCGCGGCCGGATGCGCCAGCCACGACCGCAGGCGACCCCGCCGCGGGGCATGTTGCCGGAACAACTGCTCGGCGCGACGGCCCGCCCTGAAGCCGCCGCCGCCCGGCGCGTGGCGGTGCATGGCGTAGACGACGCTCTGAGGCTCCAGCTCACACGAGTAGCCCGCGCCGGTCAGCGATAGACCGATCTGCACGTCCAGCCACTCGTCCTCCCACTCGTCGCCCCACACGTGTGCCTGCCGCACGGCCACCGCGCGATAGAACGCCGCGTTGAGGCTGGGGCAGGTGGGCCGCCCGCGATGCTGCCCCGCGGGATGGTAACGACGACCAGCTGCCAGCCGCCGCTGGCGGCCGCCCGTCGTGTACTCGATGCCGGCCGAAACAATCCGCGGCCGATCGCCGACAGTGAGCACGAGCGGCGCCACGGCGCCGACCCGCGGGTCGGCCTCCAGACGCCGGCAGGCGGGACCCGTCCAGCCTTCCGTGACCTCCAGGCCCGGCTGCAGCACGTGAATCGACTGGCCCCGGGCCACTCCCATCCCGACCCGCAGCAGCCCCGCCAGACTGGATCGACCCGGGGCCTCCACGAACCGCACCTCACCCGCCAGGTCGTAAGGGTCGCCGTACGGCTGCGGGTGCACCACGATGACCTCGCAGGCACTCGGACGGTTGCGCAGTACCGAGGCGAGCGTATCCTCGAACGCCTCGGTCAGCCGCAGGGCAGGGATTACGATCGACAGTCGTGGCACAGGAGCACCCTTCCCGCCAGGCGCTGGGCGTGCAGAGCAGGCCGTTCCTCGAACTTATTCGGCAGTGCAACTACGAATGTTTACCTGTTTCACCAGCAGGCCGCAGATTATCGCGCGGCGGAGGGCCCTTGCGGCGACGGGGAAGGCGACCCGGAATAGGCCGCACACGCGGCCGGAGGCACGCCCCGCGGCAGCCAAGCCGGGATAGAATGCCGCCAGTCAACTTTGTCACATCATCGTCGTCTTTCGCTCCGCGAAAGAGCGTCCTTTCGCGGAGCGAAAGGCGACAATCCTGGTGCTCTGTCCATTTCAAAGGTTGGGGTTCGGCAAAGTAGCCGGAGGGCGCTAGCCCGCAGTCTTTCGCGGATGAACCGCGGGCTAGCGCCCGGCGGCTGATCCGAACACTTAGGCGCTGCACGACAATTACCTACCGGTTTTGTGGATCAGCCGCGGGGCGCTAGCCCCCGGTTCTTCCCGGAGGAACCGCGGGCTAGCGCCCGGCGGCTGATGAGTGATTTCGGTAACTTATTGTTGAACAGCGCCTTAACTTGGACGATGCACTAGGCGGGTGCGGTATGGATGGTCGCTGCTAGCAGCGACACGGCGGTGGCGATCCAAGAAACAGGGCAGAGCGATGTGGGATCGCAACGGACCGGTGAGTCCCCCGCGCATGTCGCTCCGCCATCTGGAGCTGGAATCGATCCGGCCCGCGGCCGGACACGCTGAGGAGAATGGATGAACGTCCGCAAGCCCCGTTATCTGGTCTTCGACACGGAAAGCATCTCGGATGGGGCGCTCATTGCGAAGCTGCGATACCCGGGGCAGTCGCTGACGCCCGGCGAGGCGATTCGCAAGTATCGCGACGAGTTGATCGCCCAATACGACACGGACTTCGTGCCCCACACCTACCAGATTCCGGTCTCGGTGGCGGTGGCCAAGGTCGCCGCGGACCTGCGGATCATTGATCTGGTGGTGTTGGACGAACCGCAGTTCCGCCCGCACGTGATCACGGATTACTTCTGGCGGGGATGGGAGAAGTATGGTCAGCCGACCCTGGTCAGCTTCAATGGCCGCTCGTTCGATCTGCCGTTGCTGGAGTTGGCGGCCTTCCGATACGGGCTGAGCTTGCCACGCTGGTTCGTCAACACCGGGAAGTCGTGGGACCAGCCCCGCAACCGCTACAACGTGGAGGCACACCTGGACCTGCATGACCTGCTGGTCAATTTCGGGGCGACCCGCTTTCCAGGGGGGCTGAACCTGGCCGCGAACCTGCTGGGCAAACCCGGCAAGATGGACGTGCAGGGCCACATGGTGCAGGACATGTACGATGCGGGCCAATTGGCCGAGATCAATGATTACTGCCGCTGCGACGTGCTGGACACGTACTTTGTCTTTCTCCGCTCCCAGGTGCTGACAGGCAAACTGGAGCTGGACGCGGAGCAGACGATCATCGCGGAGACCAGGCAATGGCTGGTCGGCCAGTCCGACACGTCGGCCGCCTATCGCGCGTACCTGGATCGTTGGGGCGACTGGGAGAACCCCTGGAAGTCGGCACAGCCATAAGGCCAGCCGCCATCAGGGCAACCGCCGTCATGCCGGCAACAGTTGGCGACTGCTCCCGGGGTTTGGGGCCGCATCGTTTCCCTGGTATCTCCCGCCCGTAAGCCGGCTGGCGGCCGAGGTGCTGATCGCCGACGGGCGGCCGGCCGCATCGTTTCCCTGGTATCTCCCGCCCGTAAGCCGGAGGATGGCGCAGGCGGGCCGGCATTGAGGCAATCGGCCTGCTGATTCGACATCTCGCGTTCGGCTGACTATGCTCGAATCAACCGAGGGGTTATCTCATGCGTCGGGCGACCAGGCTTGCAGGCGGTTTTGTGCTGACATGTGCCGCATGGGTGGGCGGTGGAGTCGCGTGGGGGGAGGAGAAGGCCATTCCCGACGCGCTGACGCCGTGGAAGGAATGGGTCACGTGGGAGGACGAGGGGCGAAACTGTCCGACGCCGTTTAACGCGGCCGACCAGCCGATCTGTTTCTGGCCGTCGCGGCTGGCGCTTTCCGTCGAGCCGGGCAAGGCGGCATGGTCCGTCGTGGTCCAGGTGTTCAACGAGACCTGGGTGCCGCTGCCGGGAAACGGCGAACTGTGGCCGCTCCGCGTGCAGGCCAATGATCAACCGATCGCGGTGCTGGCCCGCGAAGGAAAACCGTTCGTGCGCCTGGCCGCCGGGCGACACCAGCTTTCGGGCGAGTTCCTTTGGGATGAAATGCCGCAGAGCATCGCCTTGCCGAGCGAGATCGGCATCCTCGCGCTGACGGTCGATGGCCAGGCGATCGACGTACCCAACTGGGATGCCGACGGCGACTTGTGGCTCAAGCGGCAGCGGGTGGAAGCGGCGGAAAAGGACCTTCTGGCCGCGCGTGTTTATCGCGTGATTGAAGACGGCGTGCCGATGTGGCTGCGCACCGAACTCGAACTGACCGTCTCCGGCAAGAGTCGCGAGGAGGCGCTGGGATCGGTTCTGCCCGAAGGCTGGCAGCTGTCGTACGTCGCCAGCCCGATCCCGGTGGCGGTGGACCAGCAGGGGCGTGTGAAGGCGCAGGTCCGGGCCGGCCAGTGGACGATCGCCCTCGACGCGTTCCGCACTTCGGACTGGCGCTCCTTCCGTTACCCGGCCGACGCGCAGCCGGTGACCGACGCGGAGTTGCTCGGCTGGAGGGCAGCGCCCTCGTTCCGCTCGGCGGAGTTCTCGGGCATCCAGCCGGTCGATGTGACGCAGACCACGTTTCCCGCGAAGTGGCGCGATCTGCCGGTCTATGACTGGAGGACCGACAAGCCGTTCCAGCTGGTCGAAAAGATGCGCGGCATGGGGGAATTGCACCCGCCGGGGCTGACGATCACCCGCCGGCTCTGGCTCGATGACGACGGCCGTGGACTGACCTACCGCGATTCGCTCAGCGGCCAGATGCAGGAGATCTGGCGGCTCGAGGCCGCCGCTGGGCAGGACTTGGGGGCCGTACGCGTCAATGGCGAACCGCAACTCGTCACAGCCAACCCGAAGACCGGGGCCGCGGGCGTGGAAATCCGCGGCCGCAACCTGAGCCTGGAAGCGATTGGCCGCATGGCACGCACGCGCGAGCTTCCGGCGACGGGCTGGCGGTCCGCCGCCGACGCGCTGCAGTTGACATTGATTCTCCCGCCGGGCTGGCGCGTGCTGGCACTCTTCGGGGCCGACCAGGTCGAGGGGGACTGGCTGACGGCCTGGACGCTGCTCGACCTGTTTCTGCTGCTGATCTTTTCGCTGGCGGTGCTGCGGCTGTGGGGATGGACGGGGGGGCTGGCGGCGCTGATCGCCTTCGGCCTGGCGTACCATGAACTCGGCGCGCCGCGCTACACCTGGCTGTTCCTGCTCCTGCCGCTAGCGCTGTTGCGGGTCGTGCCCGAAGGGACCGCCCGACGCTGGATCACAGCCTGGAAGTACCTCGCACTGCTCTGGCTGGCGCTCTTTCTCGTCCCCTTTCTCGTCCAGCAGATTCAGACGGTCATCTATCCGCAACTGGAGATACCGGGCGTGCCCTTCACAGGAAGATTGTATGGCCCCGCCCTGATGTCGCCCTTGGGTATTGATGCGCCGCTGGGAGCCGCGCCCGAGAGCGTACAGACCGTGAGCGAGGCACTGGATGAGGCGCAATGGGTCGCCAACCAGGTCAGCAGCGACGACCGGAAGGGCGGTGATCCCGGGCGCATACCGGTACAGGAGGAGTTCAACCTCTTCTACGAATCAACGGCCAAGATCCAGACGGGGCCAGCCGAGCCGGACTGGACCTGGAACCAGGTGATTTGCCAGTGGAACGGGCCGGTCGGCGAAAATCAGCAAATCCAGCCGATCCTGCTTTCGCTCTTCTGGCACCGGGTCCTCACGGCGGTCCGCGTGGTCCTGCTGGTGTTGCTCCTGGCGATTCTCCTGAGCGTGCCAGGAAGGAGCCGCTTCCTGCTGCCGCTCGCTGGCATGTTCTCCCGGCGAGCTGCTCCGGCGCTGGCCATGCTCTTGCTCTTCCTGCCGGCGGAACCCTCGTCCGGCCAGGACGTCGATCCGCCGGCCGGCCCCATCCCCGATCAGGTCATGCTCGACACGCTGCGGGCGCGGCTGCTGGAGCCGTCGGACGCTTATCCCCATGCCGCCGAGATTGCCGCGACCAGGCTCCAGGTCCGCGGCGGGCGCATCTCGGTCGAGAGCGAAATCCACGCGGCCCTCGATGTCGCGGTTCCGCTGCCGGGCCGGTTGCCCACGTGGTCCCCGGTGTCGGTCACACTCGACGACAAGCAGGCCGAAGTGGCCGTCTGCCGCCGCGAGGGATATCTGTGGGTCAACGTGCCGCAGGGGGTCCACAAGGTCGCCTTCGAAGGGCTGCTGGCCGACGCGGGGGAGTGGGAATGGACGTTCCTGCTCAAGCCGCGCCGCGTGGAAATCGACGCGCCCGACTGGAACGTCACGGGCGTCCGGCCGACCGGCGTGCCGGAAGAGCAGGTGTTCTTTACGCGGAAGCAGAAGGCCGCCGAGAGCGAAGCGACCTACGACCGGAAGGATTTCAATCCGATCGTGGCGGTCGAGCGGCAGGTGGAAGTGGGCCTCGTGTGGAAGGTCCACAACACCGTCCGGCGGCTTTCCTCGCCCGGCAAGGCCGTGTCGCTCAAACTGCCGCTCTTGGCCGGTGAAAGCGTGCTGACCTCGAACCTGGTGGTGGAGGACGGCCAACTCGAGGTCCGGCTCGCGGCGGGCCAGGCCGATTTTCAATGGCAGAGCGAACTGCCCCTCACGACGACCATCCGCTTGACCGCGGCCGAAACGGACCAGTGGGTCGAGCGCTGGCAGCTTGTCGCCTCGCCCGTGTGGGGCGTGGAATTGGCGGGACTCCAGCCCGTGTTCGAGCAGCAGGCGCCGACGCTGATTCCGACGTGGCAGCCCTGGCCGGGGGAAGAAACCACGTTGAACTTCACACGGCCCCAGGCGATCGCTGGCGACACCGTGACGGTGCAGGGTGTGCGTCACGCAACCACGCTGGGCGACCGGCAGCGGACGACGCACCTGAATCTCGGTCTGGAATGCAGCCTGGGCAGCGATTTTTCCATCGCGCTCGATCCCGCGGCCGAGATCACCTCGCTGTCGCTCGACGGCCGGGCACTGCCGGTGCGGCGCGACGGCGACAAGCTCATCGTGTCGGTGCACCCGGGCAAGCAGACGATCGACGCAGCCTGGCGCACGACCGCGGCCCTGCAGACAAGAGTCACGGCGGAGCCGCTCGCGCTGCCCGTGGCGGCGGCCAACATCACGACGGTCATCAACGTGCCGGAGAGCCGTTGGGTGCTGTGGGCCCAGGGGCCGCAACGCGGGCCGGCCGTCCGCTTCTGGGCGGTGCTGGCGGTGGCCATTCTGGCTGGCCTGGTCCTGGGCAGCGCGTCGCTCTCACCGTTGTCGCGGTTCGAATGGGTGTTGCTGGCGATCGGGCTGACGCAAATCCATATTGGGGGAGCGCTGCTCGTCGTGGCCTGGTTGTTCCTGCTGGCGTGGCGGGGCCGACAAAATCCGTCGTCCAAGCGCGCCTGGCGTTTCAACTTGACCCAGCTGGGTCTGGTCCTCTTGACATGCGTCTCGCTGGGGATCCTGGTGGCCGTTGCGGCCGAAGGGCTGCTCGGCCAGCCGGAAATGTTCATCCTCGGCAACGGCTCGACGCAGACGTCGCTGCAATGGTTCCAGCCGCGCGCCGGACTCGACCTGCCGCAGCCCTCTGTCGTCTCGATCTCCGTTTGGTACTACCGCGGCGCGATGCTCGCCTGGGCCCTCTGGCTGGCGGCGGCCCTGTTGCGCTGGCTCCTCTGGGGCTGGACTCAATTCACCCACGGCGGCGGCTGGCAGCGGAAGTCGAAGATCGCCACGCCACCCATCGCGGCCGACCTGGCGTCATGAAGGGTGAGCGCCGGAGCGTGGCCCGTGCGCGGGTGGGGACGCCTTGTGCAAGCAGCCGCGTGCCGGCGTGCGATCACGAGAGGCGGTAGCAGAGCCAACAGGGGCACCGGCGCGGGTTGCCGTCGCTTGCGTGTCCAGCGCGGGGCTGGCGGAGAAAACCCGTGCAGCGTTCGGGGTCTGGTCGCGCTTTCGGGCGAACAACACCACGATGCCCGGACCCGCGGGCCGAAAGCAGCGACCTGCCCCGCTGGCGGTCCTGTCCCGCCTTCACCGGGAGGGGGAGCGGTCGCCGGTGGCGACGCGGCCCGGACGGCCCCCTTCGTAGACGCTGAACTCCGCCCAGACCGGCATCTGGTCGGACACCTCCAGGGCGGCGTCCAGCGTCAGGTTGTACTCGCGCATGAAATCGAACACGCCGGCGCGGCCCGTAAATTCGGTCGTCGCCAACTGGGACATCACAAGGTTGGTGCTCTGCTGCGTTCCCGGTGTGTCGGTCGGCAGGTGCGAGACGGCGCAGACGACGTGGGAGACCTCTCCCAGCTGGCCCAAACCTTGATCATCGGCCTGGAAGTTTCCCAATATCAGCACGTCGTCCTCGTTGCGCCCGTCGGCACGCACGGCGTGGACGACGTCGTCCAGCATGTTCAGTTCCTGCGCGCGCTGGTCCGGGTCGACATGGACATTCACCAGCGTGAAGGTGAAGGCCTGGTCGGCCGCGGGTCCGCGCGTGCGGAAGAAGGCGACGTACGGCTCACGGAGCAGCAGATCGTCCGGGTCGTCGACCGTGTACAGCTGGTCGCGGTCCACCTCGACGGCGGCCCGGTCGTAAACGAACGCATACTGCTCCAGGGCGGTGCTCGGGCCCAGCCGCTGGCTGAGCACGTAGTCGTAGCTGGTCCCGGTCAGGTTCACCAGGTCGACCAGCTGCGGGATCACGTCCTGGCTGCGGGCCCGGATACCCTGGAGCGCCACGACATCGAAGCGTCGGACGATCCGCGCCAGCAGGTCCATGACATGGGGCTTGGACGCCTTGGTCTCGCCCAGGGCGTGGACGTGGAAGGTGGCGATGCGGATCGTATCCTTCCGGGGGCTGGGGACCGCCGATCCGGCTTCGGTGTGAACCGCATCCCCGCCGGCACCCCGCGGCCGCACGCGCACCTGGTCGATCCCTTCGATCTGGAACGTGCGCAGGAACAGCAGACCAACCGCCGCCAGCAGGGCAGTCACCAGAAACACGATCGGCTTTCGCATCGGCGGCTCCGTGGAGGAAAGGCCGCACTCCGACACCGCGGCGCCAGAGCCTGGGTGCAACCCGGATTCGGGAGCGGGAGGATAACCCGACGCCCCGCCCCGCTCCAGAGCATTTTGGCGGTTTGCCCGGTGCTAGCCCCCGCGGCTGAAGAACCTTGCGTGATCCTGGGAGACGTGGGACGCGCTAACCAGAGCGGCACAATCGTGGGAGGGCGAGGCTCCTGCCGAGCCGGCGCGCTGAGCCGGTTCTCGGCTCGGCGTGAGCCTCGCCCTCCCAGAATCACGAAAGCCTATCGGGAGCCTCGCCCTCCCAGAATCACGAAAGCCTATTTAGAACGAGGCCGCGCCCGCGGATCCGTAACCGTTCACGGGTCGGGGTCTGGTCCATTTTTCGGCCGATAAACTCGACATCCGACATCGCGGATACGCGCTGGCCGAAAACATGGACCTGACCCCCTGGAATCGGGGGAAACCTTCCACCGGGCTGTGAACGGTTACGCGGATCCTCTTAGGCGCTGCACGACAATTACCTACCGGTCTTGTGGATCAGCCGCGGGGCGCTAGCCCGCGGTCTTTCGCGGATGAACCGCGGGCTAGCGCCCCGCGGCTGATGAGTGATTTCGGTAACTTATTGTTGAACAGCGCCTTAGCGGCGGGCCTCGCGGACGAGATGCGCCAGTTCGGGCAGGATCAAATTC
>Ga0209398_1000144_pt1 | contig 53574 bp, 40 predicted proteins | sample AshMeaBigSpring_FD_184125 | JGI IMG/M metagenome (GOLD analysis project Ga0209398, IMG submission 184125) | Groundwater microbial communities from Big Spring, Nevada to study Microbial Dark Matter (Phase II) - Ash Meadows Big Spring (SPAdes)... | ecosystem: Environmental > Aquatic > Deep...
TTCCTCTTGCGATTTTACGAAGCGATATAGACTTCACTTGTTCCTTAAAACAGCCTGTGTAAATGTCTTGCTAACTTAACCCCGGTTGCCGTGTATCAAATAATCAGGTAGCCGATACACTTAGTCGCAGATACAAACGTAACTATCTGCTTTTGACAACATTTTTGCCCTTACGAAGCTTCATCATTGGTTCACTTACGTTCAACTCTTTTATACGCACCTACAGCATTCTTGCTGCCGTTTTTCTTTATCGCTCACCACCACATTGTTTCCTTTGCAGCAGCATAAAGTGGTTTGATAGCTATTCCTGAAAATCGCCATCGAGAGGCCTACTCTCATCTGTTTTAAAGCACCAACAATTATTCTATTGTTGTTCAAGTCACACACGGTTTGCGGCTTGGCGTAGTGGCGTACCTGCCTGCCGGCAGGCAGGTTTCGGAGCACAAAAGTTCAATCGAAGAACTGCACTTGAACCTACCACAAAACTGTCATACGAAGCCTGTCTGCCGACAGGCAGGCACTGCACCCGCCATTACGCCAAACCGCTGTTACAGGCTGGGCTTCTCTATTTTGTCGTCTTTGGGTCAATTGTTGCAGAATTATAACGAATTAATTTTTCCCAATCTATTTCTCCGTTGTCTTTGCAAAAGTCGTTTGAAAATTCTCTTGTAAACTTGTTTATCATTTGAGAATACGATTTTACAAATTCGTCATTCTTTTCTTTTGCTTTATGTCCGAGTGGCTCAATTATCTCTGTGTATAGTTCTGTGTCGCCTGAAATAAAAGCCCAAAAACTTTGACCACAATATTTGAAGTAGTCACCTTTGTCAGGATTGTTGTCACGGCCATAGCAACAGCCATTTACAGCAACTACGTTAAGTTGTGAGTTGCTTGTTCTTAAAGTCTTTTTTGCAGTCTTGAAGTCGGCAACCATTTTTGCAATTTGTGAACTGTTGCCCCAATTAGGACCTGATTTTATGGTTACAATATTTCTTGCTCCGTTATTGTCAAACTCTAAGTCAATGCCTGTAATACCTGATTTGTAACCACCGTAAACTTTACCATTTATAAAAATTGCAAGTCCTTCAAGCCAATCTCCAAAAATGGTTTCTTCATTTGAAGAAATGTGAGCATCAACGATACCCCGAATTATTTGTTCGGCTGTTAAAACGTATTTTGCTTTGAATAGGTAAGGGTTTTTGCGTTTTAGAACTTGGGTAAGTTTTAATCCGTCAAGACTTTGAATACGCTTTTGGTGAAATGTCCCTATGTTTTGTTCAACGTATTGCGATACGTCTTTCAGGTTTAGTTTCTACATCTCAACTTTTGATTCAATACTTTCATTGATTGAATCAGCAATCGCTTCATACCAATTTATTTTCCTTTCAATGAACGGAATTATCTTTTGAATTTCTTCGGATGACAAATTTCTTCCCAACTCTTGTTGAGCTACACTTTGAATATCTTGTTTTAAAAGTGAGTAAATGATTTTATCGTTTTTCATTTTGTTAAAATTTTACTTACAGAATTTATTTTCACGATGCCATGAAATTGCTGATTGATGAGGATGAATTTCTTTTCTGTTTGGAAGCAATATTATTGAATTTTGATTTGAGAAGATTCTTATGAAATCATAGTCATTCATCTTTCCATAATCAGAAGGCAATGAATTAATTTTTGAAGAAACACGAATGGTAAAATCATTTTCCATTGTAAACCAACCAGCATCAAAAGCCCAATGATGCAAACGACATAATGCAACACCATTCAAAACATCATCTTTTCCGTTTTCACTATGGGGAACAATATGTGCAGCTTCAACTTCCCATAATAAAGTATCAGGCGAATTTATTTTTAAACCACAAAATGCACACTTACAGTCATACGCTTCAATCACTGCGAAGCGAAATCCTCTGGTTCTTATTGCAGATTCTCTTGTAACCTTTGAAACTTTCTTTTCTTTATCAAACGGATTATAATTTTCAGGTCGTGATGCCTCAACTAATTTCTTTACCACTTTCTGAACTTCAAAAGATTTTGTTGGAAGAAATTCTTTTTGAGTTTTGGGAATATTGAGAAGATTCAACGCTTTATCAAATCCATCTTCAGTCAACATCCATTCTTTTTTATTTGTAAGATGAATTGTAGATGTTGGTCTTGAAACTAATTTTTCTTTTGCAAGCGAATCAGCAGCACGATAAAGCAAGCGATGCCACAAAGGAGTTTTTACAATTCTGTTTTCCTTGCGATAAATTCTTTCCAAAACTGCATTTCTTTGGTTTTCATTCAGAGAAAATCTACTTGCAATTTCATTTACAATTTCTTCACCTGTAGCAAATTCTTTTATAGTTCCGTTGTGATTGAATAATGTTACAAGCAATGCTTCTTCAACTTCCTTTCGGGTTGGCATTTTTAAATCGTGAAGCATTTGACCTTCGTAACTCATAAAATATTTTTGGATAGAAGATTTATGCTGCGATGAGGTTTGCGTTAGGGATAGTAGCGGAAATCCTTTTTTCTGCGTTGGCATTTATGGGTTGAGAAAAAAGATTGAAGCGGATAGCCCGACCCTGCCTGCGTGTTGCTTTGTGCGTGTGCAGAGGCAGGGTAACGCCATAATAATTTTCTTTTTTCATTCTGTTTGCAACACTTAAAGTTGTTCCTGAACCCATAAATGGGTCAAGCACTGTGTCATTTTCTTTTGTGAAGAGTTTGATAAACCACTCTGGTAGTTCTTGCGGAAATGTAGCACTATGATTTTTGTTATTGCACTCTGTCGCTAAATGCAAAACATTCGTTGGATATGCTTTGTCTCTGTCAACCCAATTGGAAATATTTTTGCCAAAGCCACTTCCGACTTTTGAGTTATCTCTGATTTTGTCTGTGTCCGAAAGTTTTTTAAGTCGGGTTTTAGCCCAATCGCCTATTGGAACCATAACTTCTTCCTGATACATATTGAAATGTTTGGCTTTGTTGAATTGAAGTAGTCGTTCCCAACTGTCCCGAAAACGATTTGGCCATTTTCCTGGATAAGAGTTCTTTTTGTGCCAAATAAATTCTTCTGTCCAAAGCCAACCTTGCTTTCTCATTGCGATTATAAGCTCCATTACATAAGTGCTTCTTTCGCCTTCAACGACTTTTTCCTTAATGTTTAGGATAAATGTTCCTGTCGGTTTAAGAACTCTCAAAAGTTGCTCTGAAATTGGCAAAAACCATTCAACGTATTTGTCGGGGTGAATGCCACCGTATGTGCTTTTACGCTGGTCTGCATAAGGCGGTGAAGTCACAATTAAGTCCACAGAATTGTCTGGAAGTAACTTTAATTGCTCTTTACTGTCGCCTAAAAATATGTCTGTCGTTATCTCCATTTTTCTTGTCCTAAGATATTGGCAAATTTACTTTTTTAATCGTTTTAACCTGTCAAAATTGTCCCGAAGTTGTTAACGATTTTCCTGTCGGGTCGGTTTTTTAGCCTTGCCGGTAACATCTACTTATACGCATTAAAGTTCGCATTTTTATCATTCATAAGGGCATCTAAAGGGCTCTGTACCCTTTGTATAGTCCTGCTGCTTACATGCGTATATCGTTCTGTGGTCTTGGTGCTGGCATGTCCCAAGAGTTCTTGAATGATACGTATATCCGTCCCCGCCTCATGCAGGTGTGTAGCGAAGCTGTATCGGAGCCTACCGCATCTGCCCAGTTTTTCCTTTGCCCATGGCTCGAGATAGCTCTTTATATCTATCTTCTTACCTTCGGCTTTATAGCATAGTGGGAATATCTGCATACGGGCAAACTTCTGTCTTTGAAACGGTAAGTATAAATACTATGTCCTATTGTTTTTAAAATTAATGAGAATAAATACTACTGAATTAGGCCTTTAGGCAATAATTATTTTATACGGTGCAGGCTCGTGATGCATCATCCGCTCCACCATTTCTTCAAAGATGCCGGTCTTTTGTATGTGCCGATTAAATCGGTAGCAATATTCATGTAAATAGCTCTGTACTAAGGTGATATGATGGTGCGTACCCCGTATCCAAGCTCTTAAGCCCATGATCACACGGTCTTTTAAGGTAAAGGGTTTTTTTCCCCTCTTTGATTTTCCGCAGACCATATTAGGATAGTCCCGGCTTATATGTTCATAGACCGGCCATTTCTTAGTGAGAATTTCGCTCTCCTTTTCTATTTTGTTTTCTAAAAATGCTTCTAATTCCTTTTTACTGGTGGATTCTACTACCTTAGCCGTAATCCGGCTGGCGCCTTTGCCCCTTTTTTCTATGGCTAATATTACCAGCTTTTCCTTATCCCTCGGTTTTTCTGATGTCCCAGCTCTCTTAGGACCCATGACTATTTCTTCTATTTCTACCTCACCACTGAGCTTTTCGGCATCGGTTTCATTCATCGCCTGCATTATTTTTTGCTTAAAAAGCCAACAGGTTTTTTGCCTAAGTCCCAGTTTTCGGCTCAGTTCGCAGCTGGAAAGCCCCTTTTTATGGTTGCTTACGTAATAAACGATCCAAAAAGCGGTGAGCAGATTAAACTTAATTTTATGAAAAATAGTACCGGCAGTGGGGCTTTCTAAATAATGGCATCGGGTACATTGCCTATCCAGATGGTTTTTTCCCTTGCAGTATCGGGTATGATTACATTTGGGACAGCTATAGCCATCTTTCCATTTTATGTCTGCTAAATACTGTAGGCACACATCGGCATCGGGAAACAGCTTTTGAAACTGGAAAATAGTGAGATTTTCGAATCTTGACTCCATTTTATACTAATTTATTTGGCAAATATACATTATTTTAGATAAATATACATTATTTTAGATAAATATACATTATTTTAGATATTTGCTAAGTGCCTGATTCAGTTTTTTATTAAATCAGAATGGGTCAAACCAAGCTAAAAATCTAATCTAGGAAGGTGAGATAAGTCATGCACACGGATGTAAAAGTTTAAACCCTGAATCGGCCTTAGACTTTGCGATCAAAGGAAATTATCCCGCAATCATCGTTAGACTTTGCGATGAAAGGAAATTATACAAAATAGCTAGAAGGAACGGAATTTTTCTCCCGCAGACGTAGCAAAAAATACGGTTAGGACAGAAAAATGAGTACCGAAATAGATATGAAGTGGAATTTTCTTGCAATAAATTTCTAATGCTGATTTTGGGATTGTACAAAATAGCTATGAGGCACGGAATTTTTCTCCCACAGACCAAGTAATAACTATGTAGAGTACAGAAAAATGAGTACAGAAAAATGAATACAGAAATAGATATGAAGTAGAATTTTCTTGCAATAAATTTCTAATGCTGATTTTGGGTTAAAAGATAGTCTCCTGTCTTTACTACAGTAAAATTAGCATCTCCACTGATGATTTCTTTTCTTGTGCGATTATACGCTTTAATACTCTAATGAATCGGGAGATTTTTCCTAATTTTTCTTTGCCTTACAAATTTCAATTCCGCGATGATAAAAACATTATTGGCATCGTATGCTTTCAAATGGCTTATTATATGTGCCGCCTTCCATCAAATATTGTATGCCATCTACGTCTTCGCTCCGATTTCCTACATATTCGGTGAGTGTATTATCGGTATATTGATAAACGTGCTGTATCTTTTGTTTTATACCTTCTATGGTAGTTTCTTCTATCACTACTATTTCTCCATTTTTGTAGGTGCCGGATAGTTCTCCAGCCCACGAGAGTTTTAATTCACCACCCTCAGCTTTACTTTCGCTATATCCTTTTACATATTCGCCATCTAGGATAAGATATATATATTCATCCTTATGCATAGGTATTTCATTTGTAGCAGAGCTATGCTTATAAAAACATAATAGACCCGTTTGATGGATATCAAACTTGTGTTTGGCGGTGCATCCACTTATAAGCAGTAATGAGATGAGTGCAATGATTTCCGTATCTATTCCGAAATGTCTATTCATTTTTTTGTTTCTTTTACACCCGTCTATTAAACTGCTGTGAACAGCTTACCGTATATACTGGTGATAAAGATAATACAATATTTTTTTACAGTGCAGGACTATATTTTCATGAGCTAATTCTAGGTGAAATAAGGTGTCAGTACAGACCTATTCTTATAGCTTATATATAGTCGTTTTCATTAGTAAAATAAGCAAGGAGATAGCCGGTGGGATTAAATCTTTTATTGATACCAACATCCAGGCTCTGTACTACGATCTGGGCCAGATTCATCCTACGGGCAATGCCGCTTTAGTACACCAGGGTATTTATCCATAACAATAGCTGAAGCATAAGGACCGAGATAATGCCTCCTTAGCCCTGTAGAGGGTCTTTACTCGATACTGCATAGCCAAGTTTTATCACGAATAAACACCATCTATACCTCAACTATAAACCCTAACTATGAACGAGAAAGTCGTACCCGACTCAATTCGCTCATATAGAGATGGTATTTAATTGCGTGTATCCAGCTCATTGCCGAGACCTGCACACCAAATGCTAATCCCATAGCCATCAGGATAAATTTAGTACACCATAGCGGGTTATAATGAGACATATTCATTATAGAGATGGGTTCATCATTAAAATTTTTTAGTATAAACCTAGCACTTCTAAAAAATAACCTATCTTTCACCTTATATTTATTGAGTATGAATTATAAATCTCCTCTAAGCTTAGGGCAAATCTAGAAAAAGATTTTAGGTTTTTTAGGTGTTCTGTTTGGCGGTGGCTCTGCTTCGGATTTTAAATTATGGTAAAAAGACTAGGTTAGAACCATTTCGCACAATGAAACGATTCATCTTAGTACCGTTTTTTACTTGGATGGGGCTATCCTGTATGTGTATGTATTATTGTGCGGCTATGGTTTGTAAAGTAATGGATGCTACCGCTGGAAAATCCTCGCACTATACAGAGCGATAAGTTTAAGAAATACAAATATGCAAAATATAGATAATAATAGTTGGCGTGGAAAGTACATCTCTTTACGGGGTTTTTCTATGGATGATATTGATCGCCATTTTAAATTTGGCCGTCATTATGATAGCGAGAGTGAACGACTACGGGGACATCTGCGACTTCCGCTTCCACCGGAGAAGGTAAGAGAAGTAGTAAGTGCCAGGCTGGAAAAACAGGGACAAAGTGATGATTTCTGGTGGATCATAGAAGACCATCGCGAAAATATAGTGGGCAATATCCGCAGCTTTGATTGCTGTCCTCAGCCCGGTACTTTTAGTTATGGTATATTCATAGAAAAAAAATATTGGAACAGAGGATATGCCAGCGAGGCGCTTATACTTGTTTGCCGATTCTATTTTGAAGAATTACGCTATCAAAAGCTCACTACCATAGTAAATTCCTTTAATGAGCGATCAATCCTATTTCACCAGCGTTTTGGCTTTGTGGAAGAAGGACGACTGCGTCGTATGCAATTTAGCAAGGGCCTGTATTATGATCATATTTATTTTGGCTTGCTGGGCGAGGAATTTACCGCACTTTATCCTTCGAAATAGGGATTCTATGCCTGCCTGCAGGCTGTCACCGGCTAAATAGAAGGATTATGGCATCAGTGCCACATTTTCACCAGCCAGACACCATTTCTCTTACTTTATGCATCTTTCTATTTATAAACCTCCTTATCTAAACATTTCACCAGCTTATGAAAAGCTTCTTATTTGTGATTCTCTCCCTGGTAATATCCTTTTCTACCTGGGCTATTATTTTTTATCCCTATAAAATCGCATCTATATCAATGAATCCTAGCGGAAATGATTACTTAGAGTCATGGATTAAGGTGACCTCCTTTGAATCCCAGGGACTCACCGAATCGGCTAAAAATGAGGTAAAATCCATTTATGAACGAGCTAAAAAAGAAGCAAACCAACCACAAATCGTAAAAGCTCTCTTGCATATCTATAAATATAGCCAGGCCAATGAGGAGGACGATGATATTAAACTTATAGAGGGGCTAAAAGCAGAGATTGATAACGCCGGCCAACCTCTCAAATCCGTATTGCATTCTATAATGGGCGAAATCTATTTTAATTATTTTAATCAAAATCGCTATACCATCATTCAGCGCACAGCTATCCAAGCAGTAGAAAATGATTTCCGTACCTGGGATACTCAAAAGCTGATGGCTACCGCCCGCGATCATTATTTGGCATCCGTAAAGGAAACAAACTTGCTCAAAAATATTTCGATAGAAGATTTTAGTCCCATACTCACCGATGCCGCCGATAGCAGAGTTTATAGGGCTACGGTATATGATTTTTTAATACACCGCGCTATTGTATTTTTTGGTAATGGAATAGCCGATATTACCAAAGCGGCCGATCAGTTTGTTTTAGATGATGATGTGGTCTTTAAATCCTCTCAGGACTTTGCCCATCATCAATTTAAGAATAAAGATTCTCTTTCATTAAATTATTATGCCATTCAGCTATTGCAGGATTTAGAATCATGGCATCAGCAATCTAGGCATACCGAGAGCCGTATAGATGTGCAGCTTCTAAGGCTTAATACAGTATATGCTTCTTCGGTATCTGCCCATAAAGAAAAATTATACCTTCAGGCTCTTCGCGACCTCACTGCAGAAGCCACGGAATATAGTATTTTTCCACGTATAGCCTATTCCACTGCCAGCCATCTTTATCAGCACCAGTCACCGAGTATTACCCCATACAGGAAAGGTGGGCGACTGCAAGAAAGTGGAGATACTAGGGATCCGGCAGACATAAAAGAAGCACTCAGCCTTTGTGATAAGGCTATATCCCTGTATCCGGATTTGCCTGCTACCGGCAATTGCAGAAATCTGCGTGAACAGATTTTGGCACCCGAGTTGCAATTATCCTGTGAAGAGGCCGCGATCCCTTCGCACCCTATACTGGGAAAGCTTAGATACCGGAATGCTTCTAAAGTTTTTATGACCATACATAAATCCAACTGGATAGAATATATGGATATCCGCAATGAATACCGGGAACCTAAATTGACTTATCAATGGGTAACTAAGCAACCACTTATTAATAAATTTACCGCTGCGCTACCGGCATCAGAAGACCATCTTTCCCATCATACCGAGATAAATATTCCCGCATTGGATAAAGGTTTTTATATCTTAGTAGTCAGCCTCAGTGAGAATATAAACGAGAATAATATTGTCCACCTTCTGCCTATACAAGTCTCTGATTTAGCACTGAGTTTTCAACAAGAAAATGGCGCAAATAATGGCTTTGTGCGCCACCGTAGCGATGGGCAGGCTATAAAAGGGGCAGATATCACCTGGTATTCGATAGACTATCAGAGCCGCAAATATTCTCAAAATCTTCACCAGTTTGAAAAGGTTTCTTCCGATTCCGAGGGCTATTTTAAGATGGAAAACAGACCCCAAAATTTTTATAATTGTCTGGCAAAAATTGTGAAAGGCGATGATGTGTATTATCAGCCCCAGGGATTGGGGCAGGGGTATAATCAGCCTTATCATAACCAGATGATTACGTATTTTTTTAGTGATCGTTCTATTTATCGTCCCGGGCAAAAGATATATTTCAAAGGTATCACTGCTATGCAAGATAACCGTGACTTGAATTTACTAAGTAATAAGGAAGTAAGCGTTATTCTCAGGGATGCTAATTATCAGGAACTAGAAAATAAATCGTTTATAACCAATGCTTTTGGCTCTTTTTCCGGCGAATTTGAATTGCCCGTGGGACTGCTCACCGGTACCTTTACCCTCTATTGCGAATCAGGACAGCACTCCTTTCAGGTAGAAGAATACAAAAGACCTAAATTTAAAGTAGAAGTTAATAAGCCGGAAGCAGAAATTAAAACGGATGAGATGGTAGAGGTAGAGGGTCAGGCTCTTTCCTTTGCTGGCCTACCCATCACAGATAGCAAGGTTTCTTATCGCGTAGTGCGCAATGGCCGATTTCCCTATCTGCCATGGTATTGTTATTATTATTTTTGGCAACCACCTAGCAATGAAATGGAGATTACCCAAGGAGAGACCATCACCGATGCCGATGGAAAATATAAACTTTCCTTTAAAGCCATCCCCGATCTGTCATTGGATAAAAAATGGAATCCCGTTTTTGATTATCGGGTCATCGTAGATGTAACCGATATTAATGGCGAAACCCGTAGTAGCGAAGTCATCGTATCGGCAGGTTATGCTTCTATGTATCTGGAAGCTTCTGTGCCATCCCAGGTATGGGTTGATAAAGGTTTGGATGTTCATCTCGCTGCTAAAACGGCCAATGGATTTCCGGTAGAAGCCTTATGTAAAGTGGAACTTATAGAACTCATGGCTCCTATGAAAACTTATCGTCAACGGCTTTGGAGGTTTCCGGACACGCTCACTATGGCCTGTAGCGAATATGAGGCTGCCTTTCCGCAATATGCCTGTATGGATAATACTAATCCCATAGAATGGAATAGAGGAAATACGATCATAACTAAGGAAATCCTCACCGGAAAAGATAAGGACAGTCTCCACCTAGATCTTCAAAAAAATGTAAAACCCGGCAAGTATTTGTTAAAGGTTACTACTAAAGATAAGTCCGCAAATCTTTTAGAAGAATGGCGAATTACAGAAATAATGAATCTGGGCAATGCCCCCAAAAATGGCCTGGAATGGCTTTATGTAAATAAAGTTGCCAATTCTAACAATCGCACTATAAAACACCTCATAGGCTCTCCGCTGCATATCTATGTACTGTGGCAGGTACAGACCGGAAATACTGTGGTAAAGCGAGAATGGATAGCACTGGATAAAGAACAAAAAATACTGGAATATAAAGTGTCGGACGAATTTACCGGACCCATATATTTTAGCTATCAAGCCATTTATGCAAATCAATTTTTGTCTATTCCCTTATCCGAAACCGTCTTTCCCGAGCCTGATGGGCTGGAGATAGAAGTAATGAGTTTTCGCGAAAAAATTCTACCCGGAGAGGAAGAACGATGGATGGTGAAAATAAAAAATACAAAAGGGACACCCATCCTGGCCGAGATGCTCAGCACGATGTATGATGCTTCGCTGGATCAGTTTCTGCCACATCAGTGGAATTCTATTTTAAAACCGCAGCAGTATATGCCAAATCTTCTATATCCTCAAGGAGGGGGATTCGGCCTTGCTCAGTTTCATTCCCTTGCAGAGTGGAGGCAAAAAAGCTCCCCTTATTTTTCACAAAGATATGATGCACTCAATTGGTTTGGCTTTTATCCTTTTGCCAGAAATTATGGTTATCCTATGGATATGCGTAAAAGACAAGCTATGAGAAATGGAGATGAGGCCGTGATGATAGAAACGATAACTATGCCTGCTACTATGGCAAAGACAGATAATTCAGTAATGTCCGGAGCTGCCGCTGAGATAGATGATGCTGTATCATCTGAAGCTGTCCCGGCAGAAAGCATGGCACAAAACCTGGCTACTGCTGTGCCTTCACCACCTAAGGGCAGCATACGCACTAATCTCAGCGAAACCGCTTTCTTCTTCCCCCAAATCCTCACCGATAAGGATGGAAATATCACCATAATATTTAAAGCCCCCGAGGCCCTTACTACCTGGAAATGGATGGGTTTTGCCCACGATAAGGAATTGCGCAATACCTTGTTTTCTAAGGAAATTATTACCCAAAAAGAACTTATGGTATTTCCGAATATGCCCCGTTTTTTCCGTGAATCGGATGAGATCATTTTTTCCTCCAAGGTGAGTAATCTCAGCGACAGAGAGTTAGAGGCTACTGTAAAACTGGAAATCATAGATCCTGTAAGTGGTGAAAATATCAATGAAAAATTTGATAACCTCGATTTTAAAGAATCCATCGTTCTGGCCAGAGCTGCCAATAAGACCTGCGATTGGAGGCTAAAAATACCCTTTGGTGTGGATATGGTCACTTGTAGAGTCATAGCTCAGTCCTGTGCCATGTCCGATGGCGAAGAACATACCCTCCCCATCCTCAGCAATAGGATGTTAGTGACCGAAACCCTCCCGCTTCCAGTGAGGGGAAAAGGCGAAAAGTCCTTTACTTTTCATAAATTAAAAGATAATAAGTCTGCTACTCTAAAACACCATGCACTCACAGTAGAATTTACTCCTAATCCGGTCTGGTATGCCATACAGGCATTGCCCTATCTGATGGAGTATCCTTTTGAATGTAATGAACAGCGATTTAATCGCTATTATGCCAATAGTATATCTGTGCATCTGGCTAATTCTTCTCCGGAAGTAGAGAAAACTTTTAATAGCTGGAAACAAGGATCGGCGGCGGATAAAGATGCCCTTATTTCTAACCTGGAAAAAAATGAAGAACTCAAAAACATTCTACTCACTGAGTCGCCCTGGGTGAGAGAAGCTAAAGATGAAACTGAGCGTAAGAAACGGCTCGCCTTTCTTTTCGATAAAGGACGTATGGAAAAAGAAGCTGCTGCAGATCGCCAAAAATTGTTTGAACGGCAGTTTGCTAATGGTGCCTGGGGATGGTTTGAAGGGATGTATCCGGATAGATATATAACCCAGTACATCGTATGTGGTTTTGGCCGACTTCAAAACCTGGGTGTATTTGATGTGATGAATGATGTAAATCTCGCCTCGGGTATAACGAAAGCCCTGGTTTATCTAGATGCGGAAATGCGAAAGGATTATGATGAAATTCTGAGGCCTAAAAACAATAAAAATGAAAACAATCTCTCTCATTTCATCATCCATTACCTCTATACTCGTTCTTTCTTTAAAAGTGCTGCAATGAACCCACAGCAGCGGGAAGCCTATGATTACTTTCTAGGCCAGGCAGAGAAATATTGGCTCTCTCAGTCCCGTTATGCACAGGCCTTAGCAGCTCTCGCCCTTTATAGAGAAGGCTTAGGTGATACAGCGGCTAAGATTATGCGTTCGCTCAAAGAGAATGCCACCTATAATGATGAGATGGGTATGTATTACAAAGATTTTACGCCCGGTTATTATTGGTATCAGGCTCCTATAGAAACACAGAGTGTGATACTCGAAGCCTTTAATGAGGTGTCCAAAGATAAGGAAAGCGTGGAGGGTCTCAAAACTTGGCTCCTAAAACAAAAACAGGTTCAGGATTGGAAAACCACGATCGCCACGGCCGATGCCTGCTATGCTTTACTAGCCACCGGTATGGATTGGCTAAGCACGCCCCAGAAAGCTACGATCACTATGGGTGGCCGGGAAGTGAATTTTACAGAACGCAATGATGAATTGCCACAGGCCGGCACCGGATATGTTAAGACCGTAATTGCAGCCGATGAAGTAAGGGAATCTATGGCGGATATTAAAGTGAGTAAATCCGGCGATCAAGTAGCCTGGGGAGCAGTGTACTGGCAGTACTTCGAAAACTTAGATAAGATAACCCGCGCCGAATCGCCATTGAAACTTTCGCGTAGCCTCTATAAAGTGGTGCTGGATAAGCAGGGCGAAAAACTTATCCCCGTAGAAGAGTCTAAACTGCTGATAGGCGATAAGATAAAAGTAGTGGTAGAAATTACAGTAGATAGAAATATGGAATATGTACATCTGAAAGATATGCGTGCGGCTGGCCTGGAGCCCTTAGATTTTATTTCCGCATATCATTATGCCCACGGTTTGGGTTACTACCAGAGCATACGCGATGCGAGTATGAACTTCTTTTTTGATCATCTGTCTAAAGGGGTATATCGTTTTGAATATGGCTTGCGTGTATTTAATAAAGGCGATTTCTCCAATGGCATTTCTACTATACAATGTATGTATGCACCAGAGTTTGCAGGTCATAGCGAAGGCATAAGGATAAAAGTAGAGTAAGCTAAAGGTAAAGGTGGATGTTTATCTGTTTATACCCGCTTATTCATAATAAAAGTTAATGGATAGACATTATTATTGGAATCCACTTACCTTCGCCTCCAAAAAAAATGGTTAGAATACTGGGCCTTATGGCCCTTTGCTTTTGCACTTTTATTTCTGCCGCGGCACAAACCAGTTTGGCTGGATATTTTTTTACCATAGACCTAAATCAGGTAAAAGATGATAGGTTAAAAGTAACGGTAGTCTTTCCGCGTCAAAACAATTCAGAAATTATCTATGCCCTGCCCAAGATAGTACCCGGTACTTATTCCATCTCTGATTTTGGAAGATATGTAGATGATTTTGAAGCCTTTGATCAAAATGGCAAAAAACTTCCCGTAAAGCGGTTAAATGATAACCAGTGGAAAATCTCCAATGCCGCCTCACTCGCCCAGGCCTCCTATTGGGTGGAAGATACCTACGATAGCGAAAAACCCAATAATCCTATGCCTATGGGAGGCACGAATATAGCTGAGGGAGAAAATTATGTTATAAATACTTTTGGCTTTTTTGGCTATATAGATAAAATGCGTGAGCTGCCTTATTGTGTAGAGATAATTAAACCAAAAGATTTTTATGGCACTACCTCCCTGCAGCCGGTATATACCGATGAGCAGAAAGATATTTATTGGGCCGATAGTTATTTCAGACTCACCGATGCACCTATGATGTATGCTTTGCCGGATACGGCGAGGGTACAAGTAAATGGTGCCGATGTGCTTATCGGGATATTTTCGCCCAATAAGCAGGTCTCTGCACGGTACCTAGCTAATAACATAAAAGAGATGCTCTTAGCACAAGCCGATTATCTGGGTGGAACCATGCCGGTAGATCATTACGCATTTATCATTTATTTTGATGATAGAAATCCTATGAGTTATGGCGCATTAGAGCACTGCAAGAGTTCCTTCTATTTTCTGCCAGAAATGCCCCAGGAAGCTACATTACAGATGATATGGGATATTGCATCACACGAATTTTTTCATATCGTTACGCCTCTAAATCTCCACGCGCAGGAAATACAGTATTTTAATTTTGACGAGCCGGAATTATCTGAGCATCTATGGCTCTATGAAGGCGTTACCGAATACAGCGCTCACCATTTTCAGGTACGCGAAGGCCTCATAGATCTGCCTCAGTTTTTAAAGGAATTGCAGGATAAAATGTCTTATATGACCACCGTTTATAAGGACGACCTGCCCTTTACACTTATGAGTAAAGAAGCCGCTACCACCTATGAAGCTGAATATGGTAATGTTTATCAAAAAGGTGCTATCATTGCGATGTGTCTCGATATAGAATTGCTGGATTGGTCCGATGGGAAGTACAGACTCATGGATCTGGAAAAAGATTTGAGCAAACTATATGGACCCAATAAACCGTTTAGAGATGAGGCACTTTTTGATGACATCGCCCATCTTACCGATAAGCGCATAAAAGATTTTTTGGTAAACTATGTGGCTGGCTCCAGTCCACTTCCTCTAAGTGATGTGCTTACAAAAGTGGGCATAGATTATATAGCAGATGGCGTAAATGAAGAATTCTCACTGGGTCAGGTAGGTATAGGCTATAATCCAGATACGAAACGTATGATGGTGAGCTCAGTGTCCCAGCTCAATGATTTTGGCAAGGCTTTGGGTTATCAGCAGGGCGATGAATTTGTTTCCGTAGCCGGCTTGAAACTAGATGATCCATCCGTTGCTATGCAAATTATCGAAAAGATTAAAGGAGGAATGAAAGAAGGTCAGATAGTGGAAGTGGTAGTAATGCGTCCGCAGGATACAGGTGGGTATAAGGAGGTGACCCTCCGTGCAAATGCTATAAAGGTAAAAAAACCTGTTCATCACCAGATGTCCTTAATGGCCAATGCTTCTGTCCGGCAAAATATGTTGCGAGATCGCTGGATAAGCGATGAATACGAAGAAAGTTTAGCACATAAAGCGCATACTAAATCCATTGCTCTTGCAGCTCCTGATTTTAAGACCATAGATGCCATGATTACGCATTTATATCGCTTTATTTCTGGAGAACTGGGGACAAAAAGAGACTGGGGTTTTTTCCGAGACTTCTTTACACCTGATGCTAATATAGTGATCATAGAAAATAGCTCCGATGGCCAGAAATCACATAACATCACCGTAGCAGATTATATCTCATTACATAAAGAGAATATGGAAACCATGTCATTCTCTGAGAAAGAGATGGGCCGGCAGGTACAACAGTTTCGTGATATGGCGCAAGTAATAAGTCCTTATGCTGCCGATAAGGGCGCATTGGGCAAAGAGGAGGGTGTAAATTTTATGCAATTGGTATTTATAGAAAATCGCTGGTGGATTTCTTCTCTACAATGGCAAGCTGCAGACCCCGCCCATCCCATACCCGCTAAATATCTACATTATAACGAATAAAATAAGGACTGTATTCCCGGCTGGTATAGATGTAAAGTACGCTGTAATTGCTTTTGACTATTTATGCATTGATAAAGGCTTAATGCCATTTAATCTTAACAAAAAAATACGCAAGCCGAAATAGACAAATTTCATTAGCTCAGGTATTGACTTATCTCTATAATCTCGGCAAACACACCGGCAGCGGTAACCTCGGCACCAGCACCAGGACCTTGTACTACTAATGGGCGATGATGGTATCTGCCGGTGGTAAATGAAATCATATTATCGCTACCACTGAGAGCATAGAAAGGATTTTCTGGACCTATGGCCTGTAGGGATATACGAGCCTCATTGCCCTGCATATTGGCTATAAAACGCAGTACTTTTCCTTCCTTTTCAGCAGTCTGCCTCCTCGCATCGAAATGATCATCATATTTTTTTAACTCCTCAAAAAAAGCGGGAATACCTTGAGCCTGCATACAGGATTTGGGTAAGATGTCTTCGACCTTTATATCATTAAGTTCCATCTCTAATCCCATTTCACGAGCTATGATAAGCGTTTTGCGGGCTGCATCCATTCCGCTGAGGTCTTCCCGTGGGTCGGGTTCGGTATAACCCATATTTTTTGCTTCCATTACCAGATCACTGAAAGATTTTTGGCCGGTATAATTATTAAAAATAAAGGAGAGCGAGCCGGAGATCACCGCATCTATACGTATGATTTCATCACCGCTGCGCAGGAGGTCATTAAGGGTACTTATCACCGGGAGACCAGCTCCCACATTGGTTTCATAAAAGAATTTTACATTTTTATTTTTGGCTGTTTCGCGCAGTTGATGATAACTTTGCATAGAAGAAGAATTAGCTATCTTATTAGGCGTAGCTATGGAAATAGAATGGCCCAGTACCTGCTCGTAATAGGCTACCGGCTCATCACTGGCCGAATTGTCTATAAAGATACTATTCGAAAGATTGAGCCCTATCATTCTATCTACAAAATTTTGCAAATCTGCTTTTTCTCCCTTGTTCTCTAATATTTCTGCCCATCTGTCGCTGGAGATACCATTTGCATCTATGCGCATCTGCCGGCTATTAGCGATACCGGCTATATGAAATTCGAGGGAATGTTTTTTTAAGAGATAATCTTTTTGTTTGGTCATTTGGGCTAGCAGGGTTTTGCCTATGAGTCCGGTGCCGGTGATAAAGAGATTTACTCTTTTTATATCCTGGGAAAAAAATGCCTGGTGCAGGGCATCTACCGCTTTAGCTTCGTCGTGCTGATGGATAACCGTGCTGATATTAAGCTCTGATGACCCCTGGGCTATGGCATAAATATTAATACCATTTTTTCCGAGAGCGCCAAACAGGCGGCCACTGATACCGGTAGTGAGCTTCATGTGCGATCCTATCACGGCCACTATAGCCAGATCGGTCTGTATTTCTATCTGATTTACCAGACCGGCTTTTATTTCCAGTCTAAATTCATCTTCGATGGATTTTTTTGCCTTAGAAGCATCTTCCGGTTTTATAGCAAAACATATTGAATGTTCGGAGGATGCCTGTGTGATGAGAATAATATTTATCTCTGCACTTCCCAGTACACTAAACAGCCGTGCGGCAAAACCGGTTACCCCCACTAAACCGCTTCCTTCCACATTTATCAGGGCTATTTTGCTAATAGAGGAGATACCCTTTACTGGTTGTTTGTCATTCGTCTCATCTAGGATACGGGTACCGGGATGCGAAGGATTAAAAGTGTTTTTAATAACGATGGGTATCTTCTTTTGCAGTGCAGGCTGTATCGTAGGAGGGTGTATTACTTTAGCCCCAAAATGCGACATTTCCATTGCCTCTTCATAAGTCATTTCACGCAGAGAAAATGCCCGCTTTACTTTTCTTGGATCGGCCGTCATTACACCATCCACATCTGTCCATATTTCCAGTTCGGTGGCATTTATGGCCGCCGCTACTATAGCCCCGGTATAATCCGATCCTCCACGTCCGAGGGTAGTGATGACTCCATCACCATTAGAGGCGATAAAACCACCCATAACATAAACCGGGTTTTCCGGTTTTATCTGCTCTTTTAAGAGATCATTGGTGATGGCAAAATCTACGCTTGCTGCGGTAAAATGGCTATCTGTTTTTATCTGATAGCGGCTATCTATAAATTGGCAGCGGGGCTCAGTAGCCCGCATAAGCAGATAGATGAGATAGGAGGATAATAGTTCTCCAAAACTGGTAATAAAATCCAATGAGCGGGGACTGAGTTCGCGTATAAGAAAAATTCCATTCAGCATATCTTCTAAGCTGCTACATTGGCTTTTTAAGAATTGCAGATATTCTTCTCTATCCTTAGGTTGTAGAATTTCTTCGGCAGTTTTGCGGTGGCGAAAATAGAGATCGTCATAGAGCATTTTATATTGGCTATCCCCGGCTTCAGCTTTTTTACCCATGGAGATCAATTGATCGGTGATGCCGCTCATGGCAGATACCACTGCCACAGCACCTTCCTTCTCAGCACTTTGTAATACTAAATCTCTCACTGTCTTCATTCTTTCGGCATTACCCACAGAGGTGCCACCGAATTTCATAACGATCATTCTGTCTTTCTTCTTTTTGTTTATTAATCGAAAAGGCTTGGATCTTTTTTAACCTCAGACTCATAGTATTCATCGGCCAGATTAGAACCATTTTGGGCGGCATTTACACTCAGTACATCACATCTTTCATTTTCTGGATGGCCGGCATGTCCCTTTATCCAGCTTATTTTTACATTGTGCTGTCTATATATAGCCAAAAATCTCTTCCACAGATCGGGATTTTTCTTTTTAGCAAATTTCTTTTTTTCCCATTCAAAAACCCAGCCCAGATTTATGGCATTTACTACATATTGTGAATCGGAATAAACGTGTACTTCTGAATCTTTATTTTTAAGAGATTCTAGACCCACTATTACGGCCAATAACTCCATTCTATTATTAGTAGTGAGCCGGTAGCCTTGAGAAATTTCTTTCTCATAGCTCCCTGCACGCAATACTACCCCCAAACCTCCCGGTCCCGGATTGCCTAGGGCAGCACCATCTGTATATAATTCTATCTTCAAGCCCGCAAAAATAACCTATTCAGCAAGTATTTTGTAAAAAAAGAGACATTAAAAAATATCTTTATTCATTTATAGAAAAGATATTCTCATGCCACTATCCTTGTACCAGCTTATAAAAGGAGAAGTGGGAGGGGGTTTAGGGTAAGTTTAGTTTTATAGTTTGGTGCCCTCTATCTGTTTGAATCTGAAGAAGGTATATGCCTGGCCTATAATTTTCAGGGAGCTCTATCTGAGTTTGGCCGGTAGGTAACTGGCGTTTGACGGATGCCCACAGCCGATGCCCTACCAAATCGTATAGAGCCAGATCTGCGAGGGTAACCCTATCTCCATTTTCTAAGAAAAGATTTGGCCATTGGATAAAAGCTGTGAAAAAAGAGAGTTTATTAGTTATTTCTGAATGAGAAAAGCCGGTAGAAATAAATTGGCAATTGTCGAAATCATAATTGTCATCTATAATAATCTCACAGCCTGCTGAATCTACTACTTTAATATCAAAATAATAGCCATCCGGGAAAGGTCCTAATAGGATATTTTCCTCATCTGTATATGCGTCGATATAGATAGGGTTTTCCTCCCCTACAGCATTCGTAATAAAGGTATCTACCACCTGGTAATAGGGTACACCGCCAGTGAAGGTAAGAGTTACCATAAAGCTATCGTCTTCGCAATATACTAATGCCGCACTAACATCAAATTCCGAGTTTGGCGGACATTCATACAATTCCCAAAGTTTTGTACACGCAAAAACCTCATCTCCAAAAACGGTTTGTGCCACAGTATTGCCCAATAGATCATTCTGTTCTACCCGGATTATAAATGTTTCTGCGTCCGCAAAAATCATATTTATCTGATAATTATTAAAGGCTGGGATATACTCAGGTTCATTGTAATTGCCACTAATGGCATAGATATAATCATCTGTAACAGGGAAATAGACCGTAATATTTTTAGATCCTGTATCTTCGCATTGAACGCTATAATTTAACTGGAGGCAGGGAACACAATCCGGACCACCGCAGTCTATCTTTAGTTCACCGCTGTTTTTGATCCAATCATCACAATTTTGCGCCAAACCAAATTTGCCTATTAGAAGCAAGAAAGGGAGGATAACGAGGCAAAATATTTTTTTCATATTGCAAATATCAGTTATAGTTTATTAGGAAACAAAAATTAAGCGTATTATTTAGATTAAATTAAGTATGGCACGCTATGTAGATGGCATAAGCGGATACTGGGTTGCATTTAATGATTATTTAGTAAATATTTAGCAGCAAATTTTTGTTTGCCATTTTCGAGGGTAAGGAAATGAATTCCTGCTGCCTGTGTGGGATAAGATATATACCCGGGAGAGGAGCCATTGCCCATATCCATTTTGCCTTCCTGTATCAGCTGTCCACTTATCGAGTATAGGTGGTAGAACCAGTTTTCACTAGGGTCGCTGATGAGAATCTCAAATCGGCGCTGAGATGGGTAGGGAATTACGGCAATCGAAGGAGGAGCGGCTGCTGAAAGACCGGAGATAGTCCCGGTAATTTGGCAGGAAGAAAAATCATAAGTGAGAAACAGATGTTCTACACATCCCCGAGAGTCTATAAGGCTAAACAGGATGGGTTCACCATCGTGGAGCGAACCTATGTTTATACTATTTTCTTCAAAATCGGCATCGTAATATAAATTTTCGAGGGTATCATTTGTAATCTGAAAAGGAGCTACTCCACCATTAATATCTATGTGCAAATAGAAGGTTCCGGCATCGGCATTGCATTCTATCATTTCGTATTGTACAGCGAGATCTGAACTTGCCGGACATTCATAGTCATCCGAGAATATTGAACACGCAAGAACCCCATCTTCAATAATGGTTTGTGACACCGTATTGCTCAATAGATCTTTCTGTACTACCCGGAGTTTAAATGTTTCTGGATCCGCAAACATCATGTTTATCTGATAATTATTAAAAGCTGGGATAAACTCTGGTTCATAGTAATGGCCACTTATAGCATAGAGATAATCATCTGTAACAGGGAAATAGAGGGTAATATGTTTTAATCCTGTATCTTTGCATTGAACGTTATAATTTAGCTGGAGGCAGGGAACACAATCCGGACCACCGCAGTCTATCTTTAGTTCACCGCTGTTTTTGATCCAATCATTACAATTTTGCGCCAAACCAAATTTGCCTATTAGAAGCAAGAAAGGGAGGATAACGAGGCTAAATATTTTTTTCATATTGCAAATATCAGTCATCGTTTATTAGGAAACAAAAATTATGCGTATTATTTAGATTAAATTAAGTATTGCATGCTATAAAGCCGGCATTAGCGGAGAGAGGGTTGCATTTAATGATTATTTAGTAAATATTTAGCAGCAAATTTTTGTTTTCCATTTTCGAGGGTAAGAAAATAAATTCCTTCTGCCTGGGTGGGATAAGATATATACCCGGGACAGGAGCCATTGCCCATATCCATTTTGCCTTCCTGTATCAGCTGTCCACTTATCGAGTATAGGTGGTAGAACCAGTTGTCCTTAGGTTCGCTGATGTGAATCTCAAATCGGTGCTGAGATGGGTAAGGAATTACAGCAATACGAGGAGGAGCGGCTGCAGAAAGACCGGATATAGTCCCGGTAATTTGGCAGGAAGAAAAATCATAAGTGAGATACAGATGTTCTACACATCCCTGAGAGTCTATGAGGCTAAACAGGATGGGTTCACCATCGTGGAGCGGACCTATGTTTATACTGTTTTCTTCAAAATCGGCATCGTAATATAAATTATCGAGGGTATCATTTGTAATCTGAAAAGGAGCTACTCCACCATTAATATCTATGTGCAAATAGAAGGTTGCGGCATCGGCATTGCATTCTATCATTTCGTATTGTACCGCGAGATCTGAACTTGCCGGACATTCATACAAATCCGAAAGTTTTGTACAGGCTAAGAATCCATCTCTTATAATGGCTGTACCTATGATATCTCCATCCTCATTGTATTTATTTATGAAAATATTTATGCCGGATCCATCTTCATACTGAATAAGTAGGGGATTGGGATCTATACCGGGATTATAATCTGAATAATTAATATCTCCCAGTATATAATAGATGCCCTCAGGATCATTTTCAAAATAAAGATTCAGACTAAATATTCCATTTACTGCATCACATACTCCGGCATAGGCTATATTTAGGCAGGGCACACAATCGGCACCCCCGCAATCGGTCTTTAATTCATTTCCATTTATTATGCCATCATGGCAGGATTGCCCTTGCATAGAAAGCATACCGGATTGTAAGAGAAGAGCGATTAATAAAAAAAGGTTTTTCATTGGTAATATTATTATATCAAAGATAAAAAAATTTTTTCATCAGGTAAAAATACGGTTAAATGATGAAAGTGGTGTAAATAATTAGTTGAATATACTAAAAATTTTTTAGGATCAAAAGAAATGCACTGGTTTCCGATAGAAGGCTAATGCCTGATTCTTTGCATTCTATAAGGCTACCCTAGGTAGCCGCCTTATTTTTGTGAATGCTGGAGAAGGCTGTGTTTTTTGCTGTATCCAAAATAGATAAAAACACCCAGTACCATCCACACTAATAATCGCATCCAATTTACCCATCCCAGGCCAAATACCATGGCACCGCAAACTAAAATGCCAAGAATGGGAACTAAAGGCACTAGTGGAGTTTTAAACGCTCTTTTTAGGTCGGGTCTTTTTACACGCATGATCCATACGCCGGCACATACGAGCATAAAGGCAAATAGCGTGCCTATACTGGTCATGTCTCCTACAATATCACCAGGTACAAAGGCCGCAAATAGGCCTACCAATATAAAAATAATCCAACTGGATTTATAAGGAGTGCGATAGAGGGGATGCACTTCAGAAAATACCTTAGGAATTAGCCCATCTCTACTCATTGCATAAAATACGCGAGATTGCCCCATAAGCATTACCAGGATCACTGAAGAGAAACCGGCCAAGATGGCTACGGTTACTAATCTTGCCAGCCATCCATATCCCGTCATATAATTTTGTATAGCGAAAGCCACCGATGCTTCTTTGCCATTAGTTCTAAAATCCTGTACAGAGGCTACACCCGTGAGTACGTAAGAAAAGAGAATATACAAAACAGTACAAATGGCCAGTGAGCCCAGAATACCGATGGGCATATCCTTCTTAGGATTTTTAGTTTCTTGTGCAGCGGTAGAAACGGCATCAAAACCTATAAACGCGAAAAAAACTACGCCTGCGGCGCCTAATATTCCCATTATACCACCAAAGTTATGACTCACTCCTTGGCTATCGGTATAGATACTGGGTGCGGGGATAAAAGGAGTATGATTAACCGGGTTTATAAAAGACCATCCTGCTAAAATAAATATAATAACAATGGCTACCTTGAGTATTACAATCATACTATTTACAAAGGCCGATTCTTTAATTCCTTTTACCAGAAGAAGCGTGAGTATAAAAACGATAAATAATGCAGGTATATTTATCATGCCGCTTTCTATCACTCGTCCCGAGGGGTCGAGCCATGATTCGAAGGGAGAATGGCACCATTTATAGGGAATCTTTAAATTTATAAAGCTTAGCAGCTTATTTAGGTATTCGCTCCAGGCTATACTCACCGTAGCAGCACCTATAGCATATTCGAGCACGAGGTCCCATCCGATAATCCAGGCTACAAATTCTCCCATCGTAGCATAGCTGTAGGTATAAGCACTTCCGGAAATAGGGATCATAGAAGCAAATTCGGCATAGCAAAGGCCAGCTAATGCACAGCCTATAGCCGCTACGATAAAGCCTATAGTAACAGAAGGGCCGGCATTATTAGCCGCCGCCGCAGCTGTTCTCACAAATAATCCTGCACCTATAATGGCACCTATGCCCAGCGCAATAAGTGCGCCTGCATTAAGCGTTCTTTTAAGTCCCTTTTCACTATCATCTGCTTCTTGCATAAGCAGCTCTAAGGATTTTTTTCTCCAGAGGTATGACATAGAATTGTATTTTTTTTGGCATAATAATAGGTAATATTTTTTAATAGGCCTTAGTATAAATAATAGGTGCACAAAACTTAATAGTAAAAAAGCCCTCATTTCCGAGCGGTTAAACTAGAATTCAATGTTTAGATCTACACTAATTACTTTATTATGAAATAATTTCTGATCAGAATAATCCAGAGTAAAAGGTTTGTTTGTGCGATAAATTTGTACAGACCAATATACATCTGCCCGATATGGTTTCTTAGTAAAATAGATTCCGTTTTAATTGCCTGAAGACACGCAACACTGAGGGGCTTAGATGCATGTCTTCACGCCACGAAACGGCTGCGTTGGGTATCTTCACGCAATGCTGAGGGGCTTAGCGACTAGTAACGCTGGGCGGCTTAGTGACATGCAACATGGCAGCACTTGTTTTTGCAAACTATACAAACTATTTGCATCAAAGACCAGAAAATAAGATAAAATAATCGATTGCAAGGTAATAGCAAATCAGGTTGATAATTAAACTATGCGGGTAAATGGCGATTTTTAGAGTGCCTTATGAAATCAATCTCCGCAGATAAGAAAACATATCATGTCGTTATAGATTTCTCATAAGCGGTGTGTGCCAGATATCTCTCTGCATCCAGAGCCGCCATACATCCGCTTCCGGCAGCAGTTACAGCCTGTCTGTAGTTTTTGTCCGACACATCTCCAGCGGCAAAAATGCCCGGAATATTAGTGTGGGTAGAGCCCATTTTATTTATGAGATAACCTTCCGTATCCATATTTAAAATTCCTTTGAAGATATCAGTGTTAGGTTTATGACCGATAGCTACAAAGAAGCCCTGAATAGGGATTACCCGAAGCGTGCCGGATTTTGTGTTTATCACCCTTACAGAATCTACGGTAAGGCCGCCCATTATTTCATCTGTTTCGGTATTCCAAAGAATTTCAATATTAGGTGTAGCCATTACGCGTTCCTGCATAATTTTAGAAGCGCGCATCTCATCACGTCGTACGATTAGATATACTTTTGCACATATCTTAGAGAGATAGAGCGCTTCTTCGCAGGCTGTATCTCCGGCCCCTACTACTGCCACATCCTGTCCTTTAAAGAAAAAGCCATCGCATACTGCGCAAGCGGAAACACCAGATCCATTAAACTTTTGTTCCGAAGGCAATCCCAGCCATTTAGCAGATGCCCCGGTGGCTATAATCACCGCATCGGCGCTCACCTCCAGCGAGCTATCAATGGTCATAGTATGCACATCGCCGGTAAAATTCACTGCAGATACCCATCCAAACCGTATATCTGTGCCAAATCTCTCGGCTTGTTTTTTAAAATCTTCCATCATTTCAGGTCCCAGAATTCCTTGCGGATAGCCCGGGTAGTTTTCTACATCGGAGGTTTGCATAAGTTGGCCGCCTACTTCTACTCCGGTATATAGCACCGGTTTTAATCCTGCACGGGAGGCATAAATGGCTGCTGTGTAGCCTGCCGGTCCTGAGCCTATAATTACTAATTCGTGATGTTCCATATAGGGTAATGAATTTATTTTATATTATTGAAGAATAATCGTATTATCACTGATAGAGTATCCACACCAGCTGCCAAATCCACCAGATCCAATAATGTTGCTTTTTATCACCACGGGTGAGGCAAAAGGCCCGCCTGAATTGCTATTATTATCCAGTGTTAGCCAAAAGAGATAGGAGTCCATATCTATACCGCATAAGCGGAAAGTTACGGTATCGCCCGGTTCAAAAAGGCCATAACTATTAAATGAAATATCGGCATTTCGGTCGTAGGCTCTGGTAATGGGGATTTCAAAACTAGTACCATTTATAACAGCATCGTCGAATGCTGAGGCGAGACCCGGATACATAAGTTCGCTATTTCTCTTGGTAAAATAGCGATAAAAATTTCCGGTGGTATCGGGGTCTTCAAAAAGACAATAGAGCTGGGCATAAGCTGTGTCATTGAGGGTTTTGGCCGTCCACCAAAGACTATCTACCGGTATGATTGCTGGGATATAAGTACTGGCATAGAGCTCTTTATCTTCAGCTATAATTCGGAGATGATAAGTATGGCCTACTTTTCCCTTAAAATCGGCAAGGAGATTTGTATATACAATAAAATCATATTGTGCGGAGTCCATCTCTACCGGTATATTTAGTTGTGGTAGGATCACGGTATCGTTTTCATCCCATACCCTTACGTCGGCATTTTTTATAAACAAGTCGGTATTAGCATTAAGTTGTGTAGTGCCATAGAAAGGGACATTGCGTGTGAGAATAATGATGGGGATAGAGTCTTCATAGATGCTGCCCTGTACTATGATTAGATCCTCCGAATCAGCCAAATCTAAGGTGATCTCCCGCTCACAGGAACTAAATAAAAGGAATAAAAGTAGAGCGGTAAGAGCTGATATGAGGGAAGAAAAATGGTTTGTTAGTTTCATAGAAATAATAGTTTAAAAAGGTTAGAAATTAAAGTTCCACGTAATGGAAGGGATAATGGGAAATAAGGACACTTCATAGGCCTTATTAGTAATAGAAATATTGCTAAAATCTATTTGTGAATCAGTAAAAATAAAATACACATTTTTGCGATTATAGAGATTATAAACAGAGATATTAAAACTTTGGTGATATCTTTTATGCGGTTTATTAATGGGAGTATAGGTGGCAGATAAATCGGCTCGGTGATAAGGTCTTATTCGATAAGAATTTCTCGGAGAAAAAAGCTGTCCCACCTGGTTATCTATGATAAAAAAAGACTGTGGCACGGTGATAGCATTTCCTGTGGCATACACAAATACGAAACCCAGTTCCCATTTTTTATGGATGCTGTAATTTAAGGCTACGGATAGATCATGACGCCGGTCATATTTAGCGGGAAATCTTTTGCCTTCATTGAGATCGGGAAATTGCCGGTCCGTGCGTGCGAGGGTATAGCCTATCCAGCCATTAAAATCGCCTAATGCTTTTTTTAGAAATAGCTCCGTACCGTATGCCCTTCCGCTGCCAAAGACAAAACTATCTTCTATGTCTTTTCCTAGATCCGGCACATAACTCTCGGAGTAATCTATCTGGTGTTTTAGTTTTTTATAAAAAACTTCTATGGATGATTCATAAACATTCTTATTAAAATTTCTAAAATATCCCAGCGAGTATTGCCATCCTTTTTGCGGGGCCACTAATGCACTGGAGGGTACCCATAGATCGGTAGGGAGTGTGGAGCTGCTATTCGTTACGAGGTGTACAAACTGTTGATTATAAGTAAGGCCAAATTTTACTGAGGAGCAGGGGTCTAATTTGATACGCCCATTTAATCTGGGCTCTGGACCAAAATAGGTTTTAATAAGTTTTCCAGGTCCGAAACGCAGGGTATCTGCAAGGTTACCACTACCCAATATCTTTTCTGATGGACCTACCTGATTAAACATAGCCAGTCTTAATCCGGCATTTATTTTCAGCCATTCGGTGATATCCACCTCATCCTGTATATATGCGGCAGATTCGTGGGCATATTTTTTAAAATTTATTTCAGGAAATTCCTGATCTCCAGCCCTTCCGCTGCTGCTATTGGGTATAAAGGTGTGAAAAGTATAATTAGTCCCAAATTTTATTTTATGCCTCACCGATGGATAGTAATCCCAATCTACTTTTAGGTTATAATCTATAATTCCACTGCTCACCGTAAATACGAAATCATCCTGCGCACCATCAAATTTGAATTTATAATCATTGTACACGCCAGATAGATTCATAAACATTTTATCATTAAAAAGATGATTCCATCTAAGCGTAGTGGTGGCATTTCCCCAAGGTATATTTATGCGGGTTCCTCTTTCATCAGTATTAAAAGTAAATACATCTCTGCCAAAGTATCCGCTCAGGTATAGGCGGTCTTTATCACTTATCTGATAGTTTATTTTGGTATTCAGATCAAAAAAATAATATCCCGTACCGGCAAAATCTGTAGTTTTAATATAAGGGGTGGCTAATTCAAAAGCATAGGTGCGTCTGGCCGATGCGATGAAACTGCCTTTTTCTTTCACTACAGGACCTTGCACGGTGAGCCTAGAAGCTATCAGACCTATGCCACCATCTACTTCATAATTTTTATTATTGCCTTCTTTCATAGATACATCTAGCACCGAGCTCAGCCGACCACCATAATTTGCGGGCATTCCTCCTTTTATAAGGCTCACATTTTTTATGGCGTCGGCATTAAATATGCTAAAAAATCCAAAAAGATGGCCAGTATTATATACGATCGCATCATCGAGCAGTACGAGGTTTTGATCCGGCCCACCACCTCTCACATAAAATCCACTATTGCCCTCACCGGCAGATTGAACACCAGGAAGGAGCTGAATAGTTTTCATTAGGTCTATTTCTCCCATAAAGGCTGGCAATGCTTTTATTTTATCTATTCCTAAATCTACTTTGCCCATATCCGTGCTGTTTATATTTTCATCCTTACGGTCGGCTAGTATGGTTATTTCTTCCAGCATTGCCTCTACAGAGAGCAGCTCCACATTGCGTATCATATCCTTATCCAGTATAATTTCTAATTTTTGGGAAGCATATCCCAGATAGTTAAATTCTATTGAATAAGTGCCGGATTCTAGGGTGAGACTATAAAATCCATAGGAATTACTCACTGTGCCCTGTGAGGGATTAGCTAGATTTATAGCCGTAGCACCTATAAGACTTTCCCCATTGTCCGCATCTCTGATATAGCCACTAAGGGTATATTTGGTAACAAACTGGCGAGTTTTTTCTTTCAAAGGGGCAGCTAAAAGCGGTGCCATTAGTCCAAAGCAAAAGAGAAGAAAAACAGCAATGTAAAAAAAACATACCTTGAAGTACATAGGAAAATAAGATCCTTTAGACCTTAGCGGCTGCAAAAATAGCTTAATCCCAGTTGTTTTACTATATCCATCAGATATTTGTATGTAGGAATTGGGGAAAAGTCAGAAATTAGAATGGAGTTTATTAAAGGATAATTATTTCTAATGGGTTCTTAATAAATAAATCACTATATTTGCCGGCTAATTTTATTAAATAAATTTATTATCAATAATGCAAGGGAAAGGTCTTATTAAATTTTTTGCCATTGTCCTTGGAGCCATTTGTACAGCCTATTTGATTTTAAACCTGCTCACCGCCCGTATCGAAGGCAAAGCAGCGTCTTATGGAGCAGAACAGGCGGCTAAGGTTACTGACATTGCGCAGAAAAGTGTCATCGAGAAAAGAGTCAAGAAAAATTATCTCGATTCTGTAGCGAATAAAAATGTTCTTCCATTTATCCCCATTTCGTATGAGACGGCTACTAAAAATCAACTAAAAATGGGCCTCGACCTCAAAGGAGGGATGAATGTGATTTTACAGATCAATATGCCCGATCTCATCAAAACCATGGCCAATTACAATCCCGATCAAGTGTTCAATCAGGCATTAGCGGAAGCTAAATCCGCTCAACTTACTCAAAACCAGGATTATGTAACTCTATTTGGCCAGGCATTTGAGCGGCTAGCACCTCCAGGTGCAAAACTTGCCGGAATATTTAGCGCTTCCCCGGAGCTTGCAGATAGGGTAAAAATTTCTGCTTCTAATGCGGATGTTTTAGATTTTATAAGGGCCGAGTCAAAAACTGCCATAGACCGGACTTTTGATATTCTCCGCACCCGTGTAGATAAACTAGGTGTTTCTGCTGCTAATCTTTCATTGTCTGAGAATACGGGTCGCATAAATGTAGAACTTCCTGGAATAGATGACGCAGAGCGAGTGAGAAAGATGCTACAGGCCAATGCCAAACTAGAATTTTGGGAAGTGCGAGAAGTAGATCAGGATATTACGGCGATGGTACAAAATTTAGCTAATGTACAGGATGCCATCGAAAAAGGCAGTACTCCAGTAACACCGGAAAATGTCATAAAGACCGATAGTATTGGCAGATCCGATACCGATACCACTAAGAACGAAAACTCTTTGGTACTAGATGGCGATAATAATTCGGAAGAAATAGATACTTCCAGCCTAGGTGGTGCTAAAGGCCTCTTTTCTTTTTTCAATTTCTACGGACAGCAAGGCAGTTTTGCCGTGGGCGATGTGGCTATAAAAGACACCGCCCGCTTTTCTGATCTGCTGAGAAGCAAAGAAGGACAGAGTAGCCTTCCAAAAAACATAAAACTGCTATATGCTGCCCAGCCCAATGACAGCAAGGACGCCACAATAAGTAAAAATGATCGCCGCCTAGCAGTTTATGCCATAGACGTAAAATCTGCCACCGGTAAGCCTCCAATAGATGGTGGAGTAATTACATCGGCCGGAGCTAATATAGGTATGGATCAAAAGGTAGCCGTAGAAATGGCTATGAATAATGATGGAGCTAAAAAATGGCGAAAACTTACCCGCGAAAACATAGGGCAGAGTGTGGCCATCGTAATGGACGATCAGGTTTATTCTGCCCCAGTAGTACAAGACGAAATTGGCGGTGGAAGATCGAGCATTTCCGGTACTTTTGATTTAGAAGAAGCAGAAGATTTAGCCAGCGTCATAAAGGTCGGGAAATTACCGGCCAATGCCCAAATTGTACAAGAAGAATCTGTGGGTCCTACGCTCGGTAAAGAATCTATTCGTAAGGGTATAATGTCTATCTTGCTGGGATTCCTAGCCGTTGTAGCTTTTATGATACTCTATTATGCAAAGGGGGGGGTGGTATCCGTGATTACCCTTATCCTCAATATTATCATTATACTCGGAGTATTAGCCAGTCTTAAAACTACGCTCACATTGCCCGGTATTGCCGGTATCGTGCTCACTATAGGTATGGCAGTAGATGCTAATGTAATTATCTTTGAACGTATAAAAGAAGAGCTGGCCAAAGGTAAAACGATGCGCACCGCTATATCTGAAGGATTCACTAAGTCCTATTCAGCCATTATAGATGCGAATGTTACGAGTCTTATTACGGCAATTATATTGGCCTATTTTGGACTAGGTCCGATAAAAGGATTTGCCGTCGTATTTGGTGTGGGTATTATCAGTTCTATGTTTACAGCGGTACTACTCGGTCATTTTATTTTAGATTCCTATGTAAAAAATGAAGATCGCAAAGTGGGATTTAGTACCTCCCTTTCAGAGGGTAGATTTAAAAATATTAAATTAGATTTTTTAAAATGGAGAAAAACGGCTTATGCCATCTCCATAGGTATGTTGTTATTAGGCTTATTTTCAGTATTTACTAAGGGATTTGAATATGGTGTAGATTTCTTAGGAGGACGTTCTTATGCCATTCGCTTTGATCAGACGGTAAATAATACTGAGCTGGCCAATAAGTTAGCTGGCCCTCTAGGCAAAGCTCCTTTGGTGAGAACCTTTGGTTCTACCAATCAGGCATTAATTACCACCGATTATAAAATAAAGGAAGATGCCCCAGCAGTAGATGCAGAGATAGAAAAGATTATCTACGATAATTCTAAGTTTGCCTTTGCCGATCCTCCTTCGCCCGAAAATTTTCTGAAGAATAATAAACTTAGCTATACGAAAGTAGGACCCAATATCGCTAGTGATATAACCCGAGGAGCTAAAATAGCCACTATACTTTCTCTGCTTGCCATTTTCCTATATATATTTATGCGCTTTCGCAAATGGACATTTGGGGCTGGTGCTACCGTATGCACAGCCCACGATGCGCTTATGATCCTAGCCCTTTTCTCAGTGTTTGCTGGTATTCTGCCATTCAGCTTGGAGATAGATCAGGTGTTTATAGCTGCTCTTTTAACGATAATCGGATATTCTGTAAACGATACGGTAATCGTATTTGATCGTATCAGGGAAAATATTAAAGAACATCCTGGAATGAAATTATATGATATCATTAATGATTCTATAACCCAAACATTGAGTCGTACCATTATGACAGCCTTTACTGTTTTATTGGTAGTATTAGTACTGTTCTTCTTAGGTGGAGATGCTACTCGTGGTTTCTCCTTTGCTATGATTATAGGTGTCATACTTGGTACTTTCTCCTCTATTTTTGTTGCAGCCCCAGTCATGTATGACTTAACCCAATGGACTTCAATTCAAAATGCAAAAGCGCCGGTCCTCGCTAAGGCGGGCGCATAATTCTAGAAATATTTATAAGGAGATGAAGCCGATATTGTTTTTTACAATATCGGCTTTTTTATAGATTCTATTTTTGAGTATAATATTATTAACTCGGAATCAGCCTTAGAATCTGCTATGAAAGGAAATTATTCAAAATAGATAGGAGGCACGGAATTTTTCTCCCGCAGAGATAGTAAAGACTACGTTTAGGAAAGAAAAATGAGTACAGAAATAGAAATGAAGTAGATTTTTTTTGCAATAAATTTTTGATGCTGATTCAGGAATTCGTAGCCATTTTTTTTAAGCATAGAAATCACTCACAAAGCTTTTTTCATACCTTTGCCCTATGTCTAAACCAATAATAAAAACTTCTTCCATAAAGATAGAAGTAGGATTAAATGAAAACAAAATTCCTGAGCAGATAAAATGGATAGCCACGGACAGTGATGCCGGCGGCGAAAATGAAGCCGGCTCCTTTATCTATTCTACTTGGGATGGACAGAAAAAAGAAGCATTGAGCATACATCTTTGGACCACAAAAATGACGGTGGAAGAGATGAATTTCTTTGTATTCCAGCACCTTATGACCCTGGCAGAAAGCTATTCTCGCGCTACTGGCAATAAGGATGAACTGGATAAAATTCAGGAATTTGCAAAAGACTTTGCCCGTAGAAATAGCGTAATAAAATGAGATTCACTTTTCGTAGCCATCTCCACCAACTAATTAGTGAGGGCTTTATGTAGTTCTATCGAATTTCTGTTTTATAGTTGTCCATAAGCGCTGGATTCTGGGAATAATCTGATCCAGCTCTAGGCTGGCAGAATCATTGGTAGCTTTGATTCCTAGTAAAAAAGCTAGGGGTATAAATATATAAATAGCTAGCCATACGCCATTAAAAGGAAGCATCACATCTTCTTCGGCAAATTTTCTACCCATAGTGCGAAAAATGTAGAAGAATACAAAGAGTATAATAGATATAACCATCGGAAGACCCATTCCTCCCTTGCGTATAATGGCCCCAAAGGGTGCACCTATAAGGTATAATAATATGCAAGCAAATGACAAGGCAAACTTATCGAAAAGAGCGATTTCATATTTTCTTTTCTTTATATCTAAATAGTCTGATTGTTTTATAGCCCAATCGTTATAATTATATAAAGTCTCTACTTGAGTTTTAGCTTTTTCCAAAATAGTTAGCTCCGATTCAGGTTCTATACACCATTTATCTAAGAGTTTAATAGCAGGCCCCCGGACACTATCACAAGACCATTCTTTTTGAGGGATCCGTCGTATAGCCATCTGTATGGTGAGCTGTTCTTGTATTTTTTTGGGAAAATTCTTCTTGTCGGATTTGAAGGAATCTATCATCCAATTTAGCTGCTTTACACTCATCATTTTCTGATTGCTTTTAAACATAGCTTCGTCTTTTTTTTTAAACTCCAGACTGGACAGATCTATCACCATTTCATATTCCATAAAATGGCTGCGGTTATGTTCATAAGTTTCCGGCATATTAGGCATAGATTTTACATCATGATATTGATGCCCATTATATAGTTTAAAGGTGAGGGTATTAGTATGTTCTCCACCATACATTTCTCCTCTTTCTGCGCTGATAAGTGCAGTGCTTCCGTCTCGTTTAGTATGATCATAGATAAGCAGATCATGTAGGGTTTTATTATCTTTATCTTTTTCCGCTACATTAATAATGTATCCGCTTATACCATCATAGAATACCCCAGGTCGTATATTTAGTGCGGGCTTTTGTTTAGTAATAGAATAAAACAGTGTAGTAAACTTAAGATTAGCAGCGGGCAATACATAATTGCTAAATAAGAATGCCCCGGAAGCGATAATCATACTGACTAGGAGTAAGGGCAGCATAAAACGCTGAAAAGATATTCCCGAGGACTTGAGGGCTACTAGCTCATAATTTTCTCCCAGATTTCCAAAAGTCATTATGGCCGCTAGCAGAACCGCTAAAGGCAAAGCCTCGGGCACCGTGGTAGTACTGAGTAGGAGAATAAATTCGCCTATAATTCTTAGCTCCAGATTTTTGCCTATGAGGTCGTCTATATATTTCCAAAGAAACTGGAGTACAAATACTAACATTGTGATAAAAAATGTAATAATAAAAGGACCTAAAAAGGACTTTATTACCAGTTTGTCTATTTTTTTAAGAAATAAAAACATCACTTTGTAAGTAATAATATGCTTAAAGGGTATAGATTACCCGATCATAGAATTTCATACGCAGAAAAAGATAACAGGAGGGCAGGGTATAGGAGAGGAGTATAGATAAAGGTATTAATTGCCGGCACCGATTATATTTTGTAGAATTTCTATCTGTGTGGTCCAATACAGGATTTGATCTTTTTCGGAGCCACTATCCGTAAAATCGGTAACAATGAGCATCAAATCATTGCTTATTTCGGACATTTGAATCCGAAATTCTAGATACTCGCCAGATTCATAGCCTTCTATTTCATATCTTACAAATACATTTTCCTCAGCATCCCGCAGCCGGGCCTTTTCTTCGTAGCCATTCCAGGAGAAGGTATAGACTTTTTCATTAGCATCTACCTTTTCCGCAAACCACTGAGCTAGCTGATCTGGCTGGATAAGAAAGTTAAATAAAATGGTTGGCGAAGATTTAATGGTAAAATCGCAACTTATTTTTGACCTGGTCGCCATAAACTAAGAATGATGAACGCGCAATTATAGACATTTTTTCATTAATTTACAATTGCGTGGCTATTTTCTTGTTTATTTTAGGCCCAAGACAGCCTATGCCGGAAACGCACAGATAAGAAAAAAAGAAATTTAGGTATAAAAAAGCCTCATTTTGAGCGATTAGAGATAAAATTTGCATAATTATGGCCAAATATTAAATATATTTCACTATTTATTGAATAAACCCTTTACTTGTCTTGTTATTTAAAATACTTTTGCCTAAACATTCGAAAAACCGATTATGAGGCAATTAAAAATTACTAAATCTATTACCAATCGCGAGAGTCAGTCCCTCGAAAAGTATTTGCAGGAAATAGGCAAAGTGGATTTACTCACACCGGAAGAAGAGGTAAGTCTGGCTCAGCGGATAAAGCAGGGCGATCAGGATGCTTTGGAAAAGCTTACCAAGGCCAATTTGCGATTTGTTGTTTCGGTAGCAAAGCAATATCAAAATCAGGGATTATCCCTTAGCGACCTCATCAACGAGGGAAATTTGGGACTCATTAAAGCGGCCCAGCGATTTGATGAAACTAGGGGATTTAAATTCATTTCTTATGCGGTATGGTGGATTAGACAATCTATTTTGCAGGCTTTAGCTGAACAGTCTCGCATCGTACGTCTGCCGCTAAATAAGGTGGGCTCATTAAATAAAATTAATAAAGCCTTTTCGCAGCTCGAACAGGAATTCGAACGTGAGCCATCACCAGAAGAATTGGCCTATATATTAGAACTGGACCCAGAGGAAGTAGAAACTACCTTAGGGGTGGCCGCTCGCCACGTTTCTGTAGATGCACCCTTCGTAGAAGGTGAGGACAATAACCTTATAGATATACTAGAAAACCACAATGCCCCTACTACCGATAGCAACCTTTCCTTTGTAGAATCCCTTACTCTGGAGTTAGACCGATCACTCGGTACGCTTACTGAGCGCCAGCGTGATGTGATAAAATTATATTTTGGCATAAGTATAGAACATCCCCTTTCATTAGAAGATATAGGAGACCGTTTTGGGCTCACGCGCGAAAGAGTGCGGCAGATTAAAGATAAGGCCATAAACAAGCTCCGTGCTGCCAGTCGCAGCAAATTATTGAAATCCTATTTGGGTAGTTAATAAATCAATTTATATCTTTGAAGGTCAATGAAAATTGACCTTTTTTTTTAAAAATAATTATCAAAAGCTATGTTACATCAATATGAAGCTTCGCTGGATGCCTGGGTAGAAAATGAAAAAAAAGCCTTGGAACTGATAGGTATTATTGGAACCTTGTGGTATGAAAATGAAGTAGAACTCAATATCTTTCATCGCCACCTATTTGATTGTAGAGTAACCGAAGTGTTACAGTTTTTAAAGGAATCGGAAAATTATACCCAGGCGGATATAGACATAGAAATGCTACTCATAATGGCCAAAATTATTCGGGAAATGAATATTTGGGCTACTAAGATAGATTTGGGGCGCATAGCTGATGAGGCCCATCTTAGAAATATAACTAAAAATGAACTGTCCGAGTTTATAAAAGAGCAGCTCTATAGCATTTCAGGAGATCAAAAGGAGAGATACAAACCTAAAGACGTAGTGTTATTCGGATTTGGCCGCATTGGGCGTATTATGTGTCGTCTGCTGGTGGGTAATGCCGGTACCGGCACACAGCTCAGGCTGCGAGCCATAGCCTGTAGAAACAACAGCAGTGCCACAGACCTGGAAAAAAGAGCCAGCCTCCTGCGCAAGGACTCCGTACACGGACGCTTTCGAGGTTCCATAGAGGTAGATGCCACGGCACAATGTCTTATCGTAAATGGAAATCGCATTCACATGATAGAAGGCGATAATCCGGAATCCATAGATTATGCTAAGTATGGAATTTCTAATGCCATCCTCATAGATAACACTGGGGTATGGAGAGACCGTCCTAATCTCACGCGGCATACCCAGGCTGAGGGTATAGAAAAGGTCATACTCACTGCCCCCGGCAAAGGAGATGTGCCCAATATCGTCTATGGGATAAATCATCAAGTCTTTGATTCTGCCGCCGAAAAAGTGTTCTCCGCTGCCTCCTGCACTACTAATGCTGTGGTCCCTACCTTAAAAATTATAGAAGAATTTTATGGCATAGAAAAAGGACATTTAGAAACCGTACACGCCTATACAAATGATCAAAATCTGCTGGATAATTATCATAAGAAAGAACGACGTGGCCGTGCCGCACCACTTAATCTTGTGATTACTGAAACCGGCGCCGGAAAAGCTGCCAGCAAAGCTATCCCCAGCTTAGAAGGTAAACTTACCTCTAATGCCGTAAGGGTACCTACGCCTAATGTATCTATGGCTATCATGAATCTGAATCTACAGCGTGAAACTTCGCTTACAGACCTAGCACAAATTTTTCAAGAAACCACGAGCACGGGTGCTTATTATGATCTAGTAGAATATGCCAGCTCCCCAGAATTAGTTTCTTCGGATCTCGTGGGCAATCCACATCCTGGTATTATAGATGGAAAAGCCACCCTGGTATCTGCCGATAATAAAAGCATCGTTCTCTATGTATGGTATGACAATGAGTTTGGATATAGTATGCAAGTGCTCCGATTAGCTAAATATCTGGCTGGAGTAGAAAAACCTTCTTATCATTAATAAATACTCCTATAAAACTAATACAAATAATATTTTTTTTTTAACCCAAAATGCCGGATTTTTGCCGACTATAATTATCATAAAAAATGTTTGACAGTTTACAGGACCGACTAGACCGGGCCATAAAAACCCTGAAGGGAGACGGAAAAATTACCGAACTGAATGTGGCCTCCACCATAAAGGAGATACGCCGCGCACTAGTAGATGCCGATGTGAATTACACTATAGCCAAAGACTTCACCGCTCGGGTAAAAGATCGGGCAATGGGTCAAAATGTACTCACCTCCGTATCGCCCGGACAACTTATGGTGAAAATCGTATCCGATGAACTCACTGAGCTAATGGGAGGCAAAGCCGCAGATTTTGTACTCAGGGGAAATCCGGCTATCGTATTACTTAGCGGATTACAAGGATCGGGAAAAACCACTTTTGCGGCTAAATTGGCTAATTTTCTTAAGACCAAGCAAAATAGACAGCCGCTCCTAGTGGCTTGTGACGTATATCGGCCGGCGGCTATTACTCAGCTCAAAGTGTTAGGGGAGCAAATAGGCGTAGAAGTATATGCCGAAATAGATAATAAAAATCCAGTGGAACTAGCTAAAAACGGGATCGCCTATGCTAAATCTAATAATAAAAATTTAGTAATAGTGGATACAGCCGGTCGCTTAGCTATAGATGAAGATATGATGAATGAGATAGAGGCTATTAAAAACGGCATACAGCCGGATGAAACCCTCTTTGTAGTAGATTCTATGACCGGCCAAGATGCCGTAAATACCGCTAAAACCTTTAATGATCGCCTAAATTTTGATGGAGTCGTACTCACTAAACTCGATGGTGATACGAGAGGTGGAGCAGCACTTTCTATTCGATATATTGTAAATAAGCCCATAAAATTTATAAGCACCGGCGAAAAGCTCGATCGTCTAGATGTCTTTTACCCGGATCGTATGGCTCAGAGGATCCTAGGTATGGGTGATGTAATATCCTTAGTAGAAAAGGCACAAGAGCAATTTGATTCTGAACAGGCAGCTAAGCTGCAGAAAAAAATTATGAAAAATCAGTTTGATTTCAATGACTTTATGGGTCAATTGAAGCAACTGAAGAAGTTGGGAAATATAAAAGATCTGCTCTCTATGATACCCGGAATAGGAAAATCTGTAAAGGATCTGAATATAGATGATGATGCCTTTAAAGGAATAGAAGCCATTATACAATCTATGACTCCTTCCGAAAGAAAAAATCCGGAATTGATGGCCGCACAGTCGCGTCGTGATCGGGTGAGCAAAGGAAGTGGTCGCACCCTCCAGGAAGTAAATCAGTTCTTAAAACAATTTGAGGAGATGCGCAAAATGATGAAAAACTTTTCTAAGACCGGTAATATGAGTAGAGGGATGAAAGGGTCTCCATTTGGCAGATAAAAGGGTCATCGAATGAAAGAACATGAAAAGGAAGCCGAGGTACCTTATATCATCATCATTGAAGATAATGATGCAGATATTCTGCTCACCAGAGAAGCACTTAAGGAAGTCGGTAAACCGGTAAAAGCAGAATTTTTTAATACAGGACTAAAAGTACTCGATTGGATAAAAAATAGCGATCTCCCCGCTTTTATTAGACCTCATTTCATTCTGCTAGATATAAATATGCCCGGTATAGATGGACTGGAATTGCTTAAACGCATAAAAACGGAGCCACGCCTTGCTTCTATACCGGTTATTGTATTCTCTAATTCAAATTCTCATCGCGATGTAATCCAGTCTTATCAAAATGGAGCTAATAGTTTTGTTAAAAAACCGCTCGATTATGATGATTTTGTAATCCTGCTAGCCCAAATCACTCATTACTGGACAGATATCGTTATTCAAGTTATTGCCTTATGAACGATAAAAAAAATGAATTTCGAATTCTGCTAATAGAAGATAATGTTTTTGACGTTAAGCTGGTGAGCCTTTATTTAAATGAAAATGAAGACTATTTTTTTGAAATTGTAAATGCCACTGATTTAGGCGTAGGTTTAGACCTAGTACATCGCGATCAATATGATGTAGTATTATTAGACTTGTCTTTGCCAGACAGCAGTGGTATCAATACAATAAAAACTTTTTTGACCGAATCGCCAGACAGTACAGTGATCGTACTTACGGGTTATGATGATATGAACGTGGCACTGGAGGCGCTGGAATACGGTGCAGCCGATTATGTGGTGAAGAGCGATATAGAAAGAGGACTCCTAAAAAAGTCTATCCTCTATGCCTATCATAGCCGCAAGAATGAAGACCTAACAAAGGCAAAAGAATTGGCCGAAAAAACTGCCGAAATGAAACACCGGTTTCTGGCACAGATGAGCCACGAACTGCGTACACCACTCAATGTAATAAATGGCATTACCGGGCTGCTAGAGAAAACAGATCCAAACCCTAAGCAGATGGAATATATCCTTACTCTTAAGCAGAGTACTAAACATCTGCTAAGTCTTATAAACGAAATCCTAGACTACTCAAAACTCGAATCAGGTAAAATGCAACTAGAGAAAGTAAAAGTAAACCTAAATAAACTTACCCGTGATCTCATAAATACCCATAAATACAAAGCCATAGAAAAGAAATTAAACCTCTATAATCAAATGGATTTAGAAACACCTGAATTTATTATTACCGATGAAAAAAGACTGCATCAGTTGCTTACCATCTTATTAGACAATGCCATCAAATATACAGATACAGGAGAAATAATCCTCGGCACAGAATGTATTCATCGCGATGACCTTCATACCCTTGTAAGATTCTATGTAAAAGATACCGGCAGAGGAATAGATGATAAATACCAGGACAGCGTATTCGAAAGTTTTACCCAGGCACATAGAAGCTCCACTACCACAGAAGCCGGCACAGGACTGGGACTGGCTATAGGAAAAGAGATAGCACTATTGTTTGGTTCTGAATTAGCTCTCAAAAGCAAGCTGGGAGAAGGATCTGAGTTTAGTTTTATCATTCATGCCGGACTGAACGAAGTAGAAGAAATGCAGAATTTTTCGCCCATATTCGATGAGATGATAGCTGGTGCAAAAGATATTTATGCAAAAATATTGCTCGCCGAAGATCATTTTCTCAATCAATTTGTGATAAAAGAGATGTTGGCACATGCTATGCCCGGTATAAATTTGCATATCGCTAATAATGGCTTGGAAGCGCTAGAATGTTTAAAAAATGAAAAATTTGATCTTATTCTTATGGATATCTCTATGCCAGAATTAGATGGCTATGATACCACAAGGACCTTGCGCTCGATGATAGGAAATCCCAATTCGAATATCCCTATCTTAGCCCTCAGTGCTCACTCCCTAAAGCCAGAAATAGAGCGTTGTTTTCAGGTGGGAATGAATGATTTTGTGAGTAAACCTATCGTGGAAAAAGACTTGATTTCTAAAATGGTAAAGCATCTCCGGCAGGTTATAGAGCCCTCTCTTACGCTTGAAATATTGGACTCGGATGTAAAGATAAATCTTTCCTATCTCGATCATCTGGCAAATGGTAATGCCGATCTCCGAAAAGAGATGATAGAAAAACTAAGCATAGAATTTGCTAATGACCTGAATGATCTCATAGATCATTATCATAAATCCTATATTCGCGCCTATTATCAAAAGGCTCATAAGCTAAAAACCACGATGGCCTATCTGGGATTAAAGGAACATCCTATAGTGATAAAAACACTGATGACAAAAACAGATTCTGTAAATAGTTTTCCTTTTAGCCATGAGGAGATTATGCAATTTAATAATATCTGCGAAATGGCAATCAGTGAATTAAAAAAAATGTAATGCCAGTATAAGGCGAGGGTTATAATCTGTATGGATTTCTTACCTTATCTTTACCAAATGGATGGTACGATAAGAAAGGAAATATTCATAGCGGACGATGATCAGGTATTCCTGCAAGCCATAGAAGCCAGGTTGACTCAAGCTGGATATTTGGTGAATTCAGCCCTAGATGGCCAAATCGCTCTCGTAAAACTGAGAACAAAAAAATATGATCTTCTTCTATTAGATATAATGATGCCCTATTATAGCGGTGTGGAGATACTTAGCGAGATAAAAGCACTGTATCCAGATGTCCCCGTTATCATCATTTCTGCGCTGGAGGCGCAGGAACTCATTTTTACCGCTTTCGAAATCGGCGCTAATGAGTTTATATTAAAACCGGTAAATCTTGATGAATTGCTCCTGCGTATAGAAAAATTTATTTGAGATATTTTCCGCTCGGCGATGTAGTTGATATCTTTCTTGAAACCGGCATAAGTATTCGATTCTGAATTTTTTAGAAGTGGTTTTTTTTTAACCCGTAATCAGCCTGAGACTTTGGTACGGAAGGAAATTATACACAATAGCTAGGAGGCTCGGAATTTTTCTCCCGCAGACCTAGTAAAAACTATGTTGAGGACAGAAAAATGAGATCAGAAATAGATATGAAGTAGAATTTTCTTTTAAGGTATTACTAATGCTGATGCAGGGTTTAATTAATTTGCATAGATGGCTTGTCGGCGCATTTCTGCAGCAAGATCCTTTCCCAGATAACCATCTATAAGCCTGTGCACAAATCCGAGTGCAGGGATGAGCAGAATGGCAGCTACTATTTTATAAAAATAATTTACAGAGCCCACGGCCAGATATTGATTTACTGGCCAAGGATTAGGACCGGTCATAAAAGCAATATACAGCACCACATAACTATCTAAAAACTGAGAGAAAAAACTAGATACCGTAGCTCTTATCCAGAATAGTTTTTCGCCGGTGCGTACTTTTATTTTGTGAAAAATAAAAGCATCAGAAATCTGTGCAATAAGAAATGCTACCAGAGAGCCGATGATAATACGTAGCCCTTGTCCAAATACGGCACTAAAAGCTGTTTGCGCGTCTTCCAGGCCCAAATGGCGATAGGAGCCTACCCACCACGAAGCTGGTGAGAGATGAATCGCTGCATATACGATAATAAAAGCATAACCTATAAGTCCTGCCGTGATAAGACTGAGTGTGCGCACCCCCCTCATTCCATAGTATTCATTAATAATATCCGTCATAATAAATACGATGGGCCAGATAATTACACCTGCCGTAAAATTTAATGATCCCTCTACGCCCAATATTTTCCAGTGGAGCAGTGGTAGGCCGAAACTGTTTTCAAGGGAAAAAATTTTTGCCCCTATAAACTCGGCTACGACGGCATTCGCTATAAAAAATCCACCCAAAAAAAGCAGAAGCCGAAAAGATTTTTGTGCAATGAGAGGGGTGGGATGAGGCGATTCCATAGGTCATTTTTTTAGGCTGTTTATGTCCCCTAGGCGAAGTCGGCGTTCATATCATTGGCAAGCTGTAGAGTAGCCGGGATTTCTAGGGTAGTAAATGGCAAGATTAAACGATAATTCTGCATTAAAGTTAAAGATTTATTAATTAATACTATTTTTGCCTAAAATGAAAGTCCAGCTATTTATTCCCTGCACCGTAGATCAGTTTTTACCAGACTTGGGCTTTAAACTCATTAGGGTATTGGAGCGAGTAGGGTGTCAGGTACAATATGAATCACGACAAACCTGCTGTGGCAAATTTTTTTTCCAGGCAGGACGACCGGAAATGACTGAAAAACTAGCTGCTAAAGTAGTGGATTGCTTTTTTCTGGGGGGGCCTGTGGTATGTCCTGGCACGAGTTGTGTGCAATATCTCATAGAAAAACTCTATCAGGCTGCGCCTAATACTATAATACGTCCGCAGGCCAAAAAGATAGCGGAGAATGTTTACGATTTAAGCCAGTTTTTAGTAGAAACGATGAAAGCCAGTGATTTGGGCTCAGAATTTGCGGCCAAAGCAGTCTTTATTGACGATTTATCTATAGCTGGCCGCCACCTAGAGCGACCAGAACCCTTGAAATTATTGGCAGCAGTGCGAAATCTCGAATTATCTATCCTCCCTCCTCCCTTTAGAACCTATCATCTGGATCCCTTCTTTGCCCTGCATAATGAAGAGGAGATATATGAAAGAGATATGCGCTATCTGAATGCGATCCTAAAATTGGACGGCGTGCGTAAAATTATTTTTTCAGAGCCTGAGCATAACCTTCATTTTAATGCATTGCTTGAAAGAGAAAAAATAGATCTGGAAACCCTTCATATTTTAGATGTATTAGCCAGCTGATTTTCTATAATCCGTATAAGCAATTCGGCGTTTAACACATTATTATAATGTTGTTTCAAAATATTTTGGCGTTTTTCTTGTTCCTCGATGGTCATGGGCATCTCGACTAATTTATTGATTGTTTGCTGCCATTCTATTTTTTTTTCGGCGATATGGCAAAGTCTTTCGAGACCGGTTTGATTTACCATTTTGCCATTGGCAATGCAGTGTCTGCCCTGGTAGAGGGCATTGAGCAGTTTTAATTTTATGCCAGTATGCTGGGTAGCAGGCAATAGGTTTATATGTGCCCCGGCTATAAGCTTAACCATTTCCTCCTTGCCCGGATTGGCTATGATTTGCACTTTTTTTCTTCTGCAGCAAAAGCGCAGCCAAGTACCCGGATTCATTCCGGCGATGATCAGAGGCAATTTGGTTTGGGCGTTTATGAGATCGAGAAGAAACAGGGCAGTGGCATTGTTTTCCGGCACAGCTAAATTTCCGTGATATAGCATATATTTGCCTTGCCCACCCAGTGAGGTAAGGGTATCATTGGGATGAAAGCAAGGCAAATAGTGGCTTTGCGGAAATTTTTTGTGATAATACAGGTGGTCTGCCGGCGAAATAGGAAGAATGATATTGGCTATACCTAGGTTTTCTTCAAAGCGCAGGAGTTTATCGGCTTCTGAGCGAAAATAAAACCACTTTAACGGCGACCAAGTAGCAGCGGCAAGACCTTTATAGTATTGCCATTCTACATTATGGGTACGCACCATACAAAGGCGGTTCTTAAAATCCTTTTCACCCAGCAGAAAACAAGTGTGTAGCCCCTCAAATAAGATGGGATATTCTGGATATAAAAGATTTTTTTTTAGCTCCGGATCCGCCCTAGATAGTACAATATAGGGAAGGGGTTCCAGCAATGAGTTCGCCATCTGGCCTCGGGGGTAGTAGTAAACTTTCTCGCAAAGTACCTCCAGCTCAGCCGATGGTGGCCGCCCATAATGATAACAATGCAAAATAATGTGCACACCCTGCTGAGAAAGTGCTTTTATTTTATAAAAAACATCTATCACTCCGCCATAATCTGGAGGAAATGGATTGTCAAATGAAATAATATGCAAAAAAAGACTCAAATAATTAGGAATTATCTAAAAACAATTATACCTTTGCTAATCAAATTGGGATAAAAATTTTCTGTTAATAAAATATTTTTTCTAAACCAAACAATAACCCGAATGGAAATTGTAAACAAAAACCTGAAATACCTGCGCAAGTTAAAAAATATGACGCAGGAAGAGTTTGCCAAGGCACTTTACATTAAAAGATCCTCCCTTGGCGCTTATGAAGAAGGGCGGGCAAAACCAAACAGTGATGCCCTAATGGCCCTAGGTAAAGTGTTTAATCTCACCTTAGAACAGCTCTATACCGTAGACCTGGGGGAATTGGCCAATGACAAATTGCTAAAATCCAATGATCCGGAAACGAAAGATAGCTATCTGAGTGGTGAGAGAATGCGCATTCTATCCATAGCCGTAGATAAGATGGCCCGAGAGCAGATCGTAGTAGTGCCTATAAAAGCACGTGCCGGATACACCACTGGTTATACCGATGCCGAATACATTGCTGAGCTGCCGCGTTTCTATCTCCCCATGCTCCCCAATGGCACCTACCGGGCTTTTGAAATAGAAGGCGATTCTATGCTGCCCTTAAAACCCGGATCCTTTGTGATAGGTGAATACGTAGAAAACTTCTACCAGATGCGCAATGGTGAAACCTATGTAATCGTTTCCAAAGAAAATGGAGTAGTATATAAACGCGTGAGTAATCACATAAACCAAGATGGAACCTTATCCCTACTCAGCGATAATCTCATGTATCCCGCCTTTAAAATGCACGCTTCCTCCATTCAGGAAGTATGGAAGGCCAAAGCCTTTATCAGTACACAGCTGCCGGATGCAAACCTCTCTTTAGACCGGGTAAGTGCTATGGTCATAGAACTACAAAAAGAAGTAGCCCGGCTAAAAAATGAACTCGACGATCGCAAATTTCCGGAATTATAAGAACAGCCTCCTATAAAAAATGTAAGAGCACCCGATTTGCTCCGGTTCATTTACTATCGTTTGTGGTGAGACATAATAACGTGAAAGATTACCCAGCATATAGTGGTCGGCAGCTCCAAAGCCTGATGCTAAATCCAATGGAGATGCAAATGATAATGGCGACAATTTTTATAAACCATTAGCCAAATCGCAAGGTATATATAAATGTTTTCACCTTCCATTATGCATTCATTTTATGCCCGCAGAAGCTGTTCTTGATTTTTTATAGCCTAGACTTTTTCTGCTGGAACATGGATGGTGATGCAAAAAATAATCACTTATAGCAGGCAGGTCTGTAATGTGGGCATAGTATGCTACTAATGATGAAATCGCAATGTCTGCTGGTATTATGTAAAATAGTAAAAGATATTGTAATAATAAAAAAGAAGAGTTTAAGCTGTTTTAAAATACGAATAAAGGTCTGCCATCTAGTCGTAATAATGGCGATGACTATTTCCTGATAAAAGAACGCACCAGATAAGTGATCATACTTGTCCTTCAAGAGGCTCGCCTATCCTTCACAAGAAGTACACTTAGCCATCAGCCCAAAAATGAAATCATCGGGTTTTTGAATATTCTGACGTTTTATTACTTAATCTGAAATAGGTGACAAGAAGCGATGAGGCTAAATAATCTGGCCATCGGTAAGGAGGCATCTATACACTCCGAACTCCACGGAGGCGACAGCATATTCATAACGAGAAAAAATATATCCATAAAAAAAGTTTATTTATAAACTATACTCGAAATATTTTTTTTCATACCTTTGTGAAACCAAAAAGCACAGAAATATTAAATAACTAGTTGGCCTCCAAGCCGCAAAAAAAATGATATTTCAAATCGAAACCAACTTTCATACTTGCCCACCCACATCGGTTCTGTTTTCGGAAAAGAGTAGAGGGAGGGTAGGTGTTCTTCGTGCAGTGGGTCATAAGCTCAGGCACAAGATGATGCTACGAATGGGATATGCGGCAGACTTGCGGATGCGGGCGGTGGTGACTCTTCATAAAAAAGACATATATGAAGGCAGAATGGCTACCCACGTCAAAGGTGCCAATGGCAAGAAAGATCGCTGTCTGAGGCTATCGCCTGTACTTTTAAAAACATTGCGAGATTATTACAAGGCATGTAAGCCTAAGGAATGGCTCTTCGAGGGGCAAAATTATGATTGCTATAGCATGAGAAGTGTGCAGAAAATATTTCAGAAGGCCAAAATAAAAACGGGTACACTGAAAGATGTGAGTGTCTACACACTCCGACATAGCTTCGCTACACACCTGCATGAGGCGGGGACAGATATACGTATCATTCATAATCTCTTGGGACATGCCAGCACCAAGACCACAAAACGATATACGCATGTAAGCAATAGGACTATACAAAGGGTACGGAGCCCTTTAGATGCCCTAATGAATGATAAAAATGCGAACTTTAGTACGTATAAGTAGATGTTATAGCCAATGCTAAAAAGACAGACATCATTCAAAATTGTAACTTTCAAAAATGGAAAATAGACCTATAATTTACACAGTCGGACACTCGACACATCAACTTGACTACTTTCTTGAATTACTCAAGGAGTATGGAGTTACTTGCCTTATTGACGTGCGGAGTGTAGCAGCAAGTTCATACAACCCTCAATACAATCAAGAACCTTTGAAAAACTTCCTAAAGAGTAATGGAATAACTTATTTGCATTTTGCAGAGGAGTTTGGTGCAAGACACACTGACCCTGACTTACTAGACGATGAAGGAAAAGTTGATTTTACAAAAGTTAGAAAGTCTTGGGCATTTAAAAATGGAGTTGAAAGAATATGGCAAGGACTAGACAAGGGTTTTGTAATTTCATTAATGTGTTCTGAAAGCGAACCTCTAGACTGCCATAGGTTTACAATGGTTTCAATTGCACTTGACAAAGATGGATTTGATGTTAAACATATTATGAAAGACAAATCCATTAAGACAAATGCTGAACTTGAAAGCCAGTTACTAAAGAAGTATGACAAAAAATTACCTAAACCCGATATGTTTAATCCAAATGTAACATTGGACGACCAATTAAAGGAAGCATACCGACTGAAAAATAAAGAAATAGGATTTTCACCATATTCAAAACAACCTCAAGAAGAAAATTATGATTAAGCTTTATACAATTGGGTTTACAGGTAAACCCGCAGAAAAATTCTTTAACCTGTTGAGAAATGCAGGTGTTACTAAAATTGTAGATACACGAATAAATAATGTATCTCAATTAGCAGGGTTCGCTAAAGGTTCTGACTTAAAATTCTTTGCAAAAGAAATCGGAAATATGTCCTATGAACATAATATTGATTTTGCACCAACTAAAGAATTATTATCTAGGTATCGGGACAAGAAAATGACTTGGATGGAATATGAAAAGGAATACCTGAATTTGCTTGATATGAGAAAAGTTGCACAAAAAACAGACATAGAAAAACTTCACGAGCATTGTTTGTTGTGCAGCGAACATACACCTGAAAAGTGCCATAGAAGATTATTAGCAGAATACCTAAAACACGTAAAAGGAGATATAGAAATTATTCACCTGATTAAATAGCACTATGAAAATCGTTTGTTTAGCAAATTCATTCAGAGTTGGTGGTCGTTGCTTAGGAGGCATTGAACTCGACCAAAATAATAATCCTGTTTTTCAATATGGGCGACCAAAATGGATAAGACCAGTTTGTAATACTGAACACGAAGAAGTTCCAACTCACTTGGTTTCTCACATTTCATTATTAGACATAGTGGAGTTTCAAGCTGTTCAAGCCACAGGACACGGACATCAATCTGAAAACGTATTGTTTAATACTAATTCAATTCAGACAAACGGAAGGTTTCCTTTTTCAAGACTTGATAACATTACGGACAATAATCGTTTTAACTTGGTGTTTGGCAATCGTGGGGCAGCAGTTCCAGAACACCTAGTTGGAGAATTAAATCATTCCTTAGTGTTGTTAGCACTTTCAGAGTTTGAAACCAATGAAAGGATATTTGAAAATAGGCAATACCCTCAAATTAAATTATCGTTCAGGCATAATGGCAATCTATACAACTTTCCAATAACAGACCCTTCTTTTTTACACAGATATGGTATAAACAATAACATACTTCAAGGGAAACAAAAGGTCTTTGTTTCGCTATCTCTTGCTGCTCCTCACGAAGAATGGTCCAGCAAACTTGTTGCCGGTATTATTTATGATGATGTGGCAAATGTTCAACCTGCCAACTTTAACGATGACGACTTGCCTTTTTAATGAAGCAGTATCTACATATAATTCAAAAGGAATTACCAAGTGTTTCTGAAGAAGACTTAATCACTCCGATTAGGCAAACGCAAATTGACAGCCTTGATATTGTTGTAATTCGTGTTGCTTTAGAAAAACATTTCGGACTTGAAATTTCTGATAGTGTTTGGTATCAATACCAAACACTATCAGAAGCATTAGAGTATTTCCATACAAACAAAAAAGAAAATATTGAAAGTGATAAATCTGAAACAAATCCATTAATAAATACTGAAAGCACAGAAATAAGAATGCCTCAAATGGCAAATAGTGCATTGTCCGAAAGTTGGTTGCTTAAATATTTAGGTGACAAACATTGGTTTTTACTTTCCAAAGGTTTCAATAAAAAATCCTCTGAATTTCAAGACGACAATGGAAATAGATTATACGCAACATTTGTAAGGATTAATTATTCTACATCATCATTAAATAAGTTCAAGGAAAACGAAACAATCAAATTCAATTCAAAAATTGAAGGTTTTGGAAGCAACACTTTCATTAGTAGCATTAATGGAAAGAGTTCAGACAATGAAATCAACGCAACTCTATTGACAATATTTTCGATTAGAGTAAACGACAACAATAATGAAATCAATAAAGGGAATGTTGATCTAATTCCAAATATTATTGGTCAATTATCGAAGACACCAATTCATCTGAACGACTACAGATTATTACGGAAAGGCCTTCTTGATGAAATCCATTCGGATTTTGGATTTTTTCCAAACACAGACAACGTTGTTTTTACCTGTGAGTATGATGTAAACCCTTACTACGACATCAATGGTGTTGGACTTTTGTATTTTGCAGCTTACCCAATTGTTTCAGACAGTTGTTGCTTGAAATATTTCAATGACTATAAATCATATTCACATCAGACAATTTACAGGGACATCTTTTATTTTGCAAACTGCAATCCAACTGACAAAATTATCTTCCAATTAAATTTCATAGACCAAAAGGAAAATATTATTAGAACACTGACTTCACTATACAGACAAAGCGACAACAAACTATTAGCCAAAATATTGACAGTAAAACAAACGACCGAATGACGAGAAGCACTGGCTATAACACGGGTTTTGCGTCAGGCGGGGTGACGTGCAAACTTGGAGCTTTGTGCTTCTATTCAAGTTCAGTGCTGATTGACAGTTTTGTGCTCCGAAACCAGCCCGAACGCAAAGCCCGAAACCGTTGGTGGCAATTAAACAAATCCCTAAAATAATGGACAGAATGAAAAAATATTATGTAACAATTCTCTTGACAACTTTTATGAACTTTGCATTTGGACAGACCGAAAAAATAACTTACAAGACCGTTGCAGACAGTTTTGAATTGAATTATAATGCAGACAATTTTGATGCAATATTTTCAAGTTTTTCATCAGAAATGCAAAACGCTTTACCAATTGACAAAACAAAGGAGTTTTTAACAGGACTTAAAACACAAGCAGGAAAAATCACAAAAAGACAGTTTGTAAAATATGAACAGACTTATGCTTCCTACAAGACAAATTTTGAAAGAGCTTTATTTGCAGTAAATATTTCGGTTGACAAAAACTCTAAAATAAATGGACTTTTTGTAAAACCTTTCAAAGAAAACAACTTGCCAAAACTCGACAGAAACAAAACGAAATTGATTTTGCCTTTCAAAGATGAATGGACTGTAACATGGGGTGGCGACACAAAAGAATTGAATTACCACATTGAAAGCGAAGCACAAAAAAATGCTTTTGACATTGTTATTACTGACAATAAAGGAAATTCTTTCAAAACAGACGGAAAAAATAACGAAGATTATTATGTTTTCGGAAAAGAACTAATTGCACCTTGCGATGGCGAAGTTGTTTTGGTTGTTGATGGAGTTAAAGACAATGTGCCAGGGGTTTTAAATCCTGTTTATGTTCCAGGCAACACAGTTATTATTAAGACAGAAAACAACGAATATTTATTTTTTGCTCATTTCAAACAACATTCCATTTTAGTTAAACAAGGACAGAAAGTTAAGCAAGGAGAATTACTTGGACTATGTGGTAATTCAGGCAATTCATCTGAACCACATTTACACTTTCACATCCAAAATGTAGAAGATATGAATTCAGCAACAGGAGTTAAATGTTACTTTGACAATATACAAGTAAACGGACAGACCAAAACAGATTATTCACCAATTCAAAACGAAAAAATAAGCAACGAGAAAAAATAACTGCCACCGACATCGGTTTGGCGTAATGGCGGGTGCAGTGCCTGCCTGTCGGCAGACAGGCTTCGTATGACAGTTTTGTGGTAGGTTCAAGTGTAGTTCTTCGATTGAACTTTTGTGCTCCGAAACCTGCCTGCCGGCAGGCAGGTCCGCCACTGCGCTAAGCCGCAAATCGTGTGTGACTTGAATAACAATAGAATAATTGTTGGTGCTATAAAACAGAGTATCCGTACCACCCAGTACAGGGTGGTGGATTTGAGGAATTTTTATTGAGTAGATTTTTTCTGTTTTTAGAGTAAGCAGATCGTGATATCGCTGATTACTTGTAAAGGGTATCATACACAGGAGCTTATACCATCTCATAACAATTGAAAATTCTTACCGATAGTATTAGCCGCCGATTTTCATTCCTACACATGATAATAATTGCTTGCTTTTCACCTTTTTGGGCCTCTGTAATCCCAGGGTTGACAAGCCGATTGAAGGGCTGATAATGAGTAGCCTCTATGTCTGAATTCGATTGCCATACGAATGCACGATTGTTTGATTTCTTGCCACGAATGCATTAATGATTTTTTTGCCACGAATGTCAAATGTTTTTATTCGTGTATTCGTGGCATCTTATTAGTATCCGCTCTAATAAAAATGTATGAAAGAACTCCCCGCTCTTTTTCCATCTTCGCAAAAGCCGAACCATTGTGGTCTTATCCATAGAGAATAAATTTTCGGCAAATCTAGTACTCTTTAAAGGACCCCGAAAGTATGTACTTAGTGGGACGGATACTATAGAAATCCTCCCCTCCCTAAAAAATTACCTCCATTGCAAATTGTGTATATTATGATTAAAAAAATAATTTACGGCAAATAACCAAAACACGTAGGAATAATTTGGATATTTGTACCCATATATCTATCTTTGTAGGTGTAAAATTTATTGTCTTTGGACGTAAAGTTTTATCCGGAGTTGCATTTAATAAATACTTTAATTTTCTAAAAATGAAAAATCATTTATGTATCATTATTTCTCTGGCGTTTCTGGCTTCATCGAAATCCCAAGCCCAAACTCGCTACTACTGCTACGATGCGGCGGGAAACTGCGTAGCCAGATCCGCTACCAGCATCTACTGCACCACCAATGGCCGGAGCAAGGGAGAAGATGCGCTGAATAATGATGTGTGGCAAAATAATATCATCTCGTTCAGTAAAATACTTTAGAAATAATTTTTTTTGTTAGAAAAAAACCTTTATCTTTATCCCTGTGTATAAGGTCCCTATTTATTCCCACTCTTCTATTTCTCCGGATTTGCCTGAGACGGGAAGGTCTATGCAGATAGAATGGGAAAATTATACTAGCCAGATGGTGAGTTCTGCGGGATGTTTTGTAACAGATAGTTCTACAACTATTATACCTCTCAGCCCCGATAACTACGTACAAGATGCCACCAGTACCCAGTCCTATAACCGATATAGCTATGCGCTAAATAATCCGTTGAAATATACCGATCCGAGTGGGGAGTTTATTTGGATACCGATTATTATCGGTGCAGCGATAGGCGCATACTCTGGTTGGCAGATAGGTGAAGCAAAAGGCGCAACAGGGTGGAAAATGGCAGGATATATATTAGGTGGAGCGGCTATTGGAGGTGTGTCAGGATATGCGGGCGGTGCTGTTGCAGGAGCAATAGGGCAAAATTTAGCGTTTGCGGGAGCAGGTACAGTAGCTGGCGCATCTGGTGGTGCTGTGGCAGGAGCAATAAGCGGAGGCGGCTTTGCCGCATTAGGTGGAGGAAACGTTGGTGAAGGTATTTGGAAAGGTGCGCTAAGTGGTTTTGTTGGTGGTGGTGTAGGGTCATATATTGGCGGTGGTTGGGGTGCTTTTACAGGCGGTGCTACATCAGGCGGATTAAGTGCGGCATTATATGGTGGTGATGCGGAAGATATTGCAAAAGGTGCATTGATAGGAGGTGCTGTTGCGTGGGGCGG
>Ga0209398_1000145_pt1 | contig 53208 bp, 46 predicted proteins | sample AshMeaBigSpring_FD_184125 | JGI IMG/M metagenome (GOLD analysis project Ga0209398, IMG submission 184125) | Groundwater microbial communities from Big Spring, Nevada to study Microbial Dark Matter (Phase II) - Ash Meadows Big Spring (SPAdes)... | ecosystem: Environmental > Aquatic > Deep...
CACTTCGACATTTTTCAACTCCGTTTTTCAGTATAAAAAATTTAATTGAAATTAGTGAAGCTACGAAAGCCTACCAAACGAAATTTTGACTATTTTTGGAGAAAATTTAGGTTAATGCACAGACTGTCGTTAGGTGCAAGCCATGAAAAAAAAAGAAAAAAAGCGTACCTTTGACGTGAAAATTTGATTTACATAACAATATGACAACTTCCCAATATCTCGAAAACATTAACCTCAAATTTAAAGCTGGTAACGCAACAGAACATACCTTTAGAGGAGCTTTGGAGCAATTAATCGAAACCCTTGTTCCGACAATCCGCGCTACCAACGAACCAAAAAGACAAAGTTGTGGTGCGCCCGACTACATTCTCACAAAAAAAGACATTCCGGTGGGTTTTATCGAGGCGAAAGATATTGGAGACCGTGACCTTGAAGGACTCAAGAAAACAGGAAACAAAGAACAATTCGACCGTTACAAAGCTTCGCTCAGTAATCTGATTTTTACCGATTATCTCACTTTTATACTTTATCGTGAGGGAGAATTTGTAACCAAAATTACGATTGGCGAAATTACGACCTCCCCTAACCCCTCCAAAGGAGGGGAAATAAGAGCTTTGCCAGAAAACTTCGCTCAGTTCGAGAACTTTATAAAAGACTTTTGCACACACATTGGGCAGACAATTAAAAGCTCAAAGAAATTGGCAGAAATGATGGCAGGAAAAGCCCGCCTTCTTTCGGAGGTTATTGAAAAAGCGTTGACAAGCGATGAGGAAAACAGCGAAGACAGTACGCTGAAAGACCAAATGAACGCTTTCAAGGAAATTCTTATTCATGATATTACGCCCAAAGGATTTGCCGATGTGTATGCTCAAACCATTGCTTACGGCATGTTTGCTGCCCGACTACACGACCCAACATTGCCTACATTCAGCCGACAGGAAGCAGCTGAACTAATTCCGAAATCAAACCCATTTTTGCGTAAACTCTTTGGTTACATTGCCGGAATAGATGTTGACGACCGTATAAAATGGATTGTTGACGACTTGGTAAATATATTTTTGGCTTGTAATGTAGAAGAAATTCTGAAAAATTACGGAAAGAGCACAAAAATGGAAGACCCGATTATCCATTTTTACGAAAACTTTCTGAGCGAATACGACCCCAAACTCCGCAAAGCGCGTGGCGTGTGGTACACTCCCGCACCGGTTGTAAATTTTATTGTTCGTGCTGTCGACGATATTCTGAAAACCGAATTTGACTTACCGCAAGGATTAGCCGACACAAGCAAAACCAAAATAAAAGTAAACGTACAGGGACAAAACAAAGTACAGGAACAGGAAGTACACAAAGTTCAGATATTAGACCCTGCCACAGGAACAGGAACTTTTTTGGCAGAAGTTATCAAGCACGTACACCGCAAGTTCGAAGGTCAACAAGGCATTTGGAGCAATTATGTAGAAACGCACCTTTTGCCACGCCTTAACGGTTTTGAATTGCTTATGGCAAGTTACGCCATGGCTCACCTGAAATTAGATTTACTGCTGACCGAAACAGGCTTTAAACCTACCAAAGACCAACGTTTCCGCGTGTTTCTGACCAATAGTCTGGAAGAACACCACCCCGACACGGGAACACTCTTTGCCAATTGGCTAAGCTCTGAAGCCAACGAAGCAAACCGCATAAAACGAGATTCGCCCGTAATGGTAGTTATGGGTAATCCTCCGTATGCAGTGAGTAGCACCAACAAAGGCGAATGGATTCAGAACCTTATTGGTGATTACAAAAAGGATTTGAACGAACGGAAAATAAATCTCGACGATGATTATATCAAATTCATTCGTTATGGTCAGCATTATATCGAAAAAACGGGCGAAGGGATTTTAGCATTTATCACTAACAATAGTTTTATCGATGGCATTACTCACCGACAGATGCGCAAGCACTTGCTCGAAACCTTCGATAAGGTGTATGTTTTTGATTTGCATGGCAATGCCAAAAAGAAAGAAGTATGCCCCGATGGTACTCCCGACCAAAATGTATTTGACATTATGCAAGGTGTGAGCATCAATATATTTGTAAAAAAGAGAAAACTTTAGGCAGTGCATCGTATTCAACGTTCGTTAGCAACTAAAATTATTAAATGATATGGCAAAAATTAAAGTCAATAATACAGAAATATCCATTATAGCAATAAATGAAAGTGATTATATTTCGCTTACTGATATGGTTAAAAATATTGATAATGGATTGGCTCTTATTGAGAAATGGTTGAGGAACAAAAACACAATAGAATTCATCGGAATATGGGAAGAAATGTATAATCCTGATTTTAATTCCCCCGAATTCGATGGAATTAAAAATTAAAATTTAAAGAAAATGGCAAAAATAACAATTAAAGACACCGAAGTGACTGTTGTCAAAATTGCTGATGCTGACTATATTTGTCTTACTGATATGATAAAAGCGAAGGATGGTGAATTTTTCGTTACAGATTGGTTGCGCAACAGAAATACCTTGGAATATATTGGAATATGGGAGCAGGTTAATAACCCAAATTTTAATTATGGCGAATTCGCCACAATTAAAAATAAGTCAGGTCTTAATAGCTTTAAAATCAGTGTTAAAGAATTTGCCGAAAAAACAAATGCCATTTCATTAAAAGCACAGGCAGGCAGATATGGTGGCACTTATGCCCACAAAGATATTGCCATGGAGTTTGCTATGTGGATTAGTCCGGAGTTTAAAATTTATTTGGTACTTGAATTTCAACGCCTCAAAGAAGATGAACAAAAACAAATAGGTTGGACTGCCAAACGCGAATTAGCCAAACTGAATTATCAAATTCACACCGATGCCATTAAACAAAATCTGATTCCTACTGAACTCACACCTCAGCAAATCTCAATCGTTTACGCTTCCGAAGCCGATGTGCTGAATATGGCACTCTTTGGAATGACAGCCAAACAATGGCGCGAACAAAACCCTGATCTGAAAGGAAATATACGCGATTATGCAGGCATCAACGAACTGATATGCCTCTCTAATATGGAAAATCTGAATGCCGTTTTTATAAACGAAAACATACCGCAGCACGAACGACTTATTAGGCTAAACCGAATAGCCATTCAGCAAATGTGCATTTTGCAGGAGATAGAAACCCGAAAAATATTGAAATAATACGCTATGGCAAAACAAAATAAACCCCTCGCCCAGGTATTCCACTTTAGCCTGCAAGGCAAACGCGACGATAAATACGAATTTCTGAACCAAAACTCCATAGCAACCATACCATGGACTGAACTCGACTACAAAGAACCCTACTATTTCTTTGTGCCTAAGGATTTTGCCGAGAAAAACGAATATGAAAAAGGTTATAAAATAGAGAACCTATTTTTAAATAATAATACTGGTATACAAACTAAAAGAGATGGATTAGTTTACCAATTTAATAAGGTGGGAATCAAAGGTGTAATTGAAGATTTTATTGAACTAACAAATAATGCAATTCAAAAAAAATACAATCTGCCAGAAGATGGGCGAGATTGGACAATTGATTCTGCAAAAAATGATTTATTGAAAAAAGATGGTATTATCACTGAAGTCTCATACCATCCATTTGATAATAGAATAACTTATTTTACAGGGAGAAGTAAAGGATTCATGGCATATCCAAGAAGTCCTTTAAGTAATCAATGCTTAAAGGACAATTTCTCACTAATATTTGTAAGAAATTCTAGAAATGATAGAATTACAAATTTTTTTATTTCAAACAAAATTGTTGATAAAGATGGAATATCTCCGTTAGATAATTGTAAATTTTTTCCCCTTTACCTTTATCCCGAAACCAATGCCCAACAAACAATTGACCAAACCATTGACCAAACAACTGAAAGAACGCCAAACCTAAACAGGGAAATTGTGGATAAAATTGCCGATAGTTTGGGAATACCCACCATGCTACCGAATGGAGAAGCCCCCTTCGGGGGTTTGGGGGCTATCGACATTTTGGATTATATCTATGCCGTATTGCATTCGCCAACTTACCGCGAAAAATACAAAGAATTTCTGAAGATTGATTTCCCGAGAGTACCTTACCCCAAAAATAAAGAAACGTTTTGGCAATTGGTAAAATTAGGCGGAGAAATCCGACAAATACATTTATTGGAATCGCCAACCGTTGAAAAATACATTACACAATATCCGATTGATGGTGATAATGTGGTGGATAAACCACGAGTAGAGACGTCGCATGCGGCGTCTGTACGTGTTTACATCAACGAAACACAATATTTCGACAATTTGCCCGAAGTAGCTTGGAACTTCTTTATTGGCGGTTATCAACCCGCACAAAAGTGGCTGAAAGACCGAAAAGGCCGCACCTTAGAATTTGAAGATATTCTGCATTATCAGAAAATTATTGTGGCTTTAACTGAAACTGATCGATTAATGAAAGAAATTGATAAGATTGAAATAGAATAAAAATTTGGAAAGGAAAATGCAAATACGTAAAAGCACAATTGATTTTCTAATAATCAACAGTTTTAAAAGTCATAATAACAAAACAAACCTGAATAGCTTTTCAGTTTTACGTCCGTTTGTTTTTAAAATATTCCGTTGGCGTAATTCCAAATTCCTGACGGAAGCAGGTGCTGAAGTAGCGTGGGTCGTTGAATCCAATGGAGTATGCTACATCGGAGATATTTCCTGAACCTTTTTCGAGCATAGCACAGGCATGTTTCATGCGGATGTTTTTAATAAATTCGCTTGGTGAAAGGCCTGTAAGTGACTTCAGTTTTCGGTACAAGGTGGAGCGGGTTGAGTTCAGTTTGGACATCAATACATCCTGCGTAAAATCGAAATCGGCAATATTTTCTTCCACAATCCGAATGGCTTCTTTCAAAAATTCCTCGTCAATCGAATTGTATTCCAAATCAGAAATGTTTACATCTAAATTCGATTTATAAGTTTCGTTTTTAATCTTACGCTTGTTGAGTAAATTTTTTATTCGTGCTTCTAAAAGTTCCAGTTCAAATGGTTTCGAAATATACCCATCAGCACCGGCTTCGTAGCAGCGTATGCGGTCTTCCACTAAGTTTTTGGCAGTCAGTATTAAGATTGGGATGTGTGACGTTTCAATTTTTGATTTAACAGCCTGGCAAAACTCAACTCCATCCATACCCGGCAGCATTATGTCACTCACAATTAAATCAAATTCTTTGTCGTTAAGTTGCTCTATAGCACTTTCAGCATTCAACGCTACTGAAACGTCGCATTTGGTAGTAAAATACCTTTCGAGCGAAGCGCTTAAATCATTATTATCTTCTAAAAACAGTATTTTGAAACCTGCTAACGAATTATCAGTTTCAGTCTTTTCAGGATTAGTCGCGTTTAAAACATTCTTTTCTACTACCTGAATTATTTGATTGTTTAAGTAACTTTCTTTATTTATCGGAAAGGTAAAAATAAATGTAGAGCCTTTATTTGGTTTACTGTCGACTTTTATACTGCCTAAGTGAATGTTTAACAAGTCTTTAACTAATGATAATCCAATGCCGTTCGACTCAACTTCACGGTTGGGCTTGTAGCTTACAAAGCGGTCGAAAATGCGGGGTAACATATCTTCTGGTATTCCAACGCCTGTGTCGCTGACAGTTATTTTTGCCACTTTACGTTGCATTTCATCATTTTCCGAATCAATAAATACTTCTACACTTCCACCTGTGGGCGTGTATTTAAAGGCATTTGAAAGTAAATTAAAAATTATTTTATCAATTTTATCATTGTCGAACCAGGCTGGCAGTTGTTCTACGGTTGTTGCTACTTTAAAATGAATATTCTTTTCGTCGATTATAGGTTTAAAATTATAATTGCAAATATTGCGAACAAATGCCACCAAATCGTCTTCTTCCACCCTGAGTTGCATATTGGCCGATTCTGTTTTCCTAAAATCTAAAATCTGCTGAAGCAAGCGCTTTAGCCGGTTAATATTGGCACGTATGGTAGGATATTGTATTTCTTCGTCGGAATATTTGGTTCTCACTTCGTCCACAATACACGAAATAATGGTAAGTGGCGTAAGCAGTTCGTGCGAAACATTGGTAAAGTATTTTAATTTTGCCTGAACCAATTCTTCTGTTTTTTCTTTTTCAATTTTAGCAATTAATGCTTCGTTTCGCAACTTAATTCGGTTGTTTACAGTGCGATACGAAATATAAAGCAAAATTAAAACCACAATTATATAAATACAATATGCCCACCACGAATAATAGGGTGCCGGATTAATTCTGATGTCAAAGGAACTGATTTTTGTACTCCATGTCCCATCCGGATTGGTTGTTTTTACTTCGAAAGTATAATTTCCGCTTGCGAGGTTGTTGTAGTTGGCAAACCGGCGCTTACTGTCCACCAATATCCATTTCGAGTCGAAACCATTGAGTTTATAAGCGTATTTAATATTATTGGATGCATTAAAATTTAAAGACGAAAATTCAATATTTATGCTGTTCTGATTGTATTTGAGGGTTAATTTCCGATCGTCGAATGGAATATCTAAATCTGATTGAAAAATGGACTGATTAAAAATTTTGATATTGGTAATCAGTACTTTTCGGTCATTTGCATTTACTTTATTATTTTTATCAGGTTTAAAATAGCAAAATCCTTCGTTACCGCCAAAGTAAAAAATACCTTCCGTTGAGAGTTTTGCACTCAACGGGCGAAAGGTTGAAACCTGTATGTTATTGTCGGAAGATGAAAATGCAATACTATATTGTTTAATAGGGTCAACCATTATGATTTTATTGTTACTGCTCAACCATAACTTACCACTGTTGTCCTCTTCGATGTTTGTAATCGTTTTTTCTAATATGGCAAATTTATCTTTTTGCTGAATAAATAGGTCTTTTTCTTTATCGTAAAAACACAAACCTGCATCCACGGTTCCCAACCACAAATTTTCTTTCGAGTCCATTTTTAAACAATTTATCATGGAAGTTGGCGCCTTTTTATTCTTTAGATTATAGTGTTTTACATGGTAATTATTTTGTTTATCTATCGTAATGTGTTTGATTCCTCTATTGTACGAAACCACCCAAAATGTACTGTCGGTTTCGCGTGCAAATCCGGCAATATTATTAAAACTGCTTCCCAACTGTTTAACTACCAGACTTTTTTTGTTTCTGTAAAACAAACCGTATTGTGAACCAATCCAAATATTGTTCCTGTTGTCAAAATACACGCAATTGGCATTTTGAGTAGCCTGATAATTTGAGGTTTTCAAGTTGAGTTGCTCAATTTCGGGTTGTTTTCTTCCCCCAAAACTCAGCACAAAACTTTCGTCGCCCATTACCCAAATCTTTTTACTCTCCGGATCCTGCTTTATATGACGAATACTTGTATTGTTCAGACTATTATAATAAACCGTTTGATAATTCTTCGTTGGATCAACAGCCAGAATACCTGCATTTGTAAATCCCAGCCATAGCAAATTATCTATTTCTTCAATCGAATTTACAATACTGTAGCCTACCTTTTTTTTTATGTCAGGTAATATGTTGTAGCTAAATTTGTCGGTTTGAGTATTTATAAGGTATACACCATCGTTGCTGGCGCCCACCCAAATATTTCCGTCGGAATCTTTTGTTATTGTATGAAAAAAATTACTCGACTTTTCGTAAATGCTTCGTATGTTAATGTATTCGTTTTCAGTATTATGGGTTTTCGATCGCTTGAAAACCCCCTCGGGCGTTATCATCCACAAAAAATCACCTTTGTTATCATCAACAGTTGAATAAACCACATTTTTACCACCTGTATTGTAATAAGTGTATGTATATTCATCGGCATTTGCCTTTTTATCCAAACGTATCAATCCATCGCCCCAGCTGCTCACCCAAAGCGTGTTTTTACTGTCCTGCATTATGTGAAACGGATTGTTTTTGAGGCCGATAACCGGCAGTTTTTCAAAAAAAATACGTGTTTTATCAAACTTACAAAGTCCGCTGTTCCAAAGTGCAATCCAGATATTTCCCTGCCTGTCGTTGAAAATATTGACAACATTGTTTGAAGGCAACGAACCCGGCTTTTTGGGATTGTACTTGTATGATTTAAAAGTATTGCTTTGTAAATCAAAAAGATATATCCCCTCGTCGGTGCCAATCCATACATTTTTATCGGTACAACAAATCGTATTTATTCGTTTTGTCTGAACTTCGTTGTTGTTGAAAAGATTGATGGATTGACCATGTTTGTTTACTAATTGAATTCCCTGACGGGTACCTGCCCAAATACGTTGAAATTTATCTTCGGCAATACAAAGTATATTGGTGCTGATATCAATATTTGTCATATTGTCAATTTGCATCACCTCGTAACCATCGTATCGGCAAAGTCCACCTTCAGTTCCGAACCAGATATAGCCTTCGGAACACTGAAATATTTTTTTTACATTGTTATTTGGCAAATAATCGACAATAGGAAGACGGGTAATATTGAGCGGGTTCGAAAATATCGAAAATTGTACGAAAGCAAATATAATTATTATAAAAGTTTTCCTGATCATTTTTTATGGAGATTTTTTCAATACAAAAATAATACAAATCCAATAAACTCAACTATGTGAAAAACATAACAAATGTGCGTGTAATCAATAATTCACTATAAATGAAATGCTTTTTTACAAAATCTGAATATTTTTTGAACCAAAATCGTACAATTTTGAAATTTTATCAGACATAACTTTTTATTACTCATTCTATTTTTGTACCCGATGATTTTTACTCTTATATTTCAATTCAAAACGCTTTTTATGTCAATTCGTATTTTTTGCATCTGCCTTTGTGGTATAATTTTAACAACTTCACTTTTTTCGCAAAAACAAATTCTGTCCGGCGAAATATGGCCGGATAACAAGGGAAAACACATCAATGCTCATGGTGGGGGCATGTTGTTTCACAAGGGAAGGTATTATTGGTATGGCGAATACAAAGATGCCAAAACAAATGCTGCCCTTTCTGGTGTAAGTTGTTACTCATCAGCCAATTTGTTAAATTGGAAATACGAAGGAATTGTGCTTAAGGTAACTGACAAAAGCGGACACGATATTGAACAGGGATGTATTATTGAGCGTCCGAAAGTGCTATACAATGCTAAAACCCGTAAATTCGTTATGTGGTTTCATCTTGAGCTAAAGGACAAAGGCTATAATGCTGCCCGTGCGGCTTTGGCGGTGGCCGACAACCCCAAAGGTCCGTTTATTTATCAGTATTCGTACAGACCTAACAAAGGGAATTGGCCTCTGAATTTTTCGAACGAACAAAAAACACAGATCGATGCACCGTCAATTTTTGAAAAATCGTGGAGCGCCGAGTGGAAAAATGCCGTGAGTGATGGACTTTTTGTTCGTCGCGACTACAAAGGCGGACAAATGTCACGCGACATGACTTTGTTTCTGGACGACAACGGAAAAGCGTACCATATTTTTGCTTCCGAAGAAAATCTGACTTTGCAAATTGCTGAGTTGAGTAATGATTTTTGTTCGCACACCGGAAAGTACATTCGCGTTGCTCCGGGTGGGCACAACGAGGCACCGACCATTTTTAAACACAATGGAAATTACTGGATGATAACTTCGGGTTGTACCGGCTGGGCACCCAACGAAGCACGCATGTTTCGCGCAAAATCCATCTGGGGGCCGTGGGAGCAATTGCCAAATCCGTGTGTAGGACCCGAAGCTGCACTTACATTTCGTTCGCAGGGAACATACATTCAAAAGATTCAGTCCCAAAAGGGAAAATTTATTTTTATGGCCGACCGATGGACACCCAAAAAGCCAAGCGACGGACGATATATCTGGCTTCCAATCAGTTTCGAAAACGAAGTACCTGTTATAAAATGGCGTGAAAGTTGGGCACCTGCATCCTTCTGACAATTTAGCTGATTTTTTCCAATTTTAATTATCTTTGCAACAAATCTTATTATAAATAATATGCGTCTTTTAAAAATAACAAATTTCGTTTTAGTATTATTTACGTTTACTTTAATGGCAACACAGGTGTCTGCCATAAGCAAAAAAGCTAAAAAAGCCGAATTTGCGAAAGCCGAAACCGACCGTGCGTATTGGGCAAATCAGGCTTGGAAAATAGCCGAACCCGTGTTGCGAAATATGAGTAAAGGTGAACTGCAAAAAAACATGCAGGTAGAACTTAGTCCAAACTGGGATGGTCGGAATCAAAAAGTTACCTACATGGAATGTTTCGGACGATTGATGGCCGGTATTGCACCCTGGCTGGCATTGCCCGACGACGAAACTCCCGAATCGAAACAACGGCAACAGCTGCGCGAATGGGCCTTGCAAAGCTACAAACATGCCGTTGACCCCGAAAGTCCGGATTGTTTGCTCTGGGACAAACACGGTCAGGCATTGGTAGATGCTGCTTTTTTAGCCAACAGTTTTATGCGCGCGCCAAAAGCACTTTGGGAACCACTCGATTCTGTTACCAAACAACGTTATATTGTTAATTTTCAGAAAATGAGGCGATTTGAACCTTATTATTCAAACTGGTTGTTGTTTAGTGGCATAATCGAAACTTTTTTATACTCGGTAAATGCCGAATTTGACATGTATCGCATTCAAATGTCTCTTCGAAAAATTGAAGAATGGTATGTGGGCGATGGATGGTATTCGGATGGCGAACATTTTGCGTTCGATTATTACAATAGCTTTGTGATTCAACCCATGTATGTCGAAATTCTGGAAGTGATGCTGGCAAAAAAACGCGCTACACCCGAACGGCTTGATATTGCTTTACAGCGCATGCAGCGTTATTCCAAAATTCTCGAACGATTTGTTTCACCCGAAGGTACTTTTCCTGTTTTTGGTCGTTCCATTACGTACCGAATGGCTGTATTTCAACCACTTTCGCTGCTTGCGTGGCGAACCAAACTGCCATCGGATTTACCCGAAGGACAGGTGCGATATGCCATGACAACGGTAATGAAACGTATGTTCGCTTCACCCAAAAATTTCAACGATTCGGGATTCCTAACGCTTGGGTTTAGCGGACATCAGCCCGAAATTGCAGATGTTTACACCAACAACGGTAGTTTGTATTTAACAGCTGAAGTGTTCTTGCCCTTGGGGTTGCCTGCCGAACATAGTTTCTGGACATCAGAACCTAAAGACTGGACTTCGAAGCGTGCATGGAACGAAGGCGAGTTTTCAAAAGATAAGGCGATTAAAAATTAAACGACCTCACCCCAGCCCTCTCCAAAAGGAGAGGGAGAAAGAAATAAGAGCAACTTTGCCCGCTACAAGGTCAAAAGAATAATTGAAATAATCAATCATCATACATGCGAAAGTTGAATAACTTATATTATAGAGAAATAATAATCTTATTGGTAAGTTATAATCTGTTGATTAATTGTTATTTCGTAAAGGCGCAATCTAATGCCGGCGGAGAACTTTCGGCTAAGGCATACAACCAGATTGCATTTCTCACCACTCACAATGCTTTTAACAATGCCGAAGAAAGTTTTAGTTATCCCAATCAGGATTATTCAATTACCCGTCAACTTGTAGATGGTGTACGGGCGTTGATGCTCGATGTTTATGAAGTTGGGGCTGAAAGATACGAATACCACAGTTTTCAGGCATTAGGCAAAAAACGCTTTGTGGATGACTTAACCCAAATCAAAGCGTTTTTGGACAACAATCCAAATGAAGTGGTTACCATAATTCTGGAATGTTACACTTCGGCTGACAAAATTGATGCAGATATCAGGATAGCCGGACTTTACGATTATTTATTTATAAAAAACAATGATAAAAACTGGCCTCTGCTCTCCGAAATGATAGCATCCGGAAAGCGATTGGTTGTTTTTTCGGACAAAAATGATGCTTCAAGCACTCAGGGATGGTATCACTATGTATGGAAATATGCAGTCGAAACATCATTTGAAATTACCGATAAGAACGATTTCAGTTATACTTTCAACAGGGGAAATGCAGGCAATCCATTGTTTATTCTGAATCATTTTGTTGTTACCAAAACCCTTGGTGTGGGCAACCGTAGTGCAGCAAAAGAAGCAAACGAATACAATTTTCTTTCCGAACGTATCAAAGGCAGCGAAACAAAAGTCAATAAATATCCCAACTTTGTAGTGGTCGATTTTTATAATCTGGGCGATGGCATAAAAGCAATTTGCGATTTCAATGGTATTATCTACAATGCTCTGCCAAAAGCTGATACATTAAACTTAAAACTCTATCCTGTACCCGCAACCGATAATCTTAATATTGAAATTTCATCCGATTTTATTGCCCCGTTTACACTGAGTGTTTATTCTTCGACAGGTCATAAGTTATCAGAAACAATTAGTTGGCAACACAAAATTAAAATAGGGCTGAATTATTTTAAAGACAATATTTACTTTGTACAATGTGTTGATATTAAAGGTGCTAAGTCAGCAGCTTCGTTTGTTTTTTCAAAAAACTAATTTATTTCTTCTCAAACCATTTTTTTACATCAATATCGAATCCTGTGCCTTGCATGTAGTTGAGTGTAGCAATACGCAGTGCATTTCCATAAAAATCAAGGTCAATTTCGTTTTTCGTGCTAAAAGGTATTTCATTATTCGAAAAAATATTGGGTTTTTTCTGAAGCGAAACTGCACCTACACTGTCGGGGTTTTGTCCGGATGGGCTGTGGATAGTCATGGCATATCGATGCCAAAATGCAGAATGCAGATAATTGGCTGCAAACAAGCTTCGAACCACCTCGAGCGATTCTATGGTTTCGCGAGCGGTTTGTGTGGGGAAACCGTACATCAGGTAAGCATGAGTCATTATTCCGGCCTCCGAAAGGTTTTTCATGCATTCGCGGGCAATCTCGATGGTGATGCCTTTGTTTATTAATGCTAAAACACGTGGCGAAGCTACTTCTAATCCACCCGAAACAGCCACACAACCGGATTTTGATAATAAATAACAAAGCTCAGCATCGTACGATTTTTCGAAACGAATATTTGTCCAATAACTCACCACCAAACCTCTGCGGATAATTTCCTCAGCTAATTTGCGCAACACAGCAGGCGGTGCTGCTTCGTCGGTAAAATGAAAACCCGATATGCCGGTTTGCTTCATTAATGCCTCCATTCGGTCGACTAACAACTCAACCGGAGCTTTTTCAAATCGTTTGATATAATCGAGTGTGCCATCGCAAAAGGCGCATTTGGCCCAATAACAACCGTGCGCAAGTGTAAGTTTATTCCAACGACCGTTGCTCCAGAGTGCATGCATGGGGTTGGTTAGCTCAATCAGGTTTATGTAATTGTTTTGCATAACGCCATCGTAATCGGGTGTTCCGGTATCGGCAAAACGGATATTTTCAATACTATCAAAATTAATTCGTTCCAATTCTCCGTTTTTGTTGCGAACAATGGTGCGCACTAAATTTCCTTCTGTTAGTAATCGTAATAATGGCAGTTCTCCATCGTCATAAGTCAGATAATCAATATAATCAAAAATTTTCGGGTCGGTAATCTGACGCAATTCGGTATTTACATAACCTCCACCCATGACAATTTTAGTTTCGGGAGCATGTTCCTTCAGCCACTGAGCGCAACGCAGCGCGCTGTATAAATTTCCCGGAAATGGAACCGTGAATCCCACAAATTCAGGTTTGAGTTCCTGTATTTTTTTTGAGAAAATATCGATTAGCAGTGTATCAATAAAATTCAGAGGCTTTTCTAATTCTTTTTGAAGTGGCTCAAATTCAGGTAAATGCAGGCAAAGCGACTCAGCATAACGGATTAACTCGAAATGCGGGTCAATGTATTTTTGAATTAATTCTACTAAATCTTTGATAAATAAAGTGCAAAGATGTGTTGCGCGGTCGTGATTGCCAATAGTTCCGAAAGCCCATTCCATATCGTCGGCTTCGGGGCGGCGTTTCGAAACAGGCCAATAATCCAAATCGCTGAAACGGAGCGCCAGGGAACTGTCCCTGCCACTTAAGAATTGCATTACGGGCTCAATATTTTGAATAAAAAATCCAGCATGCTGAACTAAAATCCGATGGGGTTTGGTCAGTTTCTGTTCGCTGAGTATACCAAAGAGAATTTTAATATTTTCGGCAGTAAAAAGTTTTTCGATAAGTTCGATGCTCAAATCAGCCTGTGCTGCCTCCACACCACGCGAACGTAAAAACCCCGTGAGCTGCATAATAGCAGGGTAGGGGGTATTCAATTGCGTCAGTGGTGGTGTTATAAGTAAAATTCTCATCCTTTAATCTTGTCTTGGCTCTTGATTCTTGGCTCTTTGTTCTTTGTTCTTTACTCTTAGCTCTTTATTCTGTCTTACTCCACCCATAAAACCAATCCTTTCAGATATTCACCTTCAGGATGATAGATGTTAATTGGATGGTCGGCAGGTTGCGAAAGTTGGTGCAAAATGCGGACATTTCGTCCGGTTTCGGCAGCAGCGCTAAAAACGGCTAAGCGGAATTGTTCCTTTGTTACAACCTGCGAACAGGAGAATGTAAACAGAATTCCTCCGGGTTTAATTTTTTCCAATCCTTTGGCATTTAACCGTTTGTAACCTTTTAGCGCATTGCGGAGCGCTTCGCGGTGCTTGGCAAATGCCGGTGGGTCTAAAACAATTATATCATACTTTTGTTCGTTGGCATTCAGGTATTTAAAAGCATCTTCGGCAAAAGCAGCATGCCGGTTATCGTTCGGAAAATTCAGTTCTACATTTTTGTTGGTGAGTTCAATAGCTTTTGCAGAGCTGTCCACCGAATGCACTTCGGTAGCACCACCACGCATGGCATACACCGAAAATCCGCCTGTGTAACAGAACATATTGAGCACAGATTTTCCCTTCGAATAGCGTTCGAGTAAAGAACGGTTTTCGCGCTGGTCGATAAAAAAGCCTGTTTTTTGTCCGCGCAGCCAGTCAACTTCAAATTGCAGTTCGTTTTCAATCGCTTTGTATTCTTTTGTATTTGAGCCGATTAAATAACCATCTTCGGGGTTGATGGGTGCTTTAAAAGGTAAAGTGGTTTCCGATTTGTAAAATACATTTTTTATTTCGGGAATACAGTCAACTATGGCTTCAGCCAATTTCATGCGCGTGTGATGCATTCCTATGGAGTGTGCCTGCATTACAGCTGTATCGTCGTAAACATCAACTATCAGTCCGGGCAAACTATCTCCTTCGCCATGTACCAAGCGGTACGAATTATTGGTCGTCGAAACCAACCCAATATTTTTGCGCAGCAAATAAGCATTTTGAATTTTTTGTTTCCAAAAATCAGCATTTATTTCCGTTTCGGCAAAACTAATGGCACGCACAGCAATACTCCCGATTTGATAATGTCCGATGGCTAAAAAATTGCGATTACAGTCGACCACAGTAACCAAATCACCCTCAGCCGGTTTGCCGTCGATACGCTGAATAGCCCCTGAAAATACCCATGGATGAAACCGTCGCAAACTCTCTTCTTTTTTGGGCTTTAAATGTATTGTTGTCATTTCTAATGTGTTGTCATTAAATTAGTTGAAATATTTTTCAATTACTTTGTTTAAAATACAAACGTAATAAAACGGCACATTTAGTAATTTAAAAGATTTACCTTTAGTGGTTTTTACGTTGTCGATTGACAATGGTTGCGACCAAACACGAACAGCAATATCGTGTGGTGCTTCATCCATATACTGATGCAGTGACTTTAGCTTCGAATTATGACCTGATTTTACTTCAATAGGTATAGCCAAATTTTTGTATTGAACAACAAAATCTACCTCAGCAGTCGATTGCGTTTTTGGTCTGTCCCAAAACTGCCGGCGAGCCGATACCTGCCATTTACATGATAATAATTCCTGTGCCACAATCTGTTCGGCGATATTTCCACGCCACGCATCCATTATATCGGTTACCGAAAACAATTCTTCACGAACTCCGGCAATGTAATTCACTAAGCCCATATCGAGCATGATAAGTTTAGGACGATGCGAAGTTAAAGTGAGTAGTGGTATTTGAGTTGATGATACCGGATAGACAAGTTCCAGCAACATTGCTTTTTCAATGGTTCGGAATGCTTCGCCAATTTCACGCGATTTATAATTCGAACCAGCAAAGCGTTCGAATGAAATACGTTGAGAAGTAAATCCCCATGCATTTCTGAGTATAAACCGAATAACCTGCCCCATTGATTCTGACCGTGCATATTTTTCCACATCATCGATATATGCATTTAGTAATGTTTCGTACACTTTATCTGTTGCTAATACGTCTCTGTTTACTGCATATTTATTTATTGCAGCGGGCATGCCACCTACAATGGCAAAGTTCATAAATGAAGTTATTACGCGCTGATGTACATTCGAAACATCTAAATTTGATACCAGATCGGCATCAAATTGTTCGCCTATACCATCCAAAAACTCCAAAAACGAACATGGACGAATTGCCAGATATTCAACTCTACCAACAGGAAATGAGATTTGCTTGTCGATTAAGCTTTCTAACAGCGATCCGGCACAAATTACATGCAAGTGTGGCATTTCTTCGTAAAAATACCGTAACATAGCAACTGCTTTTGGTGAGCTTTGAATCTCATCAATAAATAGAAGTGTTTTTCCTGATTTTTTTTGTTTGCGGCAATGTCTGTATATGGCATCGGTTAATGTAACGACATTCAAATATTGTTCGAAAAGTTCAGCATCTTCCGGCTTGTCTAAGTTAAGTGCTAATAAAACATCGTAGTTTGTTGCGAACTGCGAAACCATAGTTGTTTTTCCAACTTGTCGTGCACCACGCAATATCAATGGCTTTCTGTCTTCACTATCAGCCCATTGCTCTAAATATTTTGTTTGATGACGGGTTATCATATCTTCTTGTCGAAATTAATTTTCATTGCAAAGATAGATATTTTTTTGTAATAAAACAAGGGTGTAAATCAATAAAATTTGTAATAAAACAAGGGTATAAATCAATAAAACTTGTAATAAAACAAGGGTATAAATCAATAAAACTTGTAATAAAACAAGGGTGAAGTTCTATTTTTTTCCTTCCGACTTCGCCTGCTGCATTGCAATTTGTTCGGCATTGGCATCGGCTATCAGTTTTTCAACCTGCTTTTTGGGTAATTTTTTTTCGCGAAGCAATTGCATGTAAATCAGTAGGCTCGCCCAGGCATCGGTGGCGCCGTAGCGTTGTTGTTGTTCGGTAAGTTCGGGGCTTTCCCAGTTGGTAAGTTGCTGTGCTTTCGATATTTTTCGTCCAAAAATAATGGCAAAAACCTTTTGTAGTCCAAGCTCGAGAATGCCGTATTCTTTTGCTACCGACTGAATATCAACGAAATTGGCTGGTTTAAATTTGGTAAGGCGATTTAGTCCGGCAAAATCATCACGCAGTGCCAACCCCACTTTCATTATTTTTTCATCAGCAAGCAATTGCGCTACTTCTGCCGGAAAGCCAATATGATTTAACCGAAACAGAAAGCATTCTTCTAAATTGGATAGTTGTAAAAGTGAAATTTTGTAGCGTATTCCGCGCGTAAATGATGGGCGTGTTTCGGTATCGACTCCCAGAAATTCGCTTTGTCGAAGTCGTTCTACTGCATCGGCAACCTGTTCCGGTTTATCTACAAGCATAATTTTACCATCGAATGCCACTACAGGCATTTGATTAACCTCTTCTTTTGTTATTTTTGATTTAAACATGCTTTTGTGGTGTTTTTATAAAAGCATTTGTTCATCTACATTTTCACTATCATCATCGTGTAGGAAATTCAGAAATGAATTGCGGTTCAGTTTTCCGGTTTTTTCTGCTGAATCATCATCTTGTAAAAAACTATCGCTGTGTCGGATAGCATGAAGTGCTTTGAGTGCATTCAGGTTTTTTTGTCCCCAATGCTGTCCGAAAGCTTCGAGGCAGCCTACTAATGCATCATTCATTATATCGGTATCCATGGTTTGGTAATTGGCAGCAAAATCTTTTATTTCCTGATAAACATCCGCCAAATCTTCCGAAATAAAAGCAGCAATAGGCGTATCGCTGATAGCCATATCTGGGTGGAAAACTTCGAGATAAGAGTCGTCGGCACCCAACAATTGCTCTACCTGCTCTTTTACATATAAATAATCCTCTTCGGTTACAAATCGTTCGGTAGCATCATCAAATACAGGCTCAGGAATCGCCAATACAGAGGCCTTGAGGTACAATAATGGTAAAAGTTTAACCGAGCGACTGATAAATTCTTCGCGGGTCTGTTCGGTAGCCTGTTCCAAAAACAAACAACTTTCGGCTACAACCGTAACAAACTCAATTACAGGCGGTGTGTATACAATATGGTCGGGTAATTGTGTAGATGACATGAAACATTTTATTTAATGTTGCAAAAGTAACAAAAAAATGACAATAATTTGGTATGCCAGCTTCACCAAAATCTAAACAATTCGATGCATTTCATTGTTTTAATCTTAAATTCTCAACAAATAAGTATCACCCTTAAATTAATCGCCTTATGGAAGACAAGCTGACTATTCTGAAAAACTACGAAACCATGGTTGAAGCCATGTTCGATCAGGAATTATTGCGTGAAAACGGCATTGAAACCTCTCTCAACAACGAAGATATTGTTGAACTGCTGCCCATGTTTGGCGATATTAATCAGGGATTATGCCTTGTAGTTTTCGAAAAAGACTTCGAAAATGCTTTAAAGTTGCTTGAGGATTATAAAAATGGGTTGGAAGAATAAAATAATTGGGTGTGTCTTAAATAAATCACGGCTGAACTTCAATGGGTTGAAATTCAGCCGTGATTATGTTTTAGAATATGCAAAGCAGAGCATTACTTTTAAATAAAGTTCGGAAAGAATAATGAGCAAGAATCCACTCCATTTTGTACGGGGGTATAAATATATTACAATATCCAATAATAATAGTCTTTCAAAAATTATGTAATTGAAATTAGCTTCAATACTTTCCAATTAATTCAATAATTATTTAGTTTTTCTAAACTGTCATTTTTAATGGAAATAATTTTATTAATTGCATTTTGATTCTGATTGATTATTTCAATTAATTTTTGTGTTCTTTTCTTACGGCCATTTTTATTCAAATGATATACAGTGTCAAAAAACAAACTATCTTCAAAAACGAAATCAGAGGGATTATTTAGAATATCTATATTGAGATTTCTTGACAAATCAATTGCCAGCTTGTTTATAACGGTATTATTTCTTAGATATTCACTTTTTGGATAATTCGGATATATAAAATAAACAGTTACGTTTTTAAACTTAACATAATCGTAAAAATCATTAATAATTTTAATCCCATCCCAATACTTGTATTTAAAGCTACCTCTATCTCCTAATTTTTTCGGCAAATCCTGTTCTAAGTGAGCAATATGATCACCGTAATTATTAAACGCATTTCTCGAATAAATTCCTTTTTCAGTATTCGGAATTTCTTTGATATTATATGATTTCAAATCCATTCTAGTTTTATCAATATCTGTAATAATTTCTTTTCTTATGTCAAATTTATAATATAATTTGGCCTCTTTAAATTTACTACCAGTAAATCGCTTAAGATCATAATAGCCCTCATTATCAAGAAAATATTCAATTGATAGAATAACAATATCATTTTGATGAACTACATCTTTTAATTCGTTAAAAATAAAATCTAAACCTAAACCCGCATGAAGACCTAAGTTAACCACAGGTACGTTAAATTCTCTTTCAATTAACTCACTATCTAATCCAAAAGCTAAATTTGATCCACCGGCAAAAATTATTTTTGGACATTTTAATTGATTTATTCTATTGTGCTTGTCAATTATGGATGACATATAGTCATTATTTTTTTTAAATTCATTTTTGGGCTTAAAAAATATTGATATTGAAAAATAAAGCATTAAAGTAATAATGCAAAAAACAATTATAGAAATGATAAATTTTTTCATTTTAAAATTGAAAATAAATAAATTGTTGTTCTTTACCGGTAAAATAAAAAATAAAGAAAATTATAAATAAGTAAAATATCCATCTAAAAGGTTTAAACCAATTTTCACCAAATTTTGAGATTGCATATTGTTGTTCTCGTCCTATCCACTCAATTAGAAAGAAAAAAAATAATATTTTTTTAAAATCTTTAGAGCCTGTAATCGTAGGTATTGTAAACAACGAACTTGAAAATATCTCGGATATATAACTAAATGCATGTGTTAAATCGGATGAACGGAAAAAAATCCATGCAAATACTGTTAGGCTAAAGGTTAATACTATTGCCAAAAATTCTTTAATGGTTGGTAGGTACTTGCCTTTTGCTACAATTTCGATATTTTTTCGATTTGTTTTGAAAATAATAGAAGGCATTATATATAAGGCATTTAGAAAGCCCCAAATAACAAAAGTCCAATTAGCACCATGCCAAAATCCACTTACGATAAAAATGATAAACGTATTTCGAGTCTGCATCCATATTCCGCCTTTACTTCCTCCAAGCGGAATGTAGAGGTAGTCTTTAAACCATGACGAAAGTGAAATGTGCCATCGACGCCAGAACTCAGCTATGTCGCGAGAAAAGTACGGAAAGGCAAAATTTCGAAGGAGTTCTATGCCAAAAAGGCGAGCTGTACCAAGCGCAATATCGGAGTATCCCGAAAAATCGCCATAAATTTGGAAGGTAAAGAATAATGCACCTATAACAAGAGTACTCCCTGAATAATCGGCTGAATTATTGAAAATTGTATTGGCATATTCGGCACAATTATCTGCAATAACTACCTTCTTGAATAATCCCCACAAAATTTGACGCAAACCATCAACTGCAGTGGAGTAATCGAACTCTCTTTTTTTAAGAATTTGAGGTAAAAGATGCGTTGCACGTTCAATAGGTCCAGCTACAAGTAGTGGAAAAAAGCTAACAAAGAGAGAATAATCAACAAAGTTTCGTTCTGGCTTAATTCTATCGTTATAAATATCAATCACATAGGACAACCCGTGAAAAGTGTAAAATGAAATACCGACAGGCAGAATGACTTGCAATGTTCCGAAATTCGCATTAACTCCTATAAGCGAAAGTGCATCGGCAAAAGAATCGGCAAAAAAGTTGAAGTATTTAAAAACACCTAAAAATCCTAAGTTAACACCAACACTTAGCCAAAGCCAAAATTTTTTCTGTTTTTGGTTAGCTGATTCGTATATTTTAACGCCGGTAAAGTAATCTAATAAAGTGGAGAAAATCAATAGAAACATAAACCGCCAATCCCAGCAGGCATAAAAGAAGTAACTCGAAACAAGAAGTAATAGATTTTGTAGCCTTAAATTTCCTTTCGAAGCAAACCAGTAAAGGAAAAACACAACAGGTAAAAACAGAGCAAAGTTTAGAGAATTAAATAGCATAAACGATTAACGAATATTTGTTTGATAAAATTAATTAAGTTCGGGAATAAAAGCTAACGCTTTTGTTTAATATGTAGAAATGCCGCTGACGCTACAGCGGGTGAGAGAAATAACCTCTCCCCAGCCCTCTCCAAAGTAGAGGGAGATGGTGGTATAGAAAACTACAGGGCTACTTCAAATGAGTTTTTTACCCGAACATACTTATGCTGAATGCCTGGAGTTGACTGTATTTGTGTTGGCTTATGTTCAATTTTTGTAAAATCCTTTTCAATAAATTCGAGATTGAAGTTGTTTGGCAACTTATCAATTTCTTCTTTATTGTCAATTAGATGATTGACAAAATCAAATGTCAATCCTATATTCCGTTCAACTGTTTCCTTATGTGTCATTGTTCTTACTTTTTTAGTTTTTTAATAAATCGTTCCTTATACCATTCCCATCTGTCTTTTAAATCTTGCTCTGCATATTTTGAGGCAGTTTTTAAATTGTCAATTTCAATAGATTTCTTTTCCTTATCGCCGTTTGGCATGATTACATCTCTGTGAAAAAATCCATGAGCACAATCGTATCGCACAATTGCTCTCCATTCATCATTAATGTTAGCTTCGTATTGATACATCACATCAATCAATTCGCCATTTTCGGTAATAAGTCGAACTCTGAGACGATTTAACTGATGATTATCCAAAAATACAATAAATTCAATTTCTTTCATAGCTTAAATGGCTGTTTTTCTTTTGCTGATTGAAATGTGTTTACAAAAATACAGATATTTCTTTAATAAAAGATGTAAATGTTGAAAAATAATCAGGAATTAGCTAAACTGAAATTGAGGGTATCTTTCTAAAAAGACACCCTCAATTAGGCTTACTTATCCATCACTTATATTAAATGGAATAAGAAAATATATTTTTATATTCCAAATCCAAACACTGCAATTTGATTGTAAATCGAGCTGAATAAGCCTATTACAACAATCGCTATGGTACAAACTACCAAACTGATTTTCATAGCATTGTCGCTTTCTACGACTTCAATCGGGTTTTCACTTTTTGTGAGGAACATAGCTTTTACCACTAACAGGTAATAATAAAGTGAAATAATGGTGTTGAGCAGTGCTATGAAAAGTAATACATAAAAACCTTGCTGTGCTGCTGCCGAAAATACAAAAAACTTACTGAAAAATCCGGCAAAAGGAGGAATTCCTGCTAACGAAAACAAAGCCAACATCATAACCACACTCAGTTTGGGATTGGTTTGATATAATCCGTTGTAATCGCTGATTTGAATTTTACCCGATTGATTTTCGATTGTTTGAACAACACCAAAAACAGCCAGATTCGAGAACATATACACCAGCACATAATAAACCAACGAACTCATGCCCACTGCCGAACCGCTTATTACCGCTAACATAATATATCCGGCTTGCGAAATGGAAGAGTAGGCGAGGAAGCGTTTCAGATTTTTCTGACGAATGGCAAAAATGTTAGCCAATGTTATACTGATAACAATTAATCCGTATAAAATGGATTGCCAATCAGATATCATATTGCCAAATACTTTTACGAAAATTGTGAAAAGTATAAATACAGCTGAGCCTTTCGAAATAACTGACAAATAAGAAGTTATACTGGTTGGTGCGCCTTCGTACACATCGGGAGTCCAAAGGTGGAAAGGAACAAGTGATATTTTGAAAAACAAGCCAATTGCAAAGAAAACAAGGGCTAATAATTGCAACGGACCTCCGGTAAGAATGGTCGATAAATCAGCAAAATAAAGCGTACCGCTCACACCGTAAATCAACGACATACCGAAAAGTGAAATGCCTGTGGCAAAAACTGCCGAGAGTAAATATTTGGCTCCGGCCTCCGACGATTTATGATTAAACTTATTGAAAGCCACCAATGTAGCCATTGGTATTGATGCAGTTTCGATACCGATAAAGAACATAAGGAAGTGCCCGGCCGACATCATAAAATACATACCCAACAAGGTGCATAAAGTAAGAAAGTAAAACTCGCCCCGACGGATAATGCTTTCTGCGCTGTTCAGCCATTTGTGTGCCTGCAGAAATACGATTATTGTTCCAATATTAAGAATCGTTTTTATATAAGTAAGCATCGGAACATACTGATACATACCGCCTGCCACATCAAAAGGATCACGTGGGAAGCAATTTAAAATAGTGTGTATGCCTACTAAAATAATGGCAATCGGTTGAAAATAGCGCATGGCTTTTTCACCGGCAAATACATCGTAAATCAAAAGGATAACAATCACTGCCAACAGCGAAAGTTCATCGTGTAATTGTAAAAAACTTGCGTAATTCATTTCTATCTCATTAAATTAGCTACAACAGGCAACAGACTGTCATGTATCATATTCGAAATCCATAATGGGAGCGAACCCAAAGCTATAATGGCTATAATAAGCGTAACCACCGAAATGCGTTCCCACCAGGTGGCGTCGGTCAGTTCTTCGTGATGAGCGTCCTGTACCTTTCCAAAAAGGATTTTACCAACTACACGCAATATGTAAACCGCCGTAATTACGATAGAAGAAGCAGCTACAATGGTCAACACGCGATGGAAGGTATCTGTTTCCTGGAACGAACCAACAAAAATAGTCATTTCGGCAACGAAACCACTCAATCCGGGTAAACCAAGCGAAGCCAAACCGGCAATAACATAACTAACGCCCAGAAAAGGAAGTACTTTCATCAATCCACCCATCAATCGAATATCGCGTGTGTGTGTTCGTCCGTAAATCATACCAATCAGCGCAAAGAAAAGAGCTGTCATCAAACCGTGCGAAAGCATTTGCATAATGGCACCTGTCATAGCCGTTTCGTTCATCATTAATATGGCAAAAAGCACCAATCCGCAGTGACTTACTGACGAATAGGCGTTGATATATTTCAAATCGGTTTGCACCACTGCCGAGAAAGCACCATAAATAACACTAATACCTGTGAGTATTAAAAATATCCACGCCATTTCGTGAGCCGCTTCGGGCATCAGATACATGGCTACACGAAATGCACCGTAACCACCAAGTTTCATAAGTACACCTGCGTGCAGCATGGATACGGCTGTTGGTGCTGAAGCGTGACCATCGGGTGACCAAGTATGGAATGGAAACAAAGCTCCGAGAACTCCAAATCCCATAAATGTAAGCGGAAATAAATAATATTGTGCCGACAAGGGAATTGTTTTTTGAGCAATATCTAATATATTCATACTTTCGGCGCCCGAAAGGAAATAGATACCCAAAATACCAACCAAAAGCAAGGCCGAACCTCCCATCAACATCAAAGTCAACTTCATGGCAGCATATTCTTTAGCTCCTGTTCCCCAAACGCCAATAAGCAAATACATGGGTATCAGGGCTATTTCGTAGTACATAAACATGGTGAAAAGGTCGATTGAAATAAAGAACCCATACACACCAATTGTCAGCAGAAAGAACCAAAGAAAAAATTCTTTCGGAAGCGGATCGATGCGCCATGAAGCAAAAACACCTGTGAATACGATAATCGAAGTCAGAATGATCATAGCAACCGAAACGCCATCAACACCTACCGAATAATGAATATTAAACGGAGCATACCAAACTGTATCGGCGCGGAAAAGCATCTCGGCCATATCGCCTGCTGCTCGTGCATCTAAGTACATATAGGTAAGTATGCCGGTTAATATCAATAAAATAACCGAACCTGTAGCTGCTATAAAATTAATCTGAGAGCGGTTTTTTGCAAAAAACAACCCTATCATCATTAGCAGCGGAATAAGTACGAAAATGGATAAGAAGTTCATAAACTGATTTTTATATAAATATCACTAATCCTGCAATAATCAATGCACCCAACAAAATGGTGTAGGCATAATCCTGCACATCGCCGGTTTGTAATCCCTTAAGGCGTGCCGACGACCATTGCGTTACCTTTGCAAATCCATCCATGGTAGCGTCAATTACGTGGCGGTCGAACCAGGCAATCGGGGTTGATATATTTTTGAAAATAATTTTTTTCGTGATAAACTGGTATACTTCATCGATATAGAAACGTTTCGAAGCTGATTTGTGCAAACCGGCAAACGAGACTTCTAATTTTTCAGGAATCTTGCTTTCTTTGCGATACATGATAGTTGCCAATAGTATCGAAATCACAGCCACAGCAACACTAATTCCTGCAATTGTCCAATCCAAATGAATTTCATAAAGTGCACCATCATTAGTTACAAATTCTCCAAACGGAATAAACCCTGCAAAAATGGTAACCAAAGCCAAAAATAACAATGGCAATTTCATGGCAAAAGGCGATTCGTGTGGTGTATGATGATGTTTGTGCTCTTTTCCCCAGAAAATTCCATAATACAAACGGAACATATAAAATGCTGTAAGTCCGGCAATAAAGCTCATGGTTGCTCCCAAAATTGGATTAAACTCAAAAGCCGCTGTCAAAATTTCATCTTTACTGAAAAATCCCGAAAATGGTGGAATACCGGCAATTGCCAAACAGGCTATCAAAAAAGTAATGTGCGTTACGGGCATGTATTTGCGCAAGCCACCCATTTTACTCATTTCGTTACTGTGTACGGCATGTATTACCGAGCCGGCTCCGAGGAATAACAGCGCTTTAAACATAGCGTGTGTAAATAAATGGAATAACGAAGCCATATAACCGAGTCCGTGATGTCCTCCCATACCCGATACGCCGAGACCAACCATCATAAATGCAATTTGCGAAATGGTTGAGAATGCTAACACTCGTTTTATATCGGTTTGTACGCAGGCAATTACAGCCGCAAAAAGAGCTGTGAATGCACCTACGTAAGCAATTCCATGTAAAACTTCAGGTGTGTAGAAATAATAAACAGGGAAAAGTCGTGCTACTAAATAAACCCCGGCTACAACCATCGTAGCAGCGTGGATTAATGCTGAAACCGGCGTTGGACCTTCCATAGCATCAGGCAGCCAGATATGTAAAGGGAACATGGCCGATTTACCGGCACCTCCAATAAAAATCAGCGCTGTAGCCCAACTTAATACCGAGAATCCTAAAAATGAAATTCCTGTTGCTCCCGCAAATACACTTTCCTGTCCGGATGTAAGTATTCCGAAATCAAATGTTTTGGTATAAAACGAAAGAATTAAAATACCAATCAGGAAGCCTAAATCAGCAAAACGGGTAACGATAAATGCTTTTTTCGAGGCGGCAACTGCTTCCGGTTTTGTATAGTAAAATCCGATTAACAAGTAGGAAGACACACCCACCAATTCCCAAAAAATATACATTTGGAAAATATTGGTAGCTACTACCAATCCTAACATGGAGAAGGTAAAAAGTGATAAAAACGCATAATAACGCTCAAAGCCTTTTTCGCCATGCATATAACTCAAACTGTAGATATGCACCATAAGCGAAACAGTGGAAATAACGACCAGCATCATAACCGAAATAGGATCAAGTAAAATTCCTAAATCAATGTGTAGGTGCTCTGTGAAGCGTACCCATTCGGTTTGAAAAGCAATAATCTTTTGATATTCGCCGCTGATATTTGCTGTTGTAAAATAAACGTAAGCTGTATAATATGCCAGAATAGCAACAGTGGCAAGTACTGCCGTACCAATTGTACCGGCAACTTGTGGTTTCCATTTCGAATCGACCAACCCGAGTACTGTAAAACTCAAAAGTGGCAAAATCAATATTAATAGTGTATATTCCATAAATTATTTCTTTTCAGATTCTAAACTTGGTTCCTGCAATTCGTTCAGGCTATCCACCTCAACATTATTCAAATTTCGGTAAATATTTATTACAATAGCAATCGCAACAGCTGTTTCGCAAGCCGAAATGGCTATTGTAAATAAAGCAAAGAAAAATCCTTCGAGCTGTCCGGGATACAGATAACGATTGAAAACCACAAAGTTAATATCTGCCGCATTCAATATTAGCTCTATCGATATTAATATCATTAACAGACTTTTACGCGATAAAAATCCGTAAACTCCGGCAAAAAACATGATAAGACTTACAATAATGTAACCTTCCATAGGAATAATGCCTGTTGTGAAATTTGAAAAAACGTCAAACATAATATGTTGTGTTGATGTGATAATGTGTTAATATGATGATGTGATGATGTGATGATGTGATAATGTGATAATGTGATAATATGATAATAATATAAATAATCGAAACACGAAACACGAAACACGAAACAATTAACGTTTTCGCGCTATCATAATTCCCCCCACAATACAAGCAAGCAGCAATACACTTATAGCTTCGAAAGGTAACAGATACTGGAATTTTTCAGTTCCCATAAGCGTTAAACCTAAGTGTTTGGTAGGAATGTCCATATCTTCAACCAAAGTATAAACACGATTGATATTGTGGAAAATAATATGACCGCAAAATGCTACTCCGATAACTGACAATATAATCGCGAAAACTCTTTGTTTCAATGGTTCAGGTGTAACTTCTTCGCCTGGTTTTTGCGTAAGCAAAATAGCAAAAATAAACAACACCATAATACCACCGGCGTAAACGGCTGTTTGTACGGCAAACAGGTAGTAATAGCCCATAAGCATGTATAAACCTGCGGTTGATAACAACACAAAAAGCAGATAGGTGGCCGAACGAATAATGCGTTTCGACGATACAGCCATTATCGAAAATACCGAAATAATTGCTGCCAATATGTAAAATATAATAAGTTGTGCCATATATTAATGTGATGATGTGTTGATGTGATAATATGTTGATTTATAATACATCAGACAACTTCTGGTTTTGATGCTGCGGGTGCTGCTTTTGGTGCTTTTGCCCTGAGTTTTGAACCTTCTTTATTTAATTGTTGTACTAATTTTGAACGGTTAAATACTGCGTTTTCAAAATTGTTCGTGAATTTAATTGCATCTGATGGACACGTGATTACGCATAAATTACAAAATGTACACATGCCCAAATCGTACACATAGCGGTCGAGTTCTTTTTTCTTTTTGCCATCTTCGGTTTCTGTCATGCGCGAAATAACCTTTATTGTACCGTTGGGGCAATTCATTTCGCAAATTCCACAAGCTGTACAGGCATGTTCGTTGTTCTCATCGTGTGGCATAACCAATTCAGCTCTAAAACGATCCGAAATAACCAATGTCTCGCGATTTTCGGGGTATTGCGCTGTTACTTTTTTAGTCCACAACTCTTTCCAGGTTACCGATAGTCCGAATAAAAGTGATTTTATTCCCAGAAATAACCCTTTGAAATAATCTTTAATTGATCTCATTTATTATTCTAAAATAGTAAATTGTAAATGTGAAAATAGTAAATTCTTAAAAAAGGTCATTTAATGTCCAACCGGCAAGTACCAACAATACCATTACTAAGATATTAACCAAATTGATAGGAAGCAGGTATTTCCATTCGAGGTTCAATAATTGGTCAATACGCAAACGCGGGAATGACCAACGAACCCACAAACTGAAGAAAATCAGCAAAAATACTTTTCCGGTAAACCATAAATATGATGGAATATACCACATAAGCTGATTGAATGCATCCCAACCGTTTACCTGCAATGGCATCCAGCCACCCAAAAATACGGTAGCAGCAATTCCGGCAATTATAAACATATTGAGGTATTCAGCCAAATAATAAAATCCGAATTGCAAACCCGAATACTCAGTGTGATAACCGGCTGTGAGTTCCGATTCAGCTTCGGGTAAGTCGAAAGGTCCACGATTGGTTTCGGCGTGTCCCGATATTAGATAAATCGAAAATGCTACTAATGAAGATATGTGACCGTTAAAGATATTCCAGCAATAGCGTTGTGTTTCAATCATTTCACTAAACTGCATAGTTCCCGTTAGCACTACCATGGTCATAAGTGCAAAACCGGCCGAAAGTTCGTAACTTACAAACTGAGCGCCGCTTCGCATTGCTCCAATCATAGAGTATTTATTATTGCTCGACCATCCGGCAAGCAAAACGCCAATAATACCGAGCGACGAAACGGCTGTTACATAAAAGGCACCAATATTAAAATCAACTGCATGCAGGCTTTGTCCGAAAGGTATAGCTCCAAAAGTAAGCACCGAAGCCACAATCATAAAAAACGGAGCAGCGAAGAACAGAAATTTATCGACACGGTTAATATGAATGATTTCTTTCAGTAAAATTTTTAAAACATCGGCTACGGTTTGAAATATACCATATTTTCCAACTCGGTTTGGACCAATACGTGCCTGAAAGAATGCTGTAATTTTACGTTCTACATAAATCAAAATCATGGCAGTAAGGGCATAAATTGCCAATAATGCAATACCAACAAGCAGTAGCTCAATAACTAACGCCCAAAATGCAGGCAGATTAGCATTCAATGCAGTATCTATCCACTTGGTCAGATTCGTAAATTCGAAGGGTTGAGAATAATTTTGAAGCATATTTTAAATATGTCTTATTTTTATTGAAAAAATAGTAAATTGTAAATGAAAAAATAGTAAATGAATTTATCTGTCAATATCCGGTATCACATAATCCATCGAACCACCAATACCGATAAAGTCCGAAATTTTTTCATTTTTACAAATTAATGGCATTACCGAAACCAATGCCATTGATGGCGAGCGGAATTTCAGTCGGTAAGGCGTTTTTTCACCACGACTTTCGATATAAACTCCGAACAATCCTTTACCGGCTTCAACTCCTTGGTAATATTCGCCTTCGGGCAATTTGATAATTGCTTTTGTTTTGGCACAATGTTCTCCTTCGGGAATATTATCAATCAGTTGTTCTATAATATGGAGTGATTCTTCAATTTCATCCAAACGGTTCAAATAACGGGCGTATGAATCGCCTTCGTAACGAATAATTTCTTTAAATTCTACTTTGTCGTAAAGTGCGTAAGGCTGGTATTTACGAACATCACACGACCAACCCGAAGCTCTACCGGCCGGACCGGTAACGGCATAGCTTATAGCATCTTCTTTGCTCAGATTGCCGATTTTCACCATACGTCCTAATGCAATTACATTGTGCGAAAAGAAACGGTCGTATTCTTTCAGTTTTTCGCGCATGTAAGGGATAAATGCTTTTACATCTTTCTGAAAATCAGCATAAATGTCGAACATGGTTCCGCCAATCACATTGTTGTTTACAATCAGTCGGCCACCACAGGTTTTATCAAAAATATCCAACACCATTTCCCGCTCGCGCATGCCGTAAATAAAAGCAGTTGTTGCGCCAAGGTCGTTTGTTTGTGCCGACCATGCTAATAAGTGCGAACTGATACGGTTCAACTCGTCCATAATAGTACGAATGTATTGCGCACGTTCAGGAACTTCAATGCCTCCGGCTTTTTCAACACACATACACAACGCATGACGGTTGATACCCGCCGAAAGGTAATCCAAACGGTCGGTAAAGTGAAGTATCTGTGGGTAAGTCATACCTTCGCTTAGCTTTTCCATGCCGCGATGAATATATCCACTTATAACGTCAATTTTTTTTACAATTTCGCCATCGAGCGATGTGCGAAAATGCATTACACCGTGTGTTGAAGGGTGTTGTGGGCCAATATTTATAATATAATCGCCTTCTTCAAAAATTGAGAAACTTTCTTCTTTTAATCCTTCCGATGTTTCGATAATACGATTCGAAATATCCGACATGTCCTTGCTTTCAATCGAAACCGGATTTACAGCAGGGTCGGCATTGTAATCTTTGCGCATGGGGAAACCTACCCAATCGTCGTTTATCAGGAAGCGACGCATATCCGGATTATTTATAAACCGAATGCCGTACATGGCAAAAACTTCACGCTCATTGAGGTGAGCAGTTTCGTACATGTCGGTAATGGTGTAGAGTAGCGGATTTTCGCGGTCGGCAGTTGCAGTTTTCACAACTAACTCAACCGTAGGATTTGTTGAAGGTGAAAATAAATACGTTACGCCTAATTTTTCGCCATCGTCTCCGCCAATCAGGTAAACCAAATAATCGAAAGGCATTGCTTCGTATTTGTATAAAAACTCAACAAGCGAACGCAATTCGTTGGGGGCAACAATTACAGTCAGTTTTTCCGTTTCAGCAATAGTTGCTTTTGGAAAATTGCTCTGTATTAGTGATTTAATTGTTTCCATATCTCTTTAGTTCCCCCTTTTGGGGGTTAGGGGGCTTTCTATCTTTCTTTATTTCCCAAAAATTTCTCTAACTTGATTTTGCGTTGCAATTGCATGAGTCCGTAGAACAACGATTCGGGACGTGGCGGGCAACCGGGCACATATACATCAACGGGAAGAATTTCGTCAACGCCATTTACTACGTGGTACGAACCAACAAACGGACCGCCGGAGATAGCACATCCACCCATTGCCAATACATATTTTGGTTCGGCCATTTGGTCGTAAACGCGTTTGATTAATGGCGACATTTTATGGGTGATTGTTCCGGCAACTAACATTAAGTCTGCTTGACGTGGACTGTTACGCGTAACTTCCATTCCGAAACGCGAAATGTCGTAATTTGCCGAAGCTGCAGCCATAAACTCAATTCCACAACAGCTTGTAGCAAAAATTAGCGGCCAAATTGAATTAGAGCGCCCCCAGTTTATCATGTCGTCGAGCTTTCCCAACACTACGTTTATGCCGTTGGCTTTCAGCTCTTCTAAGTATTTTTCGAGGTATTCATTGTCATTAAAATCCTCGTACTTAATACCTTTTATATCAATGTTTTTTACTTCCATTTCAGTACTCCTTTCTTCCAGGCATACGCTAAGCCTAAAGCCAGAATAATTAAGAAAAATACGATACTGCCGAGTCCCTGAACGCCTAATTCACGTACTACAGTTGCCCATGGAAACAAAAATATTGCTTCCACATCGAACATTAAGTAAAGAATAGCGTAGAGATAATAACCGGCTTTGAACTGCATCCACGAGGTTCCGTGGGTAGGGATGCCGCATTCGTAAGGTTCGCCTTTTTGCAAATTGTAAGATTTTGGCGATAAAAGTATCGCTATTCCCAATCCTGCTACAACTAAGATGACACCTGCTAAGAAAACAGCCAAAAATAGTGACAGATTGCTCATAAACGTTTTTGAATTTTAAGCTCAAAAAAAACGCTGCAAAGGAAATACATTTATTTCAATATTGCGTCATAAACAACAAACAATTTTTTGTGTGTTAAAATGCCAAAAATTGCTATATTCACATTGCAGTTATTGTGTAAATGTCAGAAATACAAACCTATATAAAGCAATTTATTTGTTCATTTAATCCTAACTTGTTATGATTATTTAACAAAAAAGGTCTGTCACTAATGGACAGACCTTGTAATTGGGTTTGTGAAAAGTACGAACTGAAAACTTATTCAACGATTAATTTGGATATTTCAGAGCCTATTTTCACAAATACAACTCCTTTCAGCTGAACGGGAATTGAATTATCGCCTTCTTTACTAATTTTAGTTGTAACTCGCTGACCTAAACTGTTGTAAATATTAACTACTTTCCCACCGTTAGTATTAAATAATATATTGCCGTTTTTCGAACGGAGTAAAAGTTTGTTTTGTGTGGTTTGGAATGAAGTTGTATTAGAAGTAGTAACTTCAATTTCATTTGAAGCCGGAGTTGAATATGAACCGTTTTTAGCAATAACTTTGTAGAAATAATTTTTATTTGATTCTAATCCAGATATAAAATTACTTGTTTCTCCTGTAATTGTGAAAGGAGAACCTAAAATATGACTTTCATTTACTGTCATTAAAGAAAAGTTATGACTTCCAAGGTAAGTAGTTTCATCTATATTATAAACTTCCCATTCAGTCTCTAAGGTTGGGAATCCACTCGTTGGATTAACTGAAATACCGGAATTTACAGTAGACTTCCTAACTAATGTTTTATCAACTGTAGAAAAGCCTCCTGTAGCTGTCCAAGCTGAACCAGGGTCTTCACCAATTCGACCAATAATGTCAATTACTGTACTTCCTTTTTTTAATAATATAGCATCATCTCCATTGAAAAATGTCACATCAGAAGAAATATCTCCTTTGTCCTTTATCGTAGCTGCTGCTGAAGAATTATAAATTACATAAACATCATTGTTTGCTAAAGTTCCTGAAAGGGATAATGTATAAGAAGCAGTTAGAGAACCGTTTCCATAAGTTTCTACAGTATATCCTGATAAATTTACACTTGTTCCGGTCCCATTGTAAATCTCAATAGCTTTATTATTGCTATTTCCCTCGATATATTCCGAAAAGAACAAATCACCTGCCGGAGTTCCACTAACAGATCTGTTAACAACAGTAAGTTCATATGATGTAGTGCCTGGTACTGCATTCCAGTTTGCTGTGAATCCAGTATCTGAAATACCACTTGCTGCAGTTGCAATTGGTGTCGACATAGTTGAACTTCCATTTAATGTTCTTGTAACTTCAGTTGCACCAGTACTATTTAATTTAAGAGTTGCAATATGTGTGCCAGGTGCAGTTGGATTATATGTAATAGTTACTGAACCAGATGCATTTCCACCTGTTTGAGTTAATGCCTCTGGTGAAACTGTAAACATATTAGCATATGTTCCCTCAATTGTAATATCAATATTTGAAGTTAATGCAGCTCCACTTACTGTTAAAGTTTCACTGTCAGTTTGACCAATTACTACTGACATTGAAGGAACTGTTACTTCTGTTACAGTTATTGTAGGTTCTGTTACTGAAACCATACCATAAACTTTAACATCATCTATGGTTAGTCGGCCTGCAATATTTATTAATGGATGTTCGATTTTGATTCTAATATTAGCGAATTCTCCGGTTGAACTAATATTATAAGTGTAATCAGAGCTTGATGTAGATACGTTTATGCTTGTTGCAGAACTCCAAGTTGTGCCTCCATCAGTGGAATAATATGCATTTAGATTAGTAGTTGAAGTGTTATCGGCCTTTGCTTTAAATGTAACTTTAGTTACTTTGGATAAATTAAAGTCAGTAGATATAGCTCCTTTGTTCGTGTTGCTGGCATAGGATCTCATTTGCATCGATTGAGACCCAGCCAATGGGCCCGTAGTGGAAGCCGAACCCATAATTATGCCCCATTGTTGAGTGCCTGGTCCTTGATATTTTATTGTTGAGTTATTGTACGATGTAGTAGCAGTAAAACTTTCACTACTTTCAAATCCTGTAGTGTAAATTACTTGTTCCACTTCGGCACCCCATACCGCACTTCCTGTTGATAGCACAATGCCCAACAAAATTATTTTTAAAAAAGTAGTCTTCATCATGTTTATGAATTTATTTAATCTGTATTATTTTGCTTTGCCAAATTATTTATGTGTCGTCCCAGCGGGAATTTAAGAGTTTATTTAATGTTTGATTTTTACCATGTTTTTGCGACTTCGTCACTTTTTACCTCGTAGAGGTTTACTTATGGAAAAAATAAACAAGACATGCATTTAGAGTCCCGTAGGGACGAAATCAATTTTTAAATTTCGAATCTGTCAAAGTTGAAATAATCAAAATTTGAATTTCAAAAATAGTTTATTTTAATTCTCTAAACAAATAAATATTCAGAAAGTTGACAAAAACCTGTGCTTATTTTTGTAATATTAAGTTTTGATATTTCATTTCAGTAAAAAATCTGCACATCAATTTTGAAAAAATAGCATAATTAACTTAACTTTCGCATGCATATTGTGTTTATATTTAGGTAGTTATATGTGCCGAAAAAAAAATATTAGTTGCAGTATGCTGTTCCCATCTCCTCAAGGAGAGGGGTTAGGGGTGAGGTACTGTTTTAATATTGCGAAAAAAAATCAAAATCGGCGTATATTATTTATAATTTCAGTAGTATAGCAAACGTTTGCATTTGATTTTTAAGTTCAATTAGGATACTATTTTTTTTTTATGTGAAAATGGCGTATTATTGCAAATTAAAACACGAAACACGAAACACGAAACAACCATGTTAAACGCACAGAAAAAATTAAGTAACCCGTTTTTAGCACTGCTGGCTTTACCGGCTACTGCCGTAGGGTTTGCACTTTCTACTCAAATAGCTGCCCTGAGCTGGATTTTATCCAAAAAATACAACCTCGATATTCACGAAGTGGCCTTTGTTTGGTTGGCAGGTCCAATCGCCGGCATTTTCGGACAAATCATTGTTGGCTTGGTGAGCGACAATGTGTGGTTTATGGGCGGTCGTCGCCGTCCGTTTATTATGATTGGCGGCATGGTAAGCACTCTGGCATTTTTGGCTTTGCCCTACATTCGCGAAATTTCGAACATTACAGGTATTACTGACATTATAATAATAGCTTCCATTATCGCACTTTTTCTGGATTTATCGGTAAATGTTACTTTTAATCCCGCGCGTTCCATTATTGCCGACCTCACCCCCGAGGGAAAAGTGCGTACAGCCGGATTTGTGTGGATGCAGATTATTTCGGGTTTTTTTGGCGTACTTGCCTATTTTCTTTCCATGGTTTTTGGCAACGAAATGTTATTGTTTATTGCCGCAATTTTAGTTTTTGCAACGGCCGTTTTCCCGATTATTTTTATTGAAGAAAAAAAGGATATTGCCATCGAAAACCAATCAACCGAAAAATTCGGTGTGATGCAAATTATCAAAGAGATTTTTCCGCTTTACGGATTTCTGGTTTTTGGTGTTTTTAGTGTCTTCAATCATTTTATCGATGCACTTTCGCCTTTCCATAATCCTGTTCTTATTGCAGCGCTCTTGTATTCGGTTGTTATTGGCATTGTCAGTATTATTAAGGGAATAAGACAACAAAGTAACCGCAACGAATTTCATAAAATTATGCTGGCGCACTCGTTCACATGGGTAGCTTTTCAGAGTATGTTTATATTATCGGGTTTTTTTATCGAAAATCAAATTTTACCGCATGTCGATATTAGTAAGCTGATAGCCAACTGGTTTGCTGAAACACTTACGGGTGTAAGTCAGGGAATTGATGCATCGGTTGGCAATATTGTTTCGTTGGGATTTTTGATTTTAAACTTTGTAGGTGCTATTTTCCCTTTGGTTTTACAGGCTGTTTCGCGCCGTATAGGTAGAGTAAAGACCTATACTTCAGCACTTTTATTTGCTGTAATCGGCTATTTTTATATTGCTTTTTTGGGAAAAGTTGAAATGGATTTTTATATTGGAATGTTTTTGGTTGGTATTGGCTGGTCGGCTGTAATTTCGATTGTTTTTGCCATTATGAGCGAACGTGTAAATCCGGCAAAAATGGGATTGTATATGGGCGTATTTAATCTGGCTGTGGTATTACCACAAATGATGAGTAATGGTGTTGCTAATGTGATTAAGCAAACCGGAAATTACCAGTTGCTCTATATCGCCTGTGGTATGTTAGTAGCTGTTTCAGTTGTATTCTGGTTGTTTATTCGTGAGCCGGCACAGTCCAAATCCGGATCTATTACCCTGAATAGAGGCCATTAAATTCAAAAAATTACCTGCTTTGGTATACCAATTTCATAAAATATGTTATAAAACACGTTTTTGGAGGAAAAATATTCGATTTTTCTTGCAAGTGTCAAAAATACGCTTTATCTTTGCATCGTGATTTTTTCATAGTATTAGATTTAAGGTTAACAAAAAAGATTGGTAGATAGTCGGGAGACTAAGCTACCTTTCGCTTTTTATAGACTTTCCTTCCGCAAGTAAACAAAATCAGGTATTTTTTAGTTATAGGTTAAGAAATTAAGAAATTAAGAAAATAGAAATTAGTTATTTTCATTATTTTTCAAAATTTTATTTATTAGCACTCAGATGCTCCCTCTCTTGCTCCCCTCTCCTTTGGGAGAGGGGTTGGGGGTGAGGTCAAAATAATAAAACCAAAATATTAATTTATAAATACTTATATTACAATGAACTGGACAACAGAAAATATTCCTTCACTGGCCGGAAAAATCGTGATTGTAACAGGTGGAAACAGTGGACTTGGATTGCAATCGGTAAAGGCTTTTGCCGAAAAGGGCGCCGTAGTTATTTTGGCTTGCCGTAATTCCGACAAAGGTGAAATGGCTAAAAATGAACTCTTAAAAACAATTCCGCAGGCACAGATTGTTGTAATGACGCTCAATTTAGCCGACTTCTCGTCGGTACGTACTTTTGCAGAGCGATTTAATCGCGAATTTGACCGTTTAGATATTTTGCTGAATAATGCAGGTATTATGATGCCGCCATATCAGCTCACCAAAGATGGACTCGAAAGCCAGCAGGGTACGAACCATTTCGGGCATTTTGCACTCACAGGTTTACTCCTCGAAAAATTGAAAGTAACACCAGGTGCAAGAGTTGTAAATGTAAGCAGTATGGCACACAAACGTGGTAAAATGGATTTTGAAAACCTGCTTTACGAAAATGGCAATGGATATTCGCCAATGGGAGCTTACGGTCGTTCGAAACTCGAAAATCTGCTTTTTACGTATGGTTTACAAGAGTATTTCACTAAAAATAAATTGGATATTAAAGCGCTTGCAGCACATCCCGGCGTTTCGGACACAAATTTATTCAGCGGAATAGGAGGGAGCTTTTTGCAGGCCTTGTTAAAACCACTTTTTAAACTATTTATACAGCCTGCATCAATGGGAGCTTTGCCACAGTTACGTGCATCAGTCGATGGGGATGTTGTTGGAGGTGAGTATTTTGGTCCGGATGGAAAAAATGAAATGAAAGGTTATCCGGTTATTGTTCGTCCGAATAATCATGCACTCAACAAAGACCATATACAAAAACTCTGGGAAGTTTCTGAAAAAATTACCGGAGTAAAATATTAGTTCTGATTAAACAATGTGAAACGAGGCTGCCTTACTTTAAAGGCAGCCTCGTTTTATATAGTTTGCTATTTATTTTTTGAAAAAATATGATTTTACTAATTCCTCAAAATCAGCATAATCGCGGTAGCCAAGTTCCGATTTGTAAGTAGTCGGGCTATTTACAAAAACGATAGTTGGCATTGCCTCTACTTTAAATTTACGTGCCAATTCTGGTTCCTGATCCACATCAATTTTATAAACAATCAATTTGCCTTTGTATTTGTTTTGAATAGCCTGAAGATGAGGTGCTAACATTTTACATGGGCGACACCAGGTAGCATGAAAATCGAGAATAATCGGTAATTTTCCCTGACGTTTAAACGTTTTGTTTTTATCAAAATCCCAAACTTTTGCTTTGAAAGTTTTGGTGGTTAATTCTTCAATTTTTACATTTTCGGAAGTTTGAGCTGTTGCCGAAAATGCCATTAATATGCTAAATAGCAATAGATAAGCTGTTTTTCTCATGTTTTTATTTTTAATTGAATTAGTTGTTGTATAATAAATTTATTTTTCCGATTCGTTGTTGCGCAATGCGTAAATCATTTTCAGTTTTTTGTAGCAATTTTCGTGCCTGTGCAAACTGATAGGTTTCCGAAATAGCCTGTATATCAGCCTTGCTGAGCAGGTAACTTTTGTTCGAACTTCCAATTAGCGTAACTTTCAGCGATAAATTTTTATTTGTGTGAATAAATCCGGCAATATCGCCGGCAGCTTCGTTCTTAAACGTCAATTGCTCGTAATTACGTTCACCATCGTTGAAAGCATGCAAAACGCCTGATTTTTGCGAATTTACATCTGTTGAAGTTTGCATTCCACCAGCTTCCACTTTGATTGCGTGGGGTTGAATTTTAGAGCCCGAATACATACTTGTCAGGTACACATCGCCTTTTTCGTCTACTTCGTACTTTAAATAATTTCTTCCTGTATTTTGTTCGCCGGCTTGTGTTTTATAAACATATTTTCCGATTTCCTCGTACTTTTCGTTTTTTTGCAAAACAAAATTTTTCAACATCATTTCATAATCACTTTTGAGTTCAGGTAGTATTTTGTTGCAGTAACTCAGCGTGCGATAACTTTCGCGCAAAATAATTGTATCGCTTAGAGCAACTGCAATTTTTCGCTTATTTACTAATCGGGGAAACAAAGCATGTATGCTGTCGATTTCAGATTTAGCTTCGTTCAGTTTATTGCTGTCAATGAGTTTTCTGATGGTTTGAAGCCTGATGTCGGCTTCTTTTTCTTCCTGTTTTCGGGAGTTGCACGATAGAAAAGATAGGAGAATTATGCCCCACAAAAAATATTTAAAATTCGGATACATAAATTTTTTCATCAGCAATTAAAATTCGAGTCCAAAAGAAAATTCCATGTTCGCAGGAATGATGTAAATTGGTTCGGTATAAAGATGATTGGGGTCAGTTGTGTAATTTTCACCATTCGAAATGGTGCTGAGGGCATCTTTATAATTTACTTCAACAAAAATTTTCAATTTATCAGTAATGCTGTAACGCATACCTGCACCGGCAAAATATCCTACGTTAGTAGGGTAAGTTAAATCTTTGAGTGTATCGGTGTTTTTTAAAACTTTGCCTGTAGTGGCCGAGTACATTTTTTCGTTTGCCGACAAAATAAAACTTGTAGTAACACCGCCCTGCAGGTAATAATTGTATTTGTTAATAGTCGGTGTTTTAATTTTTAATCCGAGCGGAACTTCCAGTGTCTGATAGTTTACTTTGAAATAATCTTTGTAATTAACGTCGTTGAACGAGCGGCTGTCGGCCATATAACCACCAATAGAGTTGTAGTTTATACCCGACACAACTGCCAGAATATCATTCATTTCGTAATGTGCAGTAAGTCCTACACCGAGTTTCATTGTTGCACCTCCGGCGATAGCTTCGTTGTGCGAAATATTGAGCCAGGATATGGTAGGACTTATTTTTATTCCAAACTTTAATTGTTCAAGATTAATCTTTGTCATATCGAAATTTCGAATCGGAAAATCGCTGTATTGCGCAAATCCGGATTTGAAAACTATTATTGCGATAAACAGAATCAGAATGCGTTTCATTCGGTATTATTTTTTGATGAATAGATGTGCAAATTTAGCTATTTTTTTTGTGAAAATTGTACTTGACTTTAATAACAAACATTATTCCACATTTTTTGTTGGTAGTCTTTATTTAAATTGTTGATTTTGGTTCAAAAATTATTATCTTTGTCGTTACTATCGTGTGTAATGCCTCAATAATGTTGAAATTACTCTTAAAAATCTCGGTTTACTTGTTTATTATCAGTCTTTTAAGTTCATGTGTAACTTCAAAGACTATTAATTATTTACAAAAACCCGGATTTAATATTCCTTCCTACAAAGACAGTATTAGTTTTACCGACTATCGCTTACGGGTTGGTGACAGAATATTTGTAAGGATCTATTCCACCGATGATATGACCAATGCCTTGTTTAATGCCGGTATGGGAGGCAATTCGGGAATGATGATGCAGGGTACAGGTGCCGGTTCCGATTTGTATACTTATGTAGTTGAGGATAGCGGAAGTATCACTTTCCCGATGATAGGGGATGTGAATGTTGTTGGCAAAACTGTGCGTGAAGCTACTGTTGTATTGGAAAAAGCTATTGAGCCTCTTTTTAAATTCAGTTCAGTAGAATTACGTGTTCTGAATCGAACGTTCAGCGTAATCGGTAACGGAAATTCAGCATTTATTACTATGCCACAGGAAAAAATCAATGTTTTTAAAGCGCTTGCACTTGCGGGCGATGTGGGTATGTTCGACGACAGAAGCCGCATACGTGTACTTCGAGAAACCGAAAATGGAGTACAGATAAAGATGTTCGATTTGCGGAGCGCCGATTTATTACATTCCGAGTATTTTTACATCGAACCAAATGATGTTATTTATATTCAGCCACTTAATGAGCAATTTTTCCGAATTACAAATTTGCCAAGTTTGATTTCGACAGTTGTTAGCTCATTTTCGCTGGGAGTTTTATTGTACGATTCGGCTACCCGAATTGCTGACCCAACCACAGGTAATTGACAGAGAATATGAAAAAACACACATTCTTACTTACAGTTTTACTCGTAGTTTTGGGATTTAGCTCGTGCTACAATTACAAAAGTATTGGCTTGTTGCAGGAGCGTCCTTCGTTGCCAGTATATCCCAAAGAGGAATACGAAAATTATAAAATACGGATAAACGATGAAGTGATTTACCGCCTGATAACTACCGATGAGACTATTTCGAAGTTAATACAATCCAATACCGGCGGTGGTAGTTATATCATGTCCTATAGAGTTTACCCTGATGGAACCATTGATCTGCCATTTATAAAAAATATCAAAGTAGTAGGAATGACATTGAAAGATGCCGGTAAGGCGGTTGAGAAACGTATGCGTGAGATTATTCCGGATGCCGAAGTAAAATTGTCAATAGCCAACAAAACTTTTATTGTAATTGGTGAGGCTGGTACCGGGATTTATAACATTACCCGCGATAGGTTTACCATTTATCAGGCTTTGTCGATGTCTGGAGAAATACGGCATTCGGGTGATTATCAGCGGGTAAAAATACTTCGGGAAGGCGATAAAGGTACTGAAATTCTTGAATTTGATATTCGCCCAAAAAGCATTATCGAGTCGAAATATTATTATATTTATCCCAATGATATTATATATGTACAACGTGCTCCATCGGCATTTTATAAAATTGAAAATTCGTGGAGTAATTTTGTTGGCGTAATTTCTTCGTCATTGTCATTACTATTTACCGTATTGTATTATCAGAAACTGTAATTGCATAAAGCAATGAATTGAATACTTGTTAATACTTAACACAGGATTTAAAATATGGAACAAAATAAACCTACAGCTCCGTTTAAAGAAGAAGAAGAATCCAGTTTCGATATAATGGAGTGGGTTAATATATTCTTGCATCACTGGTATTTATTTGTAATTTTTGTGGTGTTATCATTGGGTTTTGCTTACCTGAAAAACCGTACATGGAAAGCTAGTGTTAAGGTAGCCGGAACTATGCTTATTGAGGAGTATAAAACTACAAGCAATACGCAGGCAATGATGCAGGGCTTTGGTGTTGATGCCGGTTTTAAAAATACACACAATCAGGTAATTATGCTTGGTTCTTACGATTTAATTGGTCGTGTGGTGGATAGTTTGCCGCAACTCAGGGTGGATTATATTACGAAAGGAAATTTTAAAACACGTAGTTTATACAACGCTTCACCAATACAGATTAAACCGGATTACATTGCACCGGAGGCATTCAATTTGTTTTACAAAATAAGCGTTCACTCCAATGGTACCTATATCATTACTGTTGAAGATAATAAGCAATATGCCGATTTTAAGTTAAAAGGCAAACTCGGTGAACCACTTTCTAATAATCTGTTTTTTATAACAATATATAATACAAATAGTTACTATGGCGAAAGTGAACTTTACTTTCAGTTCCGTTCGCGCGAGTCGCTTATTGGCGATTTTGCGAGCCGCCTGTCATTTAATTTTGTAAAGGAAGGTTCGTCGGTACTTGAAATTTCGCTTGTGGGTGAAACGCCTGACAGAGATATTGACTACATCAATAAACATTGTGAAATATTCCTTATGCAAAATCTGGAACGAAAAAATGATGCAGCCAATAAAACTATCAATTTTATTGATACACAACTTGAATCAGTATCAAAATCGTTGTCGGTTTCGCAGGACGAAATTACCAATTTCAGACAGCAAAATCAGATAATAAATGTTGAATCGCATGCAGGAGAATTGATTGGCAAATCAAACCAATACGAAAACCAGCAAGCTACTTTCAAACTAAAAGAAACTTATCTTGATTATCTTACTAAGTACTTGAGAACCAATCTTGAAGATGGCTCTGTGGTAGCGCCTTCCAGTCTGGGTTTAAATGAACCTATGCTAATGGGGCTTGTCACTCAAATTAACGATTTGAATTTGAAACGGAGCAGTTTGAGTGAAAAAAACATGTACTACAGTAAATACACCAGTGATATAGAGAATGTGAAATTAGCTATCAATGAAGTGATTAAAAGTATGCGTGCTTCGTTGGAAATTGACAAAGCTGATCTTAAATCTAAAGTAGAAGAGGTGAAAAAGGAAATTGAACAGCTTCCAGGTAAAGAAATTGAAATGACTTCTATTCAACGTAAATACCGTATGGACGATAACTATTATACTTTCTTTTTACAAAAGAGAGCCGAGTCAGAAATTCTGAAATCATCAAATACCCCCGATAACAATATACTTGACAGAGCTCGTACTTTAGCTGTTACTAATGCCGGAACACAATCAAAAACTACGATGATTTTTCTGATTATCGGACTTCTGGTTCCTGCGGCATTTGTAATTCTGAAAGAATTCCTGAATGGAACCATCCGTACGCCAAAAGACGTGGAGAAAAATTCAGGCTTCTACCTGATTGGCTCTGTTCGTCATACGAATTCGTCCGACCCACTAATGACTATCAATAATCCACGATCGGCTTTTACTGAGATGTTTCGTGTTATACGTACCCGTATCGAATTTGTGGTACAACGAAAAAAGGATATTATGCTAATGATAACTTCGTCCGAATCGGGCGATGGTAAAACTTATTTTTCAATTAATCTTGCGGGTGTTTATGCTATGGCAAGCAAAAAAGTATTGCTTGTTGACTTAGATATCCGCAAACCAAGTATTCACGGAAGGTTTAATATTAACCCTTCGCAGGGTATAACAAACTATTTGGTGGGGCAGGCAGAGTTGGACGATATTATTATACATATACCGGAACTGGAATATGATTTTCTGCCGGGTGGAACCATTCCTCCCAATGCAGGTGAATTAATTCGTTCCGAAAAATTAGTGGATATGTTTACTGAACTTCGCAAACGATATGATTTTATAATTGTGGATACCAGCCCGATAGGCATAGTTGCGGATGCCTACGCTATTTCACATTTATCGGATATCAACTTGTTTGTGGCACGTAGCGGTAAAACGAGTAAATCGCATTTTGCAAAAATTGCAAAACAGATTAAAGCTGACCATATTGAACCGTATTGCGTGCTTAATGATGTTCTTAGCGAAGAAAATCGATATTCGCGGTATTATTCGCGGCGCTATGGTTACGGCTATGGATATGGCTATGGCTATGGTTACGGCTACGGGTATGGTTATGGTTACGGAAGTTCGCGCCGACAGCGTGAAGCAACGGCCAAATACTTCCAGTATTATCAGGACGATAAAGATTTATAATTTAATTTAAAACAATAATTTTTAAAAAGTAAAAAATGGGAAAAGTTGCGCTAATTACCGGAATTACAGGACAGGATGGAGCTTATTTGGCTGAGTTGTTATTAAAAAAAGGATACACCGTTCACGGCATCAAACGCCGCTCGTCGTTGTTCAATACCGATCGTATCGATCATCTGTATCAGGACCCGCATGTGGATAATCGTAATTTGATTTTACACTACGGTGACATGACCGATTCGATGAATCTGACACGTATTATTCAGGAAACACAACCTGATGAGATTTACAACCTGGCTGCTATGAGTCACGTAAAAGTGAGTTTCGATACACCTGAATATACTGCAAATGCCGATGGTATTGGTACTTTACGTATTTTAGAGGCTGTTCGCTTACTAAATTTAACACAAAAAACACGCATTTATCAGGCATCTACATCCGAACTTTACGGTTTGGTACAGGAAATACCACAAAAGGAAACAACACCTTTTTATCCACGCTCGCCTTACGCTGTGGCAAAAATGTATGCTTATTGGATTACAGTAAACTACCGCGAAGCGTACAACATGCATGCAAGCAACGGAATTTTATTTAATCACGAATCGCCGTTGCGGGGCGAAACTTTTGTAACTCGTAAAATTACACGCGCTGCTGCCCGCATTGCTATGGGAATGCAGGATAAAATGTTTCTGGGAAATCTTTCGTCGCAACGCGACTGGGGACACGCCAAAGATTATGTCCGCGCAATGTATCTGATTTTGCAACAGGACAAACCAAGCGATTATGTGATTGCTACCGGAATAACAACCGAAGTGCGCGAATTTGTGCGTATGGCATTTGAAGAGATTGGAATTATTGTATCATTTAAAGGCGAAGGTGTTGACGAAAAGGGATTTATCAGCCAGATTAATGAAAACGAATTTGCTCAAAAAGTAGGTGGTGAATTTATCGAACTGGTAAAAAACATTACTCATCCGATAGTGGAAGTTGACGCAGCCTATTTTCGTCCAACAGAAGTAGAATTATTAATAGGCGATGCCACCAAATCGCGCACTAAACTTAATTGGACTCCTGAATATGACTTACCTGCATTGGTAAAAGACATGATGCAGTCGGATGTGAAATTAATGAAAAAGGAAACCTATCTGAAAGATGGTGGTTTCCGTATTTTGAATTATTTTGAATAAAACCGGTATATTTATGGAAAAAAGTGCAAAAATATACATTGCCGGTCATAACGGAATGGTGGGTTCGGCAATTAAACGGAATTTAGAAGCAAAAGGTTATGAGAATATTGTAACCCGAAATTTTGATGATCTTGACTTGTTGGATGGAGTAGCAGTTGCCAGATTTTTCGCTACAGAAAAGCCTGAATATGTGGTTCTTGCAGCAGCAAAAGTGGGAGGTATAGTTGCGAATAATACTTATAGAGCACAGTTTATTTATGAGAATCTAATGATTCAGAATCATGTGATTCATCAGAGTTATCTGAACGGTGTAAAAAAGCTTTTGTTTTTGGGTTCATCCTGCATTTACCCACGTAATGCAGCACAACCCATGCGCGAAGATGCATTGCTGACCGGCGTACTCGAATCGACTAATGAACCTTACGCAATAGCCAAAATTGCAGGTATTAAAATGTGTGAGGCTTATCACGCTCAATACGGATGCAATTTTATTTCGATAATGCCAACCAATCTTTACGGACAAAATGATAATTATGATTTGGAAAAATCACATGTTTTACCGGCACTTATTCGAAAAATGGTACTTGGTAAATGCTTGATTAATAATGATATTGTTGGTTTGCGTGCTGATTTGAATAAACGTCCTATCGAAGGCGTTGATGGATCATATAGCATGGATGTTATAATGGATGTGTTGAAGAAATATGGCATTTCGAAAGTAAATGATAAGGTATCAATTACACTTTGGGGAACCGGTTCACCCATGCGGGAGTTTTTACATGTGGACGATATGGCTGATTCGAGTGTATTTTTGTTGCTGAACTACGATGCTCCCGACGAATTACCTTCGCATGTAAATGCCGGTTGTGGCGAGGATTTATCTATCAAAGAATTATCGGAGATTGTGCGTAATACGGTAGATTATCAGGGCGAAATTGTGTGGGATACCACCAAGCCCGATGGTACACCCCGTAAACTGCTCGATGTAAGCAAAATAAATTCTCTTGGCTGGAAGCCTTCGGTTTCAATTGAAGAAGGGGTTCGCAGAGTTGTGGCGAGTTATTAATTCCGACAACTGTTTAATTTAAAAAACGCTGAAAATACTGTCAAAGAGTATTCTCAGCGTTTTTTTATTAATTAATCATCCAATTACTATTTTAAAGCAGCATACAAGGTATAAATACTGTCAGAAAACCCAAAGCGAAACCAGCCAAAGTTTGCATCGGTGTATGTGCTTTTAACTCCATTCGTGCAAAAGCAACCAATGCTGAAATAGCTAAAACAAGTACAAAAAGCCATATCGGATTGTAAGCCATACGGTAGCAAACCCCGAAAATTCCCCCTGCCAAACCGCCAATACCGGAAAGATGAGCCGAAATTTTCCATTTTAAATTAATAAATGTAATTAATAAAATGGAAAGTGTAGTGCCAATACCGACAGCTACCATAAACATAGGTAACTTCAGAACACGTAACAAAAACAATGTCCAGAAAACGTAAGATAAAAACGAAAAAAGATAGGGCATGGTGCGTTGTTCGCGCTTGGAAATAAATAAATCGGAAACTTCACCTTTTCGCATCATCAACAAAATGGGTGCAGCGGGCATTAATCCTGTAAAAATAAATGTTCCGATTATTGCTATTATTCTCCATACTAACGGAATAACATCAAAAACGTCTAAATTTATCAACATGGCCATGCCGTAAGTTGGCATCAATAATGGTTGAAAAGCGAAGGAAACGATATTATAAAATTTCTTCATGTTTATATTTCTTTGCGTAATCGCGCTACGGGAATATTTAACTGTTCGCGGTATTTTGCAACTGTTCGGCGAGCTATCAAATAACCTTTTTCTTTCAAAACATCGGCTAATGCATCGTCGTTCAGTGGTTTCTTTTTATTTTCAGAACTAATACAGTCCGAAAGAATTTTCTTTATTTCGCGGGTCGAAACTTCTTCGCCCGAATCATTTGTCATCGATTCGGAAAAAAAGTATTTAACCGGATAAACTCCAAAATCGGTTTGAATATATTTGCTGTTACTTACACGCGATATTGTAGAAATATCATAACCTGTTATGTCGGCTATGTCTTTTAGAATCATTGGTTTAAGGAATGTATCATCTCCTTCTAAGAAAAATTCCTTTTGAAACTGAACAATGGCTGTCATAGTTGTTAGCAGGGTTTGTTGCCTCTGCTTGATGGCATCGATAAACCAACGCGCTGCATCAATTTTTTGTTTTACAAACATCACGGCATCTTTCATTTCGCGTGTTTGATTTTTTTTATTGGCAGCGTAATCCTCAAACATTTCGTTGTAAGTAGAGTTCACCCGCAAATCGGGTATGTTGCTGTTATTCAGCTGCACAATAAGCTGACGACCTTCAGTCTCAAGTATAAAATCTGGTACAATAGTTGACATTGATTTTTCCAGGATATTACCTCCCCACGCATTTCCGGGTTTTGGATTTAAGCGGGTTATTTCGGTAATTACTTTTTTAAGTTGCTCATCGTCAATATTTAATCCTTTTGTAATTTTATCGAAATGCTTTTTTGTAAATTCTTCAAAGTAATCTTTGATAATTTTTATTGCAAGTTGAACTTCAATGGTTTGTTTTTTTCTTTCTAATTGCAATAAAAGGCTTTCCTGAAGTGTGGTAGCACCTACACCAGCCGGATCGAATTGACGAATAATTTCAATTACGTGCATCATTTCTTCATCGGTAGTATTAATACCAGCCTGAAATACAATATCATCTACCATCGATTCTGCTGTACGACGCAGGTAACCTTCATCATCAATATTTCCAATAACATATTCAGCCAAAGCATATTCGTGTTCTGTAAGATCGAGTAATCCAAGTTGGTCTATCAGATTTTCGTGAAATGTCATTCCTGCCGAAAACGGAATTTCTTCACGTTTATCGTCTTTCGAAGTATTGTTGGCTTTTAGTTTATAATCCGGTATATCATCATCCATCATGTATTCATCCGGGTCGAAATCATCATTATTACCTCCATCTTCATTCCCGTACTCATCATCAAATTCATCGGTGTTATTATCCGCCTCAGCTCCTTCTTCCAATGCCGGATTCTCTTCCAGTTCCTGACGGATACGCTCTTCCAGCTCCAAAGTAGGTACTTCGAGCATTTTTATCACCTGTATTTGTGCCGGCGATAATTTTTGTTGAAGTTTTTGCTGTAATTGCTGTTTTAACATAAATGAATTTTTATTTTTACTTTGGCAAAGATACTAAATTTTGCTGAAAAAAATACGAGAAAAATGTCATTAAAATATTAAAAAAGCTATTACATTTTTTAGTTGCAATAGCTTTTTGTGTTTATTTCTGACGTATAAAAATTTGTATCGGCGTGCCTGTAAAGTCATACTTGGCACGAATTTTATTTTCCAAAAACCGTTTGTAAGGGTCTTTTACGTATTGTGGTAAATTTGCAAAAAACACAAAAGTAGGAATGTAAGTATTTGGTAATTGTGTTATGTATTTGATTTTAATGTATTTACCTTTTAATGCAGGTGGCGGGTAATTTTCAATTGCCGGCAACAAATATTCATTTAGCTTTGCTGTCGCAATTTTTCGGAATTTATTTTCGTAAACCTGTACAGCTGTGTCCACTACTTTCAGAATACGTTGCTTGGTTACAGCTGATGTGAAAATAATAGGGAAGTCAACGAACGGAGCCAAACGTTCCCGAATTGATTTCTCAATGTTTTTTATATCATTTGTTTCTTTATTTTCAATTAAATCCCACTTATTTACTACCACAACAAGTCCTTTTTTATTTTTTTGAATCAACGAAAATATGTTTAAATCCTGACTTTCAATGCCACGTGTTGCGTCAACCATCAGAATACAAACATCAGCATTTTCGATAGCGCGAATGGCACGAACTACCGAATAGTATTCCAAGTCCTCGTTTACTTTCGCTTTTTTACGGATTCCGGCTGTATCAACCAGATAAAAGTCATGTCCGAATTTATTAAATCGTGTATAAATGGCATCGCGTGTAGTACCAGCAACGTCGGTTACAATGGTGCGATCTTCTCCCATAAAAGCATTAATCATCGACGATTTTCCGGCATTTGGTCTGCCTACCACTGCAAAACGAGGCAATTCTTCGTCAATATCTTCGATTATATCTGCTTTGAAATAGGTGAGGAGCTTATCCATTAAATCGCCGGTACCAAGACCGTTTAATGCCGAAATCATATACGGATCACCTAAACCAAGTTTGTAAAACTCGGCCGCACTGTATTGCCAGTCGAAAGTGTCGGCTTTATTCGATACAAGTAACACGGGTTTTGTACTACGACGTAAAATTTGTGCTACTTCGAGGTCGTAATCGGTTATACCATTCTGAATATCAACTAAAAAAAGAATTACGTCTGCTTCTTCGATAGCAAGGGTAACGTGGCGTTTAATTTCACCCTCAAAAATATCATCGGAGTTTACAACCCAACCTCCGGTGTCAATCACCGAAAATTCACGGCCATCCCATTCCGATTTTCCATACTGGCGGTCGCGTGTGGTTCCCGCTTCTTCGTTTACTATAGCCCTGCGGCTTTTGGTAAGTCTGTTAAAAAGGGTCGATTTTCCTACGTTCGGACGACCCACAATTGCTACAATATTTCCCATTGTTTTTTTGTATATCTAAATAATTCAGATATTTACATTCCATTTTAAAAATCACCACGATTTTCACAAATCTCAGGTGTGGGTGCAAATAATTCGGGCGCAAAGGTACTCAAATTAGTTGGATTGGGAAAATTTAATCATTATTTCAGATATTTTACCGGATAGATTGCAGCCAAAAATCCCATTAACAACACGGTAATAAAAATTAAAAATATATCAGTAGGATTAGTTGCAATAGGGTAAACATCAACTACATAACCGTTGCCAAGACGGATAATTCCAAAAAATTCCTGAGCCAGACTGATAGCTGTTCCAAGTACAATTCCAAGAACGGCGCCTGTTACCGAAATCATCCAGCCCTCGAGCAGGAAAATTTGACGGATTAGTTTTTTGTTTGCTCCCAGACTTTCAAGTGTAGAAATATCAGCTTTTTTATCAATAATTAGCATTGATAATGAGCCTATTATATTAAAACTTGCAATGAGCAAAATAAAGCTGAGAATGAGAAAAGTAATCCATTTTTCAATTTTCATAATATTGAAAAAGCTTTCCTGTTGTTCAAACCGATTTTTAATTGAATATTTTTCGCCTAATAATTTCTTGATTTCAGTTTGAATTTTTGAAATGTCGGATTGCGGGCTAAGCTTTAACTCAATGGCAGTAACCATTGTGGAGTCGTATTGAAAGAGTTCGCGGGCGTGATTGAGCGAAATTAGTACAACTTTATCGTCGTACTGCGCTTGTTGTACGGTGAAAATTCCGGAAACAAAACTTGCCGTTTGATTAAAACTTGTTTCAGGACGAAGCAGATTTATTTTCGAATTTCGTTTTGGAGCATAAATATAAAGCGGGTCAACAAAATGCGCACCGAGCCCCAGCGTGCTTGCCACTCCAATTCCAGGAACTGCCCGTTCAAACGCGCCATCGAAAAGCTGAAATTTTCCATCGTAAATAAGCTTTTCAATATCAGTAAGTTGTGCAAAATTTTCACTCACCCCTTTTACTGTCGCAGGCATTTGTTTGTCGCGGTATCGGAGTAAGGCATTTTCTTCGATTACTTCAGTAAATACAGCAATTGATTTTTGCTGCCGAAGTTTCTGAATCTCAGGCTCACTTGAATCAAAACTTTTACCCTCGGTAAGTGTAATGCGTAGTTCGGGATCGAACGACGAAAACATATCGGTAATCAGCCCTTCAAATCCGTTAAAAACGGAAAGCACGACAACAAGCGCCATTGTTCCAATTGCTACGCCTATAGCAGAGATAGCTGAGATAATATTGATAGCATTGTGCGACTTTTTCGAAAATAAATAACGACGGGCTATCCTCAACGAAAAGGATAGTCCGTGCATTGATTCTGAAATTTTTGAGTTGACTGCCAACATTATCTTGGGGGATAATTAATCAAGTTCAATCACTTCACCTTCTTTCAGTGGTGATGGTGGATCCTGCTTCAATAAATTATCAATATTTTCTAAATAGTCCAACGAATCGTCGATGTGGAAGTGTAATTCAGGTACTATTCTAAGTTGATTGCGAACACGTTTACCCAAATCAAATCGAATTGCCTTTGTATCAGTGTTTACCTGAGTTATAACGGTTGTTGCTTTTTCACTCGGAAAAATACTTAAATGCACGTGTACAATACCCAAATCCGGACTTACACGTACTCCTGTTACCGTTATTAAAGTTCCCTGAAGTTTGCGGGCGTACAACAAAAAGATTTCACCTAACTCTTTTTGCAACATCCGCGCTATTTTTTGTTGTCTTGTTGTTTCCATTTTATTTAGTTTTTTAGTTTTTTAATTTGTTAATTATTTCGGACGCATCCAATTTTATTTTCGAAAATGAAAACCATTTTTTAGCCAAATCTTTTAGCGAAGCGCCAATATGATATACTTCCTCGTTATCGATAATCAGAAACCTATCGTGCGATTTTGTAAATACCTTTACGTCAACAGGTTCATACTGAGCATTAAATTTATCAATATCCAACTGTAATTCATTTGAAATTTTAGTTGTATAGATAGTTGCATTTACTTTCTCATTTCTTTTCGACAACAAAAGTAAAACACTTTCGTCGATATAATTGTCAATCAGTATAATCGATTTTCGGGCTGATTTTATCAAATCGGAAGCAAATTTCCATGCATCAAAAATTTGTCCATCGTAAAAAATCCCCTCATTTGGTGGAAGTGATGTTTTTATCAATAAATCAAATTTTTGGTCGTGTTCAATTATTTTCCTCTCAATTCGCTCTATTCTGTTATTCAGCACATAGCCTTACATCAGATATTCTTTTAAAATGCTGTTAGCCCAAATACGAAACAAGGTTGCATTTTTTGAATTGACTCTGTAACCAATTGAAAGTATGGCATCAAGATTATAAAATTTTGTAGCATATTTTTTGCCATCTGCGGCAGTTAGTTCCAAAATGGAACTAACTGAATTTTCATTTAATTCACCCTCTACAAAAATATTTTTTAGATGCTTTGTAATTGCAGGTCGTTTTGTACCAAATAGTTCTGCAATTTGGTTTTGCGTTAACCAAACAGTCTCATGCTCAATCCGCACCTCGAGTTGTTGAGTTAAATTTTCGGATTGATAGATTATTATTTCTCCTTCATTTTTCATTTTAGCAGATTCAGAATTACTGTTGCATCAATTTCCATTTTCGAAAATGCAAACCATTTTTTGGCCAAATCTTTTAGCGAAGCGCCAATATGATATACTTCCTCGTTATCGATAATCAGAAACCTATCGTGCGATTTTGTAAATACCTTTACGTCAACAGGTTCATACTGAGCATTAAATTTATCAATAT